>WNES01001701.1_pt1 | contig 12608 bp, 3 predicted proteins | sample 5399931 | NCBI WGS metagenome assembly WNES01 (sample SAMN13153332, study PRJNA577476) | soil metagenome | isolation source: 20 cm grassland meadow soil 2 days after 3rd rain plot 5 | place: USA:California | collected 2015-11-11
CTGTGGCGGTCTGACCCGGCGTCAGTGTGGTATTGGCGTTGACTCCGCTGGCCGTGTATCCTGCGCCTGAAGCACTGACACTCGAAATGGTCACATTGGAGTTTCCGTTATTGGTCAAGGTAACCTTCAGCGAACTGCTGCTGCCCGTATTCACGTTGCCAAAACTCAGGGTTGTCGGGCTTGCCGCGAGAAGGTGCGTGGCGGTGACTCCCGTACCGCTAAGGTTGATTCCCGGAGGAGAGTTGGGCGCGCTGCTGACCAAGGAGATGGAGCCGCTGTAGCCAGTCGCAGCAGTTGGCGTGAAAACCGCGTTGAACGTGGCCCGGTTCCCCGCTGCGATGGTTAGTGGCGTTGTCAAACCGCTAAGCGCAAATCCGGTTCCCGTCACGTTGGCTTGCGAGATGGTGACGCTGGCGCTGCCCCCATTTGTCAGGGTGAAGGTCTGCGAGTTGCTTATGCCGATGACGACGTTGCCGAAGCTAGCGCTAGCAGGCGTTACAACCAACTGGGCCTGAATTCCCGCGCCGCTCAAGGAAATGGTAGTTGGTGAGCTACTGGCACTGTTTACCACCGAAACGCTTCCGCCGACGCTACCGGAGGCTGTCGGAGCAAAAGTCACGCTCAGGGAGGCGCTCTGTCCCGCTGCGAGAGTCAACGGCGTGGATATTCCGCTGGCTGCGAAACCGCTGCCCGTTACATTGACCTGAGAGATGCTCAGACTGCTGGTCCCGGTGTTGGTTAGATTGATGGATTGCGCGGCGCTCTTGGTTCCAACGGAAACGCTTCCAAAATTCAAACTGGTTGTGCTGGGAGTAAGTTGCGAGGACGAAGCTCCCGATCCGGTCCCTGTAGCGACGAAAACGACGTCGACCCAGTAATTGCCGGAAAAGTACGTATTGGTTGGGAATGTACTGGTGCTGCCATACGCGAAACGACCGTCTGGCGTACCTGTGCTGCTAACCAAAGCGTGTAACGGTGCGTTATCCACGCCGCTCGTCGCAAAATAGGCACCGCTGGCACTGTAGTGCCCCACTGTGCAGTGATAAGAGGCTACGTACACGGTATTGGCAGTGATGGCTACTGGCTTTGAAAAATTCGCCTGCTGCCAGCCCGAAGCGGTCTCATTGGCGAAAGTCGCAGAAGCAAGCAGCGTGCCGGTGCTGGTCCACAGGTTACCGACATGCGTCCCGGTGTTGCTCGCGCTCTTGTAAAAGCGGACACCGGTGATGTAGCCGCTCACATCGGACTTGATTGAAACACCGAGTTCCACAGGTGAGTCAGGTCCCACATCAAGAATCGCAGGTGTCGCCGTGTTCGGCCACACCGTGCTAGTCGTTGCGGGAGTGAAAGCCACGTCGACCCAATAATTGCTGGACTGGTAGGTGCTGGCGGGAAATTGGCTGGTGCTTGCATAAGTGAATGGGCCATTTGGCGTGGCGCTGGTATCTTGCAAAGCATGCAACGGCGCGTTATCAACTCCGCGCGTTGCGAAAAAACCGCGATCGTCGCTATAGTGCCCTGAAGGGCAATAATAGGACGCAATGTATCTCGTATTTGCGTTGATGAGCACGGGATTGGCAAAATTCACCTGCTGCCATCCGGAGGCAGTCTCGTTGGTGAAGGTTGCGGAAGCCAGGAGCGTTCCCGTGCTGTTCCACAAATTGCCGACGTGCGTGCCCGCGTTGTTCACGCTCTTATAAAAGCGAATTCCCGTAATATAGCCGCTCACGTCGGACTTAAAACTCATCCCGAGTTCGACCTGTCCCCCCGTCGAAGAGCCCACATCTATAAGCGTTGGAGTCGCACCGCTTGGCCAGATTTGATAAGAAGTGGCATAGCAGCCGGTTGCCGAAAACATGGCAATGAGCCCGAGCAGAAACAGAACACTTAGAAATCTTTTTGCGTTCACGAAACAAACTCCTTCAGTTGATTTGCAGTTTGCCGGATCGCACAAATGTAGCGACTAGAAAGGGCGCGAGTGCCAAGTGAACAATTTCCCGCTTGGGCTCGGGGGGTAGGATTGCTGGGTGAGTTGAGGCCCCGAAGTTTTTCCTTTGTGATACCGGCTGCGCATGGAGAGTAGAAGTTCACCGGAGAAAGAGATGCCAGTGAAACCATGAAATTGCCGCCAGATTTTGCGCTGCGAAATCGTCGAAGGTTATCTGACAGAGGTACTACTGGGACAAAACGTAAGATGGGAAATGAAGGGCAACATCGGCCTAAGAGAATTCCACACGGAGAATGAAACGATTCCCCGGCCCGGATTGGGGACGTGGCAGAGTCAAGGAACTTCGTTTTGAAAGTCGAATGTCTTGCCTGGCAAGGCTTCTTTACTGCACTTTGATAACGTAGACGTCGACGCAGTTGGTGCCGGTCTGGAAGTTCGCCGGGCAACCGCTGTGAGCGTAAGCCATGTTGCTGTCAAACGCGAGGTACCTGCCGTCCCGGCTAATGGCCGCTTTCGGCGTGGCGTTGATGGCCGCTCCGCGAGTACGCCCGCGCCAAACGGTACACCTGGTTGCTGTTGTTGTTCGCGTCGATCCGGGCCACCATGATCTCATCCTCGTACAACAACCACGTGCTCGCACTCGGCGCTACATAGTTCGGCGAGTTGCCAAACCATTCCGGGCTCGATCCGCGTACGTCGAAAAACGACAGACCAACCCACGGCTGCTGCGAGTTTCCGCGATAGCCAACGTGCCAACTCGGCGGATTGTCCAACAAGCACGTCGAGGCCGATGTGTTGTGAACCTGACGTACGTCCAATCCCCAGCCACTCGGACAAGGGTTGCTGAATCCAGAGGTGTAGTTGGAGTTGCCTGACTCGATAAAGATCGCGTTACCGTTCAGATCATACCCCGCATCCAGGTGGTTCGTCTGGTCCTGCAAATGCGGCAGCGGATAGGTCCCCGCCCACAAGCGGTTCCCTTGCTCTGGCCCGGACCCGTCTGACGCAAACTGGATAATCACGTTGTTGTCTGGCGTCTGGATCAGCTTGTGCAAACACCCATTGTTTGGGTTATTCACCGAACCGGTGCAGGAAGTGGTGTACACGGGCCCCTTGGTGTTGTTCGCCAGGTTGTAGACAAACACATTCTCGGGGCTGGAACCGCTGGTGTCGCCGCCGATCACCACCACGTGGGCTCCGTCCTGCGACACGTCGGTCTCATCCATGAAGTTGATGGTCGGGTATTCGCTGAATTGACGGACGCTGGTGGTAGCCACGGAGGAGCCGCTGATGGTGCCTTTCATCAGGGAATTACCGTTGGTGTAGTAGAAGACGCTGGCGTTGCTGGCATCCCACAAAAACCAAGTGTCGTTGGAAGCTGGCATATTGGAACTGGAGACCACGATATTGCCCGTCAGGTCGGTGACAAAATGACGGTTCCAACCATCGGCGAGCATCAAGTAGCTGTCGTTGGCATTGAAGGAGGAAACCGTAGCGTAGCCGTGGGTGAGGGGCAGGTAAAACGAGCCCGACCAGGCATCCTTGGAGGCATCCGTGATGCGCGTGACGGTGCAGCCAAAGCTGGAGTCGACATAGCTTTGCCCCTTCGCCGGCGGCACGAACGTGCTCCAATCCGTAGGTATGTGGTTGGAGGTATCTCCGGAAATGCCGCAAGTGGGGTTCCCGCCAGAGGATTGGACGTTAACCGTCAGTGTCGCCGCGTCGCTCGTCGCTGTGCCCGCGGAGTTGCTCACCACGACGTCGATTGTCGAACCGCTGTCTGCGGTTGTGGTTACAGGGGTCATGTAAGTTGACGAGGTTGCGCCCGCGATATTCAGCCCATTCTTCTGCCATTGGTAGCTCAGTGGGGCGGTCCCGGTCGCTGTCACGCTAAATGTCGCCGTCTGCCCTGCGGTCACTGTTTGACTTGAAGGTTGCGTGGTGATGGCCGGGGCTACCGCTGCGGCGTTCACGGTCAAGGTGGCGGCGTTGCTGGTTGCCGTGCCTGCGGTGTTGCCGACGACAACCTTGTAAGTAGAGCCGCTGTCTGAAGCCGTTGTCACTGGAGTCGTGTAACTCGACGAAGTCGCCCCAGAAATGTTCGCACTGTTCTTTTGCCACTGATAGCTCAATGGTGCAGTGCCCGTTGCCATCACAGTGAAAGTCGCTGTCTGCCCGGCGGTGACCGTAAGGTTCGTCGGCTGCTTAGTGATCGTTGGCGCCACTGCCGCCGCATTCACGGTTAGCGTCGCCGCAGAGCTGGTTACCGTCCCTGCAGAATTCGTGACCACAACCCGGAACGCCGAGCCGCTATCAGCCGTGGTCGCCGCCGGCGTCGTATAGTTGCTGGACGTCGCTCCCGCAATGTTCGTGCCATTCTTTTGCCACTGATAATTCAGCGGCGCTGTGCCACTGGCGACCACGGTGAATGTCGCCGTTTGTCCTGTCGTCACCATCTGATTCGCAGGCTGCGTAGTGATAGCCGGCGCCGATGCAGTCGCGGTTGCACTGAAATTCACCGCGGTTGCGTTCGTCGCGGTCAAACTCACGTTTTGGTTTGCTGGCGTGAAGGAATAGCCCGCATTGCTTGGTGTTACCGCGTAAGAACCGCTCGCCAATCCTGTGAAGGTGTAGGCTCCAGAGCTATTGGTGGTGGTAGTAGCGCTAGCCGTCCCACTGAGCGTCACCGTCGCCGCGCTCCCGCCCTGCGTGGGAGTAATCGTCCCAGAAATGGTGACGCTGGCAGTGGCGAACTTGTGGCCGCCGCTCTTTCCGTTGTTGCTCTTAGAATCCGTGGACTGAACTTGATAATAGTAGGTCGTACCTGCCGCCAGTCCGGAAATGGCCACCGCATGGTTCGTGACCATCGTGGAGTCGACAGGGGTGCTCGATCCGTATGAGGTTGTAGTTCCATAATTCACGACTGAATTGGCGGCGACATTCGTAGTCCAAGAGACTTGCGCGCCTGTCGTCGTCGTGGAAATTGCCTGGACATTGGTAATGCTCAGCGTGGAGGGACCTGGATTGTTGCTCACGCTGCCGGCCAGTCCGGCGCAGCCCGAAATTGTTGCCAAGGGAACAAGAAAAGCAAGCAACAGGAGCAGCCTCCACAAAGAGGAATCGCAAGAGAAAGGAGACACGGGCCTCGTAAGGGGATTATTCCGCAGTTGAGATTGTTGATGTGAAAAACGTTCGACGTTGCGTGTGCGCACACTTCCGCTCACTTTTGCTTTTTTCATTTTTTTTCTAGGGCCCGAAGCAGCGCTGAGGCTGGAAGTTTGCTGCTTTGTTTTACCCCAACTCCCTTTGAAAATCCTTTGGACTACCGTAGAGAAAGAAAATGTTTTTTTCTACTGGTCTGAAGGTCAGCTGGTTGGGTGGGTTATCGCTGCCGCAGCGGTTCCCTTTTGGCGATCCCGCCTGCGCTAAGGAGCATAGAAGTTCACTTAAAGCGGGGATGCCAGCAAAACCATGAATTTCGCGCCAGATTTTGTGCCGCACAAGTGTCCACACTTGTCTGACAGAGGTACTACAGGAGCGACGCGAGCCGTTCTTCCTAAGAAGCACTTTCTCGGTGCGTCAAGGAGCACACGTTGAGGACTATTTGGGTATAATCACGATTCGGTCTAGGGACAAGGTTCACGCCGGGACAGAAAAAGGATTCGTGCCGCGAAGAGCCGACTTCGGGGTGCGAGGAAGAGAGGTGGAAAGACGGACTATTGGGCCTTGATGACGTAGACGTTGCTGCAGTTGGTGGCAGTCTGGAGTTGGCCGGGCAGCCCCCGGGATTGGCCATGTTGCTGGTGAAGAGAGATGACAGAGGCACGCGACGCATTCCAGGAGCAATTCCAGCGTTGAAGCTACAATTAAACGGGTCCAGGGCCTTCAAGTGGATCTCCCCTGGGGGCATATCCGGAGAGTTCTAAAGGGACAAAGTCAAAATCAAATCTTCCTCGGTAACAGGCTTTTCGACCAGCTTCGCGGAAAGGCGGTTATCAGTGCATTGAGGGACACAATGCGATTGCACGATCCAGAGCAGGAAACCGAAACTCTTCAGTTCACTGTCAAGGTCGTGGCATTGCTTGTCACAGTCCCCGCGCTGTTGCTCACCACCACATCGTACGTCGCCCCGTTATCCGTACTTGTCGTCGCCGGCGTCGTGTAGCTCGCCGAGGTCGCCCCTGAAATGTTGGCCCCGTTCTTCTGCCACTGGTAGCTCAGCGGAGCCGTGCCTGCCGCCGTTACGCTGAATGTCGCCGTCTGCCCCGCCGTCACCGTCCGGCTCACCGGTTGCGTCGTGATCGTCGGCGCCGTTGAAGCTGCTTTTTCTAACAACGAGATAATGTAGACGTCGGTGCAGTTGGTGCCGTTTTGCATGTTTGCCAGGCAACTGGTGTGCGCATAGGCCATGTTGCTGTCAAACGCGAGGTACCTGCCGTCCCGGCTAATGGCCGCTTTCGGCGTGGCGTTGAAGTCTTCGTTACTCCGCGAGTACGCCCGCGCCAAACGGTACATCAGGTTGCTGTTGTTGTTCGCGTCGATCCGGACGACCATGATCTCATCCTCGTACAATAACCACGTGCTCGCACTCGGCGCTACATAGTTCGCCGAGTTGTCAAACCACTCTGGGCTCGTGGACCGGCTATCGAAGAACGACAGGCCCACCCAAGGCTGTTGCGCGTTGCCACGGTAACCGACGTGCCAGGAGGGCGGATTGTCCAGCAGGCAAACGGCCGACAACGGGTTGTAAATCTGGCGCGCGTCCAGCCCCCAACCGCTCGGGCAAGGATTGGTGATTCCCGGAAGCGTTGGAAGATAAGTGGAGTTTCCCATTTCAATGAAGACAGCGTTACCGTTCAGGTCGTAGCCCGTATCCAAGTGGTCCGTAGAATCTTGCAGCTGGAGCAAGGGCGTCAGGCCACTCCATAAACGGTTTCCCTGTTCAGGCCCGGTTCCGTCTCCTGTAAACTGAATGATTACATTGTTGTCGGGCGTCTGAATCAGCTTGTGCAAACACCCGTCGTTCACGTTGTTAATCACGCCCCTGCAACTCGTGGTGTATACCGCGCCTTTGCGGTTCGTCACCAAGTCGTATACGAACACATTCTCGGGGCTCGACCCACTGTTGTCTCCTCCGATGACCACGACATGTGCTCCGTCCTGAGAGACGTCCGTTTCATCCATAAAATTGATGGCCGCATATTCGGTAAACTGGTGCACTACGGCGTTGGCCACCGACGCGCCACTGATCGTCCCCTTCATCAGTGAGTTCCCTGTGGTGTAATAGAACACGGCGGGATTCGTGGCGTCCCACAAGAACCACCCGTCGTTATACCCCGTGGGCATATTGGAGATGGGCACCACAATGTTTCCCTTCAGGTCGGTCACATACCGCCGGCCAAAGCCATCCGTTAACAAAAGGTAGCTGTCGTCGGCGTTGAACGGCGACACGGTTGAGTATCCATGGCTGATCGGCAGGTAGAAGGATCCCGACCAGGAATCCTTCGAGGCGTCACTCACTCGCGTCACGGTGCATCCGAACGTCGGGTCTACATAACTCTTTCCCTTCCCAGGCGGTACAAACGTCTCCCAATCCGTCGGCACATGATTACTCGTGTTTCCCGATATCCCGCATGAGGGAGCGCCCTGTGGAACCGGTGGCTGATTTATCCCGCTCCCTTTCAGCGAGATTGTCGAAGGCGAGTTCGTGGCATTGCTCGCGACGGAGACACTTCCGCTGGCGCTTCCCGTAGCTGCCGGCGTGAATACGACGTTCAGAGTGGCAAACTGGCCGGGCGCGATAGTAGTGTTTGAGCTAACGCCTGTAGCCGAGTAATCTCCCCCGCTGGTCGTCACCCCCGAAACGGTCACGTTCGAATTACCAGAGTTTTTCAGCATGACGCCCAGCGAACTGCTGACACCCACAACCACATTTCCAAAATTCACATTGTTGGGCATCACCGTCAGTTGGGCGAATGGAGCCACCCCCGTGCCAGCCAGAGTGACCGCTGTGGGAGAGTTATTTGCATCGCTCGTCACCGTTAGAGTTCCGGAGGAGCCGCCTGAAGAGGATGGCGCAAAGCGAATCTGTAGAGTTACGCTCTGGCCGGCAGCGATGGAAGAAAGGGGGATCCCTTTGGTTATGGAAAACGCTGAGCCGGAAACACTCGTTTGGGAAACGGTGACCGCGGCGGTTCCGCCGTTCTTCAAAGTCACACTCTGGGTTGCGGTTGCCCCGACGGAGACATTCCCAAAACTAAGGCTGGCTGGGCTTGCCGAAAGAGTCTTTGAGCCGGAAGTGGACTGCGTATTTGCAGTCGTGTATCCGCCGCAACCGGATAAGCCGACGCCTGCCAGGAAAAGAGCGACCGACAGAATAGACAGGACTTGGCAGCGTGAACACAAAAGTGTGTGATTTGACCGGGAAGGTGCAAGTCCCGTTTCTTTGATTTCCATTATCTTCCCAAACATTCGAAGCAGCATTGAGGGCTAACTAGGCTGCCGCTGTGGTCCCCAACTCCCGCACTGGCGCTACGCCACCCACGGTAATGAGAAAGATGGCGACAAACTACTGCCGGGAAGTTCAGTCTTAGGTCAGGTACGGGTATTGTCCCCTGTAGGTGCTTTGCTTACAGTGATTTACCTAACAGCGAGGACAGGAAATCCCAAAGGAAAGCGGCAGAGTTAGGAAAAATGACTCTTCAGGGATCGAGTTCGCGAAAGATAGATGAGGTTGACACAGAGAGATTAGGGGGCGCTAAGGATCAGCTTTTCGGGACGTTTGGGGGTCAAGCCGGCAAAGTAAGGCTCCGAGAGTTCCACCACGATACAGCAATGCCCCAAGCGCGGTGCCTAGAGTATTCGTAAAAATATCAGTCGTGCCGGAATCTCGCATCGGGATGTACCACTGCAGAACCTCGATTGTTAGGCTGAAGAAAGTTCCTAGAACAACCGTTGCGACTACGGTCTTTCGGCTTGGCTGCCCCGAAGAAAAGAACATGCAAAAGAAGAACCCGAAAGGAATAAATCCAGCAATATTGATGAAGACTTCTCGAAGATAGGCAAAGTTAGGGTAAAACTCATTCCATGGCGCCTTCAAGAGGGGCTTGTAAGGAATACGAAAGCTATCTGGAATAGTGAGGTCGGGCCCGGAAGCAATTTGATTATGCACAATGTGTCCGGTCCGCTCCCCGAAGGTGTATAGCGCAACGGGCCGGCTGTTTTCAACGACCTCGGACCTTCCGTCTAGCCAGGCCCGATAATGCTCCGATACCTGGGAGGGCGTGAGCTCTTGGCCGAACAAAGCAAGTCCCAGCAGCTTGCCACGCCAAGTGTCGTACACGGTGGGAGAGGTGCCCACAATAAGCTGGCCAGACAAATCCTTTTGGGTAATCTTGAAGACGGGAGACCTCTCTGTGGGAATTCCATCCAGGTAAACCGTCGTGCCGCCTGTGCCCGAACTCATTGCGATAAACTGGCGTTTGTTGGGGTGAAATGCGTTTGAAACCCACAACCACGTCATCCCAACATGATGGCTTGAGCCAAAGGGTTGCTGAAGAATGAGCAAGTAACTCCCCCCTTGCCGAAGACGAAGTTGCTCCGGGTTTTCAGGAGAGGAGATTGCCAGCAGGGCCCTGTCATGCTTTTCTTGAGAGGACTCTAGCCATATTTCCAAGCTAGTTCCCCGTTGCGTCTCGGGATTCGGGAAGTGAAATCGTTTGGAACTCAAAAGGATTCCGCCGCCGCTGAACTGGACGCCATTTTCGCCACTCATCCAAGCGACATGGTTCGCAGGGTGGGGATTAAAGGGCCAAAACGCAGCAACGATCATCACCCACAAAATGCCAAAGCATACGGCAGCTAGGGTCTTTCTTTCGTGTATCGCTCGAAACGCAGATAGGCGCATTGGCTAGAGACGCTGTACACGGACAGGATAATCCAATGTAACTAAAGTCCGTATGAAACTGACAGTGCTAGTGCAAGAGAAATCTAAAACTCATTAGCCCCTTTCGGAGGAGTGCGGCGCTTGCAGAGCCAGACGTTCCGCCGGAATCCCCGTTAGCGGTATCCCAAGCTTTTCGAGTGAGTTGCTCAATGGTCGTCAGCTTTTTCTTCGCCAGCGTTTTATTCACCGCAGGAAGTTCCCTGGCAACGAGGCTGTCGAATTCTGTCTCCACATCTCCCAACTCCTTCTTCAGCGAGTCGATACGCGCCATCTGATAATCGGCCGGACGGCCTTCGTAGAAGACAAAGTCCGCGTAGAGGCCAGTGGTCTTTTCGCGGATGTGCTCTTCCCCGGTAATGGCGCCGCCTTCTTTCGTAGCCACAATTTTCTTGCGCAGCTCATCGACTTTTTGCGACAGGTCTTGCAACTGCTTCGCGAAGGCCGCATCGTTCTTGACTTTGCTGCTGCGGTCTCCCAGAGCGTCGCGCACGCCGTTGATGCGGTCGACGTCAAAACTCATGTCGCCGAGCAAATTGTAGACGCGCATGGCAGCGTCCAAATTGAGCTTGCGGTCATCGGGACTGAATTTCGCGCGCGGATCAAGCGTAACATCGAGCTTTGTTGTATATGTCTCCGGGCCCCGGGTCAGCTTCACTGTGTAGGTGCCGGGCAACACGCGCGGGCCCTGTGCCGCTTCGAAGGCGGCAGAGGCAGCGGGCGGAACGCGCGGCGCCTTGATGCGCATGGGCCATTCGACGCGGCTGATGCCGCGGCGGCTGTTCGGTGACAGCGTGTCAACGAGTTTTCCCTGGGCATCGAGAATTTCCAGCTTCATCTTGCCAAAGATATGGCGCTTTTTCTGATAATAAGTGATGATAGCGGCGTCGGGCGGATTCGGCCCGGTATACACGGCGCTCCCATCCGCCCAGCCACCGCCTGCTTCCAGCCTTTGCTGCGAGGGCTTGGCGGTAAGGAAAGCGGCTTCCTGCCTCATGACCTCGGCGGTCAGCTTACGAAGCGGAGTGATGTCGTCCACGATCCAGATGCCCCGGCCGTGCGTGGCAAGCACGAGGTCCGATTCGCGGGGATGTACCACGATGTCGCGGACGGCCACGCTGGGAAACTCATGGCCTTTGTACTGAGCCCAGTGGTTTCCGCTGTCCAAGGAAATCCAAAGGCCAAATTCCGTGCCCAGGTAAAGAATGTTCTGGGAAACGGGATCTTCCTTGATCACATGTGCGTAGCCGCGCACACCGCTGTCACGTGCGACGATGGAAGTCCAGGTCTTCCCATAATCCGTTGTCTTGTAAACGTGGGGGGCCATGTCTCCAAACGTATGGCGGTCAAATGCAGCATAAGCAGTGCCAGCGTCATACAGCCCCGACTCGACCCAGGAAACCCACGAAAACTTTGGAAGGTTTGTCACATTACCTACGACGTTGTTCCAGGATTTTCCACCATCGCGCGTGAGTTGCAGGTTGCCATCATCGGTACCAACCCAGATCGTTTGCGCGTCTCGGGGCGATTCGCTGATCGAGTAGATCGTCGTGTGCATCTCGGCGAATGAGTTGTCCACGGTAACGCCTCCCGATTCTTCCTGCTTCTGCTTCCCGGGATCGTTGGTGGTCAAGTCGGGAGAAATGAGGTCCCAGGTTTGGCCGTGATCGCGCGAACGAAAAAGGAATTGCGCCCCGATATAAATCGTGCCTTTCTCGTTGGGACTCATATGGATCGGTGTGTTCCAATTGAAACGCAGCTTCCCTTCGCCATAATTGGGCTCCGGCTTGATGGGACGAGCCTCCAACGTGGTGCGATTCACGCGGGCAATGTAACCGCCCTGGGATTCCGCATAGACGTAGCTCGCGTCGGCGGGATCCGGGAACGCCCAGAAGCCGTCTCCGCCCCCAAGGTTTTCCCAGCGGCTATTGGAAATTCCTCCCGGGTATTGCGAGTCGCCCATCCAAACACTGTTGTCCTGCAGCCCGCCAAAAACGTGATAAGGATCAGCGCTGTCCACGCTCACATGATAGAACTGAGAAACCGGCAGGTTATTGCCCTTCCACCAGGTGTTTCCCCCATCGTAGGAATACCAAACGCCGCCATCATCGCCCGCAATGAGATGGTCTGTATTGTCTGGATTCACCCAAACGGTGTGAAAATCGCCATGCGCTGCGTTGCCGACACCGCTGAAGCTCTTGCCGCCATCCTCGCTCATGATCAAAGTGAGGTCGGGTTTGTAGATTTTGTTCTCGTTCTTCGGATCGACGATCAAGTTCGCAAAATAAAAGGGCCGCCAAACCATCCAGTTGCTGCGGTCGCCTTCTTGCCAGGTCTTTCCGCTGTCATCCGAACGAAACAAAGCGCTACGCGTAGATTCGATCATGGCGTAGACGACATCCGGCTTCGAGGGAGCGATGGCCACGGCGATGCGCCCCCAGGGCTTTGCCGGCAGGCCTTTGACGCTCTTCTCATCCAGTTCTTGCCACGTTGCTCCGCCATCCGTGGTCTTGAAGAACCCGCTGCCACTTGGGGATGTCGGGCTCTCCCCACCGGAGCGGAACGTCCAGCCCTTTCGGCGGAAATCCCACATGCCCGCAAAAAGCACTTTGGGATCCTCCGAACTCATCGAAATCTGGGAGCAGCCGGTCGAAGGATTTGGCCCCCTCAGGATTTTGGTCCAGGTCTTGCCGCCGTCGGTGGTCTTGTAGAGGCCGC
>WNES01001143.1_pt1 | contig 12573 bp, 9 predicted proteins | sample 5399931 | NCBI WGS metagenome assembly WNES01 (sample SAMN13153332, study PRJNA577476) | soil metagenome | isolation source: 20 cm grassland meadow soil 2 days after 3rd rain plot 5 | place: USA:California | collected 2015-11-11
GTGGTGGTCAGCCGCCAGTGGGACTCGAGGCTGTCCCCCCGGAACAAGCCGACCTTCGTTTCGGTGTTGTTGATGTTGATGGCGAGGAGCATAAAGCTAAACTACGTCCCGGAACGACGTCACGGAAAGGCGTCACGAAGAGGCGTCACGGACCGACGTCCCTCCGTGACGTCGCCTCGTGACGTCGTTCCGCGACGCTTTTGCTCTTGGTGTCATGCCAGCTCCACATGTCCCTCCCGCACCGCGATGGTCGCGGCGCCGAGATCGACGAGCAGGGCGCCGTCCGGTCGCAGACCGCGCGCCCGGCCCGCGGCGGGGGCACGCAGCTGACGCCCCAGCAGCCAGTCGCGCGCGGCGAACGCGGCGCACTCGCGCTCGGAGAGCGCGGCCGCTCCCGCGGCTCCGGTCAGACCCGCCAGCGCCGGCACGAGGCGATCCAGCAGGTCGATGCGCTGCACGGCCGGCAGCCATTCGGCGAGCGCGACGGCCCGGCGCGCCACGGCGCCGGGGATCGGGTTGCACACATTGGCGCCCACACCGACCGCGAGCCACTGCAGCGCCTCGCCCTGCCACCGCCCCTCGCACAGGATGCCCGCGAGCTTGCGCTCCGCGAGCAGCACGTCGTTGGGCCACTTGAGACGCGCCTCCGCACGTCCCAGCAGCGCATCGACCGCGTCCGCGACGGCGAGCCCGACGCGCACCGACATCACGCCCAGCTCGACGCGTGCGGGTCGCAGCAGCATGCCGAGCCACACGCCTCCCATGGGTGAATGCCAACTCCGCCCGTCGCGCCCGCGCCCCGCCGTCTGCTCTTCCGCGATCACGGTGGTGCCCGCGGCCGCGCCCTGCGCCCCCAGGTCGTGCAGGGCGTCGAGCGTCGAGCCCAGCCGGCGGAACACGCCGCACTGCGGAACGCCCCAGCGCGGGGCGAGATCGACGGCCGAGACGCCGTCGAGCACTACCGGCGCCACAAGGCGTAGAGGATCGTCAGCACGCCGACGGTCCAGTTATACGGCGCGAAGCGGTAAAAGTGGCCGCGCTGGAGCAGGGCCACGAGAAAACGGATCGACCAGATCCCGCTCGCGAACGCGAGCGCGAAGCTCACCGCGAGGGGCACGGCGCCGACGGCGGCCACGCTGACGACCATGTGACGCCCCTCGACCAGCGCCGCCCCCGCGATGACGGGCACGGCGAGGAGAAAACTGAATTCCGCCGCCGCGACCGGGCCGAGACCGCCCCACAGCGCCGCGCACACGGTCGAGCCGGAGCGCGAGACGCCCCGAAACACGGCGGCCAGCGCCTGAGCAAAGCCGATCCCCACCGCCACGCCAACCGTCGGCTCCGGGCGAGCGCCGGCGCGGCGCCGGGTCGACCAGTTCATGAACCCCGTCACGATGAAGCCGGCGCCCACGAGCAGCAGCGAGGCCGCCGCCTCGACCTGGCGATGGAACGCGACCCCGATGACGCCTGCCGGCAGCGTGGCGAGCCCGAGCAGCCCCGCGGCGCGCAGCTCGGCCGGCCGCCGGGCCAGCACACCGCGCACGATGGCCCACAAGCGCGCGCCGTACACCACCAGCACCGAGCCGAGCGTGGCGACATGGAGCGCGACCTCGACGAACACGCCGGGCGTGTGCACGCCGGTCGCCACCTCGAGCACGCGCAGGTGCCCGGAGCTCGAGACCGGCAGGAACTCGGTGAGTCCCTGCACCAGTCCCAGCACGATCCCTTGCCACAGCGTCATGCGACCCGCCCCGCGACCAGCGCCACGATCCCCACGAGCATCGCTCCTTTCAGTAGCAGACTGTTGCGGGCGCTCTGCCCGGCGAACAGGCGGCTCGCGACCGCGAGCACGGCGAGCTGGGCGAACAGCGCGATGAGAAAGTATGCGCCGCCATAGTGGGCCTGCGCCGGCAGCGCGAGGGAGAGCGGCACGAAGGCGGCCGCGAGGGCGCCCGCGACGACGCCGGCCCGCCGCGCCCCCAGCACCAGCGGCAGGGTACGCCGGCCCAGCACGGCATCGCCGGCCTGGTCGTCCAGGTCCTTCACGATCTCGCGCACGAGGTGCAGCCACGCGGCCAGCGTCCAGGGTACGAGGCCCGCAGCGGGTCGATCCACCGCGATGGCGCCGTACAGGAGCGGCAGCCCGGCGACCAACGCCACGGCCACATTTCCCGGGAGGCCGAGCCGCTTGAGCAGGGGCGAGTAGGCGATCATCACCGCGAGCGCGGCGGTTCCCACCAGGACGGCGGCGCCGTTCACCAGGGCGGCCGCCGCCAGACCGACCAGCGCCCCCGCCACGACGCACAGATCCGCCGTGCCACGCGCGAGGCGACCGGCGGCGAGGGGGCGCTCGCCGCGGGGCCGGTTCACCCGGTCTCCCGCGCGGTCCCAGATGTCGTTGAGCGCGTTGCCCGCCGCTCCGAAGCCGATGGCCGCCAGGCTCGCGAACCACAGCACGCGCGGCGTGGTGACGGAGCTGAGCGCGATCCAGCCGCCGGCGAGGACGCCGAGCGCGGCGAGCAGCAGGTTGTGGGCGCGGACGAGCCGCAGCACGTCAGGCACCGAGCACGTCCGCGTACAGCTGCTCGTAGCGGGGCACGACGCGGTCGGCGGCGAAGTCGAGCGCCCGCCGGGCGGCCGCCGCGCGCAGGCGCGCGTGCAGCTGCGCGTCGCGCAACGCGCGCACGCCGTGGGTGATCATCGCGTCGATGTCCCCCGGCGGCGTCAGAAAGCCCGTCTCCCCGTCCACCACCACCTCGGACAGACCGCCTACCGCGCTCGCCAGCACCGGGACGCCGCACGCCATCGCCTCCAGGGCGGCGAGCCCGAACGACTCGGTCTCCGAGGGCAGCAGGAACAGATCACTGCCCCGCAGGATGTCGGCGACGTTGTCCACCTTGCCGAGAAACCGAACGTCGCGTCCCAGCTTCAGGCGGTCGGCTTCCTGCTCGGCGGCATCGCGGTCCGGTCCGTCGCCCACCAGCACGAGCGTGGCCGGGAGCTCCCGACGAATCCCGGCGAAGACGCGCACCACGTCGCGCACGCGCTTGACCGGCCGGAAGTTCGAGACGTGCACCAGCACCTTGTGGCCGGCCGGCGCCAGCGCGCGGCGAGCGCCGCCGTCCGTGACCGGGTGATACTCGGTCACCACCACGAAATTCGGGATCACCACCACGTCGCACCCCGCGCAGCCGAAGGCGCGATAGGTCTCCTCCCGCAGGAACGCCGACACGGCCGTCACCCGGTCCGACTGCTCGATCGAAAACTTGGTGAGCGTGAAGTAAGAGGGATCCTGGCCCACCAGCGTGATGTCTGTGCCGTGCAGGGTGGTGACGATCTTCAGGTCCTGCTGTCCCTTCAGCATCTGCTTGGCCAGCCACGCCGTGGCCGCGTGGGGGATGGCGTAGTGCACGTGCATGATGTCGAGGTGCTCCCGCATCGCCACCTCGTGCTGCTTCACCGCGAGCGCCAGGGCGTAGGGGGACGACTGCTCGAACAACGGATACTCGGGCTGCGTGACCTCATGGAAGGTCACCCGCTCGGCGTAGCCGCGCAGCCGGAAGGGACTCGCGTAGGAGACGAAGTGGATCTCGTGCCCGCGGCGCGCGAGCTCGAGCCCCAACTCGGTGGCCACGGCACCCGAGCCGCCGTAGGTCGGGTAGCAGGTGATGCCGATTCTCATGTCAAACGGGACGGGGGACGGGGGACGAGGGACGGATAACGGCGTGCCAGCGATACACGATGCGTGCAGCGAGCACGTCGGGCGCCTCCACCGCATCGAGCGTCCAAATCGACCCCTCCCTCGTCCCCCGTCCCTCGTCCCGCACCTGGTTTCGGAACCAGGTATCCTGTCGCTTCGCGTAGCGCCGCGTGGCGACGATGATCGCCTCCCGCAGCCCCCGCTCCGGCAGCCGTCCCGCGAGCATGGCCGCCACCTCGCGGTAGCCCACGCCGTCCAGGCCCGGGGCATCCGGCGGGACCGATCGGGCAAGCGTGCGGCGGACTTCGTCGACGAGCCCCGCGGCGAGCATCGCGTCCACCCGGTCGGCGATCCGCCGCTGGAGCGCGTCGCGCGGCAAGGTGAGATGAATGTACCACGGACGCATCGCGCCGGTCGCGCGCGCGTGCTGCTGCCACCAGCTCAGGCCGCGTCCGGTGAGGAGCGCGACCTCGATGGCGCGGACGGCACGCTGCCGCCCCCCGCCCGCGAACCGCCGGTCCAGGCGCGCCGCCCAATGTGCGAGACGCGCCGCCGGCAGCCGCGCCGTCCAGGCATGCAACCGCTCGCGTCGTCCGGCGTCGAGCGGCGGCTCGTGGAACAGACCCTCCGCCAACGCCCGCACATAGAATCCCGTTCCCCCCACCACCACCGGTTGCCGGCCGGCGCTCCGGATCTCCGCCAGCCACACCGCCGCATCGCGCGCGAATTGCCCCGCGCTGTAGCGCTCTCCGGGCTGCACCACGTCGAGGCCCACGTGCGGTACGCGCGCCAGGAGCGGGGGGGGCGGCTTCGCGGTCCCGATGTCCAGGCCGCGGTACGTCTGGCGCGCGTCCGCGGAGACGACGGTGATGGGCTCGAGCGCGGCCCACGCCGCGGCCACCGCCGTCTTGCCGACGCCGGTGGGACCGACGATTACCGGGACGAGCGGCGGCTGCGCCACACTCAGCGTGCGGAACGCGGAATGCGGAATGCGGAGTGTAACGGGAGGCGTCGCCTCGCGAACGACCCTTCCTTGAAATTCCGCATTCCGCACTCCGCACTCCGCATTTAGCTCCTCCCGAATCTGCGTTCTAGCTCCCCGCGCGGCACTTGCACCACCGTGGGCCGGCCGTGCACGTCGTGGGCCGGCAGTGTCGCGCTGAGCAGGCGGAGCACGAGCTCCCGCATCTCCTCCACCTCGAGCCGCTGGCCCGCCTTGATGGCCGCGCGACAGGCGAACGTCGCCGCGAAGCGCTCCAGCCGGTTGGCGAGCGCGCTGAATCGCCCTCCGGCGAGATCGGCGACGAGCTCCTGGAGGCAGCGCGCCGCGTCGAATCGGGGGTGCGGGTTGGGCGCGGTGTGCACTACCACGCTGCGTCCGGAGAACGCCTCCGCCTCGAACCCCACGCGGCGCAGCAGCTCGCGGTGCGCCTCGACGGCCTCGAGCTCGGCACCCGAGAACTCGAGCGTGAGCGGCAGCAGCAGTCGCTGCGCCGGGGCGCCGTCGCCCGTGAGCTGGTGCATCACGCGCTCGTACAGCACCCGCTCGTGTGCCGAGTGCTGGTCCACGATCGCGACGCCGGAGTCGGACTGGAAGATGATATACGTGTCGAAGACCTGAAGCAGAGGGGCTAGGGATCGGGGGTCAGGGGTTAGGGGTTCGGAGCCGAACAGGTCCTGTGGTGCACCAGCGGAGAGGTCGGCGCCGGAGCCAGCCCATGAGCCCCCAATCCCTAGCCCCTGACCGCCGACCCCTAATGGAGCCGCCGCCGCGAGCGGCCCCAGCGCCTCCCGCACCGCCTCCTCCACCACCTTCTCGACGAAGAACTTGTCGCGGAACCGCACTTCCAGCTTGGACGGATGGACGTTCACGTCCACCGCGTCCCCCGGCAGATCGAGGAACAGGATCAGCGAGGGACGGTCGTCGGGCGCGAGCGTCGAGCGGTAGCCGGCCTCGCCCGCGCGCAGGATGAAGGGGTCGCGGATCGGCCGGCCGCGCACGAACACGTAGCCCTTCCGGCCGGTGGGCTTCGCCTGCGCCGGACGCTGGGCGAAGCCGCGCACCTCGAGCGGGCCCTCGCGGCGGGCGATCGGGAGCAGCGTATCGGCCAGCGCCCCGCCCCACAACGCGGCCACGCGCTCGATGGCATCGGCCGCGGGGCGCACGTCGATCAGCGTGCGATCGTCGCTCGACACCGTGAACGCGGTTTCGGGCCGGGTCAGGGCCAGCAGCGTGACGGCCTCGGCGACGGCGCGGGTCTCGGTCGCCTGGGCCCGCAGGAACTTGCGGCGCGCCGGCATATTGAAGAAGAGCCCGCGCACGGTCACCGTCGTCCCCCGCCGACGCACGGCGTCTTCGACGCCTTCGCGCTTCCCGCCGACCACGCGCAGCCGGGTGCCGGTGGCACCGTCGGGCGAGGTCTCGAGCTCGAACCTGGATACCGAGGCGATCGCGGGCAGCGCCTCGCCCCGGAAGCCGAACGTGCCGACCCCGATCAGGTCGGCGGCCTCGCGGATCTTGCTCGTGGCGTGCCGCGACAGCGCCAGCTCCGCGTCGGGGCGGGCCATGCCCTCGCCGTCGTCGCTCACGCGGATGAGGCTCTTTCCGCCGTCTTCGATCTCCACGCGGATCGCCCGCGCTCCGGCGTCGAGCGCGTTCTCGACGAGCTCCTTCACCACGGAGGCGGGCCGCTCGACCACTTCGCCGGCCGCTATCTGATCCGCCACCTGTGGAGCCAGTACGGCGATCCGTACCGCGCTCTGCACCGTCACAGCCGCGTCACCTCGGTCGCGAGCACCCAGCCGCGTACGCCGTCCTGGCGATGCACCTCGATCCAGCCGCCGAACGACCGATCGACCAGCAGCGCGGCACCGGCTTCGACCGTCGCCGCGGCGCTGGCGCTGCCATACGGCGCCACCCGCACCGACGTCGCGGCATGCACGACGATCGCGACCGGCTGGCCCCGCCGCAGGGCCTCGCGTGTGGCGAGGCCGATCATGCCAGCCGTGAGCACCGCGACGCTGACGAAGACCACCGGTCGGCGCCTCCTCCCGGCGGCGACGATCCACAGGACGACCCACAGCAGGGCGGCCAGGAGGGCCCACTCACCGGGCGTGGCGAGCCCCACGACGAGCAGCGGCTCGCTGGGCGCGTCCGGGGGCGGGAGCAGCTCGCGCGCGCGCCGCACGGTTTCGTCGCGCGGCGCGAGCCGCGCCGCGATGGCCCACGCGGCGATCGCCTTGCCGTCCGCTCCGGCGCGATACAGCGTGGCGCCCAGGTTGTACCAATGCGCCGGCGCGCGCGGCTCGGCGGCGGCGCGCGCAGCGAAGGAGTCCGCCGCCGCGCGCAGTGCACCCGCCTCGTACAACGCCTCCGCGCTCAGCGCCTGGGCGGCGGCCGGCCGCGCCAGCGCGGCGGCCAGGAGCGCGACGGCCACGACCCGGCCGTCCCGCCCCCGCCGTCCCGTCCGGGCCGGATCGCCGTCGAGCACCCGCAGCACCTGCTCGAGCTCCGACGCGAGCTGCGCCGCGTCGCCCGGCGCGCGCGGACCGTAGCGCGCCGCGCGCAGCCGGTCCCGCAGCCGCATGACGTGGTCGGCGACGGCGCTCTCGACGCCCGCCGCGCGCAGCGCGCGGCCGAGTCCGTCGCCATCGCGGGCCTCGGCGTCGGGGACGTGGCTCGCGAGCAGCGCGTGAAACCGGCGCTCCGCCCGGCCGATCGGGCTCAGCGGCGCGGGCGCGACGATGGCGACGCGGACCACAGAGGCCGGCCCGCGCCGCCGCCACAGCCACGCGAGGAGCGGCGGGCCGACCAGCAGCACGATCCAGCCCCACGGCACGAGGTCGTGCGCCAGCTCGTCCGTCCACACGGGACCACCGCCGCGCTCGAGCGGGGGGAGCGCCCGGGGCGCCCGGGGCTCGAGCCCGGCGGACACCAGGAGCGGACGGGGTGCGAGTGTCGCCGCAGCCGCTTCGCCCGCTGCGAGGTCGTAGTAGGGATACCGCACCGCCGGCAGCAGGAACGAGCCGGCGGAATCGGGCATCACGAGGTACTGAAACGTCTTCGCCCCGGCGATGCGACCATCGCGGGCCTCGACCCGCGTGCCCGTCTCCCCGGCGTACGCGCGAAACCCCGCCGGCCAGCCGATCCGGGGCTCCGGCCACAGCGCCACATTCCCCACGCCCGACAGCGTGGCCGTCACGGCGATGGGCTCGCCCACCCGGCCATTAGGCGGATCGAGCCGGAGGTCGAGGCTGAGTCCCCGCGCCACGGCGGGCGGATCGCCCGCCGCCCGTGCACCCGGCAGCGGCAGCACCTGCACGGGCACGGTGTCGCTCCGCAACGAAAAGCGGTCCTCGCGGCTGAAGAACGAGAAGCTCGCGGGCACCGCGTACTCCACGGTGGCGGGCGGAATGACGATACGGCCCGGCGCGAGTGGAAACACGGCCTCGTGCGCGACGAACAGGTCGAGCCAGCGGCCGCGCACGAGGCGCGTGGCGGCGACCTCGCTCGGTGCGGCGCCGGGATACGACCAGACGCCTTCCGGCGTCTGCAGCGTGAGAATCGGCGCGCGTCGCAGCCGCGCGCGCAGCTCGCGCGGGAACCACGCGACGGCGATCACGTCGAGCTGCTGGCCCACGAGCACGGTGTCGCCGGGGAGGAGCACGGTGAGCGCGACGTGCTCGCCCGGGTCGCCGGCGGGCGGTGGGGCCCCTTCGATCAGCCGCCGCGCGATGGGCGACACGGCGGTAGCGAGCCCGGCCCTCGCACTGTCCACCGTGACCATGAGGGCCGCGGTGGCGACGCGGCGGCCATTCTGCTCCACCCGCACGGGTCCGATCACCAGCGCGCCGGGGCGTTGCGCGCGCAGCTCGAGCTCGCGCGTGGTGGTGCGCACCGGGCCGCCCAGCGCCTCAAGCGTCACCTCCGTGACCTCGCGCGATCCGACGACGGTGAATCCCGTGAGCGCGGGGAGAGCGAGGGTCACCGGGGCGGCGGATCGCGTGCGCGCGCGGATGGTGAGCAGCAGGTCGTCACCCGCCGCGACGTGCGTCCGGTCCAGGCGCGCGGTGACGTCGGGCGCCGGCCCGCTCTGCAGCGCGGCGAGCACCCAGAGCGCGAGGATCACCAGTCCTTCACGCCGGGCTCCACGGCGCGGCGCGTCTGCCCGGTGCGGTCGCGTCGGGTCTTGAGCTCCTGCTGGCCGATCGAGCGCAACACTTCGTCCGCCTGCGCCGGGCTCATGCCGCCCTGCACGCCGGCGCCGCCCTGGGCGCGCCCCTTGCTCGATCCCCCCCCGCCGCCGCTCTGGGGCGCGCCCCCGCCGCCCCCGGACGGCGGATTGCTGCGGCTGCTGCCGCCGTGCTGGCGCCGCACGGCGAGCTCGAGGTTCCATTTGGCGCCCAGGTCGTGCGGCCGCAGCAGCAGCGCTTCGCGGTAGGCGCGCTCGGCGTCCGCGAGGCGCGAGTCGCGTGCCGCGCTGTCGGCCATGGCCTCATGCAGGGCCAGCAGGCCGAGATTGAAGAGGGCGCGGAACCGCACGTCGGGGTCGAGCGACGCCGCGGCGTGCGTGAGGCTGCCCCGCGCCGTCTCGGCATCCGAGTCCGCCAGCGCCGCGGTGCCGGCGTTGTACCACGCCGTGTCGTCCTTGCGGCGCGCCGCGAGCTCGGCGAGATAGGCCGCGCGGGCGCCGGCGAGGTCGCGGCGATCCCACGCCTTCTCCGCGGCACTGCGGGGCCGTACGGGCTTCTGTGCCGCGGCCGGCGGCGGAACCAGACACCACAGCGCGATGCCGATGAGGGCCGCGGTGCGCCGCGTCGCGGCCTGCGTGACGAGCAGCGCCACCGCGAGCAGCAAGGGGAACCAGGCGCGCAACCGGCCTTGCTCGGTACGCGCCTCTCTCGCCCGGGCGCGCCGGTAGGACGCGACCAGGTCGCGCACCGCGCCGGCCTGATCGGGGAGGTCCGCCGCGACGAGCGTGCCCTGCGCCGCGTCCGCGATCGCGCCCAGCACATCGTCCCGGCGGGCCGTCTGGATGACGCGGCCGTCTTCGTCCCGCTGGTAGGTGACGAGCGATCCGTGCTCGTCGCGCACCGGGATGCGACTGGGCGTGCGGCCGCCCTCGGCGACCAGGATCAGCTTGATGCCGCCGGCGCGCAGCTGTTGCGCCTGCTCGGCCACCGCGGCAAGCGTGTCGTGCGCTTCACCGTCCGTGAAGACGACCAGCACGCGGTCGGCGAGGTCGGAGCTCGACCGCAGCAGCTCCCCGCCCTGACGCAACGCGCCGGCCAGCCCCGTTCCTCCCTGCGAAGCGACTTCGGGATCCAGCGCGTCGAGGTAGAGCGTGAGCGCCGACCCGTCAATCGACAGCGGGGAGAGGATGTAGCTCGAGCCGGCGAATGCCAGCAGACCCACGCGATCGCCGTCCAGATCCTGCACCAGCCGGCGCGCTTCGCGCAGCGCCCGCCCCAGCCGGCTGGGACTCGCGTCCTCCGCCAGCATCGAGCGGGAGATATCCATCGCGATCACGACGGACAGGGCGCGCGTTTCCGCCACGATGGTCGCTTCCCCCCAGCGCGGGCCCGCCAGCGCCACCACGCCCAGGAACGCGGCCACGGCGAGCGCCGTGGGCCCGAAGCGTCCCGCGCCGATGGCGCGCCGCACGGTTTCCTCGGACCACTGGGCCGCCCGCCGGATACGGATGCGGCGCGCCCACGCGGCCGCGAACCACACCGCGCCGCCCACCAGCGGCGCCACCGCGAGGACGATCGGCGCGTCGAACGCCATCAGGGCACCCGGACCGCGAACGTGCCCGCGACCACGATCTCCAGCGCCAGCGCCACCAGCCCCAGGGCGAGCGGCGTGCGATACGCTTCGTCGAACCGCCGATACACCACCTGCTCCACCGGCGTCTTCTCGAGCCGGTTGATCTCGGCGAACACGTTGCGCAACGACTGGGCGTCGGTGGCGCGAAAGTAGCGCCCGCCGGTCATCGAGGCGATCTCGGTCATCAGCGGCTCGTCGATCTCGACCGGCATCATCTGGTAGCGCAGGCCCTCGAGGCCCTGCCCCGTGGGCACCGGGGCCTCCCCCCGCTTCCCCACCCCGATGACGTAGATCTTGATCCCCAACGCGGCCGCGGCCTGCGCCGCCGTGCGTGGGTCCACGGTGCCGCGGTTGTTCACGCCGTCGGTGAGCAGCACGATCACCTTGCTCTTGCCGGGCGCGCGCCGCAGCCGGTTCGCCGCGGTCGCGATCCCCGTGCCGATCGCGGTGCCGTCCTCCAGCATCCCGATGCGCAGGCCCTTGAGCGCCTGCTCCAGCACCGCGTAGTCGGTGGTGATCGGGACCTGGGTGAGGGCCTGGGCGGCGAACGCCACGAGCCCGATGCGGTCCGACTTCCGCGCCCGCACGAACTCGATCGCGGTCTGTTTGGCGACGTCGATGCGGTTGGCGGGAGCGAAGTCCTCGGCGAGCATACTGCTCGACATGTCGATGCCGAGCACGATGGAGATGCCCTCGCTGTGCGTCTCCGAGCGGGCGGACCCGATGCGGGGGCCGGCCGCGGCGACGATCCACGCGCCCAGGCACACGCTCCGCAGTGTGACGGGGAGACGCGCGATCCAGAGCCGCTCGGCCGCACCCGCCGCCGGCCGCACGTCGCTCATGCGGGTCCCCGCCAGCCGGCTCAGCCGCTTCGTCCGCAGCCACCACCACAGGGGCAACACGCCCAGGGCGAGCAGGAGGAAGGGCCGGGCGAAGCTCAGGGGGCGAGCTCCTTGGCCAGGCGACGCGCCCGCGCGGCGAGCGCCACGACATCGCCGTCCTGGGCGCTGCCGAAGGCGACGCGATCGAGCTGCTCCAGCAGGTCGCGCAGCTCGGCGACGGGCGCTCCAGGCCGGGCGCGCTCGACCACGCCGAGACACTCGTGGGTGTCGAGCGCGAGATGCGCGGCGGGGACCGCCCGCGCCAGCACGGCGCGCAGCCGCCAGGTCGCGCGCGTCGCCACGGCGCGGGGCTCGCCGGCGGCGAGCCAGCGGGCATCGGGCACCTCACGTTCCAGTGGAACCGGAGGCGCCGGGGGCACGTGGCGCGGCGATCGGCGCCGGGCGGCCACGCCCGCCGCCAGCAGCCCGATCGAGACGAGGGCCGCGGCGAGCGGCGGCCCCGGATTGCGACGCTCCAGCCGCAGCGGTCCGAGCGGTCCGCGCGGGTCCGGCCCTTTCAGGGTGTCGGGGATGACGCTCGCCACCACGATGCTCGCCGCACCACCCGCGCTCGAGTCGCTGCGGCCGTCCGGGCCGAGGCGCCAGAGCGGCGGCAGTGTGAGCGTGTGGTTACCCGGCGTCCACACGGCGACGCCATAGCGCACCACCCACCCCGCACGGCTGCGCAGCAGCGCCGGATCGCCCAGCGGCTCGACATCCTCCCGCGCCTCGAGTTTCCCGGCCCGCACCTGCCACCCGGCCGGCACGGGGATCTCCCGCTCGAGCCACACCGTATCACCGACAGTGGGCGTTGCGGGACTCGCGGTCCAGGTCGCGCTCTGAGCCGTCCCACGACGCCACGACGCCACGACGCCGAGGATCGCGAGCACGGCGACAAGTGGCTTCATCGTTTCAGGCGCTTGGCCCGCTCGGCGAAGGCGCGACGGAGTGGGACGGCATAGGGAACACTGGTCTGCAGCGCGACGCGGTCCACACCCGCCGCGAGCAGCTTGCGGCCCCGCTCCTGCAGCTGCCGCTCCGCGGCGACCCGCACGCGGGTGCGGGTCGGGGCGTGGCTGGTGTCGATCAGGACCCGCTGGCCGGTTTCGGCGTCCTGCATGTCCACCCAGCCCGTATCGGGCAGGTTGAGCTCGCGCGGATCGTCG
>WNES01001149.1_pt1 | contig 12541 bp, 12 predicted proteins | sample 5399931 | NCBI WGS metagenome assembly WNES01 (sample SAMN13153332, study PRJNA577476) | soil metagenome | isolation source: 20 cm grassland meadow soil 2 days after 3rd rain plot 5 | place: USA:California | collected 2015-11-11
GAGCCGGGTGCCCTGACCTGGTTGTACATCCGCCTCGCCGACACCCGCACCGGTGCGATTGTCGCCGCCGTGTCGGCGCCTCGCGACTCCTTGGGAGACACCGTCGCGGCGCGCGCGCGGGCGATCGTTGACTCGCTCACCCGACGACCCCCTTGACAGATGGCAGCCAAGCGGAGAGATTCCCCCCCGGTTCGTTTAGCACTCACTTCGCCAGAGTGCTAATCGTAATATACCACAAGCACTTACATAGCACCGCTGGAGGTCTGGCATATGGCTACTGCGACCGCGAGCAAGACCAAGCTGAAAGTTTACCCCCTCGCCGACCGGGTGGCGATCCGGCCGATCGAGGAGACCGAGCAGATGAAGGGTGGGTTGTACATCCCCGACACAGCGAAAGAGAAGCCGATCCAGGGCGAAGTCCTCGCCGTGGGTCCCGGCCGGCGCGAGAAGGGGGAGCTCGTCCCGCTCGAGCTCAAGGTGGGGGACCGCGTGGTGTACGGGAAATACAGCGGCACCCAGGTGGAGCTGGAAGGTGAAGAGATCATCCTGATCAAGGAATCCGACGTCATTGCCAAGCTCGGCTGAGTCCTAGGAGGAACACGCAATGCCTGCGAAGCAACTGGAGTTCAACACAGAGGCCCGCGCCCGCTTGAAGCGGGGCGTGGACCAGCTGGCCGAAGCGGTGAAGGTCACGCTCGGCCCCAAGGGTAGGAACGTCGTCATCGACAAGAAGTTCGGCAACCCAACGGTGACCAAGGACGGCGTCACCGTCGCCAAAGAGATCGAGCTCGAGGATCCGATCGAAAACATGGGCGCCCAGATGGTGAAGGAAGTCGCGACCAAGACGTCGGACCTGGCGGGCGACGGGACGACCACCGCGACGGTGCTCGCCCAGGCGATTTTCCGCGAGGGCTTGAAGTCGGTCACGGCCGGCTCGAATCCGATGTCGCTCAAGCGCGGCATCGAGCGCGCCGTGGAGTCGGTAGTGGAGGACCTGAAGAAGATTTCGGTTCCCACGGCGGGACGCAAAGAGATCGCCCAGGTCGGCGCCATCTCCGCGAACAACGACAAGGAGATCGGTAACCTGATCGCCGAGGCGATGGAGAAGGTGGGCAAGGACGGCGTCATCACGGTGGAGGAGGCGAAGGGCCTCGAGACGACGCTCGAGACCGTGGACGGCATGCAGTTCGACCGCGGCTACCTGTCGCCCTACTTCATCACCGATCCGGAGAAGATGGAGGCGGTGCTGGAGGACGCGTTCGTTCTGATCCACGACAAGAAGGTCTCCACGATGAAGGACCTGCTGCCGATCCTCGAGAAGGTGGCGCAGGCCGGCCGGCCATTGCTCATTATCGCCGAGGACGTCGAGGGCGAGGCACTGGCGACGCTCGTGGTCAACAAGCTCCGCGGCACGCTGAAGGTCTGCGCCGTCAAGGCGCCCGGCTTCGGTGACCGCCGCAAGGAGATGCTGATCGACATTGCGGTGCTCACCGGCGCGCCGCAAGTGATCTCCGAGGAGATGGGCCTGAAGCTCGAGAACGCAGTGCTCAATGACCTCGGCCAGGCCAAGCGGATCGTGATCGACAAGGACAACTCGACCATCGTGGGCGGCAAGGGCAAGCGCGACGCGATCCAGGGCCGCATCAAGGAGATCAAGGCCGCGATCGAGAAGTCGACCTCGGATTACGACAAAGAGAAGCTGCAGGAACGGCTCGCGAAGCTGGCCGGCGGCGTCGCGGTCATCAACGTGGGCGCGGCCACCGAGACCGAAATGAAGGAGAAGAAGGCCCGGGTGGAGGACGCGTTGCACGCCACCCGCGCGGCGGTCGAGGAGGGCATCGTGCCGGGCGGCGGCGTGGCGCTGCTGTTCGCCCAGAAGGGGCTGGACCGGGTGAAGGGCTCGGACGACGACGAGAAGATCGGCGTCGAGATCGTGCGCCGCGCGCTCGAGGAGCCGATGCGGATGATCGCGCAGAACGCGGGCGCCGAGGCGTCGATCGTGGTCGGCAAGGTGAAGGAGTCGAAGGACAAGAACTTCGGCTACAACGCCCAGACCGACGCGTTCGAGGATCTCGTGGCAGCGGGGGTCATCGACCCGACCAAGGTCACGCGCACGGCGCTGCAGAACGCCGCGTCCATCGCCAGCCTGCTCCTCACGACCGAGTGCGTCGTGGTGGAGAAGAAGGAGAAGGAGAAGGCCCCGCCGATGCCGGGCGGCGGCGGTGGCATGGGCGGGATGTATTAACAACTAGACGCATAGACGCACAGATGCACAGAGCGCCTCGGGAGCAATCCCGGGGCGTTCTTGTTGCTGGCCATCCCGGCAGCCCGTCACGGGTGGCGTGTGACGGAGGTCCCACGCCGAGCTGGTGTACAAAACTTCGACACCTGGCGATGTTACAACTAGACATGATATAGCATCTATATGCTATACCATGAAGACTTGTTGCACCTTGCCCGATGTAGTGGATATTGACGCTGTGAAAAAAGTGAACGGGCCCGGTTTTGAGGTGGGCTGGCAGCGGTATGCCCCTTGCCCATGCTCCCGGCCGTCAGCACCGGTCTCAACCGCTGTTTCAGGAGGCGTTCGTGCTCAATTTGTCGATCTCGCGCCGGCCTCGAATCGCCGGGTTCACGTTCATCGAAATGCTGCTCGTGTTCGTGATCATGGGGATCATGCTCTCGATCACGGTCAAGTCGGTGCGCGGGACCTGGGTGGCGAGCTCGCGGCGCTCGGCGAGCCGCGAGGTGACGAGCTACCTCTTCCGGGCCCGCGCGATCGCGATCCAGCAGAGCCGCACGGCGTGGCTGGTGCGCAGCGGCAACGTCCTGAAGATCATGGTCGACTCCTCGGGCACACCGGTTCGGCTGGGCACCCAGATCGACATGTCGGCACGCTACGGCGCCACGCTGGGCGCGCCGAGCGGCAAGGATACGGTCCAGTTCGACCCCCGCGGGTTCGCGGTTTACGTGGCGCCGGCCCCGAAGTTCACCGTGCAGATCGGCGCTGCCACGGACACCCTGTGCATCACCGGCCTCGGTCGCATCACTACACGGAGTTGTCCATGAACCAGCGCGGCTACACCATCGTCGAGCTGCTGGTCGCGGTCATGATCTTCAGCGTCGGCCTTTTGGCTATGGCGGGGACGGCGTCGGTGATCATGTCGACGCTCACCAGCACGCAGTCACGCACCATCGCGGCGAGCGTAGCGGAGTCCCGCTTTGAGCGGGTGCGCGCGACGCCCTGCGCCACGCGTGCCGCCGGCTCGGCCGCGGCCGTGAGCCGCGGCATTTCCGAGGCATGGACGCTCGATCACCTGGCCCGGGCCGATGACGTGACTGTCAACGTCACCTTCTTGAGCAACCGTCGCCAACGGACCGAAACGTTCCGGAGCTTCCTGCCATGCTGACCGTGCACGCGCCGACCCGCCGGGCCGGGTTCACCCTGGTCGAGCTCATCATCACCATGGTGCTCGTAAGCTTCGTGGCGGGTGCCATCGTGAAGCTGCTGCTGCGGCAGCAACGGTTCTACAACAGCACCACCGACCTGATCCAGACGCGCCAGCAGATCCGCCAGGCCGCCGCGATGCTCCCCGCGGACCTCCGGGGCATCTCGAGCGTCGGCAACGACATCTATGCCATGTCCGACTCGTCGTTGGACTTCCGCGGCGTGTTCGGCACCACGATCGTGTGCACCAACAACGGAGCCGGCCTGCTCTCGACCGTCCCGCGGGTGCTTGCCAGCGGCGCGGCGATGACCAACTGGACCAGAAACCCGGCGGTCGGGGATTCGATCCTCGTCTACAATGACTCAACGATGGTCTCGTCCTCGGACGACGCTTGGTCAAAGCACCAGATCAGCGCGATCGCAACGATAACCAGTGCAACGAGCACCAGTGGTTGTCCGGTCGCGACCGGGCTGACGCAGGCGGGAGATCTCACGGCCGGCAACCCGAGCTACCAGTTCACCTTCACGGCTGGGGCGAGCCCCAAGATCCTGGTGGGCTCGGCGATGCGCTTCTTCCGCAAGGTCCACTACAGCGTCTATAAGGCGCCAGACGCTAAATGGTATCTCGGGTTTTACGAGTGCAAGCCGGGGTGCAGTGCGATCCAACCGGTCGCCGGACCGTTCCAACCGTACGCGGCCAATGGGACGAGCGGCGTCCAGTTCGCCTATTACGACGCCACCGGCACGGTCACGATTAACCGCAATCTGGTAGCGCGCATCAGTCTCGTGGTGCGGGGGCAGGGGACGGGGCTGGTCAATCTGAGCGGGGACGGCGCCACCGCGTTCGGCGATTCGCTACGTATCGAGGTCGGGCTGCGCAACAAGTGAGCGGCGAGCGGCATTTTCTTAAGAAAGAGGCACGTATGCATGCGACGATAAAGTCGGAGAAGGGCATGGCGCTGCTGATGGCGCTCGGCGCCATCGTGATCATCGGCGTGCTGGTCGGCGGCGTCGTGTTCGTGTCGACGCAGGACTACCGCATCGGTGGCAACACGGTGCGCCAGACGCGCGCCGCCGCGGCCGCCGAGCTGGGCTTGAACCACGTGCCACAAGACTGGAACCTCGCCAACAACCAGCGGCCGGTGGGCAACCCCCTCGTCATGTCCTACACGGCGCCGCGTGGTGCCAGCGCGCGGGTCACTATTACGAGGGTCTCCGGCGTGTCCTTCTGGGTGGTCTCGGAGGGTACGGCGGGAGCGCTGGGGAGTCAGGCGACGGCCCGGCGCCGCTACGGCACGTTCTTCAAGCTCGACATGCCGAACATGAACTTCATGGGCGCGATCACCACCCAGGGCAATACCACCGTCAACGGGAACGTCACGGTGAACGGGAACGACGCCGCCCCTGCCAACTGGTCCGGCTGCGGCCCTACGGCGCCGGGTGTCGCCGGGGCGGCGATTTCCCCCACGACCACTGCCACGATCAACGGGAGCGTGTCGCTCTCGGGGAGCCCGCCCGTGCTCACCACCCCTGTGGCCGGCGATACGAACACGTACTTCAACTACGGCGACGCGACCTATCAGTCGCTCGCGGCGGCGGCGACCTATACGTACGCGGGCGGCACGTTGCTCAACGGCGTGGGGCCGCTCGTGGTCGGCGGCGTGTGCCAGGCCAGCGTGAATCCCCCCAATTGGGGGGAGCCGACCCACGCCAGCCCGGCGGGGGCGTGCGACAGCTACTTCCCGGTCATCCACGCGCTGGGTGACTTGAAGATCACTACGGGTCGCGGCCAGGGCATCCTGCTGGTCGACGGGGACCTGACGGTGGCGGGCAACTTCACGTTCGATGGAGCAGTCATCGTGCGGGGAGGGCTCAAGATGACCGGGACCGGCAACAAGGTCAGCGGCGCCCTGATGTCGGCGAGCGTCAACGTGGACGACAACGTCGCGCTCGCCGGTAACACGTCGATACTGTACTCCTCCTGCGCCCTTATTTCCGCGCTGTCGGCGTCGGCGTACCCCAAGCAGGCCAAGGAGCGCGGCTGGGTCGACGTGTACTAACGGCTAGACGCGCAGACGCACAGACGCACAGACGCGCTCTTCCCTGTGCGTACTGTTGCGTCGGCGCGTCTAGCCCGGGTCGATCCTGCCGTGGTATCGTCTCCTCATGCCCGGGCCGGCGAGCGAGCGCGCGACCCTGTCGCGCGACTTGGCGGACTTCCTGATCGAGCTCTCGATCGCGCTGCATAAGCACGCGATGTATCCCGAGGGACACCCGTCGCTCGCGCCCGCGGCGGCGGGGGTGACCCGGCGCGCGGAGCGGTTGCTCCAGGACCGCTCCACCCTGTCGCTCGGCGTCGCCCGGCAGCAGCTGGTGATCGAGGGCGTGGCGACCGATCCGAAACATCCGGTACTGGCGGAGCTCGCCGGACGGCTGCACCGTCACCACCTCGGTGCCATGACCTTCCGGCGGGGGGTCGAAGCCGTCGAGGTGGCGGCGGTCCTCAAGGCGCTGGCCGTGGACGCGGAGCGCCGCGGGCAGCCGCTCGGGCTCGGCCCGCCCGAAGGGTTACGCGCCTGGGCGCACGTGCAGTTGCACCCGCTCACCTACGAGCGACTCGAGCTGGTGGACGACGGCGCCGCCGCGTCCGAGCGCGGGGCGCGCGCCGCCCAGCTCTGGGTGGGTCTGGCGCGTGCCGCCCTCACGGCCCACGCCGGGGACGACCGGCCGACGCCGACCGAGCCGGCGGTCATCGCCCGGGCGATCGACGATCACCCCAGGACGGACGCCGCGGCCTACGATCAAGTCATCGTCGGCTATCTGCTGCAAATCGCCGACGAGTTGAAGACCGCGGGGAGTGCGGACGCGGCGGCGCTGCGGCGCCGGACGTCGCGGCTGATCCGCGCCCTCAAGCCGGAAACACTGCGGCGGCTGGTCGAGATGGGGGGCGACTTCACGCAGCGGCGCAAGTTCGTGCACGACTCGACCGACGGTATGGCGGTCGACGCGGTGCTCGAGATCGTCCAGGCCGCCGCGGATTCGTCGCACCAGACGATCTCGCACTCGCTGGTCCGGATGCTCTCCAAGCTGGCCGCGCACGCCGAGGGGGGCGCGCCGCAGGTGCGGCCTCAGGCGGACGCCGCGTTGCGCGACCAGGTGCGCCGGCTGCTCGAGGGCTGGACGCTGGCGGACCCGAACCCGGACGCGTACGGCGCGGCGCTGCAGCGCATGGCGCGGGCGGCGCCCGACCGCGCGGTGACCCCCGAGGGCGAGCACGCGACCGAGCCGGATCGCATCGTCGCCATGGCACTCGAGGTGGATGCCGTCAACGCGCACGTGCTCGCCGCCGCGGATCGCGTGGTGCAGGCGGGGCGGCTCGGCCGGCTGCTCGACGCGCTGGCCGAGGTCTCCGAGTCACCAGGGGCGGCGCGCGAAGTGTGGGCGCGACTCGCGACGGCGGACGTGGTCCGGCAACTCGCCACGCAGGATCCCGTGGACTTCAAGACGCTCGAGCGGCTGGTGCCCGCGTCGGTGTCGCGGCGGCGGCGCCCCTGCTCGACGCACTCGCCGCGGCCGAGGCGCGGGGCGTCCGCCGCGGCTTGCTCGCCCAGCTCGCCAAGATGGGGCCAGAGATCGCTGCGATCGTGGTCCAGCGACTGGAGGACGCGCGGTGGTACGTGACCCGGAACATGCTCGCGCTGCTGGAGGAGCTGTCGCCGCTGCCGGCGGGGTTTTCGGCGGCGGCCTACCTGGGGCACCCGGACGCCCGCGTGCGCTGGCAAGCCGTGAAGGTGCAGGTCAAGCTTCCTGACGAGCGGGACGAGGCGCTCGCGGTCGGTCTCCAGGATCACGATCCCCGTACGCTGCGGCTGGCGCTGGGTCTGGCGGTGGCGCTCCAGAGCTGCCCCGACGGCGCGGTCCCCGTCTTGGCGGGACGCGCCGTGGATCGCGCGTTGCCGCCCGAGGTCCGGACCCTTGCAGTCCGCGCCTTGGGCCACGCCCGGGGGCGGGCGGCGCTCGAGGCATTGCTACGGCTCGCCTCGGCGGGCCGCACCCTGTTCGGACGGGAGAAGCTGGCGCCCAAGTCTCCCGATCTCCTGGCCGCGCTGGTGGGGCTCGCGAGCGCGTGGCCCCAGGATCCGCGGGCGCGCGCGGTCCTTCATCGCGCAGCGGATTCGAGTGACCCGGACATCCGGGCCGCGGCGGATGCGGGTGGACGGGAGAGCGGGCTGTGAGCGGTCCCGCCGCTTTCCTATCCGCGTTCGCGCACGCGCTCGCGGCTATGACGCTCTACGCCGCCGGCCATCCCGCGCGCGAGCGCGCGATCGACGACGCGTTCCAGGAGTTGCACGATCTCCAGGCCGCGGCGCCCAACGCGCTCTTCACCTTCCTGGGCGATGAGATCGTGTTCGGGAACCTGCCGGTCCGGGAGCTCAAGGCGTGGGACTGGTCCCGGCGTCTCGCCCAGGCCGGCATCCAGCGGCTCGAGTTCGCCGACCGCGTGAGCCGCGACGAATTCGAGGGGTTCCTCGACGAGGTGCTCGCCCGCTTGACGCTCTCGGCGATCGACACATCCGAGACGCATCAGCTACGCCGCTCGAGCATCCGCTTCGGGTCGGTGGGCGTGAAGGGCGACGCGGGGCAGGCCGAGCCGCCCGTCGCGACGGCGACCATCAGCTACTCGCTGGGCGAAGAGGCCGAAACCGTCCGCTGGTTCCAGGATGCGGTCAAATCCCAGGGCGTCGTCCCGCTCACCGAGGCGGAGGCCGTGGTGCGGTCTCTGTCGATCGCCATGCACAGCGACCGCCAGCTGGTGATCCCGCTGCTGCAGCTCAAGGAGTTCGATCAATACACAACCACGCATTCCATGAATGTCGCGGTGCTGACCATGGCGCTTGCCGAGCATCTGGGTTTGGGAGCGCGTGACGTGCAGACCTTCGGCATCGCCGGCCTGCTGCACGACATCGGCAAGGTCAGGATCCCGCTCGACGTGCTCACCAAACCCGGTCGCTTCACCGACGAGGAGCGGGCGCTCATGAACGCGCATCCCGTGGAGGGCGCGCGCATCATCCTCAAGTCGGAGGAGCAGCTCGAGCTGCCCGCGGTGGTGGCGTACGAACATCACATCATGTTGAACGGCGGGGGCTACCCGACCTTCCGCTTCCGGCGCGACTGCCATCACGCGAGCAAGCTGGTGCACGTGTGCGACGTGTACGACGCGCTCCGTACCAACCGTCCCTACCGGGAGGCGTGGACGCAGGAAAAGACGCTCACCTACGTGCGCGATCGAGCGGGCGTGGAGTTCGATCCCGAGCTGGCGGGCGCCTTCGTGCGCATGATGCAGCAGTGGGAGCCGCAGCTCGCGGTCATGACCGACGAGCGGACGCCGCTGCGCCCCGCCGGGACCTGAGGCACCCCCTTCGGGGGTACGTATCTTTCACCATTATGCTGCGCCGCTCCGCTGCCTTCCTGCTGTTGCTCGGACTCGGGCCCGCCCCCCGGCTCGCCGCCCAGACCGCTCCCCGGCACGCCCGCCTCGAGGGGAAGTGGCAGGCCAAGGGCGAGGACGAGGTCCGCAACATCATGGTGCGGAGCGACAGCTCGGCGCAGTTCGGGGATCAGGTGGCGCGCTGGCGGGTGGTCGGGGACAGCCTGTGGATCACGTTGGGGGACGGCGTCTGGCAGGTATACGGCATGAAGCTCGAGGGTGACAAGCTGAAGTTGGCGGGAGGCGACCTCGAGAAGCCGGTGACCCTGCGGCGGGTCGGCCCGCCGACCGCCCGGGCCGACTCTATGGCCATCCCGCCGCCGCCGCCCGCGACCGAGCGCGCCTGGGACTGACGGCTAGCGCAGGTCGTGGATGTCGGCGACCCGCCAGCCGTCGGGCGTCTTGATGAAGCGGATCGTCTGGCGCAAGCGGCTTTCGCTCTGGGCGCCGCCCGGCGCCGGCACATAGGTGTAGAGCGTCCGCACCGTGGCGTGCGCCTCGTCGGCGCGCAGCGTGATCCCCTCGACCGCATACCGCGCCGTGAGGCGCGTGTACCGCCGGAAGAACTGCTCCCAGCCCGCCACGTCCTGTTCCACCATACCGGGCATCAGGACGCGCAGGTTCGCGACGTGCTCGCTCGAGACGGCGCGCTCGAGATCCTGGAGCAGCACCGCGATGGCCGCCCGCGGGTCGGGAGGCTGCGGGCTGGGCGGCGCCACGCCCGCCGCCACCCCGACCTGCTCGGCGTCGAGCGCGGCGAGTTTGGCGAGCGTGTAGTCCATCGCGACGAACAGCGATTCGGCCCGCGCGAGCGATGTTCCCGCACGTCCCGCCTCCGGACGCGTCGCGAGGGCGTGCACCACCGGCGTTGCGCGGGCGATCGCCAGCTGTGCCTCGCGCCGGATCCCGTCGGCCTCGTGCTGGGCCTTGCCGTACTGCGTCACAGCGCTCAGGTAGCCGCTCGCCGCATGCGCCTGGTCGCCGGCGCGCACGGCGCGCTCGGCGTTCTGGAGCACCGTCTCGGCGAGCAACAACGACGGCACGTTGTTCTTCATCGCCCCGGCGCGGTGCGCCCGGTCGCGGGCGGCCAGCGCGGAATCACGCTGCGCCGTCAGAGCTCCGTTGAGCCCCGTCGGCAGCGGATAGGCGAGCAGCTGGTCGAGCGTGGCCGTCGCATCGGTTGACAACGGTGCCGCGACGGGCGACGGTGAGCGCGACACGTACAGCAGCACGAGCGCGGTCACCATGAGCGCCGTCAATACCGCCGCCCGCCATTTGAGCGACATGTGGGTCACGAGCCGCAGTGCGGCGTCGGGGAGCGGTGTCCAGCGAGGTGCCAGCCGCGCCGTGGGCTCGGACGCACCCGACAGCGCCGCCCGGATGCTGGCAAGCGCCGACTGCATGTGCCGCGCGTTCTCGTAGCGGTCCTCGGGCACCTTGTTCAGCGCCTTCGCGACCACGCGGTCGAGCGCCAGAGGGAGCGAGGGGACGATCGCCCGGAGCGGCTTGGGGTCGGTCGTGAGCACTTGGTAGAGCACGCCGTGCACGGTCTCGCCTTCGAACGGCTTGCGATACGACAACAGCTCGTACAACAGACACCCCACGGCGAACAGATCGGTCGCCGGTGTGATGGGCCCATTGGTGATCTGCTCGGGCGCCATGTAGGTCGGGGTGCCGACGATCGCGCCCGAGCCGGTGATGTCCGCCGTTTGCAGGCGCGCGATCCCGAAGTCCATGATCTTCACGGAGCCGTCGGATGCGATGCGCACGTTGGACGGCTTGATGTCGCGATGGATCACGCCGCGTCCGTGGGCGTAGGCGAGGCCCTGGAGCACGTCGATCGCGATGTCGAGCCTCCGCTCGAGGGGGAGCGGCTCCTCTCCCGCGATCAGCTGGCTCAGGTCCCGTCCGTCCACCAGCTCGAGTGCGATGAACAGCTGGCCGTCCGCTTCGCCCAGGTCGTAGATGGTGACGATGTTGCGGTGCTGCAACCCGCCCGCGGCGCGCGCCTCCCGCAGGAAACGGGCGCGCGCGTCCTGCGTGCGGCCGACGGCGCTGCTCAAGATCTTGAGGGCGACGTAGCGCCGGATGACCGAGTCGTACGCCTTCCACACGGCGCCCATCGCACCCTCCCCGATGAGCTCGTGCAGCTCGAACTTCCCGATGCGGCGGTGTTGATTGGTGCCCGTCATACCGCTCCGCTGGGGCCAACTGACCAATGTGCGCACTGCCGGCCGACGAGGCAACGGGGCGGGCGTCCCATCAGCGCGCGGCCCACTCGTAAATGCGCTGCAACATGGTGCGCGTCGCGTCGTCCATGGCGACGTCGCGTCGTGGCAGGACGCGCTCCGCGATCTTGAGAAAGCCGTCCCGGGTGAGCCGCGTGCCCGTCTCCCCCGTCGCCTCACCCACCCCCCAGGCGAGCGGCGGAACGTACTTGGGTGGGCGCACCGCACCGAACACGTTGGCGCCGACCCCGATCACGGTGCCGGTGCCGAGCAGTGTGCCGATCGCCGTCTTGGCGTGGTCGCCAATCAGGCTCCCGAGGTTGGTCAGGCCGGTGTCGATCGCGGTGCCTGCCACGTCGAGCCGCACCGGGCCGTACGTGTTCTTCAAGTTTGACGTGATGGTGCCCGCGCCGAGGTTCGCCCAGCGGCCGATCACGGAATGTCCGATGAAACCGTCGTGCGCCTTGTTGGCATAGCCCAGGAAGACGCAGGCCGCGAGCTCCCCGCGCACGCGGCAATGGGGGCCGATCGCCGACCCGCGGATCGATCCACCGAGCAGGAATGTGTTCGCGCCGACCCACAGCGGTCCTTCGAGTCGCGTGCCCGCGCGCACCTCCACGCCGCTCTCCAGCACTACCGGCCCCTGACGTACATCGAAGACCACGCCGGGTTCCAGGGCGGCGTCGTGCACCGCGACGCCCGCGGGGTCGCCCAGCACGAGGCAGCCTGCCGGGAGGGGATCGCTGTCGCCCAGGCGCGCGCTCAGGTCTCCCGCGAGCTGCCGGTCGAGCCCTCGGACGAGATCGTACGTTCCCCGGAGCACCGCTCCCGCGACTTCGACGCTCGTCGCGTGGGCCTGCGGGCCGTCCCAGGTGGCGCCGGTACCGACGCCCCATCCCACGGTCACGCCCTGGCAGCTCAGACGGAACGCGGCGGCGGGGAGGGGCGGCGCCAGGCCACGCGGGACGAACGTCGACGACCCGATCAACGCGGGTCCCGACACGGGGTGTCGCGCGCTCACCGCGGGCACGCCCGGCTCGACGAACCCCGCCAGGTGAGGCAGGGCGAAGATCGCGGTCGCCTCCGTGCCCGCGAACGTCTCCCACCGTTCGCGGATCAGTTGGGCGCCGGCCCGCAGCTCCGAGATCGGACGCGCGCCGGCGAACGGGGCCCAGGCAGGCGCGGGATCCGGGTCGAGCAGGTAGAGGGCGTGCGTCACAGCCGCTGCACGAGCTCCTTGAGACGTTCCGCTCGGCCGGTCGGGATCACGAGCGTGTGCCCATTGGCGCGCACTACCACCATGTCCTCGATCCCCCCGACCGCGAGATGCTCGCTCTCGGACCACACGACGGAGCGCCGCACGTCGTCTCCCAACGT
>WNES01001163.1_pt1 | contig 12464 bp, 10 predicted proteins | sample 5399931 | NCBI WGS metagenome assembly WNES01 (sample SAMN13153332, study PRJNA577476) | soil metagenome | isolation source: 20 cm grassland meadow soil 2 days after 3rd rain plot 5 | place: USA:California | collected 2015-11-11
GGCTGGCGACTGGGACGCAGGGCTCAGGGTCATACAGGAAACCTACGGCGAGTCTGTTTTTAGGTGGTTCATTCAGCTCGCCGAGGCGTTCATCCTCGCCGGTCGCGAGGGTCCAGAGCTGTCGCGACCCCTCGTCGAGGCGGCGCGCCTCGGGCTTCGCGATGCAAGCCCGAGTCAATGGCTTTCCGGAGCCGGCTTCATGGCTCGGGCGACGCTGATAGCCGGTGACATGGCAGCGACCCTAAACGACCTCGATCGCGTCGCGACTTTCGTCTCGAGGAGCTTCTATCCGGAGACAGATGAGGCCGTCGCCTGTGCCATCCAGGCCTCGATCGAACTCGAGAACGCTGAGGCGCGCAGCCGCTGGATCGAGATTGCCCTGGCCGGAGACACCAGTCCCCGCCGTATCGCAGCCCGCGCCCGGCGGGCCTTCGCTCAAGCCGAGCGCGCAGCGAGCTCAGAGGACCTCGACACTTCGATCAAGCTCCTTGGGGAGAGCGCCGCCCTCTTCAACGACTCGTTTTTGCCAATGGCAGAAACCGTGACACGTCGCAGGCGAGCCGAGCTCCTTCTCGGGCGGAACATCGGCGACCGCGATGCTGCCCAAGCGGAGCTCGGCAGGATCCTTCCCTACTGGCGGAGGGCGAAGGCGACGTGGTACCTCGGTCAGCTCAAACGCTGGGCGACTGCCCTCGGTCTCGACTTCCCAGTCGAGACGCCCGAGAGGGCGACGCCGCGGACACGTGAACCACGAGCGCAGCTGACGACGCGCGAGCGCGAGGTCGCCGCGCTGGTCGCGGCGGGCCTCTCCAATAAGGAGATCGCCGAGAAGCTTGTCATCAGCGAGCGCACAGCCGAGGGGCACGTCGAGCACATCTTGGGGAAGCTCCAATTCCGTTCGCGAAGCCAAATCGCATCGTGGCAAGCGGGAGGAGACCCAGTCCACCCCGCATCCTGACCCGCACCCACGCATGACAGAATCCGAAGGTGGACCGAGCTTCGCCGAGCGCGCTGGTGCGGCGCCTCGTCGAGATCTGCGGGGACGAGAACGTCTTCTGGCGCGCCGAGGATCTCCTCGTCTGGGAATACGACGCGGGGTTCGATCGTCGCCCGCCGTCCGCGGTCGTTCTCCCGGGTACGACCGAGGAAGTCGCCGATGTGGTGCGCGCGGCGCATGCCGAAGGCGCGAGCATCGTCCCGCGCGGCGCCGGCACGGGTCTCTCCGGTGGGACGATCGCGTGCGCCGACGCGATCGTGGTCTCGACGGCACGGCTCCGCCGCATCATCTCGATCGATCGCGTCGCGCGGATCGCGGTGGTCGAACCCGGGGTCCCGAATCTCGCGGTAACCGCGGCGGCGCGCGATGTCGGTCTGTTCTTCGCCCCGGACCCCGCGAGCCAGCGCATCTCGACCATCGGCGGCAATGTCGCGACGAACGCGGGCGGCCCGCACGCGCTGCGTTACGGCTCTATGACCAATCACGTGCTCGGCGTGGAGCTGGTTCTCCCGACCGGCGAGTGCGTTCGGTTCGGCGGCGAGGTCGCCGATCTCCCTGGATACGACTGCGTTCCGTTCATCGTCGGCAGCGAGGGGACCGTGGGGATCATCACGAAGGTCTGGCTGCGGCTCCTTCCCCTCCCCGAGGACGTGCGCACGTTCGTCGCGGTATTCGCGGACATCGAGCACGGCGCCCGTGCGGCGAGCGCGATCATCGCGAGCGGCGTGGTGCCGGCCGCCATGGAGATGCTCGACCGGGTGACCATCGGCGCCCTGAACGCGGCGTTCGAGGTGCACCTGCCGGCCGACGCGGGATCGCTTCTCCTCGTCGAGGTCGAGGGTCTTCGCGAGGAGACCGCTGACTGGGCCACCAGCATCGAGCGGATCCTGCGAAAGAACGGCGCGACCAACGTGCGATCGGCGGAGACCGCGGCCGAGCGCGAGCTCCTCTGGAAGGCGCGCAAGCTCGGCTATGCAGCCCTCGCGCGCATACGCCCGAACAACTATCTCCACGATGCGGTGGTCCCGCGGACGAAGATGCCCGACGTTCTTCGCGAGGTGAACGCGATCGCCGAGCGATACGGATATGTCATCGCGAACATGTTCCACATCGGCGACGGGAACCTGCATCCGGTCCTGCTGTTCGATGCGCGCAGCCAGCCGATCGACCGCGTGATGGAAGCGAGCGCGGAGATCCTCAAGGTCGCGATCGACGCGGGCGGCGCGCTTTCGGGCGAGCACGGGATCGGCCTCGAGAAGAACCATTTCATGTTCTGGGTGTTCGGTCCGGAAGATCTCGACGCTCAGCGGCGCGGGCGCGAGGCCTTCGATCCCGACGGCACCATGAATCCCGGAAAGGTCTTTCCGGGCGGCGACGCTTGCGCGGACATTCCGACCGAGCGCACGAAGAGAGCGCTCGCCGAGGGCATGTGGGTGTAGCGCTGGGGTTGAACGCGCACGACATCGACGGCCTGGCCCCGGCCCGCGTCATCCGCGCAACGAGCGAGACCGAGGTGGTCGAAGCTATCCGCGGGGCGAACGAACGCGGCGAAGCTATCGTGGTCAGCGGCGGCGCGACCCGTTTGAGCGTGGGCGATCCGCCCACGCGTTACGACGCGGCGCTGGACGTCTCCGCGCTGCGTGGAGTCGTCGAATACGAACCTGGCGACCTCGTTGCAACCGTCCGTGCGGGGACGACGCTCGCCGAGCTCGCCGAGGCGCTCGCCGCGCGCGGCCAGCGCTGGCCCGTCGAGCCGGGCCTGCCCGAGCGCGCGACCGTCGGCGGCACACTCGCGAGCGCGGCGGGAGGCCCGTCGCGCATGCGGTACTTCCACCCGCGTGACTGGGTGATCGGCGCCCGCGTAGTCCTCGGCGATGCAACGTCGGTGCGCTCGGGCGGAAGGGTCGTGAAGAACGTCACGGGCTACGACCTCACCCGGTTCTGGAGCGGCACCTTCGGCACGCTCGCCGCGATCGTCGAGCTCACCTTGAAGCTCACCGCCGTCCCTGAGCGCACGGTGTCGCTCGTCACCGAGGTCGACGTTCCCGCAGCATTTCGCGTGGCGAACGAGCTGCATGCGAGCAGCCTTCCGCTCGACGCACTCGCGGTCGTCACCGGCGAGGCGGTCGGGGCGGTGGGCGCGCGCGCAGATGCGGCGCTCGTCGTCCGCCTCGCCGGACCGGCGGCCGCGGTGCGGCGGCTCGGACGTGAGGTCCGCGACCGCGTGCTGTGCCGCGACGTCGCGAATGAGGTGTGGGGCCGGATCGCGGCTCTTCCGCTCGAGTCGAACTGGACGGCTCGTCTGGCGTGGCCGGCGGCTGCTCGCCCGGAGATCGAATTCGCCGGCTATGGTGCGGTGATCTACCCGGCGAGCTCCACCGCCTATCTCTTGCGCTCCATCGATCGCACGACATTCCGCGCAGTCCGCGCCTTGCTCGAGGCGGCGGGGGGCGTCGCCGTACTGGAGCGCGCGAGTGCCGCCTACAAGCGCGATGCGGGCGGAGCGTGGGGTTCGCCACGCGTTCCGCTCGGCGTCGCGAAGGCGCTCAAGGAGCGCTTCGATCCGCGCGGCGTGCTCGCGCCGGGGCGGATGCCCGCATGACCACCGCGTTCGACACGACCGGGCTCGAGCGGTGCATCCACTGTGGGCTCTGTCTCGAAGCATGTCCCACGTACAAGATCACGCAGCTCGAGACGGAATCGCCGCGCGGGCGCCTGCATCTCATGGGTGCGATCGCGGACCGGCGGATCGACCTGAGCCGGAGCGACGCCACCGTGCTGCACCTCGATCGCTGCCTGGCGTGCCGCGCGTGCGAGGCGGTCTGCCCGTCGGGCGTGCCGTACGGCCGCCTGATCGAGGAAACGCGCGCCGCCGTCGCGCAAGCGCGCGGCATCTCGCCGCTCGGCCAGCTGCTGCTCTGGTCCGTTTCGCGGCCGTGGGTCCTCGGCGCGATGAACGCCGTGCTGTCGATCTCAGAACGGACCGGCCTGCGCCGGCTCGCGCGTCGATTCCTGTCGCCGCGCCTGCGGCGGCTCGACGCGCTCGCGCCACCGGTGGGCCGTCCGCAGTACCGGCCCGTCCAGGTCGAGTCGCCGCGTTCCTCCGTCGCGCTGCTGCTCGGGTGTGTGATGCGCGCGTCCTACGGCGACGTGCACACCGCGACCGCGCGCGTGCTCGCGCACTTCGGGGTCGAGGTCGTCGAGACTCCGGACCAAGCCTGCTGCGGCGCACTGCACGCGCACGCCGGCAATAAGGAGGAGGCGATCCGGCTCGCGAAACGAAACGTCGCCGCGTTCGAGCGAGCCGACGTCATTCTCGTCAACGCCGCGGGCTGCGGGGCTCACCTCAAAAGCTACGCGCATCTCCTCGAGGACCGGCCGAACTGGGCCGCGCGAGCTACGGCCCTGGCGTCGCGAGTTCGCGACGTGAGCGAATTCTTGGAGACGATCGCCGGCGACGAGACGTTCGGCGAGCTCGCGATGCGCGTCACTTACCAGGACCCCTGCCATCTCGCGCACGCGCAGGGGATCCGAGCCGAGCCGCGGGCACTCCTCTCGCGAGTCCGCGGTCTCGAGCTCGTGGAGATGGCCAACGCCGACGTGTGTTGCGGGAGCGCCGGCTTCTACAACCTCGCCCAGCCTGACTACGCCGATCGCCTCCTCGAGCCGAAGATCGACGCGATCCTCGCGACGCGTCCGGACGCCGTCGTCACTGGGAATCCGGGATGCATGCTGCAGCTCGCCGCCGGGCTACGCTCGCGCGGGCGCGGAGGCATTCCGGTCTTGCACCTCGTCGAGGTTCTCGACCGCGCCCTCGAAACCCGATGAGCGGGACCCGTCCGCTGACGATCTTTCTTGCGACAGCCGCGACGGTCGTTGCGGTGCTCGCGCTTCTGCTCATCCCGGTGTCGATCGCGCTCGGACGTTACGTCAACGTGCTCGGCGAGTTCCTCGTGCTCGTGGCGTGCGTGGGCTACGTCGCGCGCGTCATGCGCGCCGATCGGCGCCGCCGTCGCGAGGCAGAGGAGCTACTTCCACCTGAGCGAAGACCCAAGCGCCGGATCCCGCGGCGTCCGATCACGTTCCAGCTCCGCGAAACGCTGTTCGCGTTCGTCGTCTGGTTCGCGCTCGTCGCTGCCTTCAATGCGTTCATCGTCGGACTCGGGCCGGTCCCAAACGTCGGCATCGCGATCTTCGCGGCATTCATGCTCGCGACGTTGACGGTGACGGGTCGGCACATGATGTTTCGGCTGACCGCCGAGGAAGAGACACCGCCCGAGCGCTGAGCGCGACACGTCGCTAGAGTCCGGCGGATGGATCTCGGGGTTCAGATCGAGCCGCAGTTCGGCTTCACGTTCGATGACGTCGTCGCCATTGCGAACGACGCCCGCGCCGCCGGATTCACCCGACTGTGGGTCTCGGATCACTTGTTCAACGATGCCGACGCGGAGACGACCGACTGCCTCGAGGCATGGAGTCTCTTAGCCGCACTCGCGGTCAAGACCGAAGGGATCCGGATCGGCGCCATGGTGACGTGCCAGTCGTACCGCAACCCGGCCCTTCTCGCCAAGATCGCGGCGGATGTCGACGTCATAAGCGGCGGGCGGCTCGAGTTCGGTGTGGGTGCCGGCTGGAAGGACTTCGAGTACCGGGCGTATGGCTATCCCTTCCCCGACGGGCCCACGCGGGTAACTCAGTTGATCGAGACACTCGAGATCTGCACGAGGATGTGGCGGGAGAAGCGCGCGACCTTTCACGGGAAGCACTACCGCATCGACGATGCGCTCTGCTCGCCGAAGCCGACGCAGAAGCCGCTGCCGATCTGGATAGGCGGATCAAAGCCGCGGATCATGCGCGCCGCCGCTCGCTACGCGAGCGCCTTCAACTTCAACCTCGGCACCTCGGCGCAAACGGAGACGCTCAAGACAGCGATGCACCAGATGGACGAGATCTGCAGAGGCGCTCAGCGCGACCCTTCGACACTCCTCCGAAGCTCATTCCTCATGTCCACCGTCGGATCAACGTCGGCGCGGAGCGAAGCCTTGCTCAACGAATTCGCCAAACAGCAAGGCACGACTCCGGCGAAGATCCTCGAACAACGGCCAGGACTCTTAAGGGAAACGCCAGAGCGAGCGCTCAGCCGGCTTCGCGAATATGCCGCGCTGGGTATCGCGCACGCGAACATCATGTTCCAGCCGTATGGGTCGGAGCGAGAGCAAATCGCCGCGCTCGGATCGATCACCGCGAAGCTCCGGTCTTGAGAAGTTCGCGAGTGAACCAAGCGACCACCGTGCCCCGTCCACTCGTCGCTGCGGCGGCCCTACTGGCCGTCGCCGTGATTGGGGTCGTCGCGGCGAACGCACTGCGAGGACCGCGCCAAGATGGCCCACTCAAGACAACTGGGAGTTTCAACGTCTCCTACTCCCTCGGTGACGACGAGTTGTTCATCTGGGGAATGAATCTGCCGTGGTATGGGGACTCCGCCGTGGAAGATATTCGGATCGAGTCGATCGAGCCGGTCGGCACGCGCGGGCTGGAGGTGCTGGGTCTGGTGCTCAACAACTCTGTCCTACAACCCGACGGGACCTGCCTTTCGTATGGCGACCGTCCCGCCGCCAGCTTCCCGCCACCTGAAGTGCCCACCAAAGAGGTGAATGGAGCGGTCTTGTCGGCGGCGAACGGACGAACCTGCACCAACGATCCGTCGGTGCTGGTGGGCGTTCGGCGTCCTCGCGATAGCTCCGCCAGCAGGATCGAGGCGCTGCGGATGGTCTATCGCCATCACGGCGTCACATACGAACTTGTCATGCCTTACAGCCTCGACATCTGCCGTGTTCAAACCGACACGCAGGAAAGGCGCGTGCCATGCACGGCGATTCGGACTCCGACCCCATAGCCGCGCGGCCGTCTTGGTCGCGCGGCCGCTTCGTGTGGTGATCCGTCGCCCAGTCATGGCCCGACCCGCGATCTGGCTCATCAGCGGCGCGCCGGGCGCCGGAAAGAGCACCGTGTCGGATGCGCTCTGCCGCAGGTTTGAGCTGGCCGTGCATATTCCCGTCGACGACATTCGGGATTGGGTGCGGTCGGGATTCGCGAGTCCGGTGGAGTGGACCGCCGAGACGACTCGGCAGTTTGTGCTGGCGAGACGTGGCGCGGCCAAGATCGCCGCCGATTACTCGGATGCAGGATTCATCGCGGTACTTGACGACGTCGTCCGTGAGTCAGAGATCGAGCAATACACGGACTACCTCGGAAAGACCGAGCTTCGGAAAGTGCTGCTCAACCCGAGCCTCGACATCGTCCTCGCGCGTAACGCGGCGCCTGGACGAAAGCCCTTCGATTCAAGCGTTCTTGAAGCTGCGTGCCGCGGCTTGCACCCACTCCTCGCGTCTGAGAACACTATCGAGGCGGGCTGGATCCGCGTGGACTCGACAGACCTGAGTCTCGACCAGACCATCGACGCGATCACGACGGCCTAGCGACCGCGAGCGAAGCGGGTGCTACGGAGTTACGTGCTGAGCAGCGTCGGGGTCTTCTGAGCGAGCGGCCCCTCGACGACCGTCCATCGCGATCCCACGAGGGGCCGAGCGAAGAAGACACCGGCGCTGCTGAGGGTCCACATGTAGGACCCGCGTCGTTCCTAGTCGCGAGGTCGCTTCGTGTGGTGATCCGTCTCGCGCTGATAGGCCGAGGCGAGCGCGACGAGGAGCGGCTCGCTGTAGGGCGGTCCGACGAGCTGCAGCCCCACCGGCAGCCCATCGGTCCCGAAGCCGCAGGGGAAGAAGATCGCCGGGACACCGGCGAGATTGCCAGCAGCGATCAGCCCGATGTTTCCAGTGCGCCGGTTCGGAGGTGGGCTCGCGCTCGCGGTCGTCGGCGGGCTATCGAGGGGCTGCGTGATCGGCGTCGCGGTGATCGCGCGGCCCACGGAGAGGATCACGTCCACGTCGCGGAACATCGAATCGAGCGCGTCCTGCAGGCGTGTGCGCATCCGCATCGCGTGCAGGTAGTCGCGCGCCTTCGTCTCGAGCGCCGCACGCAGCCCGGCTTTCTGCCGCGCGTCGATGAGCTGCTCGAATCGCTTGCCCTCGATGAGCTCGGCGAAGATCTCCGCGCCTTCCGAGCCGTAGACCGTCTGGACCATCGGCCCGTACGGCATCGCCGGTAGCGTCGCGCGGAGGAAGTTCGGGGCGATCCGTTTGAACTCGGCCACGCCCTTCTCGAGCGCGTGCCTCGCCTCGGTCGACGCATGGTCGGCGATGTCCTCGTCGGCGAACGCGATCCGCGCTCGCTTCGCGGCGGTGACCGCAGCGCGCGGCGACATCGGTTTGAATCGCCTCCCGCTGGTCGTGCGGTCGGCGGCGTCTGCTCCGGCCATCGCCTCGAGCACCGCCGCGCAGTCGTCGGCTGTGCGCGCCATCGGCCCGAGCTTGTCGAGTGTCCACGAAAGCGCCATCGCGCCTCTCCGTGACACGAGTCCGTACGTTGGACGGAGCCCGGTGACGCCGCAGTACGCGGATGGGGTGCCGATCGAGCCCGACGTCTCGGAGCCGATCGCGAATGGCACGAGCCCGGCTCCGACGGCGGCGCCCGAGCCACTCGACGACCCGCCGGACCAGTGCTCGATGTTCCATGGATTGCGGCCGGGTCCTTGGAGCGATGCACTCGGGTAGCGGTATCCACCGCCGCCGGCGAGCTCGACCATCGCGAGCTTCGCGGCGAGGACGGCGCCGCTCTTCTTGAGCTTGGCAACGACGGTCGCGTCCTCGCCGATGATCTGGTCGCGGTATGGCGGCGCGCCCCAGGTCGTCGGCGCGCCGCGAGCCGCGAGCAGGTCCTTCGCGCCGTAGGGGATACCGGTGAGCAATCCGCCCTGCTTTTTCGCGATCGCGGCGTCGGCCCGTTTCGCTTCGTCGAGCGCGCGCTCAGGCATGAGTGCGGCGACCGCGTTGTACGTCGGTCCGAGCTTTCCGAGGAGGTCGAGCGACGCGCGAGCGAGCTCGACCGCGGAGATGCGTCGCTTGCGGAGCGCAGAGCCGAGCTCCGCCGCCGTACAGAAACGAACTTCGGCGAAGCTCAATCCGCTTTGAAGACCGTTGGGGGCTCCGTCTCGATGGGAATGCGTTGCGCGCGCAGCTCCGTCGCCGCCTTCTGCACGATCTCGCGCGCTTCGTCGGCGAGCCGCGCGGGATCATCGATGTTCCGCTCGTCCTCAGCCACCGGAGTGCGCAGGATAGCGTGCTACGCTCGGCGAAGGAGTCGAAGGCCGTGCAATACCGCCGTCAAAGCCTCGTCGAGCGTCCATTGTCCCCGCGCGACTACGACATGCCGGTAGGTTGGTGGGGCTGGAACTGGGAACCGCCTGTTCCGATGTCGATCATCGAGCTCCTCGAGGCGCGGAACATGGACGCGCGCGCCGCGGCCCTCTGCGGGATGGTGCTCGAGGCGCACGGGTCGATCCTCATCGCCGCGGAGCAACCGCATTCGGGCAAGACGACGACGCTCACGGCATTACTCGACTTCCTACCGGTCCGAACCAGACGCGTCTTTCTGCGCGGGTGGGTCGAGACCTTCGATTACCTCAAGCAGACCGCCCCGGAGAGCACGATCCTGCTCGGGAACGAGCTTTCGTCGCATCTTCCCGTCTATCTCTGGGGACCCAAGGCCGTGCGGGTCTTCGAAACGCTCCGCAAGGGTTACGCGATCGGATCGACGCTCCACGCCGACAGCGCAGACGAAGCCATCGCGCAGCTGACCGGCGAGCTCGGCGTCGCGCCCGGCGATCTTGCGCGAGTCGACCTGCTTATGGTCATGCGCGTCTACGCCACGATCAGCGGTCATTACGCCCGCCGCGTGGTGACGCTCCACCGTCTGACGCCGCGGAATGGGACCGGCCTCAGGCTGCTACCTCTTGTCGAGCATCACGAAGCCACCGACGAGCACGAACACGACGAGGACGCCGAGCTGGAGCTCGTCGCCAGCCGCCGGCACGACGACGTCGACGTGGTCGCGGCGGAGCTCGAACGGCGCACGGAGCTGCTTTGCGACCTGCTTCAGCAACGCCGCCGTGAAATTCCTGACGTGCGGGCGGCTCTGGCCGAGTACCGTGGAGAGAAGACACCGATCGATATGCGAGGAGATCCGACCGTATGACACAAGCGACGACCATCGGCGCGCTTCGCGAGACCGGGTACCGACCGAAGAGCGTCAAGGAAGAGCTCCGCGGAAACCTCATCTCCGCGCTCGCCGCGAAACGCGAGATGTTCAAGGGGATCGTCGGTTACGAGACGACGGTGATCCCCCAGATCGAGAACGCCATCCTCTCCGGTCAAGACATCATTTTCCTGGGCGAGCGCGGCCAGGCGAAGACGCGCATCGCGCGCCGTCTCATCGAGCTGCTCGACGAGACCGTGCCGGCGATCGCGGGCTGCGAGATAAACGACGACCCTTTCGCGCCGATCTGCGCGGCCTGCAAGTACCGGGTGGCCAACGACGGCGACTCGGTCGAGCTGGTCTGGCTCACGCCCGACCAGCGGTACAGCGAGAAGCTCGCGACTCCGGACATCTCGATCGCCGATCTCATCGGCGAGGTGGACCCGATCAAGGTCGCCGAGGGCCGCTACCTCTCGGACGAGATGACGATCCACTACGGTCTCGTGCCGCGAACCCACCGCGGGATCTTCACGTTGAACGAGCTGCCCGACCTCGCCGAGCGCGTGCAGGTCGGTCTCCTCAACGTCATGGAGGAGCGCGACGTGCAGATCCGCGGTTATAAGGTCCGGCTTCCGCTCGATCTCTTCGTCGTGGCGTCGGCGAACCCCGAGGACTACACGAACCGTGGCCGGATCATCACGCCGCTCAAAGACCGCTTCGGCTCGCAGATCCGCACGCACTATCCGAAGGAGATCACGACGGAGGTCGGGATCATGGAGCAGGAGCGGCAGGTCTTCGTCGACGAAGGCATGACGACGGTCGTCCCGGCGTACATGAAGGAGCTCCTCGCGGAGATCTCACAGCTCGCGCGACGCTCGTCGGACATCTCGCAGCGGTCGGGCGTGTCCGTCCGCGTCACGGTGGCCAATTACGAGAATCTCGTGTCGGCCGCTCTCAAGCGTGCGCTCCGCACCGGCGAGACGAGCGTCGTGCCGCGGATCAGTGACCTACCCGCGGTCGTCGCATCGACGGCCGGAAAGATCGAGCTCGAGTCGGTCGGCGAGGTCTCCGAGGAGCGCGTCATCGACCGACTCGTGCAGCGCGCGGTGCTGAACGTCTTCAACCGGACGTTCTCGCTCGTGGAGTTCGACTCGCTCCTCGCGGCGTTCCAGCGCGGGGCGACGATGCACGTGTCCCCCACGCTCTCGAGCCAGGAGTACGTGAAGCAGGCCCTGCAAATCCCGGGCATGAAGGGCGCGGTCGCCAAGCTCGGCGCCACCGGGAACCCTGCCGCGATCGCGGCGGCGGTCGAATTCGTTCTCGAGGGCCTGCACCTGAACCGCAAGCTGAACAAGGAGCGTGGCGAGACCCGCTCCACCTTCAGGGCCTGATGCAGGACCCCGCTCCCAGCGATCCGCGCAACGATCCGCCCGGGCTCGCGCAGCCCTTCAGCGACGTCCGCTACTCGCGCTGGGACGGGACGCAGCGCCTCGATGCGCTCGAGGCCGAGGAGCTCCTGGGCGCCATGGCCGACGAGCTCCTGTCGGGCGGCGATCTCGAGGATGCGATGGCGCGGCTCTCGCGCTGGGGCATTCCGGGTCGCATGGAGGGCCTGAAGGACCTCCTCGAACGGCTGCGCACCGCGAAGCAGCGGCGCGCGCAGCGGCACGATCTTTCGAAGACGTTCGACGAGCTGAAAGAGAAGCTCGAGGAGGTGAAGAAGCTCGAGCGCGATGGTCTCGATCGCCGCAGGAACGCTGAAGCGCCGAACGAGCAGCTGAAAGCGGCGATGGAGAAGCTCGCTTCGGAGCGGATGGCTCAGCTCGACGCTCTGCCCGAGGACTTCGGCCGAGCGGTGCGCGCACTGAAGGACTACGAGTTCGTCGAGCCAAAGGCGGCCGAGAAATACCAAGAGCTTCTCAAGGAGCTGCAGCAGCAGGTCCTGGGCTCCTATTTCAAGAACATGCGCGAGTCGCTGCAGAACCTCACGCCGGAGCAGCTCGAGCGGACGCGACAGATGATCCGCGACCTGAATCGCGCGCTGAAGGAGCGCATGGACGGCGGCGAGCCCGACTTCGAGGCGTTCCAGCGGCAGTACCCCGAGCTCGCCGGGAACGCGAAGGACTGGGACGATCTTCTTCGTCAGCTCGCCCAGGGGATGGCCGCGATGCGATCGCTCTGGCAATCCATGTCCTCGGACATGCGATCTCAGCTCGAGGAGCTCCTCGGCGCGGCGTTCAACGATCCGGGATTGCAGGACGCGATGAACGACCTCGCCGAGACGCTCGGCCAGCTCATGCCGATGGACGGCTAC
>WNES01001171.1_pt1 | contig 12444 bp, 9 predicted proteins | sample 5399931 | NCBI WGS metagenome assembly WNES01 (sample SAMN13153332, study PRJNA577476) | soil metagenome | isolation source: 20 cm grassland meadow soil 2 days after 3rd rain plot 5 | place: USA:California | collected 2015-11-11
CTCGCGCGTGGTGCGCTCGGCGAGCAGGCTCAGAGTGCGCGTGTCGGCGGCGTGCCGGAGCGCGAGCACGCCGCTCACCGCCGCCGCGGCGAGCACCACGACAAGGAAAGCGCCCCCCGCGTATCTGAACTTGAAGTTGGCGGTAGTCACGTGCGTCGCATGCGCCTCAAGCGCGGGGACGCACTCGTCCCACGGCCGCGTGATCCCCCCTTAGCTTTTGGAGATTCATATTAACCGCCGCGTGGGATAGGACGCCACCCTCGGATCGGGTCGCCAAGGGTAGATTCGAGGTTTTTTTCAGGCTCAGCGGCCCCGCCAGGCTCAGCGGCCCTTAGGGCCGGGCCTGGCTCAGTTTCCCGACCAGACTCTCTTTATATGCCCGAGCACGAGGCCGCGCATCGTCGACATGGGGTCGGCCGTGGCGGCGAAGATGGGCGGCCGGCGCCGAAGGAGCTGCCAGCTCTCGCTTCTCAGCACTTGTCGTAGATACTCGACATTGCGGTCGATGGCCTCGAGGTAGGGATTTCGCCCTTCGAATAGCAATTCCAGGTAGCGGTAGGCTCCACGGAAGTCCCCATCCAGCCGCTTGGTGCGCACTTCGGCCACGAAATCCGGCGTTTGGCGCAGCAGGTCCAGCCCCGAGGCGTATTTGACCCGCCGATTGCCGTTGCTGAAGGGCAGGGCGACCCCACCCACCACGAACTCGGCATACAGCCGGTCGCGGCACTTCTCGAGATAACAGCGGTCGGCCATCTGCGCGATCATGTCCGCGGTGCCGAGCATGTGTCCGACCGTGATGTCCCGCGGGTCGGAGACGCGCTCCTCGATGCGCGCGAACGGCTGCTCGTAACCGGTGAAGTGAATGATCTCGGTCGCGACAGGCGCCCAGGAGCCGAAGCCGAGCACCGGCAGGTACTCCTCGAGAAAGCGCGCGCCGCGCGAGACGTGGGTGCGGGTGAATTCGGCGCCGTTGCGCGAGTCGCGCTCGTCCGTGCGGCGCAGATACCCGACGTCGTGAAAGAGCCCGGTGATCAGGCCCACCACGGCGCGCGCGCCTCCGAGGCGCCCGGACTCGTTCTGCTGACGCTCGTAGCCGACCAGCAGCCGCGCGAGCGCGAGCGTGATGTCGAGCGTGTGCTGGCGATCGTGATAGACGGTATCGACGCCGTGATAACCGGGGACGAGGCCCGCAAACAGCCGCTCGAAGTGCTCGAAGGCGCGCGCGAGCGGCTCCATCGACAGGCCCGGCCAGGTCGGCCGGTAGAGCACCTCGACGGCGCGGAGCACGGCACGGGGCGAGCTCACCTGCACGCTGTTGGTGACGTCGAAATCGCTGCGCCGGACACTGGTCATTGTGTTAGGGAACACCGCCCCTTAAGCGGCACGACGCCCAGGCCGCAGTCCCCCCGAACCGCCCGACCGGCGCTCAAAGGCCAGTCTAGGCAGGTCGGCCTGTGGCGCACTGAGACACGGCGCACAGTTTGGACGGGCCGTCTGCCGTCCAGCAGCGGCGCATCAGGATGGCAGCCCATGCCTCAGGGGGCTTTTGGGGAGTCGGTGTACGGCCTTCAACCCAACTCTACAGACAGTCGAAGAACCGCTACACGGCTGCCCGCTGCGGCAGCCGCACGCGGAGCGGGTTGACGTTCCAGGTGGCGATGCGCACGAGGGCTCTGTCAATAAATCCGCAGTCCGCCGTACTTGCGCCGGATGTGCCGGTCGAGCACGAGCGCGCCGAGCGCAAAGCCGACGATCAGCGCCACCAGCGCCGAGCCGAGCGCCCACGGCCACACGCGTCGCCCGCGCTCATCGGGTCCCTTGCCGAAGAGTCCAGCGCGGGGCGCCCTCACGGCCTCCTCAGGAGGCTCGGCAGCGACAGCGGCGTTGGCCGCGGTGCGCTGGGGTTGCGCGCCGGGCGCGGGGCTCGCACTGGTGCGCGCCGGCGCGAGCTGCGCTGCGAGCCGGCCCAGGTCCTCTTTCAGCCGCGCCACTTCCGCGGTGCGCTCCGCGAGCCGCGCCCGCAGCGGCTCCTCGGCCGTCAGGTAGCTCGCGCGGACCCAGCCCTCCCGGCCGCTCGCCGTGCGCACGTGGGCCTGGTCGCCTGAGCGCTCGATCACCTCCACCTTGTCGCCGCTCTTGAGCGAGCCGATGCGCTCGCCCGTGGCATCGGGCGCGTTGTTGAGACTGACCACCAGCTGCTCGATGACGTAGAGCTCTTCCGCGCGCGAGCGCTCGGGCGCGAGCGCGCCCAGCAGCGGCAGCGCCGCGGCGAGGGCTGCCAGGCTCCTCCTCACGCGCGGATCCCACCCCGGCCGAGTATGCCGTGTTGCCGGAGCAGCGCCGTCACGTCCGGGCGTCGGCCGCGAAACTCGATGAACGCCTCGAGCGCGTCGCGGCTGCCGCCGCGGCTCAAGATCGCATCGAGAAATCGCAGCGCGGTCGGCCGGTCGAACACCCCGCGCTCCTCGAAGGCGGCAAAAGCATCCGCCGCGAGCACCTCCGCCCACTTGTAGCTGTAGTAGCCGGCGGCGTAGCCGCCCGCGAAGATGTGGCCGAAGCTGTTGGGGAAACGGTTCCATTCCGGCACCGGCACGACCGCGACCTCGCGCCGCACCTCCTCGAGGATCTCGAGCACTCGGGCGCCGTGGCCGGGGGAGTATTCCGTGTGGATGCGGAAATCGAACAGCGAGAACTCGAGCTGCCGCATCATCGAAAGCCCCGCGTGGAAGCTGCGTGTGGCGATCAGGCGCTCCTGCGTGTTCGCCGGCAGCGGCACGCCGCTCTCGAAGTGCCCGGAAATGCGCTGCAGAACCTGCGGGTTCCAGGCGTAGTTCTCGAGGAACTGGCTCGGCAGCTCGACCGCGTCCCACGCCACCCCGTTGATGCCGGCGAGGCTCGGGTAGTCGACGCTCGTGAGCAGGTGATGCAGGCCGTGGCCGAACTCGTGGAAGAGCGTGAGCACGTCGTCGTGCGTGAGCAGCGCCGGCCGACCCTCCCCGGGCGGCAGGAAATTGCACACGAGGTAGGCGACCGGCCGGGCCGCCCCGCTCGCGAGCCGCTTGCGGCCGACGCACTCGTCCATCCACGCGCCGCTGCGCTTGTTGGGGCGCGCGTAGGCGTCCAGATAGAAGCTGCCGACCACCTCGCCCGAGGCGCCCACGATCTCGAAGAAACGCACGTCCGGATGCCACACCGGTGCCCCGTTGCGCTCGCGCACCGCCACGCCGAAGAGCCGCTCGGCGACTTCGAACAGCCCGCCGAGCACCCGCGGCAGCGGGAAGTAGGGCCGCAGCTCCTCCTGCGACACGGAGAAGCGCTCGCGCTGCAGCCGCTCGGCGTGGAAGCCGACGTCCCAAGCGGCGAGCCGGTGGCCGACGAACGACTCGAGCTCGGCGAATTCCTCGAGCGCCGCGGCCCGCGCCGCGGTGGCGAGCTCGCGCAGGAACTCGAGCACCTCGGCGACGCTGTGCGCCATGCGGGTCGCGAGCGCGTACTCGGCGTAGTTCGCGAAGTCGAGCAGCCGCGCCGCCTCGTGCCTGCGCTTGAGGATCTCCTCGATCACGGCCGAGTTGTCCCAGCGGCCGGCGGAGGGTCCCCGGTCCGAGGCGCGCGTCATCCAGGCCTCGTAGAAGTCGCGCCGCAGGCCTTCCGACTCCGCATCCGTCACCACCGCGACATAGGTCGGCTGGTCGAGATTCAGGATCCAGCCCGCAACGCCCTGCTCATGTGCGCGGCGCGCGGCGAGCTCGATGAGCATGTCGTTCAGCCCGCGCAGCTCGGACGGCTCCGTGACGCGCCGGCTCCAGCCGTTGGTGGCGTCCAGCACGTTCTCCTCGAACTTCGACTGCAGCTGAGTGAGCTCGAGCATCGCGGTCTTGAAGCGCTCCTTGCGCTCGGCCGGGAGCCCGACTCCGGTGAGGCGGAAGTCCCGCATCGCATGCTCGATCACCTGGCGCTGCACCGGGGCGAGCGCCGCGCCTTCCTGATCGGCGATGGTGCGATAGGCGTGGAACAGCGGCTCGCTCTGCGCGAGGTCGGTCTGGTAGGCGGACAAGAGCGGCAGGCAGGCGTTGTAGCCGCTGCGGAGCGCGTCGGAGTTCAGCACCGCGTTCAGGTGACTCACCGGCGACCAGGTGCGCGCCACGCGATGCTGCAGCTCCTCGAGCGGCTCGATGAGCGTCGCGAAGGTCGGGAGGGTGAGCGCGGCGAGCTCCTCGATGCGCACGCGGTTCTCGGTGAGTACCTCGCGCACCGCCGGCTCGACGTGCTCGGGGCGGATCTCGAGAAACGGCGGCAGGGGTTGCCCGTCCAGCAGGGGGTTGTGCATGCGCTCTCGCCGCGTGAGGTTCACCGCCGTTGAATGAGCCGCCATTGTAGCGGCCTCGGGAGCCGCGTCCTCGGATACCATCGGGTGGCGCGTGGCGATCGTGGGCGGCCGAGGGGCTATGAGCGAGAAATTCGACCTGGTGGTGATAGGGGGCGGAAGCGGGGGGCTGGCCGCGGCGCAGCGGGCCGCCGAGTGCGGCGCCCGGGCGGCGCTCGTCGAGTCCGGCCGCCTCGGCGGCACCTGCGTGAACGTCGGCTGCGTGCCGAAGAAAATAAGCTGGTACGCCGCCGAGCTCGGCGGCGCGCTCAACGATGCGCCGGACTACGGCTTCCGGCTCGAGGTCGCCGGGCACGACTGGGCTACGCTGAAGGAGAGACGCGACGCGTACGTGCTGCGCCTCAACGAGATCTACGCCGCGAACCTCGCGAAGCGCAAGGTGGAGCTGCTGCGCGGTGCGGGCCGCTTCGTCGATGCGCGCAGCGTCGCCGCGGCCGGGCGGGTGCTCACGGCCGATCACATCGTGATCGCCACCGGCGGGCATCCGCGCCTGCCGGCGATTCCGGGAGCCGAGCTCGGGATCACCTCGGACGGCTTCTTCGAGCTCGCCTCGAGGCCCGAGCGCGTCGCAGTCGTCGGCAGCAGCTACATCGCCATCGAGCTGAGCGGCATCTTCTCAGGTCTCGGCGCCGACACCGCGCTGGTGCTGCGCGGCGACACCGCGCTCAAGACCTTCGACGACATGTTGGGCGAGGAGGCGCTCGGCATGCTGCGCGATGCGGGAGTGGAGGTCGTGCTGCACGCTTCACCGGCGGCGCTCACCCGTTCCGGGCGCGGCGAGCTCGAGCTCAAGTCGCGCGACGGACGGCGTCTCGGCCCGTTCGACTGCGTACTGTGGGCGATCGGTCGAGCGGCCTCGGTCGAGGAGCTATCGCTCGAGAAGGCCGGGGTCGCGCTCGATGTGTCCGGCTTCGTCGCGACGGACAAGTACCAGGCGTGCAGCGCTCCGGGAATCTACGCCATCGGCGACGTCACCGGGCGCGCTCAGCTCACGCCGGCCGCGATCGCGGCCGGTCGGCGCCTGTCCGAGCGGCTGTTCGGCGGGCAGAGCGGGCGGCACCTGGATTACGAGAACATCCCGACGGTGGTCTTCGGGCACCCGCCGATCGGCACCGTCGGGCTCTCGGAGAAGTCGGCACGCGAGCGCTACGGGCACGCCAACGTCACCGTGTTCAGGTCGAGCTTCGTGCCGCTTTATCACTCCCTCACCGCCGCGAAGCCGCGCACTCACATGAAGCTCGTCACCGCGGGCTCCGAGCAGCGCATCGTGGGGCTGCACGTCGTGGGAATCGGCGCGGACGAGATGCTGCAGGGCTTCGCGGTGGCGGTGCGGATGGGGGCGACCAAGAAGGACTTCGACGACACCGTGGCGATTCACCCGACGAGCGCCGAGGAATTCGTCACCATGCGCTGAGGCGCGCGGACCTCGAGCGGCGCGCGGACCTCGAGCGGCGCGCGGACCTCGAGCGGCGCGGGGGCCTCGAGTGGCGCGCGGTGAGCTCAAACGCTCGCGGCGCGCTGCCTCAAGGCCGCGAGCACCGGCGCGGTCGCCGGGCGCACGCCGCGCCAGAGGCGAAACGCCTCGGCCGCCTGCTCGACCAGCATCCCGAGTCCCTGCAGCGCACGTGCGCAGCCCTGCCGCTTGGCCCACTCGACGAACGCGGTCGCGGACTTGCCGTAGGCGAGGTCATAGCAAACGGTCTGCGGGCCGATCGCGCCCGGCGCGATCGGGGGAATCTCGCCGGAAAGGCTCGCGGAGGTCGCATTGATGACGATGTCGAAGGCGCCTCCACTGACTTCCTCGAAGCCGACACCCCGGAGCTCGCCGAGATCCTCGAATGCCGCGGCGAGCGTCGCGGCGCGCTCGGGCGTGCGGTTGGCGATCACCAGCTCCGCGGGCGCGAGCCCGAGCAGCGGCCCCAGCACCCCGCGCGTTGCGCCCCCCGCGCCGATCACGAGGATCCGGCGGCCCGTGATGACGAGGCTCAGGTTGTCGCACAGGTCCCGCACCAGGCCCGCGCCGTCGGTGTTATCGCCCAGGATGCCGTCGGCGCGCGCCATGAGCGTGTTGACCGCCGCGGCCTGCACGGCGCGGGGCGTGAGGTCCTCGGCGAAGTCCGCCGCCGCGATCTTGTGGGGCAGGGTGACGCTCAGGCCGCGGCCGCCCTGCACGAAGAAATCGCGCGTCCACTCGCGAAAGTCCGCGGGGGCGATGTCGAACAGGCGGTAGCTCATTTCCTCGCCGGTCTCGCGGGCGAACATGCCGTGAATGAACGGCGAGAGGCTGTGGGCGACCGGGTGGCCCACCACGCCGTATTGATCCGCCCCCCTACTCATTGGTCGGATTCTGACACACCCGCACGCTCGTGCCCCCGGCTGGGCCCGCCGCGAGGCAACGCTGCAGCTCCGGGAGCCACACCTGCATGCGCTCGAGCGTGAGATAGGGCGGGTTCGCGATGAGGAGGCCCGAGCCGTTGAGCCCAACGCGCGAGTCGCGCGGGTACAGCCACAGCTCGCTCACGAGCGCCGGCGCCGGGAGAGCACGCGACAGGTGCGCGAGCCAGGCGGCGGTGCTGCGCTCCTCCTTGATCGGATACCAGGCCGCGAAGACTCCGGTGGGGAAGCGCCGCAGGCCTTCCGCAAGGGCCAGGCTCACGCGTCCGAAGTCGTCGCGCGTCTCCTCGTAGGGCGGGTCGATGAAGATGAGCGCACGGCGCTCGGGAGGCGGCAGGAAGGCGCGCATTCGCTCGAAGCCGTCGCCGCGCTCGATGTGCACGCGGCGAGCGCCGGGGTGTCCGGAGCTCGAGTCCGTCGGCGCGAGGTCCGCGTCCACGTGCGCGCAGAGCGCTTCAACCGACGCCTTGAGCGGCTGCGCCTCAGCCGCAGCGAGCTCGATGAGCACGGCGCGATCCTGCGGCCGCAGCTCGAGCGCGGCGATGAGGGGCGATCCCGGATAGAAATGCCGGTGCCCGGGTCGGGCGCGGAAGCGTGCGAGGAGCGAGGCGTACTCGCGCAGCTCAGGCGCCGTGTGCTCCGCGGCCAGGAAGCGCCCGATGCCGGCGGCGGCCTCGGGCGACGGGCTCGAGAGGTCGTAGCTGCCGCGGCCGGCGTGAGTGTCGAGGTAGAGGAACCCCTTGTCCTTGCGCTCGAGCGCCGCGAGCAGCGCGAGCTGCGTCACGTGCTTGTGCACATCCGCGAAGTTGCCGGCGTGGAAGCCGTGGCGGTATTTCATTGCGCGCGAAACAGCCGACTGCTGGAATGTACACCAGCGCCGCGCCGGGCACGGCGGGAGCGAGAAGGGGTGCAGCGCGGTGGCCGAGTACTGGTACGACAGCCACGATGGCCTCCGGCTCTTCAGCCGGGTGTACTCGGGTCCCGCGGCGGACGCGCCGGTGGTGCTCTGCCTGCACGGCCTGATGCGCAACAGCCGCGATTTCGGCGACCTGGCGACGCACCTGGCGGCGCGCTACCGGGTCATCGCACCGGATATCCGTGGCCGGGGCTTCTCGGACCGCGACCGGAACTTCAACAACTACACGATTCCGGTGTACCTGCAGGATGTTGGGGCGCTGCTCGCGGGGCTCGGCGTCACGCGCGTCTCGATCGTCGGCACCTCCATGGGCGGGCTCATGGCGATGGTGCTCGCGGCCACGGAGCCGGCGCTCGTGGCGCGCATCGTGCTCAACGACGTGGGCCCCGAGGTCGACCCTGCGGGCCTCGCGCGGATCCGCGGCTATGCGGGCAAGACGGCACCCGTGAAGAGCTGGGCGGAGGCCACCGCGCAGGTGCGCGCCCTCTACGGCGCGGCGTGGCCGGGGCTCCCCGACTCCCGCTGGGAAGAGATCGTGCGCCTGAGCTACCGCGCCAACGCCGCGGGGCTCCTCGAGGTCGACGCCGATCCTCTGATCAGCGAGCCGCTGAAGGACGGGAAGGCCGTGGCGCCGGATCTGTGGCCGCTGTGGAAGAGCCTCGGGGCACCGATCCTCGCCATCCGCGGCGCCACCTCCGACATCCTGAGCGTTTCGACCCTCGAGCGCATGAAGCGCGAGAAGCCGGAGCTGCGGACGCTCACCGTGGCCAACCGCGGTCACACCCCGCTCCTCGACGAGCCGGAGTGTCTCGCGGCGATCGACGAGTTCCTCGCTGCGGGAGCTTAGTTCGAGGGCTACTTCAGTCCGCGCACCCGGGCGGGCGCGGCGCCCGCCGTTTTCGCGCGCGCCTTTCTCGGTGCGCTCTTTCTCACGGGTGCTTTCGCCGCGGCGCGCTTGCGGCCCGCGTGGGCCGGGGGCCTCGGTTTTGCGTGCGGGCCCACGTGAGCCCGCTCGGCTTCGGCCTTCGCGGCTGGTACGGCCGCCGCGCCCTTGGGGGACTTTGCGGCTGCGGAGGCGCCCTCGGCACCCGCGGGTGCGCCGGCAGGGCGCTTGCCCCTGCCGAAGCGTCCGAACCTCGAGCCGCGCTCCGGCGCCGCCGCGATGAGCGCGCGGCACTCCTCGAGCGTCAGCAACTTCGGGTCGCGGTCCTTCGGGATCTTGGCGTTCTTCTTCTTATCGGTGATGTACGGACCGTAGCGGCCGTTCAATACCTGGATCCCTGCCTCCGCGAAGTCCTGGATGATGCGGTTGGCGTCGGCCTCCTGCTTGAGGCGGATGACCTCGAGCGCCCGCTCGAGCGTCACCGTGTACGGATCGTCCTCCTTCAGCGAGGCGTACTTGCTGCCGTACTTCAGGTACGGGCCGAAGCGGCCGACGTTGGCGACGAGGGTCTCGCCTTCCGGGGTCTCGCCGAGCGTGCGCGGCAGCTTGAACAGCTCCATCGCATCGGCGAGCGTGATCGAATCCATCTTCTGTCCGGGACGCAGCCCCGCGAAGCGCGGCTTCTCCTCGTCGTCCTTGGTGCCGATCTGTACGAACGGTCCGAAGCGGCCCATGCGCACCGCGATGGGCTTGCCGGTGGCGGGGTCCTTGCCGAGCTCGCGCGCCTGCGCCACCTGCTCGCGCGTGACGGTCCGCTCGATCTTCTCCACCTGTTGGATGAAGGGCTTCCAGAACTTGTCGAGCGGCGTGGTCCACTCCTCCTCGCCGCGCGACACCGCATCCAGCTCGTCCTCCATGGCGGCGGTGAAGCCGTACTCGACGTAGCGATGGAAGTGTTGGGTGAGGAAGCGGTGGACGATCTTGCCGATGTCGGTCGGCACGAAGCGCTTGCTGTCCATCTCGACGTACTCGCGGTCCTGCAGCGTCGAGATGATGGACGCGTAGGTCGAGGGCCGGCCGATGCCGTGCTCCTCGAGCGCCTTGACGAGCGAGGCCTCCGTATAGCGCGGCGGCGGCTCGGTGAAGTGCTGCTCGGCGGCGAGGGCGGTGAGGCGCACTCCATCGCCGACCTCCATCGGCGGCAGCACGTGATCGGCATCGTCGGCCTTCATGTCGTCGGTGCCTTCCTGGTACACCGCGATGTAGCCCGGCTTCACGAGCGTCGAGCCGTTGGCGCGCAGCAGATGTCGCTGCTCCCCGTCGGGTCCGGCGAGCGCGTCCACGGCGACCGTGTCGAACAGCGCGTGACTCATCTGCGAGGCGACCGCGCGCTTCCAGATGAGCGAATAGAGGCGGTACAGGTCCTCCTCGATCTTGCCCTCGACGTCGGCGGGCGTGATGGCGGCGGAGGTCGGGCGGATGGCCTCGTGGGCCTCCTGGGCATTCTTCGACTTGGTCTTGTAGACGCGCGGCTCCTCGGCGACCTCGGCCGCGCCGTAGAGCCGCGCGGCCACCTCGCGGATCTCGTGCACCGCTTCCGCCGCGAGCGACACCGAGTCGGTGCGCATGTAGGTGATGAGACCGACGCTCCCCTCGCCGATGTCCTGTCCCTCGTAGAGCTGCTGCGCGAGACGCATGGTGCGGCGGGCGTTGAAGCCGAGCTTGCGGGCCGCCTCCTGCTGGAGCGTCGAGGTGGTGAAGGGCGGGGCCGGGTTGCGCCGGCGCTGCTTGCGGTCGATCGCAATGACCCGCAGCTCGCCGCTCCCGTCGCTCCCCGCGCCGGCCGCGGCGCGCAGCGTCCGCTCGACCTCGCGCGCCTCACCCTCGCTCGTGAAGCTGAACTGCTCGACCTTCTGGCCGCGATACTCGACGAGCTTGAGTGGGAAGCTCTGCGAGCTGTGCGAGCCCTCACCCTCGAGGGTCCAGTACTCCCGCGCCAGGAACGCGGCGATCTCCTCCTCGCGCTCGCAGATCATGCGCAGCGCCGGGCTCTGTACCCGGCCCGCGGACAGTCCCCGTCGCACTTTCTTCCACAGCAGCGGCGAGAGATTGAAGCCGACCAGGTAGTCGAGCGCGCGGCGCGCCTGCTGCGCGTTCACGAGCTCGAGCGACAGGCCGCGCGGCTGGCCGACCGCCGCGCGGATGGCGTTGCGCGTGATCTCGTAGAACACCACGCGGTGCACGTCCTTGCCGTCGAGGTCGCCGCGCTCGGCCAGGATCTCCTTCAGGTGCCAGGCGATGGCCTCCCCTTCGCGATCGGGGTCCGTGGCCAGATACAGCGCTTTCGCCTTGCGCAGATTTTTCGCGATGCTCTCGACGTGGCGCTCGTTCTTGTCGAGCACCTGGTACTTCATCGCGAAGCCCTTGTCCGGGTCGACCGCGCCCTCCTTGGGCACGAGATCGCGGACGTGCCCGTAGGAGGCGAGCACCTCGAAGTCGCGGCCCAGATATTTCTTGATGGTCTTGGCCTTGGCGGGCGACTCGACTATGACCAGGTTGTCTGCCATGACGTTGGGAAGAATGCCCGAGCCTTATAAATGAAAATCCGCGGACGAGCCGCGGAGCTGAGGGTGAGACATCACAGGCGCGACGCCCTCAATGCGGAGCATGGCTGCGCAGCTCCGCGATCAGCCCGCCGAGCCGCTCCACCGCCAGCTCGCCTTCCGGCTCGCTCGAGAGCACCATGAGCACCACCCATTTCAGCTGCTCGGTGTCGGGCTCGTCGGCCTCGAGCGCGAGCAGCCGCTCGATCACGAGCTCGCGCTGTTGCGGTGTGATCACACGCGCGCGCTCGAGCCGCAGCAGCAGTCCCCGGCACTCGCTCGAGAGCCGCGCGAGCTCGCTGTCGCTGAAGATGCGCAGCGCGCCTTCGCTGCCGGGCCAGCGCGCATCCTCGGGCCGGGCGCGCTCCTGCCCGAAGGCGAGATCGGTGAGCCAGTCGAGCGCCCGCTCGACGTTGGCGCGGCCGAAGCCGGCCTGCTCGAGGTCGCGAGCCAGGTGCTGGCGGTGCGGCACGGCTGAAGTCTCCTCGAGCATATAGCGGTCGAAGACGTAGATCAGAATCTCGAGAACGCTGTCAGTCGTCATGATACTCAAGGTATTCGGCCGTAACGGCCGCCCGGGAGAGCCGCCACACGCCCCTTGAGCTCGAGTATCAGCAGCATCGAGGCAACTGATTCGACCCCCAGGCGCGTGCGTGCGACGAGAACATCGATGGTCGCAGGCTCAAAGCCGAGGGCATCTAACAGCATTTCATACTCCTTGTCCAATTCGCCGTCCCCGAGCGGCAAGCTGCGCTGCGCCGTAAGTGTCTCTTTGGGAAGCGAAATCCGCAGCTCCGTCAACACGTCGGCGGCCTCCTCGACGAGCTTGGCGCCCGCGCGGATGAGTTGGTGACAGCCTCGGGAGACCGGACTGTGGATGGAGCCGGGGATCGCGAACACCTCGCGGCCCTGCTCGACCGCCAGGCGTGCGGTGATGAGCGAGCCGCTCTTGCGGGCGGCCTCGACTACGAGCGTGCCGAGCGCGAGGCCGCTGATGATGCGGTTGCGGCGTGGGAAGTGCTGAGCGAGCGGCGCGCTGCGCGGCGGGAATTCCGACACCAGCGCGCCGTGCTCGCGAATGCGCGCGGCGAGCGGCGCGTGCTCGGCCGGATAGACGCCATCGAGGCCGGTACCGAAAACCGCCACCGTGAGGCCGCCTGCGGCGAGCGCTCCTTCGTGGCTCGCCGCATCGATGCCGAGGGCGAGCCCGCTGGTTACGGTGAGTCCGCACCTGGCGAAGTACGCGGCGAACTCCCGCGCCGTG
>WNES01001173.1_pt1 | contig 12441 bp, 5 predicted proteins | sample 5399931 | NCBI WGS metagenome assembly WNES01 (sample SAMN13153332, study PRJNA577476) | soil metagenome | isolation source: 20 cm grassland meadow soil 2 days after 3rd rain plot 5 | place: USA:California | collected 2015-11-11
CAACAAGTCCCCCGTGATGAGCGGGTTTGCAGAACAGCTGGTCGTGCCAGAAGCGAACGGAGCCGCCTAACAGTTGCGCCGCCGGAAGGGTGAATGCCGGGTGCCAGAGCAGATCGTGAAAGCCTGGCGCGATGCGCCAGGCGCCGAGTGCATGGAACAGCACATGGTTGGGATCGGTTGACTCGTTCGAGTTGTATTCGTAAAACAATGCTCGTTCTTCTGGCGACGCATCCAGCAGCCGGGCCAGCTCCTGACCGAGCGCCTCCAGCTGCTCGTCCGAGAGAATGCGGACTCCGCTCAAGTAGCCATATTCGTGAAAGAAGTCGACCTGCTTGGGGTGCAGCTGGTACTGCGCCAGCGTTCGATGATTCACATCAGGAAAAAGCGAACTGATGGGGTGATGTTCAACAGAAAGATCGTGAATCATAGGGCTAAGCGGCCTCGGCGAAGTTCCCCCAGGGCGGTGCGCGACTCGGTCAGAGGCGATCACCCCAGGTTTCCGAAATGCTGTGGCTCCCGGCGGGAACCGTAAATGTAACAACTCCATCCCGTACGGGGAGGTGGCGCGCGGGACCACCATCAACCATTAATGAAACGGCACCTGACTTTGCCTCCATGGTCTCTATCCGGGTGGTGCGAACCGTCCTCATCGAGAACGACAGGCCATCAGGCGTAACGCTGTAGTTCCGTACAACTACACCGGCATCGGCGTCGAAACGGGTTTGGCCGTCCCGCCTGACCGATGTGAGAGCGGGGCCGATCGTCACATCATAGCGATGCTCCTTCCAGATGACACCGAGGAGTTGGCCTTCGCGCGGGGGTTGTAGTGCTCCAAAGCGAAGCCCGTCCCAGGGATTTTCGTCGATGAACTGTTGCATCCCGATGAGGCACAAGAGGGCGCCCCAGGTGTAATGAACGTCTCCTCCCGCGCTCCCTCCCCAGGCATAGTATTGCTCGTTGGTTCGCTGATGGGCTTGCCAGTCCTCCATGAACAGGTCATAGCTCTTTTCGGCAAACTCCAGCGCTACCTCGTCTTCGCCGTAGCGATTGATTGCCTGATAGACGAGGTAGTTTGTAGGCCCCCAGATGTCGCCGCGCCAATAGTATTGATCCTGAAACGCCGGGTCGTTCCGAGAAATCGTCGGAATGACGTACTTGCCCCAGAACTCCTCGGAATTGAGTAAATGCTCACGCACCATGCGTTTTGCCTGTTTGGTTGTCGCGATACCGGCGACTAGCGGATAGAAGTTCGTGGGTGAGAGTCTCTTCGAGAAACGGCCATCCCAATACCGGTTCTCGAAAATGCCATCCTGCTCGTTCCAAAGGAGCTGGCGCACCAGGCTTTTGACTCGGTCGTACTCGGCCTGGAAACGTCGGTTGTCATCCTCATAGCCGAGAATGGCGGCGATTTTGGCCAGACATTCGGCATCCAGGGCGTACAAAGAGTTGAGGCCGACGTCATCGAGTTCCATTGTGTAGGTCTTCGGATTGTAGGTGACGTCGTCGTACATCGGGCTGTCGTCCATCCCGCTCTCCCATTTGGCCTGGACGAGGAAGCCACGCCCGCCGACGGAAAAGGTCGCGCCCCGGTCACTGCCCCACTCGAGCAAACCGTCCTGGTTTCCATCTCTCCAGGCCTGTCCATCGCCGCGGTTCGCCAGCCACCATGCGTGCCACTTCTTCAGTCTGGGGTACGCCCATCGCAACTGCTCAATGTCGGGGTTTCGCGCATAGTTTTTCCACACGATGTAGGCCCCGACCGGAGGCTGCGATCGATCTGGGCTGATACCGTTAGCGGCGTCGACATTGGGGACAACTCCGTTGGGAGATTGAGCCAGGAGAATTGCCCGCACACCAGCAGATGTCTGCTGCGAATCCTCGACATTGGTCAGAAGCGAGCCAAAAAAACAATCCCATTCACCAACAACCCATCCGCCAAAGCCATGAGCCCAATTGCGACTGATGCTGGGAAACTCCAGGCCGAGCGACGGAACGTACAAGCTGTTCCAGAACAGGGAATTGCCGATGGCTTCTGGGGCGCCTGCAAAGAGCCCGGTGATGTGAGGTCGACGGCCGGCATAGGATTCCGCCTTACGATCAAGAATCGAATCGATCTGCCCTGAGGCCAGCAGTCGATGAACGTATTGCGACATCTCCGCGGGATTCCAGCCGATCTTGGCGACGAAATGAGCGCCAGGCCTGGCTGACGCCGCAAATTGAAGACCCGCCGCTCCATGCGACTGATGGCTGTCAACTGCGAGTTGAACGCCGACTACGTCGGCTTTGTTCTCCTTCGAGGGGCTTGCCAATTGGCCGGCATCCATCATTTTTTGCAGTTGGTTTACCTCGGAAAATAGCCCGGCGCCGACCACCGGGCGATCAACAGCGACAACGAAGTGGGCAGCCTTCCCGAATACACCGTCTACGAAATGCTCCCCGTTGATCTGAGCCTCTTGTGGGCGGACGCTGTAGGTTCCCGCGAAATCACCGGCGCCCGGACTATAGGCCTCCAGCACGAGTTGCACATCTTGCGGAGCCTTGAGTCTCCCGACCACTGTGGTCTCGTCAATGCGGGACCATTCAAGGGTGATGGTTGCCGCGCGGGGTCGGTGTCGCCAGCCGAGAAGTGAGTAGGATCCATCTGGCGCGTGAGGTCCGACCAGACTGACCGCATCAAAGATGCGATTTCCGTCGAGAAAGGTGCCGGTCTTCGAACCGATGCGAATGGCAAAGGGCACTCGTTGCCCATATGCTTTGGACTCGAATACGATTCCGTTCCACGCATCCGCATCGTATGCGCCGATATGGACCTCAGAGAAATCCTGTGCCACCTGCGCAACGAGAGACAACGGAAGAAGCAGAGCAAGGAAAATTGCGGCATGCTCCCATCGGGCTCCCAGGCGGCGCACTCGTTGCTTGTATCGAACGTCACCGGTGCCTTCGTGGCTGATCGCGCCTGTGATTGCGCGTGAGCGGCTTCCTGTTGGTTTATTAGCTTCGTTCATATGCGGATCTGCCGGAGCGGCTCATGATGATGGTCTCTTCCTCTTCCGTCTTCGTCAATCGCTTCCGCCCGCAGTGCAGTCGGCAAGATTCGTAGCTGCCGCGCCGGTGCGCCCTAACAAGGTGAGGGTCGGCGGTTCGAGACCGTCAGCACGCACCAATCAGATTAGTTTTCCGCGGTCGCGAGCGCGCTGAAATAGCGCTCGAGGGTCTCGCGGTCGGCCTGCGAGAGATTCAAGCCGAGCGGCATGTGCTGCGTGCCGGCTGCGGCGGAGAGGCGAAACCGGATCTCGTCGAGCAGAGTGCCGTGCGCCGCGGGCCGGAGGCGCAGCTGCCGCGCGAGCTCAGCGGGATCCGAAAACGGCAGCGGGGGTGCGACCCCCGTCTCGTGGCAGTTGATGCACAGCTGCAGCGCCGCCGGACGGCCCGCGGGGCCGGGACTCGTGGCCGGAGCGCGGGGCGCAGCCGTCGGGCCGCCGGGCGCGGTGGACGGAGCTTCCGCGACTTCGCTCCCCAGGGCGGACAACTCCTCCTTCGAAGCGCCGAGGGCCGCGCGGCTGCGGCGCTTGAGGTAACTGCAGTAGCGATCGCCGTCGGAAGAGGTCGAATAGCGGCTCAGGTCCTGGACGCTCGCGTCGCGCGCGGCGACCTCCGCCAGCAGTCCCTCGCGCAGCGGCTGTGCGGCCGGCGGAGGCAGCGTGAAATCGTAGGTGCCCTTCTCGAGCGCCAGCGTCCAGCCGCGCGTGTCCACCCCGAGCGCCGATTCGGCGACGAAGCGCAGCCTCACCAGGGCATCATCGCTCGATGCGGCGCGCGCGGTGCGCGGTAGGCCGCCGTCGGCGGCGCGCGCCGACTTGAGCTGCGCCTCGCGGGCGTTGGCGGCCGCGGTGTCGCGGGCGAAGCGCTCGAGAGCAGCCCGTGCCTCGCTCCAGAGCGAGCGCGGATAGAACTCCGCGAGCCCCCCGCAGGAGGCGTCCGCGACACCGAGCAACGCGTACTGATAAGAGGCGAAGGCCGGCTGCCGCGCCAGCTCTCGCGCGATGGACTGCGACTGGAGGCTCGCGAGCGCAATCCCGAGCTCGGCGTTCGGGGGCTCCTGCGCGACGGCGGCGTATTGCTTGCGCGCACCCGGTCGGAAGGTCCCGGGATCGGCAAAGCGCTGTACCGCGAGGAGCTGACGATAACGCGCGTGCGTCGGCTGGCGCGCGAGGAACGCCGCGAGCCCCGTGCGCTCGCGCGTCGAGAGCCTGGCGCCATAGCGCTCGCCGTAGGCGCCGGGCCAGAGCGGAAAGCTGTCCCACACGGGCCGGGGAGGCGCCCCGTGACAGCGGGCGCAGTGCGGCGGATTCACCTCGGACACCTGGACCTGGGCGGCGCCGGCCGCGGGGTCGGGAAACACCAGCTCGCGCAGCCGGAACTCCTTCTCTCCGTCGTCGAACTCCATCGTCTCGACGACGCGGAAGCCGCGCTGCGCCGGGCTGCCGTTGAAGGTCAGGATGAGGCGGGCATCCGGTCCGAAGAGAATGACGCGCGGATTTTCCGGCGTCGCCCCCTGGAGACTGCGGCTCTCGAACATGAGGGCGTAGCGGGTGCGCTGCGGGGCCGGGAGCGCCGCCAGCAGCTCCTCGACACTGCCGATATCCTGACTCCTGACGAGCGTCAGCAGCGCTGCGAAGTCGAAGCCTCCGGCCCGCACGGCGGACGCGGCGAGCGCCGTGCCAGCCAGCAGACACAGGATTTGGCGCAGGGCGCCCGGGGCGGCGCATACGGGCCGGAGCCGATTGCCGGCGTCACTCATTTTGTTGAGGCGGTCACGCCGCACGGATGTCGCCCCTTGTAGCTTGGCAAAGCGTGACCCGTCTCCCGGTTCCTGCCCCAGGCAACATGTTATCGCTTCACCGTGCGTGGAAGCCGGCGATCCTGCCGTCGGGTGCGCGCGCAGGACGTGACCTGCCTCACATTCGGGAGCCTCATGCTTTTTGTCGGTCATACCAGTCATTTGCGGATGCGAGCGGGGCCCGTCTGCGGGAGGACGCGATGCGGCGCTCGACGGACCGCCTGATCGCGCTGCAGTTCCTTGCGGTGGCCGTGCCCATTGCTTTCGTGCTGCTCGCGCAGATGGCGGCAGACGCCCGCCGCGCCGCCGCGCTCGAGCAGTCGCGCCCGCTGCGCACGCTCGCCAACGAGGCGCGCGCCAACTATCGCACCTTCACCAACGGCGCCGCGGATGCGGTGGACACGGGAGCGCTCGGGCGGCAGTCCGCGGAGGCCCTGAACACCACCGCAGCGCTCCTCGCCCGGCTCGCCGAGCGCGGCGAGGCGGCAGCTCTCGGCGATACGCCGGGGCAGGTCGCGGATCTGGCGGCGCAGGTGGCGAGCGGCGCCACGCTCGAGCGGCTGATGGCGCTGCGTCGAGAGATCGCGCGCGCCGACCACGAGACCCGCGCCATCGACGAGAGCTTCGAGCGGCGCGACGCCGCGGTCGTTGAGGACGCGGTCGAGTCGGCGCGCGTGCAGAAGCAGGAGGTGAGCCTGGCGCTCCTCATCAGCGGGGTGCTCACGGTCGTCTTCGTGCTCGCGACGCGGCGGCGGCTGCGGCGGCAGCTGGAGGCGGACGCCGCCATCGAGCGGCGGCGCCGCGCCGAGCTCGAGACCGTCGAGATCCGCTTCCGTGTGGCGACGCGCGCGGCGCGCGCGGGTGTCTACGAGATGGACGAGAGCGGCGGCACGGTATGGTGGAGCGACACCATGAATGAGCTGTACGGGGTGTCGGCGGGGAACTTCCAGCCGACGTTGAGCGGCTGGCTCGAGCTGATTCACCCCGCGGACCGCGACGGCGCGCGTGCGGCGATGACCGCCGCCATGCGGGAGCGCAAACCGCTCCGCACCCAGTACCGCGCCGTACGCCCGGACGGGAGCATCGCTCACCTGGAATCCGTCGCTGCGGTGGTCGGCGACCCGGCCGGCGAGGGGGTGCGCATGGTGGGCATCGATCTCGACGTCACCGAGCGTGTCGCGGCCCAGCGTCGCGAGGACCTCCTGCAGCAGCAGTTGCGCGACGCCTCGAGACAGGCAGGCATGGCCGACGTGGCCACGAGCGTGCTGCACAACGTCGGCAACGTGCTGAACAGCGTCAACGTCTCGGCGAACCTGGTGGCGGACAGCCTGAAGCGATCGCGCGCGGCGGGGCTCACCCGGGTCGTGGCGCTCCTCGAGGAGCACCAGGGCGATCTCGGGAGCTTCGTGGCGCACGACGCGCGGGGCAAGGTGCTGCCGGTGTACCTGGCGGAGCTGTCGCGTCACCTGAGCGCCGACAACAGTAACGCGCTGCAGGAGCTCGATGCCCTCAGGGGCAACATCGACCACATCAAGGACATCGTGACCATGCAGCAGCGCTACGCCAAGCTCGGTGGCGCAGCCGAGCCTATCGACGTTGGACGCCTCGTCGAGGAGAGCCTGCGGATCAACGCCAGCGCCTTCGAGCGTCACGCCATCGAAGTGGTGCGCCGGTTCGCGGACGTGCCGCAGATCACCGTCGACAAGCACAAGGTGCTGCAGATCCTCGTCAACCTGCTGCGCAACGCCAAGGACGCCTGCGACGCTGCGGGCGAGCGCGAGCGGCGGGTGACCCTGAGCGTCGAGCGGTGCGCGACCGGAGTGCGCGTCGCGGTCGCCGACAACGGCGTCGGCATCGCCGCCGAGCACATGAGCCGCGTCTTCACTCACGGCTTCACCACCAAGAAGACCGGGCACGGCTTCGGGCTGCACAGCGGCGCGCTCGCCGCCAAGGAGATGGGCGGCGTGCTGCGCGTCGAGAGCCCGGGCTTGGGCTGCGGCGCCACTTTCGTCGTCGAGCTGCCCCTTGGGCCACCCGGGAACGCACATGGCTAGCCACCCCCTGCATATCAGCCGCCGGGTGCTCGTCGTCGACGACAACGCGGCCATCCACGAGGACTTCCGCAAGATCCTCGGCGGCAATACCGAGAGCAGCGCGGAGCTCCTGGCGGCCGAGCGGCTGCTGCTCGGTGAAGCGGCCCCAGGCGTCGCGCGCCCGGCATTCGAGATCGACACCGCGCTCCAGGGGCAGGAAGGCGTGGCGCGGGTCAGGCGGGCGCTCGAGGAGGAGCGCCCCTACTCGATGGCGTTCATCGACATGCGCATGCCGCCCGGCTGGGACGGCCTGGAGACGATTCTCCGCCTGTGGGAGCTCGATCCGCACGTGCAGGTCGTCATCTGCTCGGCGCACTCCGATTACGACTGGAGCGAGGTGGTCGCGCGTCTCGACCATTCCGACAAGCTGCTGGTCATCAAGAAGCCGTTCGAGCCCATCGAGGTGCTGCAGTGTGCCAACGCGCTGACGCGCAAGTGGGACAACGAGCGGACGCTGCGCCGTCAGGTCGAGCATCTGGAGCGCGTCGTGGAGGCCCGCACCCAGGGACTGGAGGCCGCCAATAAGCAGCTGCGTCACCTCGCGAGCCACGACGCCCTCACCGGCCTGCCGAACCGCGTGTTGCTGGACGATCGCCTGTCGCAGGCGGTGGCCCACGCCGAGCAGGACGGACACAGCTTCGGGGTCGCCATGTTCGATCTCGACCGCTTCAAGGTCGTCAACGACTCGCTGGGACACCGCGCCGGGGATGCGCTCATCAAGGAAGTGGCGCACCGCCTGGCGGGCGTCGCGCGCGGCACCGACACGGTGGGGCGCCTCGGCGGGGACGAGTTTCTGTTCATCATGGACCGCCTGGCGAAGCACGAGGACGCGGAGCACATCGCGCGGCGCGCCGTCAAGGCGCTCGAGCTCCCGATCCGTCTCGACGGCGTCGACCTGCACACCTCCGCGAGCATCGGCATCGCCATGTTTCCGGCCGACGGCAAGAGCGCGGAGGCGCTCATCGCCAACGCCGACGCCGCCATGTACTGCGCCAAGCAGCGCGGCCGGAACAACATTCAGTGCTACGCGGAAGGCATGAATTCCGCGACCCAGGAGCGGGTGAAGCTGGAGAGCGACCTGCACCAGGCGCTCTCGCTCAAGCAGCTCGAGCTGCACTACCAGCCGAAGGTCGACACCAAGACCGGCCTCATTCACGGCGTCGAGGCGCTGGTACGCTGGCGGCATCCGCGGCGGGGCCTCGTGCCGCCGGGGGAATTCATCCCGCTGGCGGAGTCGTGCGGGCTGATCGACGGGATCGGCGAGTGGGTGGTGCGCGAGAGCTGCCGTCAGGCGCGCGCCTGGCAGCTCGAGGGGCTAGCGCCGCTGCGCGTAGCGGTCAACCTGTCGGCGTTCCAGTTCCGGCAAGGGAACCTCCTGCAGATGATCAGCGAGGCGCTGCAGGCTGCACAGCTCGAGCCGCGCTTTCTCGAGGTCGAGATCACCGAGAGCGCGCTGATGAGCGACCCGGAAGAATCCGTGACGATTCTCGAGCAGTTGAGCCGCATGGGCGTGGTGGTATCGGTCGACGACTTCGGCACCGGCTATTCCAGCATGAGCTACCTGCGACGCTTCCCGATCGACAAGCTGAAGATCGACCGGGGGTTCATCGCCGAGCTGATATCGCGGGCCGACGACGCCTCGATCGTGAGAGCGATCGTCTCGCTCGCGCATAGCCTGCGCCTCAAGGTGGTGGCCGAGGGCGTCGAGACCAGCGAGCAGCTCAACGTGCTCCGATCCCTCGGCTGCGATCAGTACCAGGGCTTCTGCTTCAGCCCCGCGGTGCCGGCGGCCCAGTTTGCCGCGCTGCTGCGCGAGTCGCAGCAGAAGACCGGCCCCGCGCCCGACTCCGCGCTGGACCGCACCTACAGCAAGCTCGCCTACCGGCCGCCGCGCGCCTAGACGCTTCCCGCCCGGCACGCCTCGCCGTGTCGCATCAGGTCAACGCTCCGGCGCGTGCGGCCGCTTAAACCGCCCGGACGGCGCTAGCATCCCAGGGTCGCGGGGGTGCGTTCGCCGTGGACAGCCTGAAGTGGTCGAGCCGCAGTCCGATCGGGGTCATCGTCATTGCGGTGTTCCTCGGCCTGGTCGGCCTCTTGAGCCTCGGCCGCCTGCCGCTGCAGCTCTTCCCGGACATCAACAAGCCCGAGCTCTCGATCCAGGCGGGCTGGCGCACCGCGTCTCCCGAGGAAGTCGAGTCGGAGCTCCTCGAGCCGCTCGAGAGCGTCTTACAGGGCATGGCCGGCGTCGAGGAGATCGAGGGCAACGCCTTCCCCGGCCAGGCGCAGGTGAAGCTGCGCTTCGCACTCGGAACGGACATGAAGAATGCGCTCGTCGAGGTGATCGGGCGCATCAACCGACTGCCGCCGCTGCCGCGGGATGCCGACCGCCCGAGCGTCTCGCTCGGCGGTGACGGCAACACCAACGAGACGCTGTCCTGGTTCTTCGTGCAGCTGCTGCCGGGCACCTCAGGTCCGATCGAGGCGCAGCGGCGCTTCATCGAGGACACCGTACGCTCGCGGCTCGAAGCGATTCCGGGAGTCGCGGCCGTCGAGGTGAACGCGGGGCCGCCCGACAACGTGCGCATCACGCTCGACCTGGCGCGCGCCGCGGGACTTGGCATCAGTGTCCCGGACGTGGCCAGCCGCGCCGCGAGCGCGACCAACGTGTCCGGCGGCCAGCTCGACGTCGGCCGGCGCCAATATACGCTGCGCTTCACCGGACGCTTCTCGCCCGAGCAGCTCGGAGCGCTGGTGCTCGCGTGGCGCGAGGGCCGCCCGGTGCGCCTCGCCGACCTGGCCACGATCGATGTCCGGCCGCCGACGCGGCAGTTCTTCGCCTACCAGAACGGCAACCCGGCGATCGGCATCCGGGTGCTGCGGGCCAACGGCGCCAACGTGCTGGCGACGCTCGACGCCGTCAAGGCCGCGGTCGCAGAGCTGCGCGCCGGGCCGCTCACGGCCCATGGGCTCGGCATCGAGCAGTCCTTCGACGCGTCGCTGTTCATTCGCCGCGCGGTGCGGCTGCTCACGGAGAACCTGGTGGTCGGGGCGCTGCTCGCACTGCTCGTGGTGTGGTGGTTCATGCGCGAGTGGCGCGTCACGCTGCTGATCGCCGCCACCATCCCGGTGTGCCTGTGCGCAACCTTCGTCGTGCTCGATCTCTGCGGCCGGAGCCTGAACGTCATTTCGCTCGCCGGGCTCGCGTTCGCGGTGGGCATGGTGGTCGAGGGAGCGATCGTGGTCTGCGGCAACGTGGTGCGCCTGCGCGAGGGCGCGACGCCGCTGGATGAGGCGACGAGGACCGGGGCCCGCCAGGTCGCCGGCGCGCTGCTCGCCTCCACCGCCACGACGGTCGCGGTGTTCGTGCCGGTATTGTTTCTGAAGGACGTCGAGGGCCAGCTGTTCGGCGATCTGGCGCTCACCATCTCGATCGCCGTGGCGATCTCGGTCGTGGCCGCGCTCACCCTGTTGCCCGTGGCCCTGAGCTTCGCGCTCGACCGCCCGCTGCCTCCTAGCGGCTACGGTCAGGGCTGGCCCTGGCTCACCGAATGGGTGCTGCGGGTGACCGACACGCGCGCCAGGCAGCTCTCGTGGATCGCAGGGCTCCTGGTCTTCCCACTGCTGCTCACGTGGTGGATGCTGCCGCCGCTCGATTACCTGCCGCCGGTCAAGCGCGCGGCCATCGATGCGTTCTTCGACTTTCCGCCGGGCATGAGCTCGGAGGCCGTCAATCGGGAGCTCCTGCCGACGATGCTGGAGCGGATGCGACCCTACATGGAGGGCAGGCAGGAGCCGCGACTCAAGAACTGGTACATCCTCACCTGGCCGGGAGGCGGCACGATCGGCGCGCGCGTGATCGAGGAGCGCCGCATCGGCGAGCTCGAGCGGCTGGTGCGGGACAAGATCGTCATCGGCCTGCCGGATACGCGGGTATTCACGGTCGAGGGAGACCTGTTCGGCGGCATCGGGGGCTCGGCCCGCTCGGTCGGCATTCACCTGCAAAGCGAGGACACCGCAAGGCTCAACCGCGTGGCACTCGAGGGCCGCTCGCTGCTCGAGAAGCTGTTCCCCGGCGCCGCCGTGCAGAGCTTCCCCAACCCCGACGACGTGGCGCTCGAGTTGCACGCGGTGCCCGACGACCGGCGGATCGCGGAGGTGGGCTGGGACCGGGCGACGCTCGGGACCGTGGTGCGCGCCGTGGGCGAGGGGGCCTGGCTCGGAGAGTATTTCGACGGCAAGTCGCGGCTGCCGATCATCCTGCGCTCGAGCGAGGGCACGACGCCCGAGGACCTGTCGAACGCGCCGCTGATGACGCCGGCGGGACTCGTCGTGCGACTCGGGGATCTGGTGCAGCTCTCGACGGTGCTCGGGCCGCCGGCAATTCGCCGCCTCAACCACCGGCGCACCGTGACGCTCACCGTGGATCCCCCGGCGTCGCTGTCGCTCGAGACAGTGCTGAGCACGATCGATGCAAAGGTACTGCCGCCGCTGCGCGCCCACATGCCGCCCGACGGTTCGATGCGCCTCGCCGGCAGCGCCGACAGCCTGAGTCAGACGCTCGCGGCGATGAGCCGCGTGTTCGCGCTGGCCCTCATCGTGCTGCTGCTCCTGATGACGGTCCTGTTCCGCTCGGTGCGCGACAGCGTCATCGTGCTGCTGACCGTGCCGCTCGCTCTGGTCGGCGGAGTGTTCGGGCTGCGGCTGCTCGACCTCGTGAAATTCCAGGCGCTCGATCTGCTCTCGATGATCGGTTTCGTGATGATGATCGGCGTCATCATCAACCACGCGATACTGCTCGTGGCCGCGGTCCGCAGCGCCGAGGCCGAGGGCGCGACGCTCGATGAGGGGATTCGCGCGGGGCTCCAGCAGCGCCTGCGCGCCATTCTTGCCAGCACGCTCACCGGGGCGCTGGGAGCATTGCCGATGGCAGTGAATCCCGGACCCGGCAGCGTCATCTACCGGGGACTGGCCGCCGTCAACATCGGCGGCGTGGTGATCAGTCTGGTGTTCAGTCTGGTGCTGATACCGGCGCTGATGCGGCTGCTGCGCGCACGTGGCCGCACTGAAGCGGCCGCTGCGCCGGACGCCTCGCTGGTGAGGTCGTGAGCGCGTCCCGGGCGCACCTAGTGGGCCACCCCTCGAGAGCCGCGCTCGCGGGGATCGCCGCCGCATCGGCGCTCACCGGGGCGCACGCCGCCGACGGCCCGCCGCCGAGCGCGCCGCGCGTGGTGGTCGAGGTCGGCACGGTGAGCGTCCGCCCGGTGACGGTCAACAGCTGGATCCCGGGCTCGATCGTGAGCCGCGCCGACGCCCGCATTGCGAGCGTGATCGGGGGCCGGGTGATGTGGATTGCCGAGGTGGGTACGCGCGTCAGGGAGGGCGACCCGATCGCGAGGCTCGACGACACGATGCCGCGGTTGCGGGCCGAGGATCTGCGTGCGCAGGTTGCGCGTGCGCGTGCCCAGCGCGAGGTCGCCAGCTCGCAGCTCGAGCGCTTCAATCGCCTGG
>WNES01002738.1_pt1 | contig 12429 bp, 11 predicted proteins | sample 5399931 | NCBI WGS metagenome assembly WNES01 (sample SAMN13153332, study PRJNA577476) | soil metagenome | isolation source: 20 cm grassland meadow soil 2 days after 3rd rain plot 5 | place: USA:California | collected 2015-11-11
GATTTAAGCGAATATCTCGGTTTTCAAATCGACGCAGAAGGGATTGATACTATTGGCGGATTCGTCTTCACACGGCTCGGTTATTTGCCCGCCTCGGGCGCAAAACTGGAGATCCCCGGGCTAGCAATTACGGTGCGGCGCGCAGCAGGCAAAAGAGTCGAGGAAATCCTGCTGGAGAAGACAACTCCGAAAGCCTTTGGGGCAGCAGCATGATGAGCGCTTTGATCATTTTTTGTTGCTGGATTATTTCATTTCTCTTCAATGGAATCGAAAGCGGGCTCCTTTCGATTGATCCGGTTCGATTGCGGCAAAATGTGAAGCGCCGCCTGCCTGCTGCGGTGCGGTTGAATCGTTTGTTGAAACACCCGGAGCGATTACTGGTCACCGTTCTGCTCTTCACGAACGCAGCGGACATACTTGGTCTGTTCCTGCTGACGCGGGAATTAGTCCGATCATGGGGCTTCGCAGGCTACTTTATCTCTCTGGCCATTGCGCTTCCAGTCTATCTGTTTCTGCTCTCAGTTCTCTCGAAATCGCTTTTCCGGCGATTTCCATTTCGCGCGCTTGCTCAGCTTGCCGGCGTGCTCGAACTTGCATCGCTTTTGTTTTCGCCATTGCTCGAAGTCGGTGCGCGGCTGGGCGAAGTCGGTGCGCGGCTGGGCAAACTGCTCCTGCCGGATCGCGCGGCCAGGCGTGCTCGCCTTTTTGCCGGACGCGAGGATCTAAAACAGATCACGACGCAAAGCGAGCTTGAGGGCTCTCTGACTCCAACCGAACGCGCGATGATTCATAACGTGGTGGACTTTCGTACCGTCAAAGTGCGCGATGTAATGCTGCCGCCGGTGAAAGTCATCGCTTTGCCGCCGAGCGCATCAACCCGGGAAGCAATTGAGCTCGGCGCTTCTTCCAGCCTTGATCGTCTGCCCGTGATCACACCAGGAGGACAACCTGATGGTTTGATTAACATCCTCGATATCCTGCTCGATCAGAATGGAAACAAACCGATACACAATTATGTCCGGCGCATTGTAACCACCACTGAGGATGAGTTTGCTTATCGGGTGGTGCAGCAATTGCGCGCTGCCCGACTCGGACTTGCTGCTGTCCTGGACCGAAAGAAACGTTTTTGCGGGATCGTAACGATCGAGGATCTGATTCGGTGCCTCGTTTCTTCGAGCGGGAAGTAGCACAGGCTTCCCAGCCTGTGGGGCAGGTGGGCATCCCCGCTCGCCGGTGTTAATGCCGACCAGGCAAGATGGGCTGTGTTCCCACTTATTGCTGTGTCGTGGTCTCCTGGTCACCGCCAAGAATTCGGGCGGCACCAAGGAGCGCAACATGTGAAAATGCCTGCGGAAAATTTCCCAGCTGTCGTTTATCGCGCGGATCGTACTCCTCGGAGAGAAGTCCCAGATCGTTTCGCACATCCAGCAAACGCTCAAACAATTCGCGCGCTTCTTTCTTTCGGTCGAGCAGGTGCCAGCAGGCGACCAACCAAAAGGAGCATGGTATAAAAACGCCTTCACGGCCCGGCAGTCCGTCCACCCCGCATTCCTCCGGCCGATAGCGCACCACGAAACCATCTTCCATCAACTCCCGTTCGATAGCCTCGATGGTGTTGCGGACACGCTCATCTGTTGCGGGCAGAAAACCGACGAGTGGCATTGTCAGAAGGCTGGCGTCCAGCGCATCGGAGCCATAAAATTGGGTGAATGCCTTTCTCTTTGAGTTATACCCACGCTCGCATACCTCCCGGTGAATTTGCTCTCTAACCTTTCGCCAGCGGCTATGATGCTCGCCCGCCGCGCATCCGCATTCCTCAACAAGTTTCACGGCGCAATCAAACGCCACCCACGCCATCATTTTCGAGTGCGTGAAATTTTTTCGTCCGCCCCGCACTTCCCAAATTCCTTCATCTGGTTTCTGCCAGTTTGATTCCAGGAATTTCATCAAATGCACCATCAAAGCCCAATCAGGCTCCTGCATTTTGATCCCAGCACAATCGGCTTCGAACATCGTCGCCAGTACCTCCCCGTACACATCGAGCTGAAATTGTTTCGAGGCAGCGTTGCCGATGCGTACCGGTGCAGACTTTTCGTACCCTGAAAGCCAGGGAACTTCGGCTTCATCGAGGCGGCGTTCGCCGCGAACACCGTACATGATCTGCATTTGGGCAGGGCTCCCAGCGACAGCCCGCAGGAGCCACTCACGCCAACCCTCGGCTTCCTGGCGATAACCGGCGCGCAGCAATGAGAGCAAAGCGAATGTGGCGTCTCGCAACCAGCAGTAGCGATAGTCCCAGTTGCGCGGCCCTCCTATTTGTTCAGGTAACGATGTCGTCGCCGCGGCGACCAGACCTCCTGTCGGTGCGTAAGTCAACCCCTTGAGAACAAGCAGCGAGCGCATCACTGCGTCGCGCCATCTCCCCTGGCCCTGAAACTGATTGGACCACGCTCGCCAATATCTTTCGGTGTCCTGCAAGGCATGCTCGAAATGGATCGGCCTTGGTGGATCCTTGTGTGATGCAAACCACGTGAGCACGAACGGGACCCGCTCGCCTTCGCCAACCGCAAATTCAGCGACGGTGGTCAGGTCCTCGCCGCGCGTTTCAACCGGCGTTCTCAAGATCAAGCCATCCGGTCCGGCAATCGCTTCCAAGCCCTCATGGCATTTGCGCACCCACGGCACGATCTGCCCGTAATCAAACCGGATGATCAGCTCCATCTGTATCTGCACCTTGCCGCGCAACCCTTCCACGATGCGGATGATGTCCGGATTCTCGCCGCGCGGCGGCATGAAATCGATCAGTCGCACGGCGCCGCTTTTGGTTTCAATTTCCGTTTCGAGAATAAGCGAGTCGCCGCGATAACGGCGGCGTGTTTCGACGACTTCTTCCTCAGGAAAAAAACGCCAATGTCCGTTTCTGGTGTCGCCCAAAAGCGACGCAAAGCACGCCGGTGAATCAAAACGCGGAAAACAAAGCCAATCCACGCATCCATCCCGACTCACCAAGGCGCCGGTCTGCGTATCGCTAAGGAACGCGTAGTCCTCGATCTTTGTTCTTTCCTTCGCCATTTGCCTTCTTCCTTTTACTCCTCGCCAGCGAAGCGGGACGAGCCGCGCCGTAGCCTTGGCGAAGGCGGGTGTTCGTGCTCGCGTTGCTCTGTGGTGGCAGCCGTGTCGGCTGCGTCCGCAAGCCTGGCAATTTCATCGCGCGTCAGTCGGAACACGGTCCATTCGTGCATCGGCTTTGCGCCGAGCGCGCGATAAAATTTTATAGCCGGTTCATTCCAATCGAGCACAGCCCATTCCATCCGGCCGCAGCCCCGGTCCCGCGCAATTTTCGCAAGCTCAATGAGCAATGCGCGCCCATAACCTTTGCCGCGCTTTTCCGGCTTCACGAACAAATCTTCGAGGTAAAGCCCTGGTCGCCCCAGCCAGGTGGAAAAATTATAAAAGAAAACAGCGAACCCGACCGGCGATTGTCCCTCAAACGCGAGAAGGACTTCCGCGGCCGGTCGTTCCCCGAACAAAACATCGACAAGTTGTTCCTCTGTCGCGGTCACGTCGTTCGGTGCGCGCTCATACGTCGCCAAATCGCGAATTAACTGCAAAATAACGGGCACGTCTTCTACGTGCGCAGGACGGATCTGGAAATTTTCAATCGTTTTCACACCGATGGTGACTGTCCATCACACGGGAATGGACGCAACTGGGACAAGCTTCTGCCGTCATCCTTAACTTTTTTCCCAAAAAAGAAGCAGAAACTCTCGACATTCCTTCTACGCTCCAGCTAGCATCGCGGGCTCCGCTCATAAGTTATGAAAAAGCAAATAGCCCCTTTCGTTAAAGCCCATCGTATTCGAGGCGCGTTTTACCTGCTTTTGCCAGTTAGTGCGTCTACGATCCCATTTGCATTGGGCTCGTGGCCGGCCCATGCGCAGAGAACTCTGACATTTGCCCAACGTGTAGCTTACCAGCGCTCTATTGAAGAGGTTTATTGGCGTCATCGGCAGTGTGGACCGGCAGCGAAATGATAGTCTGGGGCGGACGAGATGGTTTCGTCTATTATGGCACCGGTGGGCGATATAATCCCAACACCGACAGTTGGACAGCGACGAGCACTACCAACGCGCCGAGCGCCCGAAGCACTCACACGGCAGTGTGGACCGACAGTGAAATGATCGTCTGGAGCGGGTACGACGGTTTCACCTTCTTTGACACTGGAGGCAGATACGACCCCCTTGTCGACAGTTGGACGCCCACCAGCATCAACGGCGCGCCGAGCGCCCGATACTATCACCGCGGTCTGGACCGGGAGTGAAATGATCGTCTGGGTCGAAGAAGATGTTAACAACAGCTTTCCGATCACCGGCGGCAGATACTGCGCGCAATCCGAACCGACACCAACGCCTACTGGTACGCGCAGAGTCACACCCAGACCGCGTCCGACTCCGCACCCTCGTCCTTAGCTCTAGCTTGGTGTGAAATGACTTGGGCTTGGGCGATTGAGGTCAACTACACCTATCTAGGAACTGGTTAGGGCGCGATCGATTCGATCAAGCCCCTCTTCGAACATTTCCGTGTTCACGCCCATGCCAATCCGAAAATGATCGGGCATTTGGAAAAAGCGGCCAGGAACTGCAGAAGTGTCGAATTGCGTGCGCAGCCGTTCCATGAAATCGTCAGCGTTGCCATCTCTCAACTGCACGAACGAAGTCGTGCCCCAATCTGTCCAGACCGCTGACAGAGCGGATTGCTTTATGAGAAAATCTCGAAGCAATTTCCGATCCGCCTCCACTACCCGGCGCGCTTTTTCGCGAAGCCGATTCAGGTGTTTGAATACGGCGACAGCGAGAAGTAGCCCAGGGAAAACTGGCGTTGCGCTGTAGAGATCGTTCAGGCGGCGCATCTTCCTCGCGAGGTCCGGGCGCGCCAGGATCCAGCCGCAGCGCAGTCCGCTGACGCCGTAAACTTTCGTCAAACTGCTGGTCACTACAAACTCGGGTCCAAGATGAAACGACGTACGTGGCGTCCGCTGGTAAACCGCGTCGAGATAAACCTCGTCCACCAGCACGAGCGCGCCAATGCTGCGCGCGATGTCGCCAACTTCGCGCAGAACCGAATCTGGCGTCAGCGCGCTCGTCGGATTGTGCAGGTTCGTAATCACGATGAGTCGCGTCTTCGGCGTAATGGCACAAAGAATCTCTTCAGAGTCGACGACCCATCCGGTTTCCTTGCTGCGCAAAAACCGCTTCACGTTCGCGTGAAGATATTGGGCAACATCGAGAATCGGTCCGTATGCTGGATGCTCGATTAAGACTTCGTCCCCCGGTTCGAGGATCGCAGCCATGGCAAGATGATTTGCCATGGAAGTTCCTGCGGATTCCACAACGCAGTCCGGATCGACACCGTGATGCGCGGCGACGGCTTTTTGTAAAAGCGGATAGCCGTAGCCGTCGTAACCATTAATTTCCAGTGTATCCAACTCAACTGGCAGTTCACGAAGCGGAAACGACGCTACGCCGCTGGTAGCGAGATTGAATCGCGCGCGGCTTTGCGTCTTGGACCAATGCATATAGTCCGAATGCTTATGTGTCATGAGCTCGTCCAGTGTAACACGAATAATCAGACCAGCAGGCGCACGAAGGAGCACGGCCATCTTGGCTGGGAGGCCGGCGGGCATCTTGCTTGCCGAGGAAAAGCTCAACCAGGCTAGACGCCCGGTAGCCCCACAGGCAAGATGCTGTGCTCCGAATCAGCGTTTGAATCTGCTCCAATAATAGTAAATTGGCAGCGCGGCCAGCATGATACCCAACGCGACCGCGCTGTTCGCAGGAGAAGCGACGATAGCGCTTCCCACAATTCCAACACAGGACAAAACAAAAAGAATCGTCGTGAACGGGTGGCCGGGTACACGAAAGGTAACCGTTTCTGAGCCAATCTGACGTCGGCGCAAAACGAACAATGACGCCGCTGTCATGGCGAAAAAATGAAATCGACAGTCACTTCAAAGTTTAAAATTTGACCATACGTCCCGGAACAAGCGATGACGATTGCTGCCAGACCCTGAAGAATGATGGCGACCACAGGCGCTCGCGAGCGTTGCCAGAGCTTGCCAACGCTTGCGAAGAAAAGGCCGTCGCGCGCCATCGCGTAATACACGCGCGGAGCCGTTAGCACGCTTTGGCTTAGGAAACCGAGCGTTGAGATCGCGATACCGGCGGCAATCCATTGCGCACCGCGTGAGCCGATCGCCGCCCGCATTACGTCAGACGCAGGAGTCATCGTTGCATCCAAGCCAGCCGAACCGAGAACTCGCAGGCACACGAAATTGACGGCAAGATAAAGGGCCACAACACCAGCCACGCCCATCAGCAGTCCACGCGACAAATCACGGCGCGCGTCGCGCATTTCACCTGCAACAAAAGTCGCGGTCTGCCACCCGCCATAAGCAAACGCAACGGGAACCATCGCGGACCCGATGCTTGCCAAAACGCCAGGAGAAAAAGGAGAGGCAGGCAACGGCTCGGATTTCAGGGAGCCACCGCCGAGCGCAAATCCAAATATTACCAGCCCCGCAATCGCCGCGATCCTTAACAACATGAAAACGCTTTGTACATTGCTGCCCGCGCGCGCGCCCAAGCAGTTAATCCCGGTTAGTCCGAGCAGCACCGCAGCCGCGGTCACGCTGCCGTTCCAAGCTAGTCCCGTAAGCGCGCGAAAGTAGGACGCGAAAATGACGGCCACCGCAGCCATCCCGCCAGTCTGCGTCACAAGAAGCAGTCCCCATCCATACACAAAAGCAACCGCAGGATGATATGCCTCGCGCAAGTACAGATACTGGCCACCGGTTCCGGGCAAACGAGTTGCCAATTCAGCCCAGATAAACGCACCCCACATGGCAAAAATCCCGCCCAACACCCAAACGCCGAGGATTAAGAACGGCGTATGAACGCGATGCGCTACCTCGGACGCATTAGCAAAAATCCCCGCGCCGACGATGCCGCCCATGACGATCATGGTGGCATCGAATAGCCCAAGTTGCCGGCGAGGTTTCAGAGAATCCATTCTTTTCAATATGAGGTGCTCGAAGTCGTCGAGCATTCGTGGGCCACGGGCACACCGGCCATGATTTTTCTCGCCTCTCCCCTTGAGCAAGGGGAGAGGATTGAGGTGAGGGGTTCGCAGCATGGATGTGACTAGGTGCCAAGGCGTTCGCAGCTGTTGCGCTAAAGACACCCTCACCCTCCCCCTCTCCCTCGGCAGGGCGAGGCGACCCAAGGGCGTACTGCCCTATTCGATCAGAGCGACACTTCTTCATTTTTGAGTCGGACTGAGTTTATAGATTTTGAATTCTGGAGTCGCCTCAAGCAGCGTTGCTCTCTCGCTGAGATGCCGAGTGAACTCAGCATAAGATTCAAACCACCAAAACCTGGGCGTGGTAAAAACAAAATGCGTTGCGCCTTGGCGACGCAGTCGCTCAAGATCGGCAATCGCTTGCTGGCTATTCTTTGGATTGCCGTCGTAAATCCCATTTTGCTCGAGAAAATGCCAGCCTTTGCGCTTTGCATAATAGAATATGGTTGGATTGCCTCCGTCCACAGCCACAATCAAAGCATCGCTCGCCGTGAGCTTGTTTAATTCGAGACCAGCATCGCGAAGTTGTGCGGCGGATGATTCGTAAAGAGGTCGAACGTACAGGAAAGCCAGAATTGCAAACGAACCTGCCAGCAAGATCGACAAGGCCACGACCGCAACGCGCGAAGAAATTTTCGATTCAAAAAACGCGCAACCGGCGCCGGCAAACGCAGCGGTGATGGGGACCAGAGGTAGCTGGTACCAGGGATGGCGATTGCCGTAACCGACGGCTAGAACAAACAGAACCATGGCAGCCAGCCACCAATCAAAGAGGCAGCCGAATCTTCCCCGCGGCGCTACGAACAAACCGATTAGCGCTGGGATTGCGAGAATTGGTGTCAGACTCGACGTCGCAGTTTGTTGCGCGATATCCCAGTACCACGAAAAACTTTCCAGTCGAACTCCTCCGGCACCGAAGAAATGATACGGATAGAATCTTTCGGCGATTTGACGCGCATGCCAATACCACAAGGCAGAGGGCAACAACGTGATTGCGGCGAAGAGAGCCAAGTGTAGCTGTAGCGGCGCTCTGTGAGCGCCGAAATTCAAGGAAGGGCGATCTCTAGATCGCCCCGGCGGTTTTGGAAACCGCCGCTCCTTGTTCCCTCGGCGGTCATAGACCGCCGCTACAAGCAGATACAAAATCGGCGCGGCAATCACGATGCTCGTGATCTTGATCAGGATGGACAAGGAAATCGCAATCGCAGCCAGATAAAACGGCGCCATTTTGCGATCGCGAACCCAACGCAGAAAAAAATACAATCCGATGATTCCCAGGCTGAGCGATGGCACATCCGGCATGAAGGAGCGCCCGGCAAAGATGTTCAGTGGCGCAAAAGCGTAGAAAAACGTAGCCCAAATCGCAGCAGTGCCGCAGAAGATCTCGCGCACGAGCAAAAAGAAAAATGGGAGAGAGATAGCGAAGAAAATCACGGACTGGCTGCGACCAATCCATTCGTGAATACCGGCAAATTTGTAATAGATTGCCGCGAGAAAAGGTAGAATGGGAAACTCTGTTCCCACGTACCCCCCTGACCCGCCGGCCCAGTCAATCGACATAAGGTTGGTTGATCAAAACGAGCCTCACGGCGACGGCTAAAATCCAGAGGAGTACTACGACTTTGCTCCCATAGTGTGGATACGGCGCTGCCCCGAAGGCTTGCGGTCGGAGCAGGGATTTTTGCTTTGGTCCGTCTCTCCCCTTACGTGAGGGGAGAGGATTGAGGTGAGGAGCTTCAGTCATGGTGCGACAAGAACCCTCACCCTACCCTCTTCCTTTGGAAAGGGAGAGGCGACTTAGCGCTAAGGCGCTGCCTCATCAAAGCCTGAGGCATCGCCCCAGGAATTGAAATCGTCATGTAAACAAGCGCTGAAAGTGCGCCTCAAGTGAGCGGACGGATCAAACTGTCGCGGGAAGTGAATCGCGCTTTCAGCGCTGGCGCCTTTCGGTTACTCTGCGTTCTGGGGCACTGCCCCAGGCTGGCGCTGAACACGCTGCTCCTTTGGCGCTAAACCCGCACAGAACAGAAAAGGTAGAAACCGCCTTAACCAGTAGCCACTTGCACGCTCTCGAAACGCGCATCGTTCAAACCGTCTTGACAGCTGCCGTAAACTCAATCGTGTAGCAGAATCTCTAATTGCGGAGAAAGAGGTTAGTATGAAATCGACGGCTCTCCTTCCTCAGCCGAAGTTTGGCTCCGCCGCGAGCGCGAGTTTGTTCGCGCTGGCACTGCTGATCATTTCCCACATTGGCCTGGTGCAGGCTCAGAACGAACCGATTCTCGTCCCCGACGCCGTTGATTATCAGAAGCTGCTCCCCATTTTGCCGGACCCGCCGCAAGGCTGGGCCGCTGATAAGGCGGAAGGTTCGACGGAGGATGTCGGCGGATTCAGAATCACGAACGTGCATCGCGATTATCACAAGGGCGAGGGCGACAAAATCCCGACAGCGGCGATCAGCATACTCGATTCCGTAGCAAATCCGGATTACGTAAATGCCACGACGGCTGCCTGGAACAGCAACAACGAATCCAGCGAAGGTTACGGCAAGTCTGTCACCATCGATGGCAACCCTGGGTTTGAAGCGTTCGAGAAGGAAAGCAAGCACTCCACTCTCTGGGTCATGATCGCCAATCGTTATTTTGTTCAAATCGAGCTCCAGGAGCAGGACCCGAAGGAACTACAGGGATGGGTCAAGCGCGTCGATTTGAAGAAACTAGCGGCGATCAAGTGATAGCGGCACATGCTTCGGTGCCGCGTGAGAAGTGAGACGTGATTAGTGAGAAGTCTCGCGCGCCTTCACTTCTCACCTGTTACCAATCACTTCTCACGTTTCACTTCTGCTCGCTAGTCATCGGCACGAAACGCACGGGCAACGTGACACTTTGTTTCAATTGGCCGTTTTTCTTTTCCAGCAGGTACAATTCCTGAGCAAATCGGTCGCCGACAGGAATAACCATGCGCCCGCCGTCTTTGAGTTGATCGACGAGCGGCTGTGGAACTTTGTCCGGTGCGCACGTCACAATGACCGCATCGAACGGTCCCGCTTCCGGCCAGCCCTTGTAACCATCACCGGCTTTCACGTGGACATTTTTGTAGCCAAGCCGCTGCAATGCCGCCTCGGCATTTTTCGCCAGCGGCTCGACGATCTCGATTGAGTAAACCTCTGACACGAGCTCGGCTAAAATCGCTGCCTGATACCCTGAGCCGGTCCCGACTTCCAAAACACGGTCGCTTGGTTTCGGACGCAATTGCTCGGTCATGAATGCCACGATGTATGGCTGCGAAATGGTTTGACCATAACCAATCGGCAACGGGCCATCTTCATAACTGGCAACGCGCGATTCCGGGGCGACAAATTCTTCCCGTGGCACCTTTGCCATTGCGGCGAGAACGCGTTCGTCGTTGATGCCGCGTGTCTTCAGCTGCTGTTGGACCATGCGCTGACGCTGAGCCGCAAAATCGGAGCCTGGCGGGGCTCGTTGCCCGCACCCGGTCGCAGCAACCGTGGCGAGAATCAGAAATTGCAATGCGCGTCTCACATCAAAAATGTAGTTCACACACGGGTGACGCGAAAGCCTGTAGCCGCCGAACTTTGCGCGACAGAATGCGCGCTGGTGACCATGATACAGCTCTCGGAAAACTGTTCCGACCAGTAGGGACTCAAAATTCAAGCATGAGCACGCTGGTCGTCGGACAGCTTTGTTTTCTTGAAAAGAGATATGCGCGTTTGGCCTCTTGCGTGTGGATCAGCGGCTGAGCCGCCTTGGACCAAGGCACTGCTGGGAACGTCTTGTGTTGTTATCTGCGCGAGCGATTGCCTTTGGGCTGCAGGTAATGAGTAGCAGCCCACTCGCCAATGCTGATGCCCGCTTGCAAGCCATCTTCGTTTGCTGATCGGAAATGAATGCCACCGTACAGTCGGCTCACTGCGGCTTCCTCGGCTGCGTCGAGGCAGGTTGGAAAGCTGCGGTACACGTCGGGAAGAAAATCTGAGCCGGTTGTGAAGGGCAGATCATCCGTATCATAAAACAGTGCAAGTACGGTCGCGGCCGCCCCGCTGAAGGTGCTGTGTCCGGAGACATAATCCGGGAACGGCGGCGTCACGATGAACGACATCCAGTTCAGTTCTGGTTCGAGGTAATTGATTGCGGTCACCGGACGCCAGAAATCAAATGTGTACTTGGCATCCCAGGCGCAAATGGCAGCGTCGGCCATAGCGATGTTCAACAAAGCGAACAGCCGGGCGTTTTGTTCCAGCGTGTTTCCCTGCATATCGGCGATAGTCTGCGCAATACTGTTCCAGTGACCGGGCGGCGTCTCCGTGCCGGCGCCATCGGCCCAGAACAAGGCGATCTGTGTTTGCTCTTCCGTGCGCGTCGAGTCAACGGCGGCGCCGAGTGATTTAACCTCGTCGTAATCCGCCGCGTACTGCTGGCTGTCAAGGGATGGTGGCCCCGGCGGACGGAACTGAGAGCTACTGCTCATTGCAAACGGCAGTACGAATCCCCATTGTGGCAGCAAATACGGAAGAAATGCCGGAGGCGTCGGCACCCACACGCCAGGACCGCTGCCACCCGGCGGCGGTACGGTGGCGTTCCAGCCGTCGTTGGCGCGCGCAGCGGGGATTTGGTTCGCAACGAATTCACCCCACACGATGCCTGCGGTCTTTTGTGGCCCATCGGGGATTGCACCAAGAATCGCGGCGTGAAGCGTATCGAAGCTGGATGCGGCAGCCGGAAACAAATTAACTAGCGCCTGGTGCGCGGCAGCGCTGGCAGCCGCTTCACGTGATGCGCTGGCCGGCACTTCGCTTTGCACCAGGTAAGGTTCGTGCGTGCGGTCAATGCCGTTCACCGCGTCGTACATTGAGACGTGAAGAATAGCAAGACTGCGCGAGGCAATCGGTGGCGGCGTATGGCCGGCGCGGATTGCGCCGAGCGCGGCGGAGTTCCATTCGGTAACCACATCGGCGTGGGCCAGGGTGCCGATAAGAAGTGCCGCTGAGGCGTACCACGAAAGAACTTTAAAGGTTCTCATAAGTGAATGGTTGCCTAATAAAAGTTTGCTTGCGGTGGCCGCGCTTGAATGGCGGCATCGCGGTGCACTTCCGGTGCGCCGCGATGCAATCGCTCTCGTGCAGGTTTTTGCTCAAGGTCGTATGGCCCGATCTAGTGTGATTGGGTGAATGTGAACGAGAGATTGAATAAACCAGTTCCGTTGACGCCGATTCGGACCTCTCTGTTTTGTCCCTTAACGTTCTGATAAATGCCCGTACCGCCAATGGTGGCA
>WNES01001368.1_pt1 | contig 12404 bp, 16 predicted proteins | sample 5399931 | NCBI WGS metagenome assembly WNES01 (sample SAMN13153332, study PRJNA577476) | soil metagenome | isolation source: 20 cm grassland meadow soil 2 days after 3rd rain plot 5 | place: USA:California | collected 2015-11-11
GGCCACACCTACGCCCAAGGTTCGACTTATCATCCGAATGAGCGTGCTCTTGAATTGTCGCGACAAGATTTACTGACGCTGCCCGTGGCGCTCAACTCCTTTAACGGCTTCTACGCGTCCCATGAGAATTACTCAATTACTCATCCCATGCACAATCTTCTGCTGCTTCTGTTTGCGGTCTTCGCGCTCTTGGCGATGATTGTGTTTGCGTGCCGTGGATGGTGGAAGCGGCGACGGCAACGTGGTTGATTGCCGCGCTACTGCGGCTTGGGGATTGCTTGGAGCTTGGGAATTGGGATTTTACCCGTGCGCGATCATTGCAGCACCAGAGCCTCTAAGAAACTTAGCCCATTCATCTTCATTTCAATCCTATCGAACGGTTAGTTCGCTCGAAACTTGTCGGCGTGGTCGCGGGCGAACTGTGCGAAGTCGGTCGGGGGAGTACCCGTGACCTTTTCAATGTCGGATGTAACGGCGTTCCAACGGTTTTGTTTATTGACTGCGTGCAGTTCCATTACCAGATCCACCTGCCACGGCGGCACCCCGGCCTGAAGCATTCCGTCGCGCGCGGCGGCTTCCGGCACGTCGACGTACTTAAACTCACGCCCGGTCATCTCGGAAAGAATTCGTGCGACCTCGGCAATCCCGAGCGTCGCCGGGCCGGTGAGGGTATAAATTTTTCCTTCGTGTCCGTCGCTTGTTAGGACCTTCGCGGCAACACTCGCGATATCACGCGTATCGACAAAGCTGGCCGTACCATTTCCCCATGGCAGATAAATCGCGCCATTGCGTGGGGGAAAGTAGGTGAAGAAATTTTGCATGAACGAATTCGGCCGCAAAAATGTGAAGGCTACGCCTGATTCACGAATGTGTTGTTCGTTTGCGCCATGCCATTTTATAGCTGTGGGCCGCGTCTCGTCATCGACGCCGATCGCCGAAAGTTTCGCAATATGGCGAACGCCGGCGCGTTTCGCGGCATCGACAAACACATTCGTTACCTCCAGCTGATTTGGCAGCAGCGGCGGCAGAAGAAAAACTTTCTCGACCCCTTCGAGTGCCCCGGAAAATGTTTGCTCGTTTTCAAAGTCGAATGGCGCGAGTGCAATGTTCGAGCCAAATTGTTTTCTCGCTTTGGCTTGATCGCGCACCCCCGCACGCACAGCCTGTTACCAAGACAGATTTACGCATAAAGTTCTGTTATATTCAGTGATGAGATCGCGCAAGTGCATGGAGCGAGGGCGCGAGTGAGAAGTGAGACGTGAGAAGTGATAAGTAAGGGTGGAAGAGCACGGCAAAGAGCGGAGAGCGGTTAATAGGTGAGTCGGCTCCGCGTGAGGTAACGTCGAAATCAGCCAAAGGCGGAGGATGTCAGTCCGTTGGCGGCTCGACAACGCGGCTGGCGTGAAAGGAGACGCAGCGCCAACCGCTCGAGTCGTGCACCCACACCGTTGTCCGCCGATACTTGATCGTTGTTTCCTTTCCTTTCGAGGAAAAGTGAGCGGTATTGGCCAAATTAAGAATGGCCGTATCCGCGTAAATCCGGGCCGTGAAATCAGAGAGGTCCTCTCTCACTAACCGCGGCGCGGTTGAGTCAGGCGCGGGCGGCTCGGCTTCTTTTAGTTCGGCCGCTTTGTCAGTGACAAATCCTCGGCCATCTGTGCCGATGAAGTCATCGGCGAGAAGCGAAGCTACTTTCGCGATGTCATGGTGGATGACCGCATCCGACCACGCCTTCTCCTGGGCAATTACCCGAGCCTTTGCCTCCTCCTCAGTGAGGGCGATTGCATTGCCACCCATAAGGAGAAGGTAAACGGCTAGTATCTTTGTTTTGTTCATGGTTGTAATGATCGACCTTGAAAATCTCGCTGCCTACGAGAAATACCGGAAGAAACGGGCGGCCGATGCCGAGGCAAAAGAGATTGTGGAATTCGCGATAAATCTGGCTGCATCCTGGTCGAGCGTAAAAAGGAATTGGAACGAATGAAGATATGACTGCGGCGCAGTTCCGAGAAATCGCACTCCGTTTCCCTGAGGCAGTCGAAGCTGCTCACATGGGTCACCCGGATTTTCGGGTAGGTGGTAAGATATTCGCAACCCTAGGTTATCCGAACGAAGGGCGCGGCGTCCTCGTTCTTTCACCGGAGGAGCAGCAGGAGCTAATCAGCCAGCATCCCGAAATGTTCGAACCGGTGCCAGGCGGCTGGGGTCGCCGTGGAAGCACTCAAGTGCTACTGAAGCAAATAACGCGTCCGGTTCTCAGGGCTGCGATGAGAAAGGCCTGGCAGATGAAGGCGCCCAAACGATTGAGCAAGTCTCGGCCACTAGCTAAGTGATCTCCTCGAACTCGCCGCGCTCACGATTCTTGCGGACGCGGTCCCACCTAAAACATTTGCCGTTCATGGCAATATAAACCCCAGCCGGCAGCGCCTGCACGAACGAGAGCGCACTGCCGAGATTGAAGAGACCGTCGGAGCTGCCGAAGGCATAGGGAATCATCGCGCCGGTTAGGACGACGGTTTTCCCTGTAACCGCGCGCGCAATCGCCGCAGCGGTCTCCGTCATGGTGTCGGTGCCGTGGGTGATGACGATGCGATCCTCCTCGGACTACAGACAGTTTTGCACGATGAAAGCGCGATCGGCGTCGGTCATTTCAAGGCTATCGACCATCATAATGGTGCGGATGGTAACCTCGACCTGCGAACGTCCCAGCCGCAGCATTTCCGCAATGTGGGTGTTCTTAAAAAAGAGCTGCCCCGTGTTCTCGTTATATTCCTTATCGAAGGTGCCGCCGGTAACGAGAATTCGGATGGCCATGGTGAGGTTGCGCGGAGCGCACTGAAGCTAGAGAGCAGGGAGCGGGGATCAAGGAGTAGGGATCAAGGAGCAGGGATCAAGGAGCAGGGAAGCGGACGTGAGAGCTGAGAAGTGATCGGTGAACGGTTGGAGAAGGTGTCAGCTAGGGTCGTTTTGGAATCGACGGTCATCCGCCTCCATAATACGTGGCTTGCGTCGGCTCCTTTTTAGCTCAGTCTCGGATAAATGTAGCGCGACGATTCGATAGGGTATCTTCGGCATGTTGTGATGAACGTATTAGCTAAGAGCAAGGATTTCTGGTTGGCGACCGGATTATCGCTGTTTGCAGCTCTTGTTTTCTATTTTACCACCAAGCCGGCGATGGAGCATTTCGATTATACGGGTCGGATTGCTTTGGCATTGTTGCGCGGACATCTCGGTCTTGATCGGCATCCGGGATCATGGCTAAGCGAAATGGTTCCCTCGGAGGGCAAATATTATTCAGTCTTTCCCCTGGGTGCAGTTCTTAGCGTCGTTCCGGTTGCGTTTTTCCAGCAAGCAGGGTGGTTTCACAGGTTTCCCGCGCATTTCTTGACAGCGTTGATCGCAGGGCTGTGCGTTTTCTTCTTTTTTCGACTCTCCAGTGTCAAAATTGAATCAATTAGTCGACGGATTCTCCTCGCGCTCTTTTCGGTTTTTGGGACCTGGACATGGTGCAATCTGGGATTTGCCGGCGCGTGGCAAATTGCCCTCGGCTTTGCCTTACTGGGAGAGGTAGGAGCAGTGTATTTTACTCTTGCTCGACCGCGTCCTTTCATTGCCGGAGCGTTCTTTGCCCTGGCTTTTGGAAATCGCACGGAGTTGGTTCTTATCTTGCCCATCTATCTTTATTTGGTGTTCGCGAATCCTGGCGACACTGAGACAATCGGGCTGCATAACGTAATGCGTCGTCTCCGAGAAAAGGCGCCTGCGCTTATCTATTTCTTATTCGTGCCGGCAACGCTGGCATTCTTAACCGCGGCGTATAACTTCGCGCGTTTCCATTCCATCTTTGATTTCGGATATGCCCGAATCCCTCGTGTATTACAGGAGCCATGGTATCAGCACGGCTTATTTTCTCTTCATGCGATCCCAGGGAACATGTACCATATGCTTTTCGAAGGATTCGGCGACACTCTTCCCAAGTTTCCTTATATCCAACCATACCCATTTGGCTGTTCGATCTTTCTGGCCAGTCCGTTTCTCTTCCTTCTTTTTCGCGAAGGCGGAAAATACAAGGTTGCAGCTTGGATCGCGATTGGCTTATTGACCGCTGTGCTCTGGTCCCATGGAAACCCTGGGGGCTGGCAATTCTCGTATCGCTACGCCATCATCCTCTTTCCTTGGATGTTTCTCTTACTGGCAGGCAACGGCCCAAAGAATATATCTGTTATCGAGGTTTCATTATTCATCGTCTCAGTAGCGATTAACGCAGTTGCCACCTATCAATTTCTTTGGACGACCCGGATTCACCCCTAGTTAAGCTAACGAATCTTGGGTTCGTTTGGGGAATTCGGAACGATTCACGCCGCAGTGTAGACTAGTTTGGTGAAGACGTCCCCAGTAATAAAGGGCCAGCCCACTTGCTGTCGTAGGCTGCGGTCGGCTTCGTTGCGACAATTTCTTCGAGCGATTTGCCTTCTTTCTTAAGCGCAGCGACCCGATCGTGAATATTTATCAGCATGTCGCGGTATTCCGTCATCTCCGGTTTCCCGCCGATCTTGCCGTGCCCCGGAATGACGATGGTCTTTTCGGTGACTTTGGCCAGGTTCGCCTCCGCCGCCTTGATCATGCCTTTAATATTGCCGCCAGTGGAATAATCGATGAACGGGTAATGACCGTTCCACCAAGTGTCGCCGGTGTGAAAGACCTCAGCCTCAACAAAATAGGCAGATACGTCGCCATCAGTGTGGCTGGGCCCATAGTAGGAGAGCGCGATAGTGGTACTATTAAGGTACAGCGTTTTTTCCCGATCAAAAACTTCGGTGGGAATCGCGCCCGCGGGCGACGGCGGGAAGGTGAAGTCCCAACCTTCCACGCGCGTGGTTGTGGAAAGATGTTTTCGAGTGTTCTCATGCGCGAGGATTGTCGCGCCCTCCGAATGCATCCGCTCATTGCCGTCGGTGTCATCGAAATGCCAGTGTATGTTGACGAGGTGGTTGATCGGGCCCAGATCTATCTTAGCTAGAGCGTCGGTGATCCTGGCGCGAGAGGTTGCATAACCGGAATCGATAATCACTTTGCCGTCTCTTCCAGCGAGGACGGCGATGTTTCCGCCGGAGCCGATAAGAGCACTCACATTTCCGCGCAAGGCTTGGACGGCGATGTTAGCGGTTTCCGCACGTTTGCGCGCCGCAAGGACGATGTTTTCACCTTCGGCGAAGGGATGTCGTGGAGAGAGCCACGCCGCCGCGGTGAGGACTCCGGCGGAGGCGATGAAACGCCGGCGCGAAAAGCCGTGGGAATAGTTAGCAACCAGCTGATTCTCTTGCGACATACGTTTCTCTTTTTTCGTAACGGTCTGGAGGCGTTGCCAGTTTGCAAGTACAAGCGGCGTGCGGAAGACAAGCCGCGTGTGTGTTAAGCGTCCGCGGCAGGATGATTTCGCCTCTCCCTTTCCAAAAGGGAGAGGATGGAGGCGAGGGATTTCCTTCCGCGCAAGTTGGTCCGACAGAGCATCCGATCTTTCGACTCCTCACCTTAGTCCTCTCCTCGATCGAGGAGGAGAGGAGACGCTCGCTGCAAGGGACGTTAAACACATACCGGGCGCTGGCCTGTCCGGCGGTCATCCGCCTGCATCCACGGCGAGACAAGTAGACCGCCGCTACAGAAGTCTCAATAGGCTGGAAGCCTGTTTGCCGGACAGGCCGCTGGCCCGTCTTTCTGTGTTACTCCGTGCCAACTCAAATTAGCAAGTTGCCGCCAAACAATGACGTGACATTAGCGAGGTTTCGTCATTAAGCTCGAAATCGATCTTTCCATTTGTCTATGTAGACAAGCCATTCTCATCGCCTTATGAAACTTAAGACTCTCAAAAAAAAGATTCGCCGTCTCGAGACTCGACTGCTGGAAGGTCCAAAAAAGCTTGCCAAGCTGAAAGGGAAACTTGCGGCCTTAGTGAAAGCCAACGCCGCAAAGGCGAAGAAGAAATCGATGGCTCGTGCTGCCGCCGCCAGCAAAAAGAAGCGCAGCTCAACAGCAAAGTTTCAAGCAAAACCGGCAAGCGCAAAAGCACCCGCCCCCAAGAAAGAGAAGAGGAAACTCAATCTCTCGCCAGAACGGCGTGAGCAACTCGCGGCTGCGATGAGAGCGCGATGGGCCGCCAAGAGAGCCGCCGAGGCAACTCCTCCAGAGACTTCGGCGACTGGCGATTTCACGCTGGGGCAAGCTCCGCAGTCGCCGTAAGAGCAAACGGCCCGGCCGACTGGTAAACCGGGATTGGCACTAGCGAATCGCATTCGCGTCCTTAACTCACCAACGGTCAGTCACTAAAAGTTTTGCCTGAGGCGATAGGGCGGCGTTTTTTGAAGTGCGGTGGGAAGCGCGGCGCCACACCGCTTTTCTTGCTCTGCTTAGCGGGCATTCGCGAATCAACTGGCGCTCAATGCTCCAGAGGATTAGACCGCTGTGGAAAAGCGCCGTCGTCGCTTCGCTTTGCCGGCGCAGTCCAAAATGCGCTTATTGAGACGCAACGTCCGATTCAGAGTTCGCCACGGATCGCCGCAGCGACCGATTGGTGGACTGGCGGTGGCGAATCGTTCCGAGAATCACTAAAGTAATCATTCGTGAGTCGGATTGTTTCGCTCGTGCCGGCGGCGACTGAGATCGCGGCCGCGCTCGGATTGATGGAGGACGTGGTGGGCGTTTCGCATGAGTGCGATTTCCCGAGCGAAGCCAACACGCGACCGCAGGTGACGAAGTGCCCGCTGCACAATGCCGGATTCGCGAGCAAAGAAATTGATGAATGGGTGCGTCGTGCGCTGCGCGAGAATGGAACGATCTACACGATCGATGAGCCGCTGCTGCGCGAGCTGCAGCCGGACGTTATCCTCACCCAAAAGTTGTGCGACGTGTGTGCTGTCGGCTACGGCACCGTCGCGCGACTGGCGGAAACTTTGCCCGGCCCGCCGCGAGTTGTTAACCTGGAGCCTTCAAGCCTCGCCGATATTTTCGATGACGTTCGTCGGGTCGCGCGAGCGTGCGATGTAGCAGAGCGCGCGGAAGAGTTGGTCGCAAAGTTATCGGCGCGCGTCGAAGCGGTGCGCAAGCGAGCGGCACATGTCGCGCATCGGCCACGATGTTTTCTGATGGAATGGGTCGATCCGCCGTTTTGTTCCGGTCATTGGGGACCGGAATTAGTTGAGATAGCCGGCGGACATGATCCGTTAGGCCGGAAGCATCAACCATCGACGCGGATCGATTGGCAGGAGGTGCTGGATACGCGGCCGGAAATCATTGTCCTCGCGCTTTGCGGTTACGATGTCGATCTGGCGCAGCACGATTACGAATTGTTGCGAGAATTTCCTGGGTTTGATTCGCTTCCAGCCGCGCGCACCGGCGAGATTTATCTGACTAATGCCAGCGCTTATTTTGCGCGCCCGGGCCCGCGGGTTATCGACAGCATCGAAATTCTCGCCGGAATATTGCATCCGAAAGAGTTTCCCGAGTTCGCGTTTCGCAACACTCAGGATCATCGCGTTGCGCAGCATGAGTCTGCCGCGCTTTAATTTCGCGGAGTTGTGATGGCGCCCGTCTCTTCGATGACGGCAGCGTTTTTGGAGTGCGGTGGGGAAGCGTAGCGCCACACCGCTTTTCTTTGCCCAGCTTCGCAGCTAAAAGCCAGATCGATTAAGCGTGCCGGATAATTTTGAGGTATCGCCAGACAGATGATCGGCGAGCGCAAAGGCAACGAGTAAAGCGGTGCCGCGCTGCGCTTGCCACCGCAGTCCAAAAAAGTGCGCCAAGAAGATGTCCTGAATTCCTTTGCTCGTTCGTTGTACTGATAGAGAACCAACTCAATAACGGGAGGCAAAATATGAGTATACAAGAAATCGATCAGCTCTCAGACCATGAAATCGTGTCGCGGACGGATTGGCTGGTGGCGCGCCAAGATCTGCTTAAACGCGAGAAGGAACTAACCCGTTTGCGCGATCAGTTGAGCGCCGAACGCCGCGCCCTGCCGTGGGTGAAGATCGACAAGGAATATGTCTTCGATGCTCCGGACGGGAAGGTAACGTTGGCCGATCTTTTCGAGGGTCGGAGCCAGCTCTTTATCAAGCACTTCATGATGGGGCCGGGACAAACCACGCAATGCGTTGGTTGTTCCCTGGAAGTCGATCATATCGAAGGCATTCTGGTCCATCTTCAGAACCACGACGTTAGCTACGCCGCGGTAGCGCGGGCGCCAATCCAGGAGATCGAAATTGTGCGCAAGCGTATGGGATGGAAATTCCCCTGGGTCTCATCCTACCACTCGGATTTTAACTACGACTTCAACGTCTCCTTCACGCGCGAGCGGATTGCTTCCGGTCGCGCTCTCTACAATTACCAAAAAGCGCCGGAATGGGCGGCAGAACTGGAAGATCTCTCTGGCGATAGCGTCTTCGTCAGGGACCAAACCGGCCAGATCTTCCACACCTATTCGACTTTCGGCCGCGGCGGCGAGGAGTTCCTCGAGATTTACCGGATTCTCGACGTGATGCCGAAGGGGCGCGATGAGAACGGGCCATATCGGAGTCTCGCCGATTGGGCGAGACCGCGGAACGTGTACGGCCAAGGCGGAAGCGTGGAACCCAACGGGCGCTACCACCAACCAGCCTGCGCTTGTACGATCCATCAATCAGCAGCCGCGTGAAGTATCTATGAACACTGATCGCGGCTGCGAAAATTTCAGGCCGCGAACATTCGCTCGCCGGCGCGTCGATGTTTTCGGCTGGATCATTCCGGGCGCAATCCTGGCGCTACTGCCGAAGTGCCCGATGTGTCTGGCAGCATACATCGCGCTTTGGAGTGGAATCGGGCTTTCATTCTCAGCTGCGACACATTTGCGTGTGTCGCTTCTGATGCTGAGTGTCGGATTGATTTTATTTATGGCGGCGACAAACACCCGTCGCCTGATTCACAAACTTGGTCGGTACGAAAAAATAATCGGAAGGAGCGCGTTATGTTAAAAGAGAGCAAGGCATTCAGCGGTTTTTCGACGGCAGACATTCCCAAGACGAAAGAATTCTATGCGGGAACACTCGGCTTGGACGTTACGGAATCTCACGGTCTGCTCACGTTGCGGCTCGCCGGGGGCAATAATGTTCTCATTTATCCAAAGCCCAACCATGTTCCGGCCACCTTTACGGTTCTGAATTTCCCGGTGAGGGATGTGGATCTTGCGGTCGATGAACTGGCGAAGCGAGGGGTCCGTTTCGAGATCTATGATCTGCCCGATCTCAAGACCGACAAGAAAGGCATAATGCGCGGGAACGGTCCCACCATTGCCTGGTTCAAGGATCCGGCAGGGAACATTCTCTCCATCATCGAACAAACAGAAGAATCGTGATGCCAGCACACGCGTTCGCGGAAAGGCATTCTCGGGCGCGTGATATAGGGCGGCGTTTTTGGAGTGCGGTGGGAAGCGGAGCGCCACACCGCTTTTTTTCTGGCGAAAATGTAAGGGCCGTCACCGCTTCGGTTGCCACCGCAGTCCAAAAAAGTGCGACAAAAGTTGTCCTAAGTAGGCGGGGTCGTTCGTCATGTTATTGAAAGGAACAAACCAAAACAAATTATGAGCACACAAACCAAAACTAAACCCAAGAGTCAAAAGAACAACGGCGCACCGGCGAGCATTGTCTGGTTCGAAATCCCGGCGGACAACGTCGAACGCGCGAGGACCTTCTACGGCGAACTATTCGGCTGGAAAATCGAGAGGTTCCCGGGGCCAAAGCCTTACTGGCACATCGATACCGGCGGCGCCGATGCCACGCCCAATGGCGGAATGATGGAGCGGCAGTGTCCAGAGCACAGCGTCACGAACTACGTGGGCGTGCCCTCGGTAGATGAGGCAGCGGCCAAGGTCGAAAAACTCGGCGGCAAAATCTGCATGCGCAAAACCGCCGTGCCGGAGATGGGTTATTTCATCATCTGCAACGACACTGAGAACAACACCTTTGCGCTCTGGGAAACGAACGAGAGCGCAAAATAGCTTACTTACTTGTAGAAACGACTAAATCGTTGAAGCGTTAAAACGTTAAAAGGAAACAATCACTATGAGTACAACAACGAAATCCGATTACCTCCTCCTTTTCCGCGGCAATGTCTGGGACAGAGGGCTCTCGCCCGCACAACTTCAGAAGGTGGTGTCGGACTGGATGGCCTGGTTCGAACGACTGAAGGAAGAGGGAAAGTGTCTCGGCGGCCACCCTTTGGAAGAAGAAGGCAAAGTCGTTTCGGGCAAACAGGGGCGCACGATTGCCGACGGTCCATTCGCGGAATCGAAGGAAGCAATCGGCGGGTACTTCTATCTCCAAGTCGCGGATGAGAACGAGGCGATCGAAATCGCCAAACAATGTCCTGGTCTTGAATATGGCGCCGTGGTCGAGGTCCGGCCCGTCGCCGATATCTGTTCGGTCAAGCAACGTGCGGAGGAATATTCCCCCGGACAACTGGCCGAGGCCACGGCTTGATACAAACTGGGCCCTCACCTTAATCCTCTCCCGAGGCAGAGGAGAGTGCACAGCCTGGTGAGCGTACCCACTAAATGAAAATAGGATCGCAAGAGTTGGCGACTCACCGTCGCCGCATTTTTGGACTGCGGTGGCAAGCGCAGCGCGACACCGCTTTGCTTTCCTTCGCTTCGTGGGCATTCGCGCATCAACCTGATGCTCAATACGCTCGAGGGCACACGGCCACGGGAAAAGTGCCCTCGTCGCTGCGCTTTGCCTGCGCAGTCCAAAAAATCTGGCAAAAGATATCTAAGGTCCAAAGTTTCAAGCAATCAGAATATGACAACTAAGATCACGCAAAAAATTACGCCATTCTTATGGTTCGATGACAAAGCCGAAGAGGCAGCGAAATTTTACGCTTCCATCTTTAAGAACTCGAAGGTAGGAAAGATCACTCGGTATGAAGAGGAATCAGCCGGGCCAACCGGCCGGCCGGCGGGATCGGTCATGACTGTTGAATTCGAGCTCGAGGGACAGGAGTTCGTAGCGCTCAACGGCGGTCCGATGTTCAAGTTCACGGAAGCCATCTCGTTTGTCGTGAACTGTGAGACACAAGAAGAGGTCGATTATTTTTGGACGAAACTCTCCGTTGGCGGCGAAGAAAGCCGATGCGGTTGGCTCAAAGACAAATTCGGTTTGTCGTGGCAGGTCGTTCCCACCGTGTTGATCGAGATGCTGGCAGACAAGGACGCTGCGAAAGCGAAACGTGTCATGCGCGCGATGCTGCAAATGGACAAGATCGACATCCCAACGCTGCAGAAGGCGTACGACGGAAAATAGAAAAACGTGATTCGTTCCGCCTTCGCGAGCGCTTCGTCGCGACAAGTAAACCGCTTGCTTGCGAATGCGTTCGGAGTTGAATCGTTACATTGGAAATCATAACTCCCAGGACGTTATGAGCGAGATTTCGGATAACGCTTCGTTGCCTACCGGCGACGTCTCCCGCCTGGCGGACCATCTCTTTCGTCACGAGGCGGGAAAGTTGATCTCTGTTCTAACTGGAATCTTTGGGATCAATCGATTGCAGTTGGCCGAAGACGTAGTTCAGGAATCCCTCGTCCGGGCGCTGCGGACCTGGCCTTACGCGGGGATTCCACAAAATCCGGCTGCGTGGCTCACCCAAACAGCGAAAAACCTCGCTCTTGATCTAATTCGGCGGGAAAACCTTTTTCGCGACAAAGAACCGCACATCATCGCGTTCATGGAACAATGGCCGTCCGATTCCGCGGCCGGCGATTCGCCAATGTTTGAAAGCGAAATCAGGGACAACCGGCTGCGATTAATGTTTGCGTGCTGCCATCCCGCACTTACGCCGGAAGACCAAACCGTGCTCGCCCTCAAGATCCTCTGCGCCTTCAGCCCTGCCGAAATCGCGAAAGCATTTCTAACGACCGAAGCAGCTATCGCCAAGCGATTGACGCGAGCCAAACAAAAGATCCGCGATGAACACATCCCATTTGGGATACCAGCTGGCGAAGAATTGTCGCGACGTCTGGATGGTGTCTTGCAAACGGTCTACCTGCTTTTCAACGAAGGCTACAAGGCGTCCACCGGCGATCATTTGATCAGAGAAGAACTTTGCCAGGAAGCGATTCGTTTGGGGTCTTTGCTGGCGGAACATCCCGCCGGAAATCAACCTCGCACTCACGCCCTGGTCGCGTTGATGTTGCTCAACGCTGCGCGCTTGCCCGCGCGAACAGATTCTGAGGGCAACGTCCTCCGGCTCAAGGAGCAGGATCGTTCGATTTGGAATCAGGTGTTGATCGCCCGCGGCATGCAACATTTGAGCATGTCCGCCGCCGGGGACGAGTTGAGTGCATATCATCTTCAGGCTGGGATCGCGGCCTGTCATTGCGCGGC
>WNES01001497.1_pt1 | contig 12327 bp, 8 predicted proteins | sample 5399931 | NCBI WGS metagenome assembly WNES01 (sample SAMN13153332, study PRJNA577476) | soil metagenome | isolation source: 20 cm grassland meadow soil 2 days after 3rd rain plot 5 | place: USA:California | collected 2015-11-11
CAGGGTGGTGAAGGGGTAGTCGCCAATCTTCGGCCTGGCCGCGCTGGCCGCGGACAGAAGCGTCGATTTGCCGGCGTTGGGAAGCCCAATCAGGCCGGCATCGGCGATCAGCTTCAGCTCCAGCCACAGCCAACGCGATTCCCCCGGCTCCCCCAGCTCGGCGAAGCGCGGGGTCTGACGGGTGGCGGACTTGAAGCTGGCGTTACCCCGCCCGCCCCGCCCCCCGCGGCCGACGATGAGCCGCTGGTTCGCAGCCACGAGATCCGCGATCGTCTTCCCCTCCTCGTCCTTGACGAGCGTGCCCGGAGGGACCTGCAAGATCAGGTCGTTCGCGTCTCTGCCGTGGCGCCGGCTGCCGCCGCCGCGCCCACCACGGCCGGCGACGAAGTGATGCTTGAAGCGGTAATCCTGGAGCGAGTTGAGCTGCCGGGAGACCTCGAGGATGATGTTGCCGCCCCGACCACCACTGCCGCCGTCGGGACCGCCGCGCGGCACATACTTCTCACGCCGGAAGCTCAACGCGCCGGCGCCGCCGTCCCCCGCCTTGACGAAGATCTTGGCTCGGTCGATAAACATCGCGATCCCCGGTGCAAAACCGGGGCCTGACGCCCCTTTAGGCGCTGGCGGCGAGCACGGACACCTTCTTGCGCCCGTGGCCGGTCCGCTCGAAGCGGACCACGCCGTCGACGAGCGCAAACAGGGTGTGGTCGCGCCCCATGCCGACGTTGGATCCGGGGAAGATCGCCGTCCCTCGCTGGCGAAGCAGAATGGTGCCGGCGTTGACCTCCTGCCCGGCGCCCGTCTTCATTCCCAGCCGCTGGCCGACGCTGTCGCGTCCGTTGCGTGAGCTGCCTGCGCCTTTCTTGTGTGCCATGTCTTACTCCTGCGTTGTTGTTGGCGCGTCCGCCGCAACTTTGCGCCGGCCCCGACGGGCCCCGGCCACGGATCGCTCGCCGGCTCTGGGCCGCGCGGCCGGCGCCGGCCGCTCCCCGGCCGCCGGTCGTGATGCGCTCGTGCCGTCGGGCGCCTGGACGGCGCCGATGCGCAACTCGGAAAGCTGCTGACGGTGCCCGGTCTTGCGCCGGTGACGCTTTCTCGCCTCGAACTTGAAGACGATGATCTTGTCGCCGGACCGGTGCGCGACCACCGTCGCCTCCACCGCCGCTCCGGCGACGAAGGGGGTGCCGATCATCGGCTTGTTGTCGCCGCCCACCATGAGCACCGAATCGAGGCGCACGGTCTCTCCCACGTTCGCTGGCACCCGGTCGACCAGGATGCGGTCGCCCTCCGACACCTTGAACTGCTTTCCGCTGGTGGCAACAATGGCAAACATGGCAAAAGCGCCCGCGGGCGCAACACCGTAGTTTATCACGCGATCGCTTCCGGTCCTTTGTCGACGTGATTTTCGTAGAAGCGCGTGATCTCGTTCTGGTCGTAGGCGTCGAGGAAGTCGACGAAGTGCCAGGCCACGAGGGCGATCTTCTTCTGCATGCCCTTCGAGTACGGCGTCATCACGAGCTTGACCTTGCCGAATTGCGGCTCCGCCGGAGCCAGGTTTTTCACGTAGTTCTCCAGCTGGGTCTTGAGCGCGGTGCAGTCATCGCCGCTCGGGCAGTTGTAGAGGATCGCGATCCCTCCGTGCTCCAGGTTGTGCACGAACTGGCCTTCCACCAGGTCGCCGATCGTTTGCCAGGGCACCGGCGCTTGGCCCTGCAGCGAATAGTGCGGCCCCGAGGTGGGCGGGTAGAACTTATATGTGGGGGTGGTCGACGGATCGACGTGCGTGGCCGGCCCCTCATCGGGGATCTCCTGCCCGACGGTGCCGGTCACCGTCTGGAAGGGAAGGCGGTTCACCGTCGACTGCTCCTCCTGGTGGCGCAGGGCAAGCGCCACCACCAGAATGACGATCGCCGCCGTGCCGAGGATGCCCCCGATGATGAACAGGTTGCGCCGATCGCGGGCTCGCTGGCGCGCCGCAGCGTCCTCTCGTTGCTGCTGGCGCATCGCCTTCAATTCCCGTTGTGTTCTCGACATCGCGTCCTACATTCTCTCAATTCACTCGAGCGTGAAGGCTGCCCTAGGTGGCCGTGATGGTCACGGGCGATTGGTCGGATCCACCGGTGATCTGCGCGTTGCTGCTATTTCCCGAAACCACGTTGGGGTGTGGCCCCAGGCTGGCACCGTTGACGTTTGCGGTGAATGTGATCACCAGCGTCGCCCCATTGAATCCTCCCGCCGGGATGATGAACGGGCCCCACTGGGGCGTCGCCGAACCGGCGGTGGGCTGGAGCCGCGACCCGGCATTCTTCCCATTGATGACGATGCCATTGGTCGACTTGAAGCTAAAGCCCTGCGGCAGCGTGTCGGTCACCGTCACCGCCTGGGCCGCGTCGGTGCTGTCGTTCTCAACCGTGATCACGTAGGTCACCGTTCCGTTCTGTGGAGCATAGGGCGCCGTCGGGGCGACAGTCATCGTGATTGGCACCCTGGTGCTCTTGCCGACGGCCACCGGCGCGGTATTGCCGATGGTTTGCGCCGGAACATCTTTGCTGCTGGTGACCGCTGCCGTGAGGTTGTAAACACCCGGCGCCACCGCCGGCAAGACGCGCGCGGCAAACGTCAATCGCAACAGCCCCGGGCCCCCGTTGACGGCGCCGGGGACATCCCATGATGACCACAGGGGGAGCAGGCTGTTCGCCGGCGGATCGATCGAACTCACCCGGATGCTGTTGCCCTCGTATGCGGTGGTGCTGCTGTAGAGGAAACCCGGGGCCAGGCTCACCGAAATCGCGACACTCTTCGCCACCGCGGAGCCGACATTGCTCACCGAGATCACGTAGGTTGCCAGGCTGCCGGTTGTCACCTGCCCGGTCGCGGCCGCCACCGCCAGGACGAGCGATGGGCGCGGCTCGACCACCAGCCCCGCCCCGTTGCCCTGGTCGATGTCCGACGGGGTCGAGGTCGTCAGCTTGACCTGGTTGACATAATCGCCGGGCTTGACCGCGGCCTGCACTCTGAAGCTGATAACCAGAGCGCTCACGATGTTGCCGTTGCCGGCCGGAATGGTCCAGGTTCCCCAGGCGGGATTGCCTTGCGCGGCCGGCTCGCTGGTGGCGGTGCGAATCGCATTGCCGCCCAGGGTAGTCAGCTCGTAGTAATGGAAGCCGGCGGGTAGCAGATCCTCGACCGTCAGCCCGCGGGCAGGCCCGGCACCGGTGTTGCGGATGGAGAGCGTGATGCCGGTAAACGATCCGGGCGAGAGGTGGCCCTTGTGGTCGGGCCCGCTGGGGGCGTCGGTGCTCTGCGAAATGACCAGGCGGGAGTTCGCGCTCGGACCGCAGGCGCCCAGCGCCAGTGTGCTGAGCATCATCAGCAGGAGGAGGCTAGTCAGACGCGAGCGGGGTAAGTTCGGGCCCATCCGGATTCTTCACCAGAAGTGGGATCCCGCATTCGCCCAGCAACCGTGTCAACAGGCGCATCGGCATCCCAACAACGTTGTCGTAGGGTCCCCGGATCGAGGTGACCAGGCGGCGACCTTCGCCCTGTATAGCGTAGGCGCCGGCCTTATCCTGCGCCTCACCCGAGCGCACGTAGGCCGAGATCGCTGCGTCCGAAAGTTCACGCATTGTGACGTACGTCCGCGAAATCCCCTGGGCGCGGCATCCAGAACTCCCGTCGATGATCTGGACGGCGGTATAGACGAGGTGCGTCCGCCCGGATAGGGCGCGAAGAAAATCGGCAGCCTGGCGGCGATCCGTGGGCTTGCCGAAGATTCGTCGGTCGAGCACCACCTCGGTGTCGGCCGCCACCACGACGGCACCCTGGACGCGGCTGGCGACCGCCTCGGCCTTCGCCTCGGCCGCCCACAAAACGAAGCGGACCGGACCGAGCGGGCGGGGCGGCCGTTCATCGATTCCAGGGATCATCGTGCGGAACCGCACACCGGCCCGCTTGAGGATGTCCACGCGCCGAGCGGACGACGAAGCCAAAACGAGCGTGGGTGTGATGGTCACGGGTTCAGAGCCGCAGCATCCGGAGCACCAGGGCCGGGGCAATGCCGCAGGCGATGGAAACGACGGGGCCGATCCAGCGAAGCGACGAGCGAGGGCGCTCCGGTCCCGGGGCCAGGGCGTGCCGGTCGAGCAAGGGTGCCAGCTGCAGGGCGGCGAGCATGATCGCCGCCAGCAGACCCAGCACAAGCGAGGCCTGCAGGGCGCCAATCACGGCCAGCGTCGCTCCCGCGAAGGTCGCCGATGGTGGCCAGTTCGATCGCGCCAGGAAGACCATCCGCGCGACCCGGTCCGATGCCGCTGGGAGATGGTCGATCCGGACGGTCGCCAGGTCGACCAGCAGCAGGACTACCGCAAGCTCACCGAGCCCCAGAGAATCGCGCGCGCCGATCGCGAGCAGCAGGAGGCCGAAGAGCAACCGGTCGCGGATGACCTCGCGGCGACTTCCGCCGATCAGCATGGTGAGCAGCGGCTGGGCGATCAGCAGCGCTGCACCGAAGGCGGCAATCCATTGGAACCGAACGAGGTTGCTCGTGCTGAGCGAGCTCAATGCCAGCATCACCGAGAGGGTGATGGCGGGCAATACCAGCACCCGGCGCATCCCTGTGGTGGCGGCGAGCAGCGTCAGGACCAGTCCGACGGCCAGGGCCACCGCCTGGACTCGCGCACTCCAGGACGGCGAGGCCAGCGCCTGGAGGACGGGCACCGCACTCAGCACCCCGACGGCGAGCCAGGCGGGTCACTCCGCACTTCGCTCCAATCCGGTGGCGACGGCGACCAGCGCCGCCAGTGCCGACCAGCGCAGGCCGGGTGCTGACGCGATCAGCGCCAGGACGGCGACCAGCGCGGCCCATTCCGTGCCGACCGCGCTGACCGCAGACCCGGCAACCAGCACGATGGCGGTGGCCAGCAGCACCGGCCCGCCGACGTCGAACGAGAGGTCGTCCATGCTGAACGGCCTGATGGCGGGACCAACGACCGCCAGCGCCGCCGCGGCGCCGGCGGCCAGCAACAGGACGCCGCTGAAGGCCGGACGAAGCCGTCCCGGTATCCGCCCTCGCTCACCGGCGATCGGCATCAGGGCCATCGCTCCGGCAACGCCTGCCGTGAGCGGGCCCGTCGGCACCGCGATGAGGATCAGGACCGCGACGGCGGCGATCATCAGGGCCTGCCCCTGCAGGCGCTCTGGTTCGTCGATCGGGCTCACAAACCAGGCCGTCCCGAGCGCGCCCAGGAGCCAGGGCACCGCGCTGAGCAGGATCGGGTTCTCCCCGATCGGCAACCGGGTCGCGAGAAAAAGCGCCACCAGCACGGCCACGGCCAGCGTGACGACGCGCCGGGTCAGCCCCTCAAAATTGGACTGGGCACGCTGGCCGGCGCGCGGCAACAGTAGCGTTGCCACGACCGGACCGATGGCCCACGTGCCCGACCCGGGATCCACCAGCAGCACGAGCGACCAGCCGCTGGCGGCCACAGTGGCAATGGTCGCCGCCTGGCGCCGGAGCCCGGTGCTGCCGTACGCGACGAGCGTGCCAGCCGCGAAGAGAAGGAAGGGGAAATAGACGATCACGGTCGTACCATCGCCAGGACGACCGCAACCAGGAACGCGCCGCCGAGCAGGAAGCGACTCCAGGTAGGGACGGCGGGCGGCCGAACCGGCCACCGTGCCCAACCGGTCGGCCAGCGGACGATGCGGCCGCGAGCACGGCGCAGGGGTAACCGATCGCCCAGCCGCCAGCCGGCAATGCCCAGCAGCGCCGCGACCGCGACGGAGACCAGCAAGGCCGGCCAGGCGCCAAAACTCGTCCCGATCCCCAACGGACTTGCCGAGATGGTACCGCGGGGGACGAGGCGGACGGTCGCTGCGGCGGGCAGCACGATGGGGTTCATGGCGACGATGGGGAAGGCGGCCACAAGCAGCAGCACGCTCGCCCAGATGCTGGCAGGGTCGACGTGGATGGAGCGGATGACCGCGGCTCGGCTCAGCGCCGCGGCCGCCAGAAGGATCACGGCGAGTACGAGCGGAATCATGCCGAAGAGGAGACCAGTGGCGGCCAGCGCCAGGCCTCCGAGCCAGAAGCCCAGGAATCCGATCGCGCCCGGAATCATGGCCAGGTTCAATAGCGTCAGCGTCTCCGCGAGGGATCCAGCGACGACGCGAACACTGACCAGTCCGGCGAGCGGGATGAGGAGCAGCCACAACCAGGTGCTGGCCGCGGTCATGAGCGGCACGCTACCCGCCGATAGCGCTACGGCGATCGCCGCCTGCGCGGCCAGCAACGGCGCCGCAAGGCGCAGCCCGGCCGGCCGGCCGAGGGCGAGCGTCGCGAACCCGATCGCGAGCAGGACGCCGCCGCCGAACAAGGCAACCGCCGTCGCGCGATCCGGCAACCGGCCGCCCATCAGCGCGAGCAGCCGCAGCAGGAGGTAACCGGCCGGCGCGACCCAGGCGATGGACGGCTCGAAGGTCACTGCCGCCTGCGGTCCACTGGAAACCCAGGCGAGGGCGGCCACCCGCACCACCACCGGCAGGAGCACGAGGAGGAACGTCGCCAGACCGAAGGTGTCCGATGGCACTCCGGAAAACGCGCTGGTGCCCACCGATTGGATCGCGCTGGCAGCGGCCAGCAGCAGCCCGATATCCGCGATCTGGACACTGAGACGAAGCCCACGGCGACGTCGCGCCGTCTCATCCAGCGCTCCACTCCAGGCAAGGGTCAGCAGTTGCAGGGCGATGAACACCAGCAGCAGGTTGTCGGCGAGGATGACCGCACACGCCGCGGCACTTGTGAGGAGCCATCCGAACCATGGATCGCGCCGGTCACCCCGCACCTGCTGTCGCGTCAGCATGAGCGCGGCCGCGGTGATCAGGGTGGTAGCGGCAAAGGCCAGCGAGAGCCCATCGAGCCGGACCGCAAGGTCAGCGTAGGGGAAGGTGGTGAGATAGGGAACGTCGACGTGCTCCCCCGGGGCGAGTCGCAGCAGCTCGATGAGCGCGATGATCCCGGCGATGCCTGTCGCGCCGGACGCGATCCAGCCGTTGACCCTCCGGCGCGGACGCCACCGCACGAAGCCCGCCGCGGCCAGCAGCGCCGCCAAAGGCAGAAGGGCCTGCGCCGCCAGTGGCATTACTTCGTTAGCAGGTCAGCGGCCTTCAGGCCGCCGCGCTTTCGCGCGCAAAGCGCCGGCGCCGCATGCCGCGCGTGCGAGCACACGAGCGCACGTTCTTAAGCGCGAGTGCGCCGCGCGCGGCTGGACGGCGCATCGGCGCGGTTAAGTCTCTGAGCTAACTGTGTTAGCGGGCGATGCGCGGCGTGGGGACTGAGCCCTGGAGCGGAACTTCTTCGGCGCAGTACGGGCACACGCTCCATCCCAGTTTGAGCTGTTTGTTGCACCGTGGGCAGAGTTTACTGAACTGAGTTTTGCAGTGCGGACAGAGGACGTACTGCGAGTCGATCGGTTCGCCGCAGCTGGGGCAGGGCCGCAGCTCGCGCGCCGGTCCACCCGGCTCCGCCAGTGCCTGCGTCTCGAGTTCCAGGGCGCGGCGCTCGGCCATCGTGAGCGGCGGCCGGATGATCATGTAGATGAAGAGGCCGAAAATCGGCAGGACCAGGGAGAGCCCGGTGGCAAAGACATGGAACAGCACGCTGTTCGAGCGCTCGCGGGCATCGCGGAAGGCCCAGTACGACAGGCTGAGCCAGAAGGCCAGCAGATAGAAAACGACGATTGCGAGCAGCGGCTTCAGCGACGTTAGGTTCGGCAACGCGCCTCCTCACCAATCAGGGATTTTGTCTCCGCTACCTTACCCTAATTCGGCATTTCTGCCCAACAGTCCGCGCAACCGTTTGGCGGCCTCCTGGGCATGGGCGAGGCGGGCCCGCTCCCGGTCGACGACCGCGGTCGGCGCCTTGGCGGTGAACTTCGGGTTGCTCAGTTTCGCCTCGATCAGGTCGATCTCTCGCTGTCGCTTTTGCAACTCACCACGAAGCCGCTCGGCCTCGGCGCCGCCATCCGTGGGGAGGCCCAGGCGCACCGTGGTCGGGCCGACGACCACCACCGCCTGCGGCATTCCTTCCGGAAGATCGCCGTTGAGCTCGAGCTGGGCAAGCGTGGCCAGGTAGCGCCGGCCCACCGGCTCAGCCAGCAGTTCCCGCTGCGACGTCACCTGGGCGGGCTGGCGCCGCGCTCGCGGATCCGACGTGTGGCGCAGGTTACGCACCTCGCGCACCACGTCGAGCAGGTGTCCCATCTCCTCCATCAGGTGGCGGTCTTCGATCGTCTCATCGGGCAAGGGCCAGGGCGCATACATGATGGATTCCCCCTCATGCGGGAGACGCTGCCAGAGTTCCTCGGTGACAAACGGCATGATGGGATGCAGCAAGCGCAGGGTCGTCTCCAGAACGTCGATCGCCACTGCCTGGGCTGTCGCGGTCGAAGCATCACCGGCCTGCAGTCGCGGTTTGATCAGCTCGAGATAGTCATCCGCGTACTCGTGCCAGGCAAACTCATACAGAGCGTCGATCGCCGGCCCGAACTCGAACCGCTTGAACGATTCCGTGACGAGACGCGTCACCGCGCTTAGCCGACCGAGGATCCAGGTATCCGCCGGCTCGAGCATGGATTCATCGATGGGCATCGGCGGGCCGCCTTCGGGGAGCTTCGATGCCAGCAACCGGGTCGCATTCCAGAGCTTATTGGCGAACAACTGGTAGGACTTGATCTTCTCTTCGGAGAAGCGAATGTCCTGCCCGCTCGTGCCGAAGTAGGCACACCAGGCGCGGGTAGCGTCGGCCCCGTAACGGCCGATCATGTCCAGCGGATCGACGCCGGTACCGAGCGACTTGCTCATCCGTCGCCCATCGGCGGCCAGCACGGTTCCATGGATGAGCACGTCCGAGAATGGGACCGCGTTGAGGAAGTGCAGGCTGGTAAAGACCATCCGCGCCACCCACAGATAAAGGATCTCTCGGGCGGTGTCGAGCACCTGGGTGGGATAGAACCGGCGCAGCTCATCGGTGTCCTCCGGCCAGCCAAGCGTCGCGTAGGGCCAGAGCGCGGAAGAAAACCAGGTGTCGAGAACATCCGGGTCCTGGGTCAGCTGCCGGTTGCCGCACTGTTCGCACTCCTGCGGGTCTTTGAGGTAGGCAACGGCGTGACCGTTGGCGCAGGTCCAGACCGGGATTCGGTGGCCGAGCCAGAGCTGGCGCGAAATGCACCAGTCCCGGATGTTGCGCATCCATCGGAGATATTGCTCGCGCCAGCGGTCGGGATGGAATCGAAGGTCATCGTTTTCCGCCACCGCGATCGCCGGCCCTGCCAGCGGTTTCATCTTGACCCACCACTGCGCCGACACCATGGGTTCGATCACAGCACCGCAGCGATCGCAATGGCCGACCGAATGGTGGTAGGGTTCGACCTTTTGCAACGCGCCCTCCGCGCGCAACAGCTCGACGATCTTGGGCCGCGCTTTTGCCACGGGCAGGCCGTTCAGTTGCGGCACCTCGGGGATGTTCATCCGGCCATCCAGATGGAGGATTGTCAAGATCGGCAGATGATGTCGCTCGCCGATGTCGTAATCGGTGACATCATGGCCCGGGGTCACCTTGACCGCCCCGGTCCCAAACTCGCGATCGACGGCCTCATCGGCCACGATCGGCACGATGCGATGAACCACCGGCAGCGTCACAGACTTGCCGATCAGGTCCTTGTAACGCCAGTCGTCGGGGTGGACCGCGACACCGGTGTCACCGACCATGGTCTCCGGACGAGCCGTCGCGACCGAGACGAGGCCGCCGCCTTCGACCGGGTAGTCGAGGTAGTAGAGCTCATCGTCCGCCTCTTCGTATTGAACTTCCAGGTCCGAGATGGCGCTCTGGTCCCGCGGGCACCAGTTGACGATCCGCGGGCCCCGGTAGATGAGGCCCTCTCGCCAGAGCTGGACGAAGGCGTAACGGATCGCATCCACGTAGGTCGGGTCCATGGTGAACCGGATGCGCGACCAATCCGCCGAGAAACCAAGCCGGCGCATCTGCTGGAGGATGGTGTGCCCGGTGGTCTCGTACCAGTCCTTCACCAGTCGATCCCAGGCGTCCCGGCCGATCGCTTCTTTCGTCGAGCCTTTCTTGGCCAGCTGCTTTTCGAGGACATTCTGGGTGGCGATCGCGGCGTGGTCCGTCCCCGGCACCCAGAGCGCCGCATCGCCCAGCATGCGGTGCCAGCGGATGAGTACGTCCTCCAGCGTGTACATGGCGTGACCCATATGCAGATCGCCGGTGATGTTGGGCGGCGGCATGGATATGGTGAAGGTCTTACCGGTCAGACTCTCGCGCGGCTTGAAATAACCGCGCTGCTCCCAGGCCTCATACCAGCGTTGCTCGACGGACTTCGGGTCATAGCGGGTCTCCATCGTGGCCACCTAGTTTACGGGCCCAGCGGCCTTCAGGCCGCCGCGCTTTCGCGCGAATGAGCGCCGCGCCGCATGCCGCTTGTGCGAGCACACGAGCGCACGCACTTAAGCGCGAGTGCGCCGCAAGCGGCTGGACGGCGCACGGCGCGGTTTAGTTTCCGTCGGCCGCAGCGGGCTCCTGGATCGCCGCGGGCTCTGTGAGTTCGGCACTGACGGCTGCCTCGGACTTCGGCAGCAGCGCTTCGGCGATCACCTCGTCCATGGTGTTCACGAACTTGAAGGTGATCCGTTTGCGGATATCGCTTGGAATTTCGACCACGTCGGACTGGTTGTCCGCGGGCAGCACGATGGTCTGGATTCCAATCCGGTGCGCCGCGAGCACCTTCTCCTTCAGCCCTCCGATGGGCAGCACCCGGCCGCGCAGTGTGATCTCGCCGGTCAGGGCGACGTCGGAGCGGATCGGCCGCTGCGCCAGCGCCGACACGATCGCCAGCGCCATCGAGATGCCGGCCGACGGACCGTCCTTGGGGATGGCGCGCGAAAATCAACCGGGATACCGAGCGCCTCGGCGTTCGAGCGCGCGTAGGACAGTGCTGCTCGGGCGGACTCCTGCATCACGTCGCCCAGCTGGCCCGTCAGATTGAGGTTGCCTTTGCCCGGCATCGTGATCACCTCGATCGTCAGCAGCACCCCACCCACCTCGGTCCAGGCGAGTCCGTTCGCCACCCCGATCAGGGACTCCTTGTGCCCCTCGTCGGGCTTGAATTTCGGCGGGCCAAGAAGATCATCGAGCCGATGGGGAGCGATCGTCATCCGTCGCGTTCTCCCAGAGACCACCTCGCGAGCGACCTTGCGGCAGAGCCCCGCGATCGATCGTTCCAGGTTTCGAACGCCGGCCTCGCTCGTGTAGCGGTTGATCATGGTGGAAATCGCTGGCCTGGTGATCTCGATGTTCTTTTCCGTGAGCCCATGGTCCGTGAGCTGCTTGGGAATCAGGAACTCCCGGGCGATCACCAGCTTTTCTTCGGTCGTGTACCCGGGGAGCGTGATCACCTCCATGCGGTCCAGCAGCGCCCGGGGCATCGAGTAATAGACATTGGCGGTCGTGATGAAGAGCACCTCCGAAAGGTCGAAGGGGATCTCCAGGTAGTGATCCGAGAAGTGCTTGTTCTGCTCCGGATCGAGCACCTCGAGCATCGCCGAGGCGGGATCACCGCGGAAGTCTGAGGACATCTTGTCGACCTCGTCCAGCAGGAACACCGGGTTGCGGGTACCGGCCTCGCGCAGGCCCTTGATGATCCGGCCGGGCATGGAGCCGACGTAGGTTCGCCGGTGACCACGGATCTCCGCCTCGTCCGAGACACCGCCGAGCGAGGCCCGAACGAACTTCCGGCCCAGGGCCCGCGCGATCGACCGCCCCAGGCTGGTCTTGCCAACACCGGGCGGTCCGATGAAGCAGAGGATCGGCCCTTTGGGCGACTTCGTCAGCTGCCGAACCGCCAGAAACTCGAGGATGCGCTCCTTGACCTTTTTCAGCCCGTGGTGGTCTTCGTCCAGGACCTTCTCCGCGGCGCGCAGGTCGGTGACGTCCTCGCTGCGGTCGTGCCAGGGGAGGGAGACGACCAAATCCAGGTAGTTGTGCAGGACCGAGATCTCCGGTGACCCGGGCGGCATTCGCTCCAACCGGTCGACGTCCTTGAGCAGGCGGTCTTCCACCGCTTCCGCCAGTTCGAGCGCCTTCAGCTTCTCGCGGAGCTCGTCGAGCTCGCTGAGCTGGGCCTCCTCCCCACCGAGCTCTTCCTGGATGACGCGCATCTGCTCTTTGAGATAGAACTCCTTCTGCCGCCGATCGATTTGCTGGCGCACCCGTTGACGGATGCTGCGATCCATGTCGAGGATCTCGATCTCGCG
>WNES01001194.1_pt1 | contig 12304 bp, 10 predicted proteins | sample 5399931 | NCBI WGS metagenome assembly WNES01 (sample SAMN13153332, study PRJNA577476) | soil metagenome | isolation source: 20 cm grassland meadow soil 2 days after 3rd rain plot 5 | place: USA:California | collected 2015-11-11
CCCATCCCACGTGCGGGGAATTATCCAATGTGCTTGCGGACGCGTGCGTGCACGAAGCTGTGAAGGTGCATCGTCGCGGCGCGTACATCTGCATCGAAGGGCCGCAGTTCTCGACGCTGGCGGAAGCAGAGGTCAATCGCCAATTGCGATTCGACGTGATTGGCATGACCAACCTGACGGAAGCCAAGCTGGCTCGCGAGGCGGAGATTTGCTACGCCACCATCGCCATGATCACAGACTACGACTGTTGGCACCCGGACCATGAATCGGTGACTGCGGCGCAGATTATCGCGACGCTGAGTCAAAACGCGGAGAATGCCCAGAAGGTGCTGCGCGCGGCAGTCCGCGGAGTTCCTGCTGGTCGCAGCTGCAAGTGCGGAGCAGCGCTGAAACACTCGCTGGTTACGGATATGAAGCTTGTCCCCACGGCCACCAAGAAGCGGCTGGCGGCCATCATTGGCAAATACATTTCATAGGAGAGATGCATGCCCTTACTCGTTGTGGGGTCGGTTGCGTTCGATGCCCTGGAAAGCCCTTATGGAAAGGTGGACCGCGCTGTTGGCGGGGCGGCTACGTACTTTGCCGTGGCTGCTAGCTTTTTCACTCATGTGAATCTCGTGGGAATCGTCGGCGACGACTTCACAGAGGTTGACGCGCAGATTTTTCACGGACGGACGATTAATCTGGATGGATTGGAACGCGCTCCGGGGAAGACCTTTTTCTGGGCAGGGCGTTATTCGCAAAATTTGAACGAACGCGTGACCCTGGCGACGGATTTAAACGTCTTCGCGGAGTTCAAGCCGCTGCTCCCGGAGAAATACCGCAGCTCAGAATATGTTTTCCTCGCGAATATTGCTCCGGCCTTGCAATGCGATGTGCTGCACCAGGTCAAGAAAAAACCCAAACTCGCGGCAATGGACACCATGAATTACTGGATCGAACGAACCAACGCCGAATTGCGCGAGACGCTGAAGCACGTGGACATCCTGATGATCAATGACTCGGAGACGCGGGAACTCTCGAATGAACATAACCTCCTGCGCGCCGCGAAGCATATTTTCAAGATGGGGCCGAGCATCCTGGTGGTGAAGCGCGGAGAGTATGGGGCGATGATGGTGGACCATCGCGGAGTGTTTTGCGTCCCCGCGTTTCCTCTCGAAGAGCCGCATGATCCCACGGGAGCAGGGGACAGCTTCGCGGGGGGATTCATGGGCTATCTTGCCGGAAGCAAGGACAAGAGCGATGCGTCACTGCGGCGGGCCATGGTTTACGGCTCCGTGCTCGGCAGTTTCGCGGTGGAGAAATTCGGATTAGACCGCCTGCGGCACCTCAAGCGCGGCGAGATACACGCCAGAGCACGCCACTTTGCGAAACTGACGCAATTCAAATTGTAACTCGATTAAAATCTCCCAAAGGCGCGCTGGGGCGCCAGAGTCATGTTCTCCCTTCGTGAAATCTTTCTGCGGTTGACAGTGGCCGCTGTGCTGGGCGCCATCATCGGCATCGAGCGCGAACTGCGCCGCCGCCCCGCAGGCATCCGGACCAGCTGTTTTGTTTGCTTGGCCACCGCGCTGTTCACGATTCTCTCCGCAGAACTCGCCCGCTTGTTCGGAGACACCAGTGGCACGCGCATCGCTTCCAACATCGTGCAGGGCATCGGCTTCTTGGGTGCTGGAGCCATTTTGAAGGAGGCAGGCGGCCGGGTTGGGATGACCACGGCCGCGACGATTTTTGTGGAAGCGGCGATCGGCATGGCTGCCGGCGGCGGACTCTTTAAGGTAGCCACATTCGCGACGGGGCTCGTGCTTTTTGGGCTGGTTTGTCTGGGATGGGCCGCGCAGCGGTTCGACTTGAAGTGCCACCCAATGGTTTTTCGATTCACCACGAGTCATGCGGAAAATGTCGCCGCGGAAGTGCAACGTTTGATGGCCGAGTTAAAATTGTCGATGCAGCATTTTCGCGTATCCATGGCAGGAAGCACCTCAATTGTAGAATTTGAGTCCATCGTAAGCCATAACCAACAAGAGAAAATTGTCGCGCAGCTGAGCCGCCAAGGAGTGATTACGGAAGTGACGCCAGGCGAGGGTCGTCACGAATGACAATTTCCAATGGGACTCCGCGAAAACCAAAAGCACTGAAGTCCGGTTCCCGGCTGGGAGTGTTTGCTCCCGCTTCGCCGGCGGATTCGGTGGAAATGATCGCAGGACTTGCGGAGTTGAAGCGGCAAGGCTTTCAGGTGGTGTCCAATCAAGACAGCAAAGCTGAAGGCTATTTTGCCGGCACGCCTTTGGACCGCATGAACGGATTCCTCTCAGGCATCCAGTCGCAACAAATCGATGGGCTGGTGGCGATGCGCGGAGGGTACGGCTCGAATTATTTGCTGGAATTCGATCTGGAAAAGAATTTAGAAAAGGCAAAAAGTGTAATCGGGTTCAGCGACCTGACCACGCTGCAAATCTATCTCTGGCAAAAATGTGGCTGGGTGACGTTCTACGGCCCTATGGTGGCAGGGGGTATCAACGCAGGCGCAGGCGCGGCGAAAGGCTATGATGAAAATTCCTTCCTGCAAGCCATCGGAAAAGCTGAGGGGGGATGGAAGTTGCGCTTGAAGGGCGAACCCGTGCTGACGGGACAGGCGATCGGCAGAGTTCTGGGCGGATGCATGACTTTGGTCGAAGCCACGATTGGCACGCCATGGGAATTGGATACGAAAGATTCGATTCTCCTTTTGGAAGATCGCGCGATGAAGCCGTATCAAGTGGACCGCGTGCTGATGCATCTGAAGCAAGCGGGAAAGTTTGAAGGCGTCAAGGGAATCGTGCTAGGGGAATTCCCTGAAAGCGCGCCGGCCGTGGCTGGAGCCCCAACCGTGAAGGAAGTTTGCGCACGCATCCTGCGCCCCTTGGGGATTCCGATTGTCTTTGGCGCGCCTGTGGGACACACGCCGCGGCCCATGCTGACGATTCCGCTGGGCATCAAGGCGCGCTTGCACGCGGACGGAGAAGGAACGTTGGAATATCTTGAATCGGCGGTGGGTACTTGAAAGAAACAAAGCATGTTCATGTGATTGGAATTGGCGGCTCGGCGATGTCGCCGCTGGCAGGGATGCTGCGGGAGCACGGTTTTCGTGTGACCGGCTCGGATTCTGGAGTCTATCCGCCGGCATCGACTCTGCTGGAGAGTTTGGGGATTTCGTTCTACCACTCGTTTGATGCCGCGCATTTGCAGCCCGCGCCCGACCTGGCAGTGATTGGAAATGTCATCGCGCGAGGGAATCCGGAACTGGAAGAAGTTTTGGACCGAAGAATTGCGTACCGTTCGTTGCCGGAAATGTTGGAGGAGGTTTTTCTTCCTGGAAAACATTCCATCGTCGTGAGCGGAACGCACGGAAAAACCACGACGACCGCGATGCTGGCGTGGGTTTTCCAAATAGCGGGCAAGCGGCCAAACTTTCTGGTCGGCGGCGTGGCTGAGAATTTTGGCAAGAGCTACGGGTTGGGCGGAGGCGAAGAGTTCATCCTCGAAGGCGACGAATACGAAACGGCATTCTGGGACCGCGGGCCGAAATTTTTTCATTATCACCCGGACGATTTGATCGTCACGTCACTGGAATACGACCACGCGGATATTTACCCGGACTTTGAAACTTACCAACTGGCGTTTCGGCGGTTGGTAAATCTTGTGCCGCGGCGCGGCCGCGTGGTGATTTGGGGAGACACGGAAGAGTCGGGACCGTCGCTGCGCCGTGCGGCGGAAAAGGCGTTTTGTCCTGTGGAGACTTATGGTTTCAGCGCGGGAAATGATTGGGTGGCGAAACAATTTGCTGTGGAAGGCGAATTGATGCGTTTCGGCGTTGAACACGGCGGAACGGCATTTGGCGAGTTTTCTCTGACGGCAACCGGCAAGCACAATGCGTTAAACGCCATGGCGACAATAGCCGTTGCGCACGGACGCGGAATCAGCGCGCAGAAAATTGCTGAGGCGCTGGCGACATTTCGCAGTGTGAAGCGCCGAATGGACGTGAAAGGCGAGGTTGCGGGCATCCTGGTGGTGGATGACTTTGCCCACCATCCCACGGCCGTGAAGGCTACGATTGAAGCGGCGCGGGCGCGCTGGCCAAGGAGGCGGCTGTGGGCGATCCTGGAGCCGCGTTCCAATTCCATGCGCCGCAAAGTGTTCCAGGAAGCGTTGCCGAAAGCTCTGGCCTTGGGGGATCGCGTCATCCTGGGCGGCGTTTACCGCGCTCAGCAGTTGGGCGACGAAAACCGCATGGATCTCGAAACAGTAGCGTCCGATGTTCGCAAACTGGGAAAAGACGCGCGCGTCTTTCCGAGTTCCGATGCCATTGCGGAGCATCTTGCGAGCGAAGCCAAGCCTGGCGACCTGCTGCTGATTATGTCGAACGGCAGCTTCGACGGTTTGTGCGAAAAACTCCTCAAGAAGCTGAGCTCGGCCGGCGCGGTTCCCAGCGAGGCAAAAGCCCGGTGAGCCTTCCCGCTTCTGCGAGACGGTTGGCACGCCCTTTCCTCTCCCTCCTTTTGAGTTTCTTCGCGTTCAGCGCGACCACCAAGGCCACGATTCAGTACAGCGTCTCGCTCGAGCACCCTGAACAACATTTGTTCCACGTGACGATGACGATTCCCGATGTCAAAGGCGAGGTAACCCTTCAGATGGCGGCGTGGAATGCACTCTATCAAATTCGCGATTTCAGCGCGCACGTCCAGCAAGTAGAAGCTTTCGTTGGGACTGAGAAAGCGCCGATCCAAAAGTTAGACAAGCTGACGTGGCACGTTCAAGCGAATGGTACGGTTACGGTTCGCTACGCTACGTATTGGGATGAGGCCGGCCCGTTTGCAACGCAACTCAACAGCGAGCATGCATTCATCAATCCCGCGATGATCTTGCTTTACATCCAGGATCGCCGCTCGGAATCCGTTTCCGTTTCCGTGAACGAGCTTCCCCCGGACTGGAATGTGGAGTCAGCCGCAGCCATCGTCAGGAACTTCTTCGGCAGCACGCGCGCGATTGTTATTCAAAGCCCCAGCTATGACGCCCTCGCTGACAGCCCCATCGAAATCGGGAAGTTTCAGGAATTTGACTTGCCTGGCGTTTTGCCGCACGTGACCGTTGTGGTCCACGGCGAAAAATGGAGAAAGAAGCAGATCGAAGAAGAGCTGAAGCGGATTTGCGAGTATGAAATTAAGTTGATGGAAGGCGCGCCGTTTGATCACTACACATTTATCCTGCACATCGGAAGAGGCGCCGGCGGCGGTGGCATGGAGCATTCGTACTCAACGGCCATCGGCGTGCCATCGGATGAGTATTTGGCCGGCGTGGCCGCGCATGAGTTTTTCCATTTATGGAACGTGAAGCGCATCCGGCCGGCCACGCTCGAGCCCGTGGATTACACCAAAGAGCAGTACACGCGCGCGCTGTGGTTCGCGGAAGGCGTAACGAACACCTACGGATCGTACACGCTGGTGCGCAGCGGTATTTGGAACAAAGACCGGTTTTATGAGGACCTGGGCCAACAGATCACCGAACTCGAAAGCCGTCCCGCGAATCGCTGGCAAAGCGCGGAGCAATCGAGCCTGGATGCATGGCTTGAAAAATATCAGCTCTACAATCAGCCGGATTACAGCGTTTCGTATTACACAAAGGGACAAGTGCTGGGCGATTTGCTGGACATTTTGATTCGCGACCGCACCAACAACGCGAAGAGCCTCGACGACGTGCTTCGCGCTATGAACAAGGATCTTGCCAAGCAAGGCAAGCTTTATCGCGACAGCTTGGACGTGCGTCTTACGGCGGAGAAAATTGCCGGCGGCTCCTTCGAGGACTTTTTCCAGAAGTATGTCGCCGGGATAGAGCCCTTTCCGTATCAGCAAGTCCTGGGCCTCGCTGGGCTGGAATTGCGCACCACCGAACAGCGCCGCGCTGCACTTGGTTTTGCGGGCGAGCGGGAGGCGAGCGGCGTATTTATCGTGAGAGCTGTCGACGCCGACGGCCCTGCAGCCACGGCAGGATTGCGGGTTGGCGACGCCGTCCTTACCTGGAACGGTGGGGAAGTGCCGCGACGGCCCTCGCGCTGGGTGGCAGAGCAGAATCCTGGTGACTTGTTGACGCTGCGGGTCCGGCGAGAGGATAAAGAACTTTCCGTGGAGTTCCGGCTCGGCGAGATAAAAGAAGCTGCTTACGAAGTCCTGGAAGATTCGCACGCCACCGACAAGGCGCGGCACATCCGCGAAGGCCTGCTGCGCGGCGAACCGTCGGCGGCAGCACATCGTTAGTTTCGTTGCCGCGCCGCTGCGCGCAGACTATGTCATCCCGAACCTGCGAAGCAGGTGAGGGATCGTGGCTGATGCGGCGAGTTTGATAACCCTTCGTATCGCAATGTTTTGTGACGCCCTATGCTGTAGCCTTTAAGCGCATTGCCGCACGTTGCGCTTGACCTGCCGCGCGGGATTCGAGAAAGTCTTGCTTGTTTATGCTGCGAACGCTTTTTGTTGCGGTGTTTCTCTCTCTGTACATCCTGATTGTCGGGCCACCGCTGCTTCTCTACACCCTGATTACCAAGGACCCGGACCCGATTTACTGGAGAGGGGTCAAGGGCGTGATGTTTTTCGTGCGCGCCGTTGGGGTGAGGGTACGCGTGAAGGGCACTGAACGCATTCCTCCAGGCGTCTGCCTCTTTGTGGCGAATCACACCAGCTCTGTGGACGCGCCCGCGATTGTGGGAGCAATTCCGCGCAGGGTGGCGATCCTTTTGAAAGAGTCGCTTATGAATTGGCCCATTGTGGGAGCGGCGTTCCGGTCAGCCCATTTTGTTCCCGTCAATCGCGCAGCGCGCGACTCGGCCATTGCCAGCGTGGAGAAAGCCACCGAAGCAATGAGGGCGGGGCAGTCGTTTCTGGTTTATCCGGAGGGGACGCGCAGCCCGGACGGACGACTGCAGGAATTCAAGAAAGGCGCTGTGGTTATGGCCATCAAGGCGGGCGTGCCGATTGTGCCGATGGTGTGCTCCGGCGCGCATCGCATCATGGAGAAGAGGTCGCTGGTGATTCACCCTGGGGAGATCGTGGTCGAGTTTTTGGAACCGATTGACGCATCGAAGTATTCGTTCGAGGAGCGGGATGCCTTGAACAAAGTGGCGCATGACGCGATGGCAGAGGCGCTGCCCGAGGATCAGAAACCCACAGAATTTAGCGGGGCGGCCGCAGAGACCGGGGCCAGAAATGTCTCGTAGGAGAACAAAATGAGCATGGAACGCATGTTTTTCAAGGGCTGTTTTGCCGCGAGCGTCGCCTTGCTGTTCTGCGGCATACGAACTGCAGGTCAAGAGAAGCATCTAACCGCGCGCGAAGTCATTGGCCGAATACAGGCGCATGTAGGCGTGCCTTGGCAGGTAGAAACGGTGGATACATTCAAGGCAGGCAATCCAGATGAGCCGGTAACAGGCGTTGCGCTAACCATGATGGCCACGATGGATGTGCTCGGACACGCGGCTGCTTCCGGCAAGAACCTGATCATTACGCACGAGCCAACCTTCTACAATCACCTGGATAAGCTCGACGTGCTTCCGGAAAAAGAAAAGGATCCGGTGCTCGCCGCCAAGCTGGCGTTTATCGCGGAGCACCATCTGGTCGTCTGGCGATTCCACGATCATTGGCACCGCCGCACTCCAGACGGCATCGAAGCGGGAATGGCGCACGCACTTGGATGGGAAAAACAACAGGACGCCGAGAACCAATACTTGTTCACCGTTCCAGAAACCACCCTGGAGTCCTTGGCAGCTGACCTGAAGAAGAAACTCGATATCCACGTGCTGCGAGTGATTGGCAATCCGCATCTGAAGGTAAAGAAAGTTGGGCTGGTGCCGGGCGCTTCGGGATTCCAGAAGGAAACGCTGGCATTGGAAAGAGACGATGTGGATGTTCTAGTGACCGGCGAGCCCCGCGAATGGGAAACCGTGGAGTATGTCGCGGACGCAGTGACGCAAGGCAAGCACAAGGCGCTCATCATCCTGGGTCACATTCCTTCCGAACAGGCAGGCATGGAGGAGTGCACGCGCTGGCTGAAGTCTTTTGTGAGCGAAGTACCCGTCGAATTTGTACCGGCCAAGGACCCTTTCTGGCGGTACTAAGTTTTCCTGCCTTCAAGTTGGGATTCCAGTTCGCGGACGCGCTTTTGCAATTCCGGAAGCTGCTGCAGGGCCGCCATCATCTTGAGCCATTGGCGGTTCTCTACGGCGGGATAGCCCGAATAGAACGCATGTGGGGGAACGTCATTGGGCACGCCGCTCTGCGCGGTAATGACGGTGCCATCGCCGACGGTGAGGTGGCCGGCGGTCCCCACTTGGCCAGCCAGGATGCAGGCGTTGCCGATCTTGGTTGAACCCGCAAGGCCGACTTGGCCGCAGAGCAGCGTATCGGCGCCGACTTGCGAAGCGTGGCCGACGAGCACCAGGTCATCGAGCTTGGCACCGCGCCGGATGCGCGTTTCGCCCACGGTAGCCCGGTCTACGCAGGCGTTGGATTGTACTTCCACGTCGTCCTCGAGTACGGCAGGGCCGGACTGGACCATCTTGTACCAGGTGCCATCCTGCCGCTTGGCAAAACCGAAGCCGTCACCGCCGATGACTGCGCCGTTTTGCAGGATGACGCGGTTTCCGATGCGGCAGTGCTCGCGAACTACCGAGTGGGCATGGGCGACAAAATCATCACCGATTTTTGCCCCGCGATAGATGGTGACGAAGCTGTGCAGGACGGCGTTACGCCCGATTTCCGCTTCTTCGTCCACGTAGCAGTACGGGCCGATATGCGCCCCTTCACCGATTTTTGCCGTTTTCGCGATGATCGCCGTTGGATGAATGCCCGCAGCGTACTTTGGTGGTCGGTAGAAAAGCTCAAGAGCTTGCGCAAAAGCCAGATAGGGATTGGCCGAGCGAAGAGCAGCGAGAGCAGGCTGCGAGGCGTCGCGTTCGACGACCACGTTCTCCTCGATGAGCACCGCGGAAGCGCGCGTGGTCTTGAGCAGCGTGAAATATTTTCGGTTGGCCAGAAAAGTTACCTGGCCAGGACCAGCGTGCTCAATGCCGGCAACGCCGGAAATCTCGACATCGGGCGAGCCCTCGAGACGGCAGCTCAGTTTTTGAGCAAGTTCGGAGAGTTTCATGGACGCTCCTCAAACAACAAAAAACAGTTTAAGAGTTTAAGTTCAAGGACTTAGGGTAAAAGGAAAGAACCAAGATAACGCAGAGGCACAGAGTCCGCAAAGGCTCGTAAGGGGTGCTTCGCTGGGAGGTTACTCGTGGAAAAGGCGAGGCTGAGCCGCCGCAGCAGCAGCCGCGGCTGGTTTGCGCCGGGCGATGCCGACCACCCCAAGAACCGTAACTTCGGTAAGCGCAGCCCGAGGCACGAAAATACGATCGGTGGAAGAATTCAAGTCAGGAGGAGTGATTTGCAAACCGTTATCGAGCAACGACAGCAGGTCGTTGGGAATCACGCCTTCCAGCGTGTCGCCATCGTGGAAACGCAGCTTCACCCACAAACCATCGAGCTTCGGCCGGCTTAAGAATGCTTTGCGTTGTGGCTCGAACTCATCCGAGAACTCACGCACGAAATAGATGGCGCGGAGCTTGGCAACGGGGAATTGGACATGCTCCCCGTCGGGGGTCAGCACGTCGACAGGATCCAGTTGGCCGAGGCGTGCAGGATTCAGATAGCCACGCAGGGATTTCCTGTCGGCAAGCACAAGAACAACCTTCTTGTGCGTCGAGGCTGGGGCTTTGGTCTTCAAAATCGGCAAATCCCCGGTTGGGAAATCACAAATTTGCCAATCGGCAGAATGTATGTTATGTTAAGCACGCTTTTCCTGTCAAGTTGTTGTTTTCATTAGGGTTAGGGGTCGCGGAGCGCCGCCGTTTGACCGATAAGAAGCATATTTTAAAATCGGCCTCGATCATCTCTTTGGTCACTATCGTTAGCCGCGTCCTCGGCTACGTGCGTGACCAGCGCATCACTACGCTTCTGGGAACTACGCTTTCCGCGGACGCTTACGTTCTAGCCTACCGCATTCCCAACCTGTTTCGTAGATTGGTCGCCGAAGGCTCGATGACCGCCTCCTTCATTCCGGTCTTTTCGAGCTACATGCAAGAAGCCAGCAAAGAAAAAGTTTGGGACTTTGCCAACCGGCTGTTCTGGACGCTTGCCTTGGTGGCGGCGGTCATCAGCATCCTTGGCATGGTGTTTTCACCCGCAGTGGTCAGTTTCTTTTCGGGAGCGAACGTCGCCCGCGCCCAGGCGGTAGACCTGAATCGCATTATTTTTCCTTACCTGTTTTTCATTGCGCTGGCAGCGCTGGCCATGGGAATTCTGAACTGCTTCCACATCTTTGGATTGCCCGCGGCTACGCCCGTTATGCTCAATGTGGCTATGATTCTTTTCACATTTGGGATTGTCTGGCACCACTTCAAGGATGCCGCCACGTCCATCGCTGTTGGCGTGCTGGTGGGGGGTGTCCTGCAGTTCCTGATTCAAGTCCCCACTCTGGTGCAGAAGGGTATGAAGTTCAGTTTTGGGATTTCTTTCAAACATCCGGCGATTCAGGAAGTAGCGCGCCTAATGCTGCCACGCCTGTTTGGAATCGGCATCGGGCAGATCAATCTTCTGATCGACACGAAGTTTGCCACGGCTGCGCTGATGCCTGCGGGCAGCCTTGCAGCTCTTTATGTCGCGGACCGCGTGATGGAATTGGTGCTGGGCGGTTACGCCATTGCAGTAGCCACGGCGATTCTTCCCATGATGTCTCACCAGGCGGCAGCAAAGGATTACGAGTCGCTGAAGAAGACGCTGTCCTTTTCCATTCGCCTGGTGGCGTTCATTACCATTCCTGCAGCGCTCGGACTGATGGTGCTGCGCGAACCCATTATTCGCGTGCTCTTTCAGCATGGCGTCTTCAACGCGGCGTCCACGCGCTTGACGGCACGCGCTCTGCTCTATTACGCCATTGGGCTTCCGGCACTGGCAACTGTCAAACTGGTGGTTCCGGCGTTTTATTCCACAAAGGACACCAAGACGCCGGTCATTGTCGCTTCCATCTCTCTGGTCATCAACATCGCTCTGAACATCCTTTTTCTGGAAGTTTTTTTCAACAAGGTCCAGAACGGCGGGCCGGCCCTGGCGACGGCGCTGGCAACATTCTTTGACTTCTTCGCCCTGCTGATCATCTTCCGGCTGCGGTACGGCTCGATGGGCATGATGGAAGTCGCGCGGTCTTTTGCCAAGATCTCCCTGTGCGCCGGCATCATGGGGGTGGCCTGCTGGATTGGGAATCACTACACGGCATTTACAATGCATTCGCGATTCCTCATTCAACTGCTGGTGTTCGCCGGCCTGATGACCGGCGCCACACTGCTTTATCTCGCGCTGGCGTGGGTTTTCCGCTGCCACGAGATTCAGGAAGTGTATGGAATTGCGGTCCGCCGGCGTGCGGGTGTCGGCGAAGGCGGATACGCGGAGCTCTGATGGAAATTGCCGCTGCCATCTCGTCGTTTCTGACTCACGCAAAGGTGGAGAAAGGACTGTCTCCAAACACAGTCTCCGCATACCGGCGGGATTTGATGAAATTCTGCGAGTTTGCGCAGAAGCGCAAGCGCACGCTGGAAGCCGCCAGCCGGGACGATCTTGTGGATTTTCTCGCGGGCCTCTACCGGCAACATCTGGAGAGCAAGAGCGTGGCGCGCCACCTGGTTTCCTTGCGCAATTTCTTCCGCTTTGCTCAAATTCAGGAACTCATTTCCGCGGATCCGACGATTAACCTCGAATCGCCGAAGATTCGACGGTCGCTTCCCGGTTATTTGCGGCTGGAAGAGGTCGAAAAGCTGCTGGCGCAGCCGGATGCGAAAACGCCGTTTGGTTTACGCGACCGCGCCATGCTGGAAGTGCTGTACTCGACAGGCTTGCGCGTTTCCGAACTTGTCGGGCTGCGCGTGTCCGATTTAGACACCAAGGTCGGTTGCGTGCGCTGCATCGGCAAAGGAGACAAGGAGCGAATCGTCCCCATTGGAAAGAAAGCACTGGGCATGGTGGAACGGTATTTGCGCGACGCCAGGCCGAAAATGCTCGGCAAGTTTGCGGGGAGCCCAACGCTCTTTGTGAATCGCCGGGGCAAACCGCTGAGCCGTGTTGGCGTGTGGAAGATTTTGTCCGCGTACGGGCGGCGCGCCGGGCTGCGCGTGGCGCTCACACCCCACATGTTGCGGCACAGCTTTGCCACGCATTTGCTGGAGCGCGGCGCGGACTTG
>WNES01001211.1_pt1 | contig 12224 bp, 17 predicted proteins | sample 5399931 | NCBI WGS metagenome assembly WNES01 (sample SAMN13153332, study PRJNA577476) | soil metagenome | isolation source: 20 cm grassland meadow soil 2 days after 3rd rain plot 5 | place: USA:California | collected 2015-11-11
CGTGTTCCGGACATGCTGCTCAACAGACCTGCCTGGAGAAGCATCGCATCGCGCAGGAAGGCGGTGAAGCCGCGGAGCGCGTCCGAGGCGACCAGTCGCATCTCGGCCTGGGGTCCCTGCCCGAAGCGCGCGGCGTAGCCGAGCACCCCGTCGACGTCCTCGAAGGCAAGGGCAGCCAGCTCCTCAGCCCATCGGTCCATTCTCACGGCCCATTCCCGGTCGCCCAGGGCGCGCACCGCCCAGCCCGGGCGTCCGTGCGCCAATCCGGCCAGCGCCTCGGCTTCCTCCGCACTCCCCTGTCGCGAGGCAATGAAGGCTACAACCGCTGGCCGGCCCAGCGGCGACATCCCGATGATCTGACAGCGCGAAAGGCATGTGGGGAGCAAATGGTCGGGATACGAGGTGGTCAGGACCAGCACGGTATTGGGCGGCGGCTCTTCCAGCGTTTTGAGCAGGCAATTCTGGGCGGCCTCGGTCAACCGTTCGGCGTTGGCCAGCAACGCAACTCGCAGGAGCGCCACGAATGGCTTGAGACTCAGGAACTGCTGGAGCGATTGGTCGTGCGCCTGCGCCCCGCGCTCTGGATGAAAGCGGATCTCGTCGATGCTGATTGCCTCCGGCCGGTCATCCGACCAGAAATCGGGGTGGACTTCAAGGCGGCGCGGCTGCCCTTCACCGAGCAGCAACTCCTCCGCCAGCGCCCGCGCGAGCGCGGTCTTGCCAATGCCCTCCTCGCCGGTCAGGCAGTAGGCATGGGCCAACCGACCGGCGCGCTGGTGAGCCCGAAGAATGGTGAGGGCGCGCTCATGTCCGGCGATCGCCGCAAAACCGCGCGCAATCGTTGGGGCAGAGCCTGCGGGTCGACGAATACGCGCCGCTGGCATGCCGCCCACCTTAACAAGTCTTTCCTTGACGATGAACGGACGCCATTCCTATGCTGTAGGCGTTTCCGACAGCGAGACTGTCAACTTGTAGGCATCGTCCGCATTCCGTCACCGCCAGGGTCGCCGTTCACGTCATAGCACCACTTCGATGGATGCCGAAGAAACCGACAAACAAAACAAGATCCGCGAGTTGCAAGCCGTCGTGGCCAGGGGCCTGAAGGGCATCAACGAATGCCGCTACCAGGCCGAATGCGAATTCGCACGCGCCTGCCCCGGGACCTGCTGAGCTAGCCCCACCTTGCCCTGCCCAGGAGGGGGAGGGGATCCGAAAGGCTGCCGCAGGGTTGCTATAATCCATAAAGTTTCCTTTATATGAGCTCCTCCGCCCCGCTCGCAAACCCGTCGCTTCGAGAATTCCGCGCGCATTACCAGGCGCTGGCGAGCGTGACACGGCTACGCATCCTGCACTTCCTCGCCGGAATCCCGGAGATCACCGTGCAGGAACTGGCCGATGCGATCGGGGTCAGCCAGCCGCGCCTCAGCTGGCACCTGCGGATGCTACGCCGCGGCCAGCTGGTTCGCGCTCACCGCGAGGGGCGCACCGTCCTGTACTCCATCAACCGGGAAGGCCTGAACGCTTTCCAGCGAGAACTGTCGACCCTGATCGCGCCCCGACCCCGGGTTCGGGCGCTGCAGCATGAATTGAGCGAGGTGTAAGAAGCGATGGCAGCAAAGAACGGCAGTAAACACAATGGTCGAGCCGCGCGAGGAACCGTCGTCCGCGCGGAGAGCCGCTCACGCCGGAAGGTACGAGTTGCGATCCTGGGAGTGGGCAACTGCGCGTCGTCGCTGGTGCAGGGCGTCGAGTTCTATCGCGACGCCAAACCCGGAGCATCCATCCCGGGTTTGATGCACGTGGACCTGGGCGGTTACCACATTCGCGATATCGAATTTTCGGCCGCGTTCGACATCGACAAGGACAAGGTCGGCAAGGATCTCGCCGACGCCATCTTCTCCGGCCACAACAACACGGTCAAGTTTGCCGACGTGCCGCATCTCGGCGTCCGGGTCGAACGAGGCATGACCCACGATGGGCTGGGCAAGTACCTTTCCGAGATCATCACCAAGGCGCCCGGCCCCACCGCCGACATCGTCGGCATCTTGAAGGAGACGAAGACCGACGTGGTAGTCAACTACCTGCCGGTAGGAAGCGAAGAAGCCGTGAAGTGGTACGCGGAACAGGTTCTCGAGGCCGGCTGCGCTTTCGTCAACTGTATGCCGGTCTTTTTAGCCCGGAAGCCGTACTGGCGGGGACGCTTCGAGAAGCGCGGCATCCCCATCATCGGCGACGACATCAAGTCGCAGGTGGGCGCCACCATCGTTCATCGCATCCTGACCCGGCTGTTCGAGGATCGCGGAGTCAAGTTGGAACGGACGTATCAGCTGAACTTTGGCGGCAACACCGATTTTCTCAACATGCTGGAACGCGAGCGGCTCGTGTCGAAAAAAATCTCAAAGACCAACAGTGTGAAATCTCAACTCAAGGCCGACATTGGCGCCGACAACATTCATATCGGGCCCTCCGACTACGTACCCTGGCTGGGTGACCGCAAGTGGGCCTACATCCGCCTGGAGGGTCGTTCCTTCGGCGATGTCCCGTTGAACGTCGAACTCAAGCTGGAGGTCTGGGATTCCCCGAACTCGGCGGGTGTGGTGATCGACGCCATTCGTTGCTGCAAGCTCGGGCTCGACCGTAAGATCGGCGGGGCGCTGGAGGCACCATCGTCTTACTTCATGAAGTCACCGCCGACCCAGTACACGGATGGGGTGGCCCACCAGATGACCGAGGCGTTTATCGCCGCGACAGACGGCGAGCCGCCGACGCGGGTCGGGACGCCGCCGGTGGCTGCGGAGACCGCTCGCCGCTGATGATCCTGCCTCCCCTATTCCGGCTGGGGAACTGGGTCATGCGGGCGCTCCCGCCGCGCGTTCGCTACCCGCTGGCCGCGGTGACGGGGCGCTGCGCCTTCTTCCTGATGCCCCGCCGTCGCCGGGTTGCGTTCGAGAACTTCGGCCAGGTCTTGGGGTTGCCCTGGAACGACCCGTTGGTGAAGCGCACGGCGCGGCACGCCTTCGGCAATTACTTCAAGATGTTCGCCGACTTCATGCTGATGTACACGCTCAAGCCCGAGGAGATCCGCCGCATGGTGCGCCCAGAAGGAGTGGAGCGGATCGATCGGGTGCTGGCTGAAGGGAAGGGGGCGGTTGTGGTCACCGCCCACGTTTCGAACTGGGACATCCTCGCGGCGGCATCGGCGGTCTACGGGTATCCGATCAGCGCGGTAACCAACGAGCTCCCCAGCGGAGGTCTCAACGAGCTGGTGATCGCCTCGCGTGAACGCATCGGGATGAAAATGATCCGGCTGGGGCCGAGCAGCCTCCGCCACATCCTCAGGGCACTTGGCCGAAATGAATTAGTAGCGCTCGCCAGTGACCTGTACAGTGGTGACCGTGGCGTGCGGGTGCCCTTCTTCAATCGGCCCGCGATCTTCCCGGCCGGTCCGGCGACCATCGCCTTGAAGACCGGGGCGCCGATTCTTCCCGTCTGGATCCGCCGGCAGCCCGACAACCTGTACGTCGCCGAGATCGAGGAGCCGATCGAGGTCAGCCGCACGGGCAACATGCAGAGCGACATCCAGGTGACCACCGAACGGATCGTGCAATTCTTCGAGCGAATCATCCGCCGGGAGCCCGACCAGTGGCTCGTCTTTCTGCCAGTCTGGCGGCTGGACGCGCCGCAGGGTCCCGGCTCACCGATGCAGCCAGCCCTCGATCCATCGTGATCACCTACATCGGCTTCCGGCTGATCGAGGGCGCCATTGCCCGCCTGCCGCGCCGGCTCGCCTATGCCATCGGCGTCATCATCAGCACCCTCGCGTTCCCCCTCCTTGCCCGCCAGCGGCGGGCCCTCGAATCGAATCTCAGACAGGTGCTTCCCGAAATGGCGCCGCCACAGCTCCGCAAGCTGGCCTGGCAGAACTGGCTGAATTACACGAAGGCCTGGATCGACTTTTTCAAGATTCCGCGGACGGACCGCCGTCGACTGGGCAGCCTGCTGACACCGATCGGCCTGGAGAACCTGGACGCCGCAATGGCGCGCGGGCTGGGCGTAATCGTGGTGGCGCCGCACATGGGATCGTGGGAGTTGGCCGCCGCGAGCTGGGCGGCCTCATTCGGCGAGATCGGCATCATGGTGGAGCAGATCGAACCGCGCCGGCTCTTCGACCACGTTTCGGCGCTGCGCTCTCGAATGAACATTCGCGTCATCCCGTTGAGCCGGACCGGCGCCCGCGACATCATGCGGATGCTCAAGGAGCACCGGATGGTGGTGCTGGCCATGGACCGCGACATCCTCAATACCGGACAGCGCTTCAAATTCTTCGGCCGCCCGACCTCATTTCCCACCGGCCCGGTTGAGATCGCCCTCAAGACTGGAGCGCCGATCCTACCGGCCTTCTGCATCCGCGACCGCAATGACGGCTACGTCGCCGTCGGCGAGCCGCCGTTGTTCCTCACCCGGAGTGAAGATCACGCGGCGGATGTTCGGGGTGCCATGGAACAGATCCTGGCGACGTTTGAACGGTATATAAAGAGGTATCCGGACCAGTGGCACGTGCTGGAGCCGATCTGGCCGGAGAAGCCTGTCGTCCCGGTCGTCACCATTCCGTCACCGCCGGCGCAGGCCGCTGTGGGCGATTAAGGAGGAGTTCGTGGGTAAAGCCGACTTCCACATGCACACGTCCCTGAACGATGGGACGGCCACCGTCCGGGAGGTGCTGAACTACATCCGGGATCGCACGGACCTGGACGTGATCGCCATCACTGATCACGACCGTCTTACCGGCAGCTACGAGGCACTGGAACTGGCCAACGAGTATCGCTTCGACGTGGTCGCCGGCTGTGAGATCACGACCATCCATGGCCACCTCCTGGGCCTTTTCATCGATAAGCCCATTCCCATGTGGCGCCCGCTGGACTGGACGATCGGCAAGATCCACGAGCAGGGCGGCCTGGCGATCGCCGTGCATCCGTTCTCGATGTTGACCCGCAGCATCGGATTTCGCTCCTTCGACGGCATTATGCGCAACGGCTCACCGGAGATCTATTTCGACGCGGTGGAGACCTTCAACCCATCGGTGGCGGGACGGACGTGCGCCGCGAAAATCCACCGTCTGAACAAGAGCCGATTTCACCTGCCGGAGGTCGGCTGCTCGGACAGCCATCATCTCGAGGGGATTGGTACCGGGTTCACGAGCTTTCCGGGGAAGAGCGCCCAGGACCTGAAGAAGGCCATCCTGGCCAGCCAGACAAAAGCGTTTGGCGAGTACTGGGATTTCCTGACCCACCGTCGTATCGCACAGCTGAAATTTCAGCGGATCGGCCGCAACTGGGCTCGCATGGGACGGTCCGCCGTCCGGGCATTCGCCAGGGGATAGCCGATGACGGGAAGCCAGGGCATCGCCTCGTGCCGGCTGCACCAGTCATGAAGATCGGCCTGGTCTCCGCATATGACTACGCGCATCCGGGTGGTGTCACTGAGCATGTCCGTCACCTCGCCGCAGGGCTGCGGCGACGCGGCCACGAGGTCACCGTCTTTGCACCGTGTTCAGACCGCGAGATCGCCGCGGCGGACCATGATTTCATCCGGGTGGGCCGGCCGTTTCCGATCCCGATGCATGGCTCCGTGGCCCGCATCACCGTCAGCCTGCACCTGACCAACCGGATCAAACATTACGTCCGAGACAGCGGCTTTGACGTTATCCACTACCACGAGCCGTTGATGCCCGTCCTGCCCGTGACCGCACTCCGCTTCTCCAAGTCCTGCAACGTGGGCACCTTTCACGCTTTCGCCCGCTCGAACGTCGGTTACTACTACGGCAAGCCGCTGCTCAAGCGGTACGTCCGCAGGCTGCACGCCCGCATCGCGGTCTCCAACCCGGCGCGGGAGTTCGTCCGGCATTACTTTCCGGGCGAATATCGCGTCATCCCCAACGGGATCGACCTCCGCCGCTTCCAGAACCAACCGCCTTACCCCGAGCTACGTGACGGCATGTGCAACCTGCTGTTCGTTGGCCGGCTGGAGTATCGCAAGGGCCTTGGGTATTTGCTGCGCGCCTTTGCCCAGTTAAAGCCTCAGTATCCGAACCTGCGCTTGATCATCGTCGGCGACGGACCGCTTCGCCGCTGGTACGGCAACTTCGTCGCCCGCAAGCAGCTGGAGGACGTGGTGATGGCCGGCTACATTCCCGCACCGGAATTGCCCCGCTACTACGCCAGCTGCGATATTTTCTGCTCTCCGGCGACCGGGGATGAGAGCTTTGGCATCGTGCTCCTCGAGGCGATGGCATCCGGAAAACCAATCGTCGCCACCAGTATCGACGGCTTCCGAGAAGTCGTAACCCATGGGCGGGAAGGCTTGCTGGTGGAGCGCAAGAGCCGCCGGCAGCTCGCCTACGCCCTGCAGACCTTGATCAACAACGCGCCGCTGCGCCAGGAGATGGGTGCGGCCGGCCTGGTCAACGCGCGGCAGTACGACTGGGAACGCGTGATCGACCAGGTGGCCGATGTCTACAGGCAGGCGATCGACCTGGCCCAACCCGCAGCGTCGGTTCGGCTGGAGCCGAGCCTGAGTCCGCACTGATGTTTACTCAGAAATTCCAGGCCTGGGTGCGGAGGTGGGCGGAGCGACTCGTCGGGGTATTTCGCGACTCGCCGATCACGCCCAACATGCTCACCCTCTTCGGCCTTGTGATCACGGGCGTCGGGGCATTGCTGGTGGCGATGGGCCTGCTCCTGATCGGTGGCGTCGTGCTGGCCTTCGCCGGGCTTTTCGATATTTTCGATGGCGCCCTCGCCCGGGCGGCCGGCAAGGTCTACCGCTACGGCGCGTTCCTCGACTCCACGGTCGATCGCTATTCGGAAGGCGTCGTCTATCTGGGGATCCTGATCTACTTCCTCGATCAGCATGATGGGCTGCGCCCCATCATCGTGCTGATCGCCCTGGCGGGATCCTTCCTGGTCAGCTACGTCCGCGCACGCGCTCAGAGCCTGGGCTTCACCTGCGACGTGGGCATCCTCGCCCGACCGGAGCGAGTGGTCATCATCGTCGCCGGCCTGCTGCTGGAATCGGTGGGCCTCAAAATTGGCGCCTGGACGCCGCTGACGGTGGCCCTGGTGATCCTGGCGGTGGGCACCAACTTCACTGCGGTGCAGCGCGTCTGGGTCGTCTGGCAGCAGAACCGCGCGGAGCTCCGCGCCATCCGCGGCCAGCCCGCGACCGTCGACGCCATCAAGCCGGCGCCCAGTCCGCAACCGGTCCGGGCGGCCATGCGACGCTTCTTCGAAAACCTGGGGAAGACCTAGGTCCTTCGGGACACTAGGTATCATGTGGGCGTGCAGGTTGCGATCTACGCTGACCGCGATCCCGGCGGCAAGAAGCTGATCGCCACCTTGCGGCGGCGGCTCAAGAACGAAGAGATCCGCGCCTGGCAGGTGAAGAAGACGGCACCGTTCACGCTGGTCCACTCGGGCGATCGCTACACGAAGATTCGCGTCACCTTCGTCCCCGCCGGCACCACAAGCTTCAGCCGCGCCGCCAGGACCGGTGCCCTGGGCGCCTTTCGCAACCCCGAGCCGGCGCTGCTCGCGACCATCTCCGATGGACCATCCGCGGATCGCGTGCTCGGTTTCCTGGTCGGCATGCTAACCCGTCATGCCGGTCCCCTGGGCGTTGCCGGCGTCGGCATCCCGCTCAGCACTTCCGCCTCCACGCGCTAGCTGCTTTCCGTTTCCGTCGCCACCCCGCCGGGCGGAACGAGGGTTATCGTTGATGACCCGGCTCGAGAACGGTCCAATCGAACCGATGGGCGAACTCCTGGGCGCAAGGGGCGGCCGCCTTGGACCGCATATCCCTGAACTTCGTCCAGCAGAACTCGCAGTGGTCGTGTTCCCACTCTTCGCTCCGCGCATGATAGGGCTTACGAACGAGGGTCGCGCCCTGAAGATAGCGCTCCTGACCCCGTAGCCTCCAGTCGGCGTCGTCTGGCACACCGCGATTATCGACGCTAACTCGCCTCGGTCTCGGTAGCAACCCCTCCGCGCAACCCGAATAGATGTTTCTGCCAGGCGAGGTAGATCACGATCGCGACGTTGATCAGCAGGATGCCGATCCGCACCGGCGTCTGCCGGCGGAGCACTTCCATGATCTCGAAGGGGATGCCGATGCAACCGGCGATCACCGTCAGGTATTCCGCCCAACGCCGGCGGCGGGCCAACCCCACGGCTTCGGTCAGCTCGAGGGCACCAAACAGGATCGCGCCAATGCCGATCAGCAGCACGGTTCGAGTGGAAAACTCGCCAATCGGCCGCAACACCGCCGATAGGATTCTCGGGATCAGCCGCCGCTCCGGATTCACGTTCAGCTCGGCGACCCAACCTCTGACCAGACCGACGATGCCCCGGCTGCTCGTGAGCAAGGCGACCCCCAGCACCGCCACCAGCGTGCCGCGGATCCCCCGCTCCAGAATGATCAACCGGACGACGGTGTCCACCGGCTGCGTCTCGCGGCCCAGCTCGCGTTTGACTTTTTGCCAGAAGGTCACTGGGGCAACGCCTCGAGCAGGCGATCGATATCGGCGTCGCTGTTGTAGTAATGGGGTGAGGCGCGCAGGAAGTCGCCACGCAACGAGATGATGATGCCCGCGTCGCGTAGCCGGCCATGCAGTTCGACCGGCACCATCCGCGGGTGGCGGAAGGAGACGATGCCGGAACGCTCGCTGGGCCGGCCCGGACTGAGCAACAGTTCGTAACCCCGGCGGGGTAGCTCTTGGCGGAGGCGGTCGGCCAGCCGAAGGACTGTCTCTTCTACGGCGGCCGGACCGGCGCGCAGCAGCAGGTTGACCGCCGCCCCCATCCCCAGGATGCCCGGATAGTTGGGCGACGCTTCTTCGAACCGGCGAGCATCGGGTTTCAGGGTGAGCTCGTATTCGAAGTACTCCTCGTCGCGCACCACGCTATCGGTGCCGATGATCGTCGGGTGCAGCCGCTCCAGCATGCGGGGACCAACATAGGCAAAGCCGGCCCCGATTGGTCCGAGCAGCCACTTCTGGGCGCCGGCGCACAGGAAATCCACAGAAAGCTCCGAGAGGTCGATCCGCAACGCGCCCACCGCCTGGATGGCATCGACGATCAGGAGAACCTCCTTGCCACGAAGCGCCTTGCGTAGCCCGCTGAGGTCCACACGAAACCCGTTCCAGAACTGGACGGCACTGACGGCAAGCACCCGCGTCCGTTGATCGCAGAGCCGCGCGATGGCGGCCACTTCGATGCGCCCATTGCTCGGACGGTAGAGGCGGAGCTCAACGCCCTTGCGACGCAGATCCATCCATGGATAGATGTTGGCGGGGAACTCGCGATCAACGCCAACGACGTTGTCGCCTGACTCCCAGTCCAGGCCGGCCGCGACCAGTCCCAGGCCGGTCGTTGTGTTCCTGATGAACGTGATGAACTCGGGCCGCGTCATCAAGAGTTCGGCGACACGGCTGCGCACCTGGCCGCGCAGCCGCTCCCAATGCGCGCGTTCGAAGGGCTCCTCCGCTTGCCGCGTAAGGAAAACCTCCATCGTCGAGCGCACCGGGGTTGCCAGCGGGGCTATGGCCGCGTGGTCGAGATAGGCGTAGCGCCGAGTGATGGGGAATAGTGCACGCATCTCCTCGGGCGTCAGCGGCATACGTTGGGCACACTACACTAGGGGTGTTGGTCGAGGCTGGCGTCATCGATGTCTCGGACTTCGCGCGCGTCGACATCCGCGTCGGCCGGGTCCTCGAGGCCGAACCCTTTCCGCAGGCGCGCAAGCCGGCCTACAAACTTCGCATCGACTTCGGGCCGATCGGCATCCGCCGATCGAGCGCCCAGCTGACCGCGCACTACCAACCCGAGCAGCTTCGCGGCCGGCTGGTGGTCGCCGTGACGAACTTCCCGCCGCGCCAGATCGGACCCATCCGATCCGAGGTGCTGGTGTTGGGCGTGCCGGACGCCGACGGCGAGGTCGTCCTCCTGGAGCCGACCCACGACGTCCCCCTGGGGGGACGCGTGTTTTGAGGTCCCGACGCTGACGCCGTACCTTACGAGCGAGTGGCACGACCAGGCGACCGGCAGCCGGGGCTGGTTCGTGATCGATCGCCTGGTCAGCGGCATGTGCTCGGGCGGAATCCGGATGCGTCCCGGGGTCACGGTCGATGAGGTCACCGACCTGGCCCGCACCATGTCGCACAAGATGGCCATTCTTGACATTCCCTACGGCGGGGCGAAGTCGGGGATCGACTGCGATCCCTCCTCTGCGCAGGCACCGGCTGTGCTGCGCGGGTTCATCGACGCGATCAGTCCCTTCATCGCTGAGCGCTATGCCACCGGCGCAGACCTCGGCACCCGCGAAGACGACATCATCGCGGCCTGTCAGCTCGTCGGCCTCACGCATCCGCTGCAGGCCGGCTTCAAGACGGAAGGCGGGGCCGGCCTCGATCGCGTCAAGCAGGCGCTGGCGCTCACCAGCGATGGGGTGCCGATCACGGAGTTGATGGCTGGCTATGGCGTGGCCGAGTGCACCATCGAGGCCGCCGACGTGCTTGGCCTTCCTGTGGGCGGCGCCAGCGTCGCATTGCAAGGATTCGGCAACGTGGGAGGTGCCGCGGCGCGCTATCTGGATCGAGTGGGCGCCCGCCTGATCGCGGTCGCCGATATCGAGGGAGCCATCCTCAATGACGACGGCTTTGACATCGCGTATCTGCTCTCGATCCGCGACCGATTTGGTCGTATCGACCGCAAGCGGCTACCCGCGGGTGCGCGCTGCGCTCCTGAGCCGGCCTGGCTGGAGCAGCAGGTCGACATCATGATTCCGGCGGCCATTGGCAACGCCATTCGAATCGACAACCAGGCGGGCATCCGCTGCCGGTTGCTGGTTGAAGCCGCCAACAACCCGGTCACCGCCGACGCGGAGGCGCAGCTCGAGCGGCGCGGCATTACGATCCTGCCCGACTTCGTCGCCAATGCCGCGGCCGCCTTCCTGTTCTGCGGGCTGCTCGAGAGGCGGTTGCAGCCCAACCTCGAGTCGATTTTCGGCGTCACCAGCCGGCAGTTGCGCGGCACGACTCGCGAACTGCTGGAGCGCGCCCGCCGGGACTCGATTTCAAATCGAGGGGCGGCGGAGGAGATCGCCGAAGCCCGAATGCAAACGAGAAAGGCTTAGCTTAGTAATGACCGGCGGCGTGCCGGCGCATCATGCAGTCGTCCATGACGACATCGAGGCCGGCCGCGCGAGCCCGCTGAGCCGCCACTTCGTCGATCACGCCGTCCTGCAACCACACCGCACCGGCCTTGATCGCGATGGCCTCGTCCACGAGCGGCCCTACGAATTCGGAGCGTCGAAAGACATCGACGACATCGACTGGCTCGGTCACGTCGCGTAGCGAGGGGTAGGCGCGTTCACCGAGAACCTCGTCGACATGCGGATTGACCGGGATGATGCGATAACCGACCCTCTGAAGGTAACGAGCAACGCCATGACTCGGCCGGCGGGGATCCGGGCTAAGACCCACAACCGCGATCGTGCGCGCCGATTCGAAGATCTTCGACACGACATCAGTCGCCGGCGGATCCACTGACCCAACTCTACAATGGCGCGGTGACGCCTCCGACCCGGCTGACGCCTGTGCCCGCGGAGATCGTCGACGCATTTCGGGCCGTCGCGCCCACGCTGGAAGAGTTTGCCCGTCAGCATGACCTGCTCATCGAGCGATACCGCCGCGGAAAGCCGGCCTGGGAGCTGCGCTTCGCCCGGCGGGTGGGCGGAGAGGCCGTCATTACGATCAGCTACCGAGAGCGCACCGGTCACGTGCTCGACGTAAGCGTCATCTGGTGGGTCGATGACTGGCCGGCGCAGACCCGGCGCCTGCGATCCGAAAAGGTCGGGGTCTACGATCGGCGCGCCGCGTCGAGCGAGCTTCGTCAGCAGCTGGCGGCAGGGCTGGCCATGATCGACCGCTGGACCCCGGCCGATCTGGGACCCCCACACGGTCCATTCAAAGCCTGGCCCAACAGCCCCGCCGGCGCGACCTTGCCCCTGCGGTGACCGAACCGGCCGACCGTTCCGAAGAGCAGGAGCTATGGCAGGCCTTCGGCCGCGCCATCGGCTTCACGCTTGCGGCGATCTTGCTTGCGGTCGGTGGCGGCATCCTTCTGATCGTCGTGGCGGCCGCCTTCTTCCGGTTCATGTACGGCGGCTAG
>WNES01001217.1_pt1 | contig 12168 bp, 10 predicted proteins | sample 5399931 | NCBI WGS metagenome assembly WNES01 (sample SAMN13153332, study PRJNA577476) | soil metagenome | isolation source: 20 cm grassland meadow soil 2 days after 3rd rain plot 5 | place: USA:California | collected 2015-11-11
ACGCGCCACCCGGCGAACCATGCGGCAGACGAGCACGGATCGATCCCGGTTACGTCCTTGAGATGCTTCCGAAAATTCATCAAAGTCCGCGCGAGAAGACGCGACGAGCGCGCCGCGAACGAGTGGGAACACGCGGGCAGCGCGGAGGCAGCGGACGGCTTCCACGGACCGCAGCGTGACGTGGACCGGGTGCGCAGCGACGTGGGGCGGCCGCTGCCGGTGCGGCACGCTCGCCCTGCGGCCCGGCATGCGCTTGCGCCCCGCGCCGGGCCGGCGCCCACCCCGAGTACGAGGGGTGGGCAGGCAGAGCTGGACCGGTTCAGGACCTTGGCCATGAGTGAGTCACCTCCGCGTTGCCGTCACAATATCTCTTCGGCCAGGAGTCGCAGCACGCCCGGGTCGCGCGTCATCGCGACGAGCGTCGTGACCGGCGTCTTCCGCCAGGCGTCGAGGCGCTCGCGGATGCGGGCCGGGGGCCCGCAGAGCGCGATCTCGTCGGCCAGCTCGTCGGGCACCGCCGCGATCGCATCGCCCCGCCGGCCCTCGAGGAAGAGCTGCTGCACCCGATCGGCCGCCGCCGCGTATCCCATCCGAGCTACCTGCTCCTTCGAGAAGTTCTTCGTCCGGTGCCCCATGCCGCCGATGTAGAAGGCGAGCGTCGTCTTCACCGGGAAGAGGCACTGCGCCACGTCGTCGCCGACCACGACCTGCACGGGGCAGGCGATCTGGAACCCGGCGCGGAAGCCCTCGAGGAGCTCGCCGTAGACCTCCCGCATGCGGTAGGGCGACATGTAGAGCGGCAGCCAGCCGTCGGCGATCTCCTTCGCGAGCGCGATGTTCCTGGGCCCCATCGCCCCGAGGTAGATCGGTACGTCGGGCCGGAGCGGTTGCCCGATCAGCTTGAGCGGCTTCCCGAGTCCGCTGCCGCCGAAGTACGGCAGCTGGTAGTGGCGCCCCTGGAAGACGACTGGCCCCTCGCGCCGGAGCATCGTGCGGACGAGCGTGACGAACTCGCGCGTCCGCTCGAGCGGGCGCGGGAACGGCTGCCCGTACCAGCCCTCGACCACCTGCGGCCCCGACACGCCGAGTCCGAGGACGAGCCGCCCGCCCGAGAGGTGGTCGATCGTCATCGCCGTCATGGCGACGCATGCGGGCGTGCGCGCCGAGATCTGCATCACGGCCGTGCCGAGCTTGATCCGCCGGGTGCGCGCCCCGATCCAGCAGAGCGGCGCGACGGCGTCCGAGCCGTAGGCCTCCGCGGTCCACACCGAGTCGTAGCCCAGGCGCTCGGCCTCGAGGACGAGGTCGATCGGGTCCTCGGGGCCGGCCATCCAGTAGCCGAGCATGAGGCCGAGTTTCATATCCGCGTCTCACTACCACGCCCGCGCGGTTCGGCATATGCGGGCCCCGACTTGCCATCGCCCGCTCACCCGCGATACAGTTTTGGCAAATGCGTCAGACAATAACCGTTCGCCTCAGCCAAGAGCTCGCCGCCTGGCTCGAGGACGTTGCGGCGAAGACCGGCGTCTCGCAGGGCAAGATCATCCGCGACCAGCTCGAAAAGGCCAAGGCAAAGGGGTCCGGTCAGCCATTCATGCGCCTCGCAGGCGCAGTACGGGGTCCTAGGAACCTCTCGAGTCGGAAGGGGTTCTCCCGGTCTTGAAAGGGATCGCGGACACCGGCTTCCTGGTCGCCTTCGCGAATCGCGGCGACCGGCATCACGAGTGGGCCGTCAGGGTCGCGGAGCGCGTGACGGAACCCCTCCTAACGTGTGAGGCCGTCCTCGCCGAGGCATCTTTCCACCTGCACAGCGTGCCGCTGGTGCTGGCCATGTTGCGCGAGGGACTCATCGCCCTCGCCTTCGATTGCAAGGACCACCTGCCGCAGCTCGCTGCGCTTGCGGATCGCTACGCCGATCGCCACCCGGATCTGGCGGACCTGTGCCTGATCCGGATGAGCGAACTTCATCCCCGCCACAGCATCATTACCGTGGACCGGAAGGACTTTCGCGTCTATCGCCGCAACAAGCGAGAAACAATCCCGCTCGTGTGCCCGCCGGACGCCTGATCACCGGCGCCCGACACTCGCCGTGCAGCCCCTCCCGATCGACGCCCTCCTCCCCGACGCCGTGGCGAGCCTCCGCCGCTCGCCCCGCCTCGTCCTCCGCGCCGCCCCCGGCGCCGGCAAGACGACGCGCGTGCCCGCGGCGCTCCTCGATGCGGGCCTCGCCGGCGATCGGCACGTCCTCGTCCTCGAGCCACGGCGGATCGCGGCGCGCGCGGCGGCGGCGTACGTCGCCCGCGAGCGCGGCGGTGCGCTCGGCGAGGAGGTGGGCTACCGCGTGCGCTTCGAGGAGCGCGGCGGCCCCCGGACCCGGCTGTGGTTCGTGACCGAGGGCGTCTTCGGCCGCCTGCTCGCGGCCGATCCCTTCCTCGAGCGTGTCGGCGTCGTCGTCCTCGACGAGTTCCACGAGCGGCACCTGCAGGGCGACGTCGCGCTCGCCGTGGTGCGAGAGGTCCAGGAGACCGTGCGCCCGGACCTCCGCCTCGCCGTCATGTCGGCGACGCTCGAGACCGACGCGCTGGCGCGCGCGCTGGGCGACGCCGCCGTCCTGACCGCCGAAGGCCGGGCCTTCCCGGTGGCGATCGAGTACGACGAGGAGGCGGCCGCCGAGGTGCACCTCGCGACGCGCGTCGCCCGGGCGCTCCGGCGGATCCTCGACGATCCCGGGGACGTGCTGGTCTTCCTCCCGGGCGCGGCCGAGATCCGTCGCGCCGCCGAGGCGATCGGGCCGCTCGCGGCCGCACGCGGGCTCGACGTCGTCACCCTGCACGGCGATCAGCCGCTCGACGCGCAGGAGCGGGCGCTTCGCCCCGGGCCGCACCGGCGCGTCATCCTCGCCACCAACGTCGCCGAGACCGCGCTCACCGTCGAGGGCGTCACCGCCGTGATCGACTCGGGGCTCGCGCGCGTCGCCCGCCTCGAGCCGCGCCACGGGATCAACGTGCTCCGCGTGCAGCCGATCAGCCGCGCCGCCGCCGACCAGCGCGCGGGTCGGGCGGGCCGGCTCGCGCCCGGCCGCTGTCTCCGCCTCTGGTCGCGGGCCGAGCATGCCGGCAGGCGCGCCGCGGAGACGCCGGAGGTGCTGCGCCTCGACCTCACCCGCATCGTGCTCGAGCTGCACGCCTGGGCGCTCGCCGACGCGCGCCGCCTCCGCTGGCTCGATCCTCCACCGCCGCACGCGCTCGAGCGTGCCGAGCGCCTCCTCGCGCAGCTCGGCGCGCTCGAGCCGGCGACCGGGGCACTCACGCCGATCGGCCGCCGCATGCTCGAGCTGCCCGCCGAGCCGCGCCTCGCGCGCCTCCTGGTCGAGGCCGAGCGGACCGGCTCGGCCGCGGAGGGCGCGCTCCTCGCGGCGCTCGCCAGCGAGCGCGACATCCTGGCCGCGGGCCGGAGCTTCGGCCCATCGACGACGGCCGACTTTCCGCCCGGGCCGTCCGACCTGGAGCTCCGGGCCCGGCTCTTCGAGGATGCCGCACGGCACCGCTTCGCGGCCGAAGCCTGCCGCGCCCTCGGTCTCGACCCGGGCGCCGCGCGCGCCGTCGAGCGGGCGCGGCGCCAGCTCGCGCGCCTGCTCGGACGCGGGCCGGCGGCATCCCCGGATCCCGACGCGCTGCGCCGCGCCACGCTCGCCGGGTTCCCCGATCGCGTCGCGCGGCGGCGGGCGCCCGGCTCGCCGCGCGCCGTCATGGTGGGCGGCACGGGCGTCGTGCTCGGCCGCGAGAGCGTCGTCCGCGAGGCCGAGCTCTTCGTCGCCGTCGACCTCGAGCGCGGCGGCGGGCCGGAGGCGCGCGTCCGGGTCGCCTGCGCGATCGAGCGCGACTGGCTCGGGCCTGCCGTGCACGAGGTACGCGAGCTGGCGTTCGACCCCGAGCGCGGCCGCGTGGTCGAGCGCGCCCGCAGGTGCTACCACGACCTCGTGCTCGCCGAGACCGTGCGCACGGACGTCGACCGGAGCGCCGCGGGGGCCGTGCTGGCGGCGGTGGCCCGCGCCGATCCTGCGGCGACGGGCGCCGTCGGCGACCCCGAGCGCGAGCTCGTCGCTCGCCTCCGCTTCCTCGCGCGCTGGCTCCCCGAGCTCGGCTGGCCGGCGGATCCGGAGACGCTGCTCTCCGAGGCCATCGCCTCGGTCGCGAGCGGGTGCGTGAGCTTCGCCGAGCTCGCCGCCCGCGACGTCGGCGGTGCGCTGCTCGGCCTCCTGGCGCCCGTGCAGCGCGCCGCGCTCGACCGTGAGGCACCCGCTCGCTACCGGCTGCCGAGCGGCCGGCTCGCGCCGGTGCGCTACCCGCGCGACCGGCCGCCGGTGGTCGCGGCGCGCATCCAGGAGCTCTTCGGTCTCGCGGCCACGCCGCGCGTCGCGGCGGGCCGCGTGCCACTCGTCCTCGAGCTGCTCGCCCCGAATGCCCGTCCGGTCCAGATCACCGACGACCTCGTCAGCTTCTGGCACACGACGTATCCCGAGGTCCGGAGGGTGCTGCGCGGGCGGTACCCGAAGCACGCCTGGCCCGACGATCCTTCGGCCGCCGCGCCGCGCCGGCCGCGCTGAGGGCCGCGGGATCGGCGGAGGCCCGCATCCCCGGCATGGCAGTCGCGCCGCCCCGTCCGTCGTACTGGCTCACCCGCTTCCTCATCTTGCGACTCCTCGGCCTCGTCTACTTCGTCGCGTTCCTGTCGCTCGCGCAGCAGGTCCTGCCGCTCATCGGAACTGACGGCCTGCTCCCCGTGGGGCTCTTCCTCGAGCGCGTCCAGACGCACTTCGGCTCACGCCTCGCCGGCTTCCTCCAGATTCCGAGCGTCTTCTGGGTCAACGCCTCCGATCGCGTGCTGGTCGTCGCAGCCTGGGCCGGCACCGCCCTCTCGCTCGTCGTGCTCCTCGGCTTCGCCAACGCGCCCCTGCTGGCAGTCCTCTGGGCCCTCTACCTCTCCTTCGTCCACATCGGGCAGGACTGGTACGGCTACGGGTGGGAGATCCAGCTGCTCGAGACCGGATTCCTCGCCGTCTTCCTCTGTCCGCTCCTCGACGCGCGCCCGTTCCCGCGCCGCCCGCCGCCGACGGCGGTCGTATGGTGCATCCGCTGGCTCGTCTTCCGCATCATGCTCGGCGCGGGGCTCATCAAGCTGCGCGGCGACCCGTGCTGGCGGAACTTCACCTGCCTCTACTACCACTACGAGACGCAGCCCCTTCCGAACCCGCTCAGCTGGCGGCTCCACTTCATGCCGCACTGGTTCCACCAGCTCGGGGTGCTCTTCAACCACCTCGCCGAGCTGGCCGCGCCGTGGTTCGCCTTCGGCCCGCGCGCGGCGCGCCACGCGGCCGGCACCGTCCTCCTCGCCCTCCAGATCTTCCTCATCCTGAGCGGCAACCTCTCGTTCCTCAACTGGCTGACGATCGTCCCGATCCTCGCCTGCTTCGACGACTCGCTCCTCGGCCGCCTCCTCCCGCGGCGGCTGGCCGCGCGCGCCGAGCGGGGGGCCCGCGAAGCAGAGCCCTCGCGCGCGCAGCAGGTCGCCGTCGCGGGGCTCGTCGCGGTCGTGGCCCTGCTCAGCATCGCGCCGGTCGAGAACCTCCTCTCCCGCCGCCAGGCGATGAACACGTCGTTCAACCGCCTCGACCTCGTCAACACCTACGGCGCCTTCGGGACGGTCGGGCGCGAGCGCCGCGAGATCGTCTTCGAGGGCACGCGCGACGAGGTGCTCGGCGACCAGACCCGCTGGCTCCCTTACGAGTTCAAGTGCAAGCCCGGCGATCCCGAGCGTCGGCCCTGCATCATCGCCCCGTACCAGTATCGGATTGACTGGCAGATCTGGTTCGCGGCCATGTCGACGGCGGACCGTTACCCGTGGACCCTCCACCTGCTGTGGAAGCTGCTGCACAACGACCCCGGTGCGCTCTCCCTGCTGGCGACGAACCCCTTCCCCGACGCCCCGCCGCGCTGGGTGCGCGCCCGGCTCTTCCGCTACGAGTTCGCGCCCCCCGGCGACCCGAGCGGCGCCTGGTGGAAGCGGACGCCCCTCGGTCTCTGGATCGTGCCCCTGTCCGCCGACGACCCACGCCTCCGGCGCTTCCTCGCCATGTACGGCTGGAGTTAGCAGCGTGCCGCAGCGGCACGTCGCGTGACACCGGTGGCACACGTGCCATCGTATTTTGGGGGCGCACGGACGGCATCGAAGTTGCTCCCGTCGGCCCGCGGATGAAGACCGCGACCACGAAGGCCGGCCTCCGCCGTGACGAGCGCGGGCAGGGCCTCGCCGAGTACGCCATCACCATCGGCGTCATCACGCTGGCCGTCATCGCCGCCGTGCAGCTCGTGGGCACGTACATCACCCCGATCTGGAACAGCGCGGCGAGCAACATCCAGTCCGCGGCGGGCTGAAGCGGCGAACGGCACAGCGCTTGCGTCGCGGCGCCCAGGCGCGGCCGCACGCAGGGGTGTAACTTCTTCGCCCGCCGCGTCGGGGAGCACAGCGCTGTGGCTCGGCCGGGCCAGACGTAGCTCAGCGGCGCCCTCCCGTTGTAGGGTCCTCGCCCGAGGGACGGCTCATGACACGACATCCGATCCGCTTCGGCATCCAGACCGCGCAGCAGGGCATCGAATGGGGCCAGATGCGCGACCTCTGGCAAAAGGCCGACGCGTGGGGCTACGACTCGCTCTGGGGCTTCGATCACTTCTATCCCGTCTTCGTCGACCCCGAGGGTCCCTGCTTCGAGGGCTGGACCGTGCTCTCCGCTCTCGCGCAGGCGACCAGTCGAGCCCGCATCGGGCTCCTCGTCTCCGGCAACTCGTACCGCCACCCGTGCGTGACGGCCAAGATGGCGGCGACGCTCGATCACGTGAGCGGCGGGCGGCTGAACCTCGGCATCGGCGCGGGATGGTTCGAGCTCGAGCACCGGAGCTTCGGCATCGAGTTCAAGAGCACCGCGGCGCGCCTGCAAGCGCTCGACGAGGCGTGCCGGATCATCCTCGGCATGCTCACCGAGAGCCGGACGACCGTCCACGGCAAGCACTACACGGTGAACGACGCGATCGGCCTCCCGAAGCCCGTGCAGCGGCCGCACCCGCCGCTCATGATCGGCGGCAAGGGCCGGCGGGTGCTGCTGCGCATCGTCGCCCGCTACGCCGACATGTGGAACATCGGCGCCGGCGCCGAGGAGATGCGGGATCTGATCGACGTCCTGCGCCGCCACGGGGACGCCGTGGGGCGCGACACCGACGCCATCGAGAAGACCGTCCTCCTCCCGCTCTGCTATCGCGCGGCGCCGCCGCGGGAGGAGTTCGTGTGCCGGCTCATGGCGTCGATGCGCCAGACGACGCCCGAGCTGGTCCGCCGCCAGATCATGATCGGCGACAAGCAGGAGTGTCTCGACACGGTTGCGCGCTACGTCGAGGCCGGCGTCACGCACTTCATCTTCATGGTCTTCGCGCCGTACTTCATGGACGAGATCCAGGGGTTCGCCGAGGAGGTCGTCCCCGCCGCGCGGCGCGCCTGAAGCGCGTCACGCCTCGCCGAGCAGCCGCGCCGCGTTTACGCCGAGCCACTTCTCCATCACCGCCGGCTTGACGGGCAGCGCCCGGAACTCGGCGACGATCTCGGCCGGCGGCCGGCCGAGGAGGAACCACCCCGTGCCGAACAGCACCTTGTCCGCGATGGTCGTCTGACCGAAGCGGAGGAGCGGCTCCCATCCCGTCCCGGACTCGGCCAGGTACTTCGGGCGATGGGCGGCGAGCTCGAGGTAGACGTTCGGGTACTTCCAGGCGAGCAGCACGGCCTCGAGCACCCACGGATAGCCCGCATGGCTCATCACGATCTTCAGCTCGGGAAAGTCCCGCGCGACGAGGTCGAGGTGGCGCGGATGGCCGAGGTCGTTGACGGCGGTCGTCGTCCAGTTGGCCGAGGTATGGATGCTGAGCGGGACGCCGAGCTCGACGCACTTCGCGTAGAACGGATAGCAGTGGCGGTCGTCCGCCGGGAGTCCGATCATGAAAGGCCGGAGGCTGAGGCCGCGAAAGCCGCGCTCGCGCACCCAGGTCTCGAACTCGGCCACCGCGGCCTTGCCGCGCAGCACGTCGGCACCCGCGAACGGGATCACGCGGTCGGGGCGACGGGCGGCGAGCGTCGCGACGAGCTCGTTCGCGATGAACGTCTTGCCGCAGCTCGACCGCTCGTCGAAGCCCGTGATCAGCGTGCGCGCGATGCCCGCGGTGTCCAGCGCGGCGAGAACGTCCTCGAGGGGCGTGGCGATCGCCCCCGCCCGCGCGCGGAAGGCCTCCTGCGTTGGCTCCGTCTTGTAGAACACTCGCAGGTAGCCGAGCATCGCGTCGGGGAAGTTGTCGACCGTGTAGCGCATGACTTCCGGGACGGGGAGGATCGGCGCCCACATGTCGATGACGGGGGCTGGCATGCGACCCTCTTAGCCCGGCCGAAGCGGTCGGAGAAGTGGGCGGGCTGCCCCCGACGGGCGCGGTCGACATCCACGGGTGCGAGACCGTGGGTAATCCCCACGCTGCCTGCGGGAAGGTCCCGATTTACGCTGCTGCCTCACGCGCCGTAGGGTTCTCCTTGCCTGGATACCAAGCACCCACCGTGCGGCAGTCCACATCGCAAGAACATGCGCGATGCGATGAAGGACCGGTCCGCCAAGCCAGGCAGTGGAGGGCCCCCCATGAAGATTGCACTCGGTTCCCGCCCGGCCGAGCGCCTGCGCAGCGCCGCGCCGCTCGTGGTCGCCGCGGTCCTCGGGTTGGCCGGCGCCGCGATGGCCGACGGCTTCAAGATCTCCGAGAAGCTGACCGCGACGCCGGCGGCCCCGGGGGCGCGCGGCCGTGCGGTGGTCGTCGTGCAAGACGCCGGCCGCACGGTGAGGGTGGCAGCGCGGGGTCTCCAGCGGAGCACCACCCATGACGTCATCCTGGACCGCGTCAAGATCGGCACGCTGACGACCTCAGGCCGCGGTAACGGCCGCGCCCGGTTCGCCTCGCGCCCGCACCTCCACGACCAGTACCTCGGCACGGATCCGCGCGGCAAAACGATCATCCTACGCCGCGCGGACGCGGCCGCCGTCCTGGTCGCCCACATCCCCGGCTCCGACGACCTCATCCGCTGCTGCCTGCCCGGGGACGAGGGCACGGAGTGCGAGCACCGGGCGGTGGACGAGTGTGCAGCACGAGGCGGCGTCGACATGGGCGCCGGGTCCTGCCTGCCGAACCCGTGCAGCGGCTCGGCGCGAGGCGCGGGGGTGATCTGCTGCGTCCCCGACGACCGCGGTATGCAGTGCGAATCCCGGACCGAAGCGGAGTGCGCCGCCAGGGGCGGCACCGCCGTGAGCCCGACCAGGTGCACGACCCACCCCTGTGCGCCGCTGCCGCCGGCCGGACCGGAGATCCAGTGCTGCATGCCCGAGAACGACGGCGGAGCGGAGTGCGAGATCCGAACGGCCGACGAGTGCGCGGCGCGAGGCGGCACGGACGCGGGCGCGGGGACCTGTGAGCCGGACCCGTGCGGCGGGTCCGGCGAAGGATCGGCCTCGGGTGACGACTCGGGAGGATCCGGCGGGTCCGGAGGTTCTGGCAGGCGTTGAGGAAGTCATGGCGCGTCTCCCGCAGCGTCCCAGAGTCGTCATCGTCGGGGCCGGCTTCGGCGGCCTATCCGCGGCGCGAGGTCTCGCCCGCACGCCGGTCGACGTCACGCTGATCGATCGGCGCAACTTTCACCTGTTCCAGCCACTCCTGTACCAGGTCGCCACCGCCGGGCTCAATCCGTCCGACGTCGCCTGGCCGGTGCGCAGCATTCTGCGCCGCCAGGCAAACGTCCGCGTGCTGCTCGGCGAAGTGGCCGGCGTCGACGTGGCCGGCCGCGAAGTGCTGATCGATGACGGTCGCCGTCTGCCCTACGACTGGCTGGTGATCGCCACTGGCACAACGCACACCTATTTCGGCAACGACCAGTGGGCGGCGATCGCGCCGGGGCTCAAGCGCATCGACGACGCGACGCTGATCCGCCGCCGCATCCTGATGGCCTTCGAGCGCGCCGAGAACGCCGAAGACGAAGCCGAGCGGAAGCGCCTGATGACGTTCGTGATCGTCGGCGCTGGCCCGACGGGTGTCGAGCTTGCCGGCGCGATCGCCGAGCTGGCGCGCAAGGCGCTGGCCGCCGATTTCCGCGCGATCGACCCACGCAAGGCGCGCATCGTACTGATCGAAGGCGCCGACCGCGTGCTCGGCACGTTTCCGCCGGAGCTTTCGGGGTTCGCGAAAGCGGCGCTGGAGCGCATGGGCGTCGAAGTCCGGCTCGGCAGGAGACTCACCGCCTGCGACGCCGGCGGCGTCATCGCGTCCGGCGAGCGGCTGCCGGCCGGCACGATCCTGTGGGCCGCAGGCGTCGCCGCCTCGCCAGCAGCGAAATGGCTCGGCGCGCCAGCCGATCGCGCCGGCCGGGTGCAGGTGCGGCCCGATCTCACCGTACCGCGGCATCCCGACGTCTTCGTCATCGGCGATACGGCCGCGCTGGTGCAGGACGGCAAGCCGCTGCCCGGGATCGCCCCGGCGGCGAAGCAGGGCGGCATCTACGCTGCCAAAGTGATCCGCGCCACGGTGCTCGGCCGTCCGAAACCGCCGCCGTTCCGCTACCGGCACTACGGTGCCTTGGCGACGATTGGCCGCAACTCCGCCGTGATCGACTTCGGGCGCATACGCATGAAAGGTCGGCTGGCTTGGTTGATCTGGAGCATGACGCACATCTATTTCCTGATCGGCGGGCGCAACCGTCTGCTGGTCACGTTGCAGTGGTTGTTCGACTACATCACGTTCAGCCGCGGCGCGCGGTTGATCGCCGGCTCCGATCCCGCCTCAGAGCAGCGCTCCGCTCGGGGCAGCCACCGCTTCGCGGGCTGCAGTCCGGCCGCCAGCGGCGCTGGGGGCGCCCATGTCGATCACAGTCAGACATGGAGCACCGTGCCGGACGCCGCCCGCGGCACATCCCCGGTGCCGGGGTCTCTTCTCTCTTCCCCTCGAGAGCCATCGGCATACTGAGCTGTTAGGCTGCCCTGGTCTCTAGAGGACTGCCGCCGCTGCGGCAGCCAGCCCTGCCGCTCGCATCTGTCGGTTCTTTTGATCGCCCTCACTCGTGCTGTGTGTTTTCCCGGGGGAAGCCCAGGGCGCGGTACAGGTAATTCCCGATTTACGGTCATTCTCGGCGCATTCTATGGAGACTGCCTATGGAAACCGCACAGCTTGCGCTCAAGCATCACAGTGCAGGGGCCGGCAGGAAAGGTAACGCCATGAGCAGTATGACGCTGAAGCGATTCGTTGCCCCGTCCGTTGCATCACTCGCGATCGTCTTCCTGCTCGGAGCCGGCACGGCGGGTGCGGAGGTGCCGCTCGGCGCCCTCGGCACCGTGCCGGTCCCGAAGCCCGACCTCACCGGCTTCGTGCGCGACGAGGCGGCCGCGGTCGCGCTCGGCAAGGCACTCTTCTGGGACATGCAGCTCGGCAGCGACGGCGTCCAGTCCTGCGGTGCCTGCCACTTCCACGGCGGCGCCGACAACCGGCTGAAGAACCAGGTCAACCCCGGCACCATCCATGCCGCGACGACGTTCGAGGTCGCCAAGCCGAACGCCACCCTGACGGCGGCCAACTTCCCGCTGCACAAGCTGGCGAACCCGGAGGACCGGTTCTCCAGGGTGCTCTTCGACGCCGACGACGTGATCTCCTCGCAGAGCGTCACCCTGGCGAAGTTCAACGACATCATCCCCGGCCAGGCCGAGGAGAACTGCACGGTCACGCCCGATCCGATCTTCAACGTGGGCGGCGTGAACGTCCGCCGCGTCCAGCCGCGCAACGTGCCGACGATGATCAACGCGATCTTCACCTTCCGGAACTTCTGGGATGGGCGCGGCAATGCCATCTTCAACGGCGTCGACGGCACCGGGCCGAGGAACCCGAACGCCCGCGTGCTCCAGGTGCAGGCGGATGGGAGCGTCGTGCCGGTTGCGGTCGCGATCTTTCCCGCGAGCCTCGCCTCGCAGGCGGTCCCCGTGCTCGGGAGCAACTTCGCCCTGGCCTGCACCGGCCGGACGGTCAACAAGGTCGGCAAGAAGATGCTGAGCCTCAC
>WNES01001224.1_pt1 | contig 12123 bp, 13 predicted proteins | sample 5399931 | NCBI WGS metagenome assembly WNES01 (sample SAMN13153332, study PRJNA577476) | soil metagenome | isolation source: 20 cm grassland meadow soil 2 days after 3rd rain plot 5 | place: USA:California | collected 2015-11-11
CTTCAGCGTCTGGGCGAGTCCGGAGACGCTCGCCAGCGGATACGAATCGCGGTCCTCCACGTCGTTCACCAGCAGCACCGAGCGGTCGCCTGCGCCGAAGCGCTCGGCGAACACCCGGCTGGCAAACAGCGTCTCGCGCTTGAACACCGCCTGCTCGCCATCACCGGCGAAGCCGACGAAGTAGACGCCCGACTTGCCCGCCGGCGCGCTCTGCACGCGCGCGACGGCGGCGGCGATCTGCGCCGGCTGCTCGTAGAACAGGGCTTCCGCCTGATCGGCGTCGTCTGCGTCCTGGGGCTGCTCCGGCTCCTCTGCCACCCACAGACGCGTGTCGAAGTTCAAGAACCCCATCACCCAGGGCGAGGCGAGCACCAGCGCGAGCGCGATGACCGTCGCGCGCGTGCGCACCACGGCGTACGCCGCGCCCAGCACGCGCCCGCACAGCAGCGCCATGTAAACGAGTGTCACCACCAGTGCCGTGACCGGCCGCGCCTGCACCAGCGGGCGGTCGCTCGCCAGCCAGAAGAGAGTGAGCACGAACGGTGCGACCGACAGCGCCGGCACCAGCAGCGCGCGGGTATCGGCCGCGCGGCTGTGCGCGCGCGCCACTATCGCGCAGGCCCCCAGCGCCAGCAGCAGATAGCAGCCCCAGCCGAAGAGCCCGTCGAGAGCGAGCGGCGCATGCGCCTCGGCATGCAGGGCGTCGAGCCCGGCCCAGACGGCGAGGTCGAGGATCAGGAGCGCGACCACCTGGTCGAAGTTGACGACGAAGCGCGGCGGCCAGCGGCGCCGCAACACCAGCAGCGCAAGGCCGCCGCTCAGGTTGCGTGCCAGGCCTGCGAGCAGCCCGGGTGGCGCCGCGGAGGGCGTTGCCGGGGAAGGGAGCTCCGATGACGGTTCCAGCGCTCAACCCCGCAATTTGCGCAGACGCTCGAGGACTTTCAGCTGCGCCGCGGCCCGCGCGAGCTCCGCCAGCGCCTCGGCCTGCGTGATGTGCCCGGCCTTGTCCCGGAGCGCTTCCTCGGCGCGCTGCTTGGCGGCGAGCGCCGCCGCCTCGTCGATGTCGCGGGCGCGCAGCGCGGTATCCGCGAGCACCGTGACCTTGGTGGGTTGCACCTCGAGGGCCCCACCGCCGACGAAGAAGAAATGCTGCTCGCCATCGGGGGTCCGCACGCGCACCTCGCCGGCCTTGAGAAGCGAGAGGAGCGGCGCGTGGCGCGGCGCGATGCCCAGCTCCCCCTGGGAGGCCGGCGCGAACACCATGGTGGCGGGACCGGAGAAGATCTCGCCCTCGGCGCTCACGATGTCGACGTGGATGGTAGGTGCTTCCGCCATGGCTTGCCTGGTGCTGGTGCCTTGCCCTTACTGCAGCGTCTTCGCCTTCGCGACTGCCTCATCGATCGGACCGACCATGTAGAAGGCCTGCTCGGGCAGCGCATCGAACTCCCCGCCGATGATGCCCTTGAAGCCGCGGATGGTGTCCTTCAGCGACACGATCTTGCCGTCCTGGCCGGTGAATACCTTGGCGACGTTGAAGGGCTGTGACAGGAAGCGCTGCACCTTGCGCGCGCGGTACACGGTGAGCTTGTCCTCCTCCGACAGCTCGTCCATCCCCAGGATCGCGATGATGTCCTGCAACTCCTTGTAGCGCTGCAGCACCGCCTGCACGCCGCGTGCGGTATTGTAGTGCTCCTCGCCCACCACCAGCGGGTCCAGCTGGCGGCTGGTGGAATCGAGCGGATCGACCGCCGGGTAGATGCCGAGCGATGCGATCTGGCGCGACAGCACCACGGTGGCGTCCAGGTGCGCGAAAGTCGTGGCCGGCGACGGGTCGGTCAGGTCGTCCGCCGGCACGTAGACCGCCTGGATCGAGGTGATCGAGCCGGTCTTGGTCGAGGTGATGCGCTCCTGCAGCACGCCCATCTCCTCGGCGAGGGTGGGCTGGTAGCCGACCGCCGAGGGCATGCGCCCGAGCAGCGCCGACACCTCGGTGCCCGCGAGCGTGTAACGGTAGATGTTGTCGACGAAGAACAGCACGTCGCGCCCCTTGCCGCCGTCCTCGCGCGTCTCGTCGCGGAAGTACTCGGCCATGGTGAGCCCGGTGAGCCCCACACGCAGGCGGTTGCCCGGCGGCTCGTTCATCTGCCCGTACACCATCGCGACCTTGGAGTTCGACAGGTTGCTCTTGTCGATGACCCCCGACTCGATCATTTCGTGATAGAAGTCGTTCCCCTCGCGGGTGCGCTCGCCGACGCCGGCGAACACCGACAGGCCGCTGTACTGCTTGGCGATGTTGTTGATGAGCTCGAGCATGTTGACGGTCTTGCCGACTCCGGCGCCGCCGAACAGGCCGACCTTGCCGCCCTTGGCGAACGGCACCAGCAGGTCGATGACCTTGATGCCCGTGACGAGCAGGTCCTGGCCGCCGGCCTGCTGCTCGAACGAGGGCGGCGGCCTGTGAATCGGCAGGTATTCCGTGGCTTGCACCGGCCCGCGGTTGTCCTGCGGCGCACCCAGCACGTCCATGATACGCCCGAGGGTCCCCTTGCCCACCGGTACCGAAATCGGTGCGCCGGTCGCCTGCACCGCGAGGCCGCGCTTCAAGCCTTCCGAGGAGCCCATGGCGATGGTGCGCACCACACCGTCCCCCAGCTGCTGCTGCACCTCGAGCGTCAGGTCCACGTCCTTGAGCTTCAGCGCCTCGTAGATCCTGGGGATGGATTCGCGCGGAAACGCGACGTCGATGACGGCGCCGATGATCTGGGTAATCTGTCCCTCGCCGGGAGTGGCCATGGTACGTTTCCTCAAACCGCAGCGGCGCCGCCCACGATCTCCGAAAGCTCCTTCGTGATCGCAGCCTGGCGGGCCTTGTTGTAGATCAGTTGCAACTCGGTGATCAACTTGCCGGCATTGTCCGAGGCCGCCTTCATGGCGACCATGCGCGCCGCCATCTCGGAGGCGACGTTCTCAACCGCAGCGCGATACACCTGGGACTCGATGTAGCGCATCAGGAGTCCGTCGAGAATCCCCGCGGCCTCCGGCTCGTAGATGTAGTCCCAGTGCTGCTGCAGCCCTGCCGTGTCGAGCGCCTCGATCGGCAGCAGCTGCTGGACGGCGGGCTTCTGGGTCATGGTGTTGACGAACTGCGCGTTCAGCAGAAACAGCCGATCGAGCTCCCCGGCGCGGTACCCATCCAGCATCACTTTGACCGTGCCGATGAGATCCTTGACGTGCGGCCGGTCGCCCAGGTGCGAGACGTTGGCGAGAATCGGCACCGACAGGCGCCGGAAGAAGGTCAGGCCCTTGGTGCCGATGACGCACAGGCTGAGGCGCGCGCCCCTCGCCTGCCACTCGCGCATGAGGAGCAGGGTCTGCTTGAAGACGTTGGCGTTGAGCGCTCCGGCGAGGCCCCGGTCGGTGGAGATCACGATGATGCCGACCGCCTTGGGCTCACGCGTCACCAGGAACGGATGACGGTAATCCGGATTCGCCTCCGTCAGATGCCCGATGACGTTGCGCATTTTCTGTGCGTAGGGGCGCGCGAGCCTCATGCGCTCCTGTGCGCGGCGCATCTTGCTGGTGGCCACCATCTGCATGGCCTTGGTGATCTTCTGAGTGCTCTTGACACTCGCGATCTTGGAGCGGATTTCCTTGGCGCCGGGCATGATGGCTCGCGTTACGGTAGTCGGCGCACGCGGCTCAGTATGTGCCGGTGGCCACAAAGTCCTCGATGCACTTCTTCATCGCCGCCTCGTTCTCCTTGGTGAGCTTCGGCTGGGCGTTGATGGCATCGACCATGGAGGCGTAGTTGGTGTGCGCGAAGCCCTGCAGCGCCGCCTCGAACGCCACCACCTTCTTCAGGTCCACCTTGTCCATGTAGCCGCTGTTGACCGCGTAGATGGACAGCGCCATCTCGGCGACCGACATCGGCGCGTACTGCTTCTGCTTCATCACCTCCGTGACGCGCTGGCCGCGCTCGAGCTGCCGGCGGGTCGCCTCATCCAGGTCCGAGGCGAACTGCGAGAACGCCGCCAGCTCGCGGTACTGGGCGAGCGCCAGGCGGATGCCGCCGCCGAGCTTCTTGATGATGTCGGTCTGCGCCGCGCCGCCGACGCGCGACACGGAGATGCCGGCGTTCATGGCCGGGCGGATGCCGGCATTGAACAGGTCGGTCTCGAGGAAGATCTGGCCGTCGGTGATCGAGATCACATTGGTCGGCACAAACGCGGTCACGTCCCCAGCCTGAGTCTCGATGATCGGCAGCCCGGTGAGCGAGCCGGTCTTGCCCTTCACCGCGCCCTTGCTGACCATGGTCACGTACTCTTCGTTGACGCGCGCGCTGCGCTCGAGCAGGCGCGAGTGCAGGTAGAACACGTCTCCCGGGAACGCCTCGCGGCCCGGCGGACGGCGCAGCAGGAGCGAAATCTGCCGGTAGGCGACCGCCTGCTTGGACAGGTCATCATAAATAATGAGTGCGTCCTCGCCGTTGTCCATGAAGTACTCGCCCATGGTGACGCCCGAGTAGGCAGAGATGTACTGCAGGGCCGGGGGCGCTGAGGCCGAGGCGGCGACCACCACGGTGTGCGCGAGCGCGCCGTGCTCTTCGAGCTTGCGCACGACGTTGGCGATGGTCGACTGCTTCTGGCCGATGGCGACGTAGATGCACTTAATGCCGGAGGACTTCTGGTTGATGATGGTGTCGACCGCGAGCGCGGTCTTGCCGGTCTGGCGGTCTCCGATGATCAGCTCACGCTGCCCGCGCCCGATCGGCACCATCGCGTCGATGGCCTTGTAGCCGGTCTGCACCGGCTGGCTCACCGACTGTCGGTAGATGACGCCCGGGGCGACGCGCTCGATGGGGGAAGTGCGCTCGGCTTTGACCGGGCCCTTGCCATCGATTGGCAGGCCGAGGGCATCCACCACGCGCCCCAGTAGCCCGCGTCCCACCGGCACTTCGAGGATCCTGCCGGTGGTCTTGACGGTATCGCCTTCCTTCAGGTGCTTGTATTCCCCGAGCACCACGGCGCCGACCGAGTCCTGCTCGAGGTTCAGCGCGAGCCCGAAGGTGTTGCCCGGGAACTCGAGCATCTCGCCATAGCAGGCGTCCGCGAGCCCATGAATGCGGGTGATGCCGTCGGTGACCGACACGATCGAGCCGACGTTACGGGCCTCGGTGACGGCCTTGAAGTTCTCGATCCTTTGCTTGATGAGATCGCTGATCTCGGTTGCCTTGATGGCCATATCGTCAGTTCCTGTGAAAGCTCAATTTTCTGGGTGGTCTTCAGGCAGTCAGTTCGTGGGCGATGCGGTCAAGGCGCGTGCGCAGCGAGCCGTCGATCACCAGATCGCCCGTGCGCAGCACCGCGCCGCCGATGAGCTGGGGATCGATCGCACAGTGCAGTCGTATCGTGCGCTTGAGTCTCTTCTGCAGCGCGGCGGCGAGCTTGCGCTGCTGACTCGCATCCACCGGCGCGGCGGAAGTGACCGTGACGTCGGCGACGCCTTGCGCGGCGTCCTTGAGCTCATCGAACAGCGCGCAGATCTCCGGCAGGTATCCGAGGCGCCGGTTGACGGCGAGCATGCGCACGAAGTTCGCGCCCTCGCGCCCAAGCTGCGTCCCCGCGATGCCGCTCACCAGCTGCGCGAGCTGCTCGGGCGTCACGCGCGGATTTCCCAGGAGCCTGCGGACGCGCGGGTCCCGGACTACCTCGGCCGCCACTCGCAGCGTCTCTGACCAGGGTTCGAGACGCTCGTGGCCGCGTGCCTCGGCGAAGGCCGCGCGGGCGTAGGGTCGGGCGATGGTGAGCCGGTCAGCCATGGTGCGTGCGTCAGATCTGCGCCGTGAGCTTGTCGAGGAGATCGGCGTGCGTGCGGGCGTCGATCTCGCGCGCCAGGAGCTTGGAGGCGGCGCGCACCGCGATGCCCGCCACCTCACGCCTCAGCGCCTCGCGGGCGCGCGTGGTGTCGAGCTCGATCCGCTGCTGCGCGGCTGCGAGAATGCGCGCGCCTTCACTGCTCGCCGCGCCCTTGGCCTGCTCCACCAGATCGCGGGCAGCGTGCTGCGCATGCTCGATGATGTGGCTGGCGCGCTCGCGCGCTTCACGCACGATTGTCTCCGCCTTGCTGCGCGCTTCGCTCAGCTCCTTCTCGCCCTCTTCGGCCGCGGCGAGTCCCGCGGCGATTTTCCGCGAGCGCTCCTCCATGGCTCCGAGAATGAGCGGCCAGATCCACTTCATCGTGCCGTAGACCAGCACGGCGAACACGAGCATCTGCACGATAAGCGTGAGATTGATGTTCACGATCTATCTCCTGCCGCGAACCGTCGGCGCGTGTGCGTCAGTGCGCCGCGTGCAGGGCGCTCACGAACGGATTCGCGAACGTGAAGAACAGCGCGAAGCCGATGCCGATCATCGCCACCGCGTCGAGCAGGCCCGCCACAAGGAACATCTGTATCCGCAGCGTCGGCAGCAGTTCCGGCTGGCGCGCTGAGCCTTCGATGAAGCGCCCTCCCAGGATGCCGAAGCCGATGGCGGTACCGAGCGCCCCCATGCCGAAGATGATACCGACGGCCAGCACGGTCATGGCCAGGATGTGTGCATCGTTTTCCATTCAACTCTCCTCAAAGACACGCAATGCGAGAAACTTTGCCCGAGCCTCAGGTCGCCCGTCAGTGATGCTCGTGAGCCATCGACAAATAGACAACCGTCAGCACCGCGAATATGAAGGCCTGGATCGTGATGATAAGGATATGGAACCCCGTCCAGATGAACCCGAGAATGAACTGGCCGATGATTCCAAACCACCCGCCGACGCTGGTCAGCGCGTGCAGCCCGTGCGACAACGTTAGAACCGCTATCAACAGGAAAATCATTTCGCCGGCATACAGGTTGCCGTACAGGCGCAGCGACAGCGAAATCGGGCGGGCAAGGAACGTGACCGACTCGAGGATGAAGTTCACCGGCACCAGCAGCGCCTGCATGAACACGTTCTTGGCGCTGAAGGGCTGCAGGGTCAGCTCGCTGATGAAGCCGACGACACCCTTCATTTTCAGGCTGTAGAAGATAATGAGAATGAAGACCGTGAGCGACAGAGCGAACGTCGCATTCAGATCCGTGCTCGGCACGACCTTCAAGTGCTCGAAGCCGGCGCCACGCGCCGCCGCCGGCAGCAGGTCGACCGGCACTAGATCCATGAAGTTGAACAGGAACACCCAGCAGAAGATGGTGAGTGCGAGCGGGGCGATGAGGCGGCTGGTGCCGTGGAAGCTGTCGCGCACCTGCTCGTCAACCTTCTCGACAATCCACTCGATGATGTTTTGCGTCAATCCCGGAACGCCGGTAGTTGCCTTGCGAGCCACCCACCAGAACAACCCGAAGAACACCACCGCCAGCAGCACCGAGAAGAACACGGTGTCGTAGTTGATGACGGAGAAGTCGATGATGCCGTGCGGCGCCTTGTTCGACAGGAACGTCTGGTGGTGCAGGATGTACTCGGTTACGCCGGGGGCCTTCTCTGCTGCCATGCTTGTCATCCGTCGACCCGTCACCCTACGCGCCGCGGCGCGCACCGCCCAGGGCGGGCAGCGCGGCCAGCAGCGCAATCCAGTACACCAGCAACGTGGCGGCAAACGCGGCGAACATCGCCAGCGGCGCCACCCTCACCACCTTCAGCACCACCACCAACAGCCCGATCACGACCGCGAGCTTCACCGCCTCGCCGAGGTAGAACGCGCCGAGCGCGCTGCGCGCATCAGCGCCCGCACCGCTCCCGAGCGCCAGGCGCGCCATCGCCAGGCTCCCCGCGGTGGCGATCCCTCCACCGAGAAGCGCCGAGAGCCCGGCGCGCGCATCGGCGAAGCCCCACGCGCACAGCGCCGCCGTCACGGCCACGCCCGCCTGACCCAGCACGACGCCGAAGGCCAGCCGCCGCGCCTGGGGCAGATCGGTCGCCAACACCTTATATAAGTCCCGCTCGAGGGGCTCTAAAGAGCCCCGGTCATGCGCCCTGGGCTGAACGCCAGGGCTTGACATTACTTCGGCCGTTCAGTCACTTAGCAACGGCAAAAAAGCCGCGGGATTATAGAGAGCGTGCGCGCGTGAGTCCACAGCACGAACGGCTGCGCGGCGTGCTGCTTGCCGTGATAATGTCGGAATAACCGCGGAGAATTGCGACCGCGTGATGGTACGCGTACACGCGTCCTAGCGGATGTGCGCGAGAATCCCGTCGAGCTCGTCCAGGCTGTTGTAGCTCACGACGAGCTTGCCCTTGCCCCCGCTCCCCTGCTGGATGGCGACGCGGGCGCCGAGCTTCTCGGCGAGCTCCTGCTCGAGCCGCTCGACGTTCGGATCGCGTCCCGATGCGGGCGCGCTCGAGCCCGCCGCGCTTGGCGCCTGGAGACGCCGCACCAGCGCCTCGGTCTCGCGCACCGAGAGGCCCTTCTTCGCCACGAGCAGCGCCACCTCGGTCTGCTGGCGGCGCTGGGTGAGTGCAAGCACTGCACGCGCGTGGCCCATCTCGATGGTGCGCTTCTCGAGCAGCTCGCAGACCTCGGGCGTGAGCTCGAGCAGGCGCAGCATGTTGCTGACGCCGGCGCGCGAGCGGCCGATGGCATCCGCGGCCTGCTGGTGCGTCAGCCCGAACTCGGTGATGAGGCGGGTGAGTGCGCGCGCCTCCTCGAGCGGATTGAGGTCCTCGCGCTGGATGTTCTCGATGAGGGCGACGGCGATCGCAGCCTCATCCGGGATGTCGCGGATGACCGCCGGGATCTCCGTGAGCCCGGCCATCTGCGCGGCGCGCCAGCGCCGCTCGCCGGCGATGATCTCGTAGCGTAGCGGCTCGCCCCCGTCTGAGGCGCCGAGGACCCGCACCACGATGGGCTGCACCACGCCTTGCGACTTGATGGAGTCGGCGAGCTCGGCGAGCGTCTCGTTGCGCATGTCCACGCGCGGCTGGTAGCGGCCGCGCTGCAGCACATCGAGCGGTAGCTTTGCGAGCTGCTCGCCTGCGGGCGCGGGAGCTGCGGCGACGTGGGGTGCGGCGCGGGCGCCGAGCAGGTCCGCGAGTCCCCGTCCCAGCGTCGGTTTTCGGTGAATCATCGTGATCTGTCCTCACCGGTCGCGTGGGCCTGGCGTGGCTCACCGGCGGGGCCCTGTCCTTCCTCTTCCTCGCCCTCGCCCTCGCCCTGCTCCCCGGAACCGTCGCCCGCGACCGCGGCCGCGAACGCGCTGTCCTGCGCCACCGCCTCGTGCGCCCGGGCGGCGAAGGCCTCGTCCTCGCGCCGGATCATCTCGCCGGCGAGCGCCAGATACGCGAGCGCGCCGCGGGATTCCTTGTCGTGAAAGAGCGCCGGCCGGCCGAAGGATGGCGCCTCGGCGAGCCGGATATTGCGCGGGATGATGGTGCGGAACACTTTTTCGCCGAAGTGCGTGACCAGCTGCGCGCTCACCTCGTTCGCGAGGTTGTTGCGGGGGTCGAACATGGTGCGCAGCACTCCCTCGACCGAGAGCTCGGGATTGGCGGCCTCGCGGATCTGGTCGACGGTGTCGAGCAGCGCCGAGAGCCCTTCGAGCGAGTAGTACTCGCACTGCATCGGGATCAGCACGCTGTCGGCGGCGACGAGGGCGTTCACGGTGAGCATGTTGAGCGCCGGCGGACAGTCGATGAGGATGACGTCGAAAGCCTCGCGCTTCGGCTGGAGCGCCTGCCGCAGCCTGATCTCCCGGCCGATAGGGAGTGTGAGGAGGCGCACCTCGGCGGCGGTGAGATCCTGGTTCGCCGGCAGCAGCGTGAAGCCGCCCTCGGAGACCTGCACCAGCGCCGAGGCGAGGTCCGACTCGCCGAGCAGCACCTCACAGGCGCCGCGCGTGAGCTGCGCCTTGTCGATCCCGCTGCCCATGGTGGCGTTGCCCTGGGGATCCAGGTCGACGAGGAGTACCCGGCGCTGGGTGGCGGCGAGCGATGCCGCGAGATTGACCGCAGTGGTGGTCTTGCCGACGCCGCCCTTCTGGTTCGCGATGGCGATGACCCGTTTCATGGGCCGACAGTGTACTTCACCGCCGGCTCGGCGCTGGATGCGCCGCTTCGGCGCGACCTCCGGCGGCCCCGGAAGGCCCGAAAGCCGGCCCCACCGGGGCATTGAGCCCGGGAAATCGGGGGTCTCAGGCCACCATCTTCTGCAGGCGCCGTCCGAGCCGCTCGCGCGCCATCTGGTCCGCGACCGAGTTGGTCGTGCGGTTCTCGTGCCGCGCGCGCTCGAAGATCTCGGTGAGCCGCAGCGGGATCTGCCCGATATCGTCCAGCACCTGCGCCTCGGTGGCGCCGCCCTGATACTCGCGCGAGGCGCTGATGATCCCGCCGGCGTTGATCACGTAGTCGGGCGCGTAGAGGATCCCCGCCGCGAGGAGCGACTGGCCGTCCTGTCCGTGCGCGAGCTGATTGTTCGCAGCGCCCGCGACGATGCGGGCGCGCAGGCGTGGAATCGACCGGGCATCGAGCACCGCGCCGAGCGCACAGGGAGCGAGCACGTCGACGTCCTCGGCGAGCACGTCGGCGGCCGCCACGGCGCGCGCTCCGAGCTCATCGCACACGCGTTGCACCGCGTCCGCTCGCACGTCGGCGACCTTGAGCCTCGCGCCCTCGCCGGCCAGCAACCGGGCGAGATGGGAGCCGACGCCCCCGAGTCCCTGGATGGCGACGGTGAGTCCCTCGAGGTCCGGGCGGCCGAGCTTGAACCGTGCGGCGGCCTTGATGCCGAGATGCACGCCGAGCGCGGTCTTCGGCGCGGGATCGCCGCCCGCCTCGCCCGGCGCGCGCCCGAGTCCGGCCACGAAGCGCGTCGCGCGCGCGACACTCGTCATGTCGGCCGTGGTCGTGCCGACGTCCTCGGCGGTCACGTAGCGCCCGCCGAGTGAGTCGACGAATCGGCCGAAGGCCTCGAACGTCTCCGGCGTCTTCTGCTTGCGCGGATCGCCGATGATGACCGCCTTGCCCCCGCCGAAGGGCAGCCCCGCGATCGCATTCTTGTAGCTCATGCCGCGCGAGAGGCGCAGCACGTCCGACACCGCCGCGGCAAGCGTCGCGTACGGCCACATGCGGCAGCCGCCGGCGGCGGGACCGCGCGCGGTCGAATGAATGGCGATGACCGCGCGCAGCTCCTTCGCGCCGACGTCCCCGAACACGACGAGCTCGTGGGCGTCGAATTCGCGCATGCTGGAGATTTCCATCACTGCAAAGGCTCCCCGGACGGATCTGCGCACACCGATATCGAGGGAAAGGCTACGCGCCGGCCTTTGCACGATTTTTCGAAAAGGTTGCTTCTTTAGGACCATTGGTGAAATATATCTTGCACATTTAGCCAGTATTAAGAGACGGACGTTGCATCCAGATTTAGACCGAGTCGACCTCCGGATGCTGGCTCTCATCCAGGAGCATGGGTCTCTGTCGGCCGCTGAAGTGGCCGAGCGCTTAGGCATGACGGCCTCGACGTGCTGGCGCCGCGTGAGCCGCCTCGAGCAGCTCGGCGTCATCAGGAAGCGCGTGGCGCTGCTCGATCGAGAGAAGCTCGGGCTCTCGGTGATGGTGTTCTCGCACGTCAAGCTCGCAGGCCACGGCCGTGATGCGCTGCTGCGCTTCGAGCGGGCCGTGCGCGAGCATCCCGAGATCCTCGAGTGCTACACGCTGATGGGTGAGACGGATTTTCTGCTGCGCATCGTGTGTCGCGACATCAAGGCCTACGAGGCGTTCTTCCTCGATCACCTGTCGCGATTTCCCGGCGTGCAGTCGGTGAACTCCTCGATCGCGCTCGCCGTGATCAAGGAGACGACCGCACTGCCGCTGGCGTCTTAGATCGCCTCCTTTGCCCCCACCGCTCGGGCCGGCGGGGAATCGAGCCCAGCGCAAGTGACGATCTGCTGCGTGTTGATGAACGGACCCTTGAGCTCGCGCGGCACCGCAGCGCGTCGGCTCTTGCGCCACAGGTCGTAGACCGTCAGAGCGCCGGTCAGTGTGCCGAGGGTCGCGAAGTAGGCCCGCGGCCCGAAGGCGTGTATCAGGCTCCCCGCGAGCACCGGGCCCGCGGCGGCCGCCATGCCGTTCATCATGAGGAGCGCGCTGCTCGCGTCCACC
>WNES01001225.1_pt1 | contig 12123 bp, 8 predicted proteins | sample 5399931 | NCBI WGS metagenome assembly WNES01 (sample SAMN13153332, study PRJNA577476) | soil metagenome | isolation source: 20 cm grassland meadow soil 2 days after 3rd rain plot 5 | place: USA:California | collected 2015-11-11
GTGGGAGCCGATGGCTTCAGGGCAGTCACACCGCCGGAGGCGCCAGGGTGCGCATTCGCCGATGGCCCCGTCGCCCCGTGGGTCGATGCCGCGGCTGGCGTCGCCGAGGACACCGGCGTCGGCGTGGGTGCTGGCTCCGAAGTCGGCCGCGGTGTGGCGGTCGGCGCCGGCGTTGGCGTCGGTATCGGGGTAGGCGTCGGGGCCGCGGTGGGCGTGGGCGTCGGAGCCGGAGCAGACGCACCCCAGGTCGGGTACTGAGCCATATAGTTTTCCAGCATCGAGTAACTCGGCAGCGCCCCCGTGGGCGGGTAGATGTTCATGCCGTCGCTTCCGGTGTCACTGATCATGTAGATGAAGACCCGCTGCACGATTCCCGAGGTTCGCGAGTTGTCGAGGATGTAATGGAGATATTGCGACTGCAGCGTGGTGCTGACGAGCGGGCCGGGCTGACCGTTCGAGTTCACCGCCCAACCGACTTCGGTGCACCAGATTGGCTTGACGCCGTTGTACGCGGCTTGCACGGCGCGGATCGTCTGCCATTCCAGCGGGTACGAAGGCGTGCTGCCGCTGGTCAACGACGGGTCGCCGCCCGGGTAGTAGTGGAAATTGGCGAAGTCCATATAGGGGCCGTAGCCGTTCTGGTAGAGCCAGGTCATGTAACTCTGAATGTGCGGCGTGTTGACCCACCACATGCCGAACATCCCCACCAGCGCGGTCGGCGATTGCGCCTTGACCGCCAGGTAGCCGGCTTTGAGGACCGGACCGTAATAATTCGCGGCCCGGCACGGTAGCGTATTCGCCCAGCTTCCACCCCAGTATCCGTCGTATTCCTCGTTGCCGATTTCGAAGCTGTCTACGTAGCCATGCCCGTTGTTGCCGTTGTAGCGGGCGGCGATGATGGCGGCGAAGCTGCTCATCTCGCTGGCGCCCGGAAAGAGGTTCACGCCGTTGCAGACCTGGGTCTTGCGAAAGGCGGGGGCGTCCTGGATGGGTACGGTGATGCGCACGCCCGCGGCGTTCGCCCGGGCAACATCGGAATCCATGCCGTTCCAGCTGTAGACCCCGGGAGAGGTTTCGATCGTCGACCAGTCCCGCTGCACCCGGGCCCACTTCACCCCGGAGGCCGTAACGCGGTTTTGGTAGCCCCAGATCGAAAAACCATAAGGGTTGGCGTTGTTGGCGGCATCGGCCCGCATCGGGGCCTGCAGCTCGGCGCATCCCAGCAAGCTCAACAGGAGAGCGGCGGCGAGGATTGCGATGGCGCGGCGGATACGCCGGACGGCCCCTCCATCCATGGCACCGTTGTAGCCCAGCGATCACGGAAATGGACCCCGTAAGGTGCCACCGATCGATAACAATGCTGCGGCGCCCGCCGGTCGTCACCGCGGCTTGAGCACCGCGAAACGGATTCGTTACGTTCGCAAGGGCTCGGCGGGCTGGGCGGTGACCGGCACCTCCGTGTTGGCCGCCGGCCGCCGGCGAGCGCGCCGCCGCCGCAGGAGCCAGAGCCCGGCCGCTAATCCGAGCGGCGCCGCCACCAACAGGATGGAGCCCACCCCGATCAGGGCCGCTCGGGCGGGACTCGTCACCAGCAGCGGCGCAGCCGCCGGAAAGGGAACCACCGCCCCCGCGCGCCGATGGGCGATGGCGGCCCCGGTGGGCGCTGTTCGTCGTGCACCCGACGGCGCGGCTGCTGGAGACCGCGACGCCTGAGCCGCGCTCCCGGCGCTGCGCCCGCTCGTCGCCGGGATCGCCAGTGGCTTGAATCCAGCCAGTCCGCGCAGGTGATCCCGGAGGCTGACCCCGTATCCGGTCGGCGTTCCGTCGTACTTCGTGATGAGCACCGGGTTGCCGCAGTTGGGCCAGGTGTCCCAGGTCCAGGCCGTGTAGGAAAGCCCATGCTGGTCGGCCCAGGGAAGGAATTGATTCATCCATCCGCCGGCGCAGTCGTGCTCGCCGAACTCGGTGGTGACGATGGGCACCTGGGCGGCGAGCACCGGCGAGACGCCCGCGTTCCAGCGGGACGGCTCGCTCCACCAGGTTTCGGGATAGTAGACGTGCCAGCCGGCCGCGATCTGCCCGACCGGATCGTGTGGCCGGTAGTTGATCCACTGCGGGATGTCGCCGCCCCAGCCGTTGGCGCTGAGCGTCACCACGTTGGTCGCCCCCGTGGCGCGTACCGCATTGAGAAGCGTCTGCATGCCGGCCGCCTGCCAGGTGCCCGTCCCATCGCTGGTCGTGCAGCCATTGAGCCAGCAATCCCAGCCGATATCGTGCGGCTCGTTGAACAGGTCGAAGACGACCCCGTGATCGTTCTTGAAGAAGCCGGCCACCGATGTCCAGAACGCCGGCGCATGATCGAGGTCGGCCATCTTGCGGCCCTGCCCGGTCTTGCCGTCGGCGGGCAATGATCCCTGGGCATTCCAGTGGAGATCGACGATGGCGTAGATGCCGGCCGCGTGCAGGCGGCTGACGTAGCCGGCGATCGCGTTGCGGTAGTTGGCGCCGCTGAAGGCGGCCGGGGCGCCGTTGATGCCGAGCCAGCAATCCTCATTGAGCGGCACCCGGACCGCATCGATGTTCCAGCCGGCCATGGCGGCGATCGATGCGGCGTCGGAGGGCCCGTCGAAGACCGCCCAGTTGGCCATGCAGGCGTACTCCGAGCCCGAGCGGTTGACGCCCAGCAATCGAACCGTGCGACCGCCGCCGTCCACGAAATGGTTGCCCACGATGCGCACCGAAAGCCCCGCCGCCTGCGCGGTGACGGGGGGTCCCGTGAAAACGGTAAGGGCCACGCCGACGAGCGCGCCGGCCCCGATCAGGGCGATGCAGTGGCGCACGCGCGATCGACGTAAGAGGGGGTTGCGCGACATCCGCTGACCGGCATGTTACACGGCGGCCACCGTCAGCGCAGTCTCAGGTGGTGGCCACTCTCCGTGAACGCCGGGCGCGTCGAATACGGCCTGCGATCAGCAACAGCGCAGTCAGGCCGGCGATTCCGAGGACGGTTGTGGCGACTCCCACCAGGATCAGTGGCGCATCGGCCTGCAGCGGCGTCAGCACTCGGGTGGGGGCGGCCGCCCGCCACAGCGCCGCCAGATGGTCGCGGACCCCGACCCCGTAGGCGGTCGGCGCGCCGTCGTAGGCGGTGATCAGCACCGGATTGCCACAGTCGGGCCAGGTATCCCAGGTCCAGGCGAGGTAGGAGATGCCCGCATCGTCGGCCCAGCTCATGAAATCCTCCACCCAATCGCGGGCGCAATCCTTTTCGCCGAACTCGGATGCCACCACCGGATAGCTGCCCGCTACCGGCCGCACCACCAGGTCACGGAGCGAGTCGAGACGTGGCCCGGGGTAGTAAACGTGCCAGGAAGCGGCCAGCTGCTGCGCCGGATCATGCACCCCGTGTGGCCAGCCGCGCAGGTCCCCCGACCATCGATTCCCCGCCACCAGGACCGGGTTGCGCGCGCCGGTGCGGCGGACGGCATCCACGAGTGACTGGAACCCCGCCGCCTGCCAGCGTCCGGTCGCGTCGCTGGTGACGCAGCCGTTCTGCCAGCAATCCCAGCTGATGTCGTGCGGCTCGTTGAAGAGATCGAAGACCACCGCGGAATCGCTCCGAAAGACCGTTGCCACCGAGCTCCAGAAAGCCGGCGCATGGTCGAGATCGGCCATCTGGCGGCCCTGGCCCGTCCGGCCGTCGGCGGGGAGCGTCCCCTGCGCGCTCCAGTGCAGGTCCACGATGGCGTACAGACCGGCCGCGTGGAGGCGGCGAACGTAGGTGCCGATCGCCTGGCGATAATTCGGACCGCTGTAGGCGGCGGGCGCGCCGTTGATGCCGAGCCAGCAATCCTCGTTCAGCGGAACGCGAACCGCGTTGATGTGCCAGGAAGCCATCGCGGCGATCGACGCGGCATCATCCGGACCATCGAAGCTGCCGCGGCCGTCCATGCACGCGTATTCGCTGCCCGACCGGTTGACGCCGAGCAACCGAACCGGCTGGCCGCCGCCGTCAACGAAATGATTGCCGACCACCCGGATGGACAGTGCCGCCGGGGCGGCGGCGATGGCCGGCAGCGCCGGGATCAGGACCAGGGTGAGCGCGATTAAGACCGGCAGCAACAAAAAGGCCGGCGCCGTGCGGCGCCGGCCTGGGCGGGCAATCCCTCTCACGCCAGCTGCCGGTAGTGGATCGGCAGGTTGAAAAGGAATCTCGTCATGCGCGGTCGCCGTACCAGCCAGATGTTGCTGTGCACCCGCTGCTCGGTGTCCCAGCGTTCCTTCGGGTGGCCGCCGCCGGCCAGGAATTCTATCTGCCGGATGCCGCGCCGCATGGCGTCCTGGAAAGCCCCGATCGTGGCCAGCAGCGCCACCGAGCGCGCCCGCCAGCTGGGCAAGAAACCGGAGTAGTAGAGGAACATCGTGTCGTCCTTTTCCAGCCACATCTGGACCGCGATCGGCTCGTTCGCCACCCGAATCGTCCCTATCCTCACCTGTCCAAGCTGGGCCAGCCTGGGCGCAACCTCGCGAATGAAGGCACGCCGGTTCGGATGGTCGAAGTAATCATCGTGGGCAATCCGCATGCTGGCTTCGGCCCGCTCGCGGTGCAGGTTGAACAAAAGCGGCAGGGCGGCCGAAATCTCGGCGGGCGTGGAGGCCACCTCGAAGCTGTAGGGCTGGCCCCGGCGCACCATGAGGCGCGGATAGTAGCGCACATTGTCGCGCATGCTCTTGTTGAGACTTGCGACCAGGGGCTCCCAGCTGGTGGGCACCCGGCGGTAATCGAAGACCACGCCCTTGCCGCGATAGGCGATGCGTCGCGTCATCCATTCCGGCAGTGGGTCGCGCTCGGCGAAGCCGGGGATGAGCACGGTGCTCCAGGGACGGGCCTGCAGCCAGCCGGCCAGGCTCTCGAGCAGCGCCATCCGGCAGTCAGTCGGAAACAGGAGCTCCCACTGCTCGGTGAGACCGTTCGCCAGGCCGTTGCCTTCCCAGCCGAGGGGGAGCAACATCGATAACCCGAGTCCGGACGTTAGGAGGCGGCGGCGGAAGAAGGGAGCGATGCCGATCACCCGGCCCGCCTGGCGAAACTCGAGGATCAGTAAGGCGCGGCCCTCGCCGAAATGATTCCACCAGGCCCGGTTCCACTCCCATGTCTGGAATGGTGACGGCACCTCGAGCTGATCGACCAGCTGGTTCCAGTCCGTTTGCATGGCGTCGAAATCCGCAAGCGTCGTCACCTCACGGATCGCCACGGCCGAGGAGACCGCCTCGGGAGCCAGTCGGGTCAGCGCCATAGCTTCAGCGCACCTCCGCCAGCCGGCCCGCGTCCGACCAGGCAGCATAGCGGGTGGTCGCCCGGGCGAACTCCTGTGGCGTGCCGCAGTCGTACGAGTCGGCGGAGAACTCCAGGGCAAAGACGCCAGGGACGCCATCGGTCAGCGCCGCATAGCCCTCGGTGAGCTGCAGCTCGCCGGTCGTTTTTGCAAGGCGATCGGCCAGCGCGTCGAGCACCGGCTGGGTGACGACGTAGCGGCCGAAGATCGAGAGGTTGGATCGCGTGTGGCCGGCCGGCGGCTTCTCCACCAGCTCGCGAACCCGCAGGCGGCCAGAAAAGAGTTCGCACACCGCCATGCCGAAGCGGGGTGCCTCCGCCACCGGCACCTTGCGGACACACAAGGTCGGTGCCCCGGTTTCACGCGACAGGGCTTGCAGGTCGCGCCAGTGATCGACACTGGGCACGACGTCGTCCGGAAGCAGGACCGCAAACGTGTCCTCACCGGTGAGCTCGCGACTCAGCAGCACCGCCTCGCCCGGACCCCGGGTCCACTGCTCGATGAAGGTGAGCCTCATCCGGCGCGCGATCGACTGCGTCTCCAGCAATCGCGCCAGCGCCGCCAGGTTACCCTGTTCGGCCAGCTCGCGCTCGAGCTCGGGTGCAGGTTCGAAATAGGTGCGGATCGCCCGCTTCATCGGCGAGATCACGATGATGGCGGAGTCAAAGCCGGCGCCCTCGGCCTCCAGCAAGGCATGGTGAATCAGCGGCCACTCGCCGAGGAGGAGGAGCTCTTTGGGTACCGCGCGGGTCAACGGAAGGAATCGAGTTCCGAGTCCGGCGGACGGAATCACGATGCGCATGCGATCTGTCCCTCCATCAGGCCGCCACGAGCGTGGCGAACCGCACCACCTGCTCGGCGCGCAGCCGGTCGACGAGGCGCTCGCGGGGAACCTCAACGTCCTGGTAGCTGATCACCTGGTCCTTTCCAATGTCCCGCTTGAGCCGGCAACCTTCGGCGACACCCATCGGCAGTAACTGCTCGGCCTGGACGATCTCCGCGTTCTCGCACTGCCCATAGGTCATGTAGAAGCCGATGCCATCGAGCACCTGCCCGGCCTTGAGGTCGACCTTGGCGGTGGTGACCACCTCGACCATCGGTCCTCCCAGCGGAGCCAGCACTCGATCCTTCAGCAGCACGGCGCGGGCGACGGAGATGGGAACTTCGAAGTGGCAGAGGTGATAGGGGGCGTAAAAGCTGTAGAGCGGACCCTCGCCCAGCCGGTAGAGGTTCAGGAAGTGGCGCTGCTTCGGATCGTCGTGCGTGGCAAACACGAACACGCCCGGCGCCGGCTTGGCGCCGACGACATAATCCACGATGCCGCCCAGTTCCCGAAGCCGATCGACGTCATACCGACCGGTCAGCTCGTCGACGTGACCGCTGACCTCGTAGCCGAGCATGCCGCGCTGCGCCACCCGCATGCCGGTGCCGTTGGCGACGATCGCCTGCTCGAAGGAGATCTTTGTACCGTCGGCGAAGCTCGTCGCCATCTGCGGGGACAGGCCCCACCTGGTCGCGTATCCCTCCTGCGTCGTCGGGTTGCGGTAGTGGTCCTGCAGGCCTTTGATGTTGCCGCACAGGAGAGGCGTCAGTCCGAGGCCCTTGACGAAGCGGTACAGATTCATCTGGACCCCGGGCTGGTCGCCGTCGCAGGCCGTCAGGATGACGCCCGCGCGGTCGGCATACACCTGGAGGATCGGCCCCACGGTGCCGTCGAGCTCGGCATTCATCAAGACAATGTCCTTGCCGTGCGCGATCCCGTCGAGGACCACGCCGGCCGCGAAGTCGATGCTGCCGGTGACCTCGATCAGGGCGTCGATCGGGCCGGCTCGACACAGGAGCGCGGGATCATCGGTGACCGCCGCCCGCCCGGCGGCGATCGCACCCTCCAGCCCGGTCACGGTATCGACCGTCGCCACGTCGCGGATGCCGGCCTCGGTATAGGCGCGAATTGCCGCCTGCGGATGGCGGTTCGAGATCGCCACCAGCCGCATCCCGGGCACCGCGTTGACGATCTGATTGGTGATCGCCCGGCCCATCGCGCCGGCGCCGATCATGCCGACCCGGACCGGCCGGCCGCTCCGCTCGCGTTCCTGCAGCGCGCGATCGACGATGATCATGCGAGTGCGCCAACCGGGAGCGGCTGCAGCAGCGGCCAGGCGGCGTCCTTCTCGGAGATCATGCTGACCGGCAGGGGCAGCGTGATGCGCAGCCGCGGGTCGCTGTAGCGCAGCCCGCGCTCCGAATCGGGGGTGTAGAACTCACTGACCTGATAGATCGCTTCGGCGTCGTCGGTCAGGGTCTGATAGCCGTTGGCGAACATCTCGGGAACATAGATGGCCCGCCGGTTTTCCGCCGATAGGGTCACCTGGAAGTGGGACAGGTACGTCGTCGAGTCCGGCCGCAGGTCCACGATGATGCTCTGGATCGCGCCCCGGACGCAGCGGATCAGTTTCGCCTCGGTCGCCGGGGGAAGCTGGTAATGCAACCCGCGCAGCGTCCCCTTGCGATGGTTGAACGACAGGTTGCATTGCGCGACGACCGTCTTCAGCCCGTGCGCGGCGAACTCCTGCTGACAGAAGGTCCGGGAGAAGAACCCCCGCGCGTCGGTGCGGGGCTCGAGGTCGATGACAAACGCCCCCTTGAGGTCGGTCTCGGTGAAGATCATGCCGCCACCAGGGTGCGCCAGCGGAGCGACCCATCGAGCTGGTCGGACGCCAGCAATGCCCTCAGCTGAAGCAAGCGGGTATAGCTCGGGCCCTGGAAGGTCTCGGCCGTCAGCCCCACCGCGCGGTAGCCGTCGAGCAGCTGACCCGCCCCGCGTGCGGCATTCCAGGTCGGCGCAAACCCGGGAAGCGAAGCCAGGATCTTCTTGAAGCTGACGCGATAATTGCGCGGATCCGGGTTCTTCCCCACATATTCCACGGTGGCCTGGGGCAGGAGCTCGTTGACGATGCCGGCCAGGTCGCGGACCTGGTAGTTCTCGCCGTCGGCTCCCACGTTGAAGGCCTGGTTGTGGACGGCGGCCCTGGGCGCGATCAGCGCCTGGGCAAACGCCATGGCGATGTCCTCCACGTGGACGATCGGACGCCAGGGGGAGCCATCACTGAGGATCCGGATGCGGCCGGTGGTGAAGGCCCAACCCATCAGGTTGTTGAGAACAAGGTCGGCGCGAAGGTGGGACGAGATCCCGTAGGCGCTGCCATTGCGCATATAGACCGGCGTGAAGTCGCCATCCGCCAGGGCCGCGATGTCCTCTTCGGAGCGCGCCTTGGACACCGCGTACGGGGTCAGCGGGCGCATCGGCGCATCTTCCGAAAGCAACGCATCCTTCCAGCCGTCGCCGTACATGCTGCATGAGGAGGAGAAGACGAATCGCGTCACGCCCGCGTCCTTCGCCATCCGGGCGAGGTGCACCGAGCCGCGATGGTTGATGTCATAGGTCCAGTCCGGGTTCAGGTCGCCCAGCGGGTCGTTGGCCAGCGCCGCCAGGTGGACGACGCCGTCGAAGCCGCGCAGGTCCTCGACCGTGACGTCGCGCACATCCTTTCGAATCGAGGGGACCGTGACGGCGCCGTCGCCGAAGAGACAATCGCCGAAGAACGCGGTATCGAGACCGACGACATCGTGGCCGGCCGCCGCGAGATAGGGGGTCATCACCGAGCCGATATAGCCCTGGTGACCGGTGATAAGGATACGCATTAGATTGCTTCCACCTCTCTTCGTATTGGTTGGATCGAATCGCCGGACAGCGTGTCGTGGTAGTAACGGTCGAGCTCATCAGCCAGCGGGCCGATCGCGTGGTGTCGTTCGACGTAGTCCCGGCCGGCCCGGCCCATCTCGCCGGCCAGCCGACGGTCATCCAGCAGCCAGCAGATCCGCTCCGCAAAGGCTCTCGCATCGTTGGCGACGAAGCCGTGACCGCCTTCTTCGAAGCGCAGGTCGCCGACCGCCGCCGTCGTGGTGACCACCGGGATGGCGCAGGCCATCGCCTCGAGCACTTTGTTCTGAATGCCGACCGCATAGCGGAGCGGCGCGACCGCCACGGCGGCGCCGGCGATCAGGCGTGAGAGCTCAGGGACGTAGCCGGTGACCTCGACGTCGGCCCTGCGCCGGCGCAGCAGCGCCGCCGGCGGCCTGGCGCCGGCGATCAACAGCCGCGCCTCCGGATGTCGCGAGCGGACGTGTGGCCAGATCTCGTCGCAGAGCCAGCGGGCCGCGACCCGGTTGGCGTGAAAGCTCATCTTTCCGGTAAAGACCACGGTGTTCGGCGATCGCTCCAGCCCCGGCCGGAAGCGAAAGAGGTCGACCGGGTTGTGCAGGACCTGGACCGGTGCAGCCGGTTGCAGCGCCAGCAGCCCGGCGGCGTCCCGGCGCGAGGCGACCAGCACCCGGGCCACCGACGAGATGGCCGTCGACTCGAAGCGGGAAAGGCGGCGCGCCTCATGCTCAAAGATTCGCCGGCGAGCGAGCCCCTGATAGGGCGCCGCCTGGGCGAACAGGTCCGAGACGCAGTCGACCGCGTCGAACAGGACGCGACGGCGATCGGACTTAGGCACGAAGCTGAAGGCACGGACGTGCTCGACGTGGATCACGTCGTATTCACCGTCCGCGATCGCCGCCCGAACCGCACGCCGCATGCGCCGCGATTCGACCGCCATGGCCTGCAGCGGATAGGCCCGGTCGGGCAGATGGCGGAGCGCGGCCAGCCGGTCCAGGCTGGTGGGGCGGAACGGCGTCAGGATATCGATCGCGTGCCGCTCCCGGAGCGCTCCCAGGAACAGCCAGGGGCGAACCGCGATCGGTGAGGGTGGATGCGGCCCTATATATAGGATGCGCAGTCTAGCCATGGATTAAGAGCGCCTCCTGGTACGTGGTTTCCGTTTGGGCGGCGACCGCCTCCCAGGAGTTGTCGCCGCTTGGGGGCGGGGCGGGCGGATAGGGCCCCATCAGCGCCCGGGCCACGGCCGCTGCCGACCGCTCCTCCACCAGGGCGCCGTAACGGTAGCGAGCGAACGCCTCGCCCAGACCCCCGGCGTTGGTCACGACCACCGGTTTGCGAAAAGCCGCGGCCAGTTCGAACGCTCCGCTGTCCGAGGTGTCGGTATAGGGGAGCGCCACCACGTCGGCCGCCGCGAAGAAGGTGGCGATGTCGTCCTTGGCGATGAAGCGCAAATGCCAGGCCACCGGCAGCCCGTCCCGCCGGGCGCGCTCCATGCGTTGGCCCACGTCGTAAAGCGGCCGGCCCGCGACCAGCCCGATCAGGTCGTGGCCCTCACTCCGCGCCACCTGGAGCGCCTCCAGGAAGAGGTCGAGGCCTTTATACCGGCGGATGAAGCCGAAGAACAGCGCCACGCGACTCCGGGATGGGAGTTGAAGCTGCTGGCGGGCCGCCGCCCCGTCCGGGAGAGCGCTGGCAAGCGGCGTGTAGACGCCGTGCGGCACCACGTCGATGCGGGCGCCGGGCAGCGCCTGGATGACCTTGTGCCTGGTCGATTCCGAATGGCAGATCAAGCGATCGAAGCCGCCGTAGAAACCCGAGAATGACCCCAACCAGGGCCGGCGTTCGTGGGCGCGAGCGTCGTGGACCGTGCATACGGTGGCCATCCGCAGCCCGCGATAGAGGAAGCGCTCGATGACGGGCAGAACCGTACCCTGCGCGTGCACGACATCCGGCTGGAAGTGCTCCAGAAAATCGCGCGCCGGGTCGAGCGCCCTGGCCAGCTGCATGGCCTTGCGCGCTTTTGGCTGGGTCGAGGCGTACGCAAAGGGGCGGACGATCTCATACGGCGGATCGGGACGCAGCGGTTCGAACAACGTCGAGGTCACCACCGCCACTTCGATGCCGCGGCCGGCCAGCGCCCGCGCCAGGCAGTCGGTGTAGTCGGCGGTGCCGCCGATGCCGAAGAATTCAACCAGCGCGACCCGGCGGGGTACGGCCGGCTGGACGGCTGTGCGCGCGGCGCTGGCGAGCATCGCGCTGCTCAACGTCGGACCCTCAACGCGTGAAGGGCGAACGCCGCCAGCGGCAGCAGGGCGTCGCCGGGTGGCCGCAGGTGCGGCCGCGACTGGCCCACGATCCGCCACTGGGTCCAGTGGTCTCGCACTGCCGGGTTTGTGCTCCGTCCGTCGAGCGCGGCGCGCACCGCGATGCGCACCGCCCGGCGCCGGAAGAGGGTGCGCAACTCTCCAAGCACGCCCTCGGCCGCGGCCAGCTTCCGCACGGGCTCGAAGTATGGGTTGTATAAGTACTCGTGGAGAAGGATCACCTGATCGACGCGGTCCGCGCGAAAGCTCCGCAGGGCCAGGTTGGCGGCGCTGGCGGCGCCATTGTGAATGCTGAAGCAGGAGAGCGGCTCGTCGACGTAGGCAATCCCCGTGTGCAGGCCGACCCGAAGCCAGTACTCGAGGTCCGGAATCTGCACGAGATCTTCGTTGAACGCACCAAACTCGTCGAAGACCGAGCGGTGCATCATCACGGCCGTCGGCTCGCCGATGAAGTTGCGCCCCCGGTACTCGAGGGCCAGCCTGGCGACTTCCTCGGGCCTGATGTAGCTCCGGCCCGGGAGCAGCTCGCGAACTTCATAGCGGCGAACCTCCCGTTCCATCATCGCCCGCTGGGCCTCGTCGACGCCCTCGTAAAAGAAGAGGCGGCGACAGATCGCCATCCGGTAGGTGCTGCCCGACGCCTCGAGCAGGCGCTCGATCGCGGTCGGTGCCAGGACGTCATCGACATCCATGAACTTGATCCACTCGCCCCGGGCCAACGCGATGCACCGGTTCCGAT
>WNES01001226.1_pt1 | contig 12123 bp, 6 predicted proteins | sample 5399931 | NCBI WGS metagenome assembly WNES01 (sample SAMN13153332, study PRJNA577476) | soil metagenome | isolation source: 20 cm grassland meadow soil 2 days after 3rd rain plot 5 | place: USA:California | collected 2015-11-11
ATGGGCGATACCGGCCCGTGTGGGCCCTGCTCGGAAGTGCATGTCGATCTTACACCGGATGGCGACACGCGGGGGGCACTCGTAAACAAAAATGATCCGCGTTGCATCGAAATCTGGAACCTCGTTTTCATCCAGTTCAACGCGCAACCTGTAGCCGGGGGCGGTGACCCCGGCCGCGTCGAGTATGTCCCACTCGCGGCGCGTCACGTCGATACCGGGATGGGTTTCGAGCGCGTAACCGCAATTATGCAAGGCACAAAGGATTTCAGCGATTTCTGCGGAACTATTTCAAATTACGAGACCGATATTTTTCGCCCAATATTCGATGAGCTGGAAAAACTGAGCGGCAAGAAATACGCCAGCACACTTCCGAACGCGCAGGGGAGCACACCCGGCTCGGGTGTGGCGATCGGTGGCCCGCCGATCGAGCAAGTCGCAGCGAGCCGCGGCGACCAGCACGCCAGCGGCGTGCGCTCCCCAGAACAACTCCAGATCGACGTCGCTTTCCGCGTGATCGCCGATCACATCCGCGCTTTAAGCTTCGCCATCGCGGACGGAATTATCCCATCAAACGAAGGTCGCGGTTACGTTTTGCGTCGCATCCTTCGTCGTGCCGTCCGTTACAGTCGCACTCTCGGTTTTCACGAACCATTCTTCTTCAAACTTGTCGATGTGGTGGCGGAGACGATGGGCGACGTCTTTCCCGAAATCCGAGTGGAACAAGAAAGAATTAAAGAAGCCATTCGCCGCGAAGAGGAGTCGTTTAACACGACTCTGGACGAGGGAATTTCGGTGTTCCAGGGAGCGACGAGCTATCGCCAGGCGCTTCTAGCTTTAGCGAGACCATGGCGTGCCAAGCTCGAGTTGTTTCTACAAATGATTTCTTCGCTACCTGACGCAAGACGACCTTCTCGCTTCGTTCTACAGCGATTTGTCGAGCCGCTCGAACAGCTCAGTATGGATACGATGATGGCGGAACTCATGCATGCGCCAATCTTCAGAAGCGGGCTTAAAGCTGAGAGGCTTGCGCTTCAGGACGAGCAGAATCTGTACAGGGGAATCGTTCAACTGGAAGTGCTATGCAAGCACCTTACGAAACCCGATCTAATTGAATCTGAGTTCTTCGAGCGCTTCGAGCAATTGAAGGATATAGCCAGACGGTTGCTCAACCAAGTCGACCAAATGGACGCTACTGCGCGAATTTTCCCCGGCGGCGCGGCGTTCGTTCTGTACGACACTTATGGATTTCCACTGGATCTTACTGAACTGATGGGACGCGAGCGCGGACTTAGTGTCGATGTTTCCGGTTTCGAGAGATTAATGGAGCAGCAGCGCGAGCGTGCACGAGGGTCACAAAAAAAACAGAAGATCGAAGCCGACCTCCGATTCACGAGCGAGTTGGAAGCAAAGAAAATCTCTTCCACAAAGTTTCTGGGTTACGATCTTCTTGAGGCGGAAGCAGTCGTTGAAACCGTTCTCCCGGACAAGAAATCGGACGAACTAAATATCATTGTTGATTGCACGCCTTTTTACGCCGAGATGGGCGGTCAGGTGGGGGATCAAGGATTGCTGCACGTACCGGGACACGACTGGACTGAGGTCGGTCAATTGCGCGTGATCGATACGCAAAAACGCGGCGAAGTTTTCGTTCATCGCGCGGCGATTGTGGAGGGTCGCGCGCCGGAACCGGGCGAGGCGGTGCGCATCTCAGTAGATGCCGATCGACGCCGCGCGATTCAGGGGCATCATACGGTGACACATTTGTTGCACTGGGCGCTGCACGAAGTTGTGTCGCGTGATGCTTCGCAAAAGGGCAGCTACGTCGGTCCCGACAAATTGACGTTCGATTTTTCCAGCGCGGCATTGACGAAGCAGCAGGTGCGTGATGTGGAAAAATTAGTGAACGAAAAAATCGCGGCGAACGCACCGGTTTCGTGGACTGAAATTCCGTACGGAGAAGTGAAACAGCGAAAAGACATCATTCAATTTTTCGGCGAGAAATACGGCGATACAGTGCGTGTGCTGCAAATCGGCGGCGACCCTCGCGCGCTCAACGGCTACTCCATGGAACTCTGCGGGGGGACCCACGTCAGATCCACGGGTGAGATCGGCCCATTCCGAATCGTCAGGGAAGAGGCAATCGCTGCTGGGATCCGCCGGATCGAAGCGGTTGCCGGAGACGCGGCACGCAATTGGGCGAAGCAGGAAGCTGCGCGCCAGCAAGAGAAGTTTGAAGCGCTCGCGCGCAAGAAACCCGACATTGCAGTGCTGCCTTGCTTTGAAAGCAAAGCTGAGACCGCTGAAATGCTGCGACGGATCGATGCGCGTGCGGCGCATCTGGAAAAAGTAGATGTCGAGGTTCGCGAATGGGAAAAGAAACATGCGAAAGAAGCAGAAGCGCATTTGCGTGGCCACGCCGCGCAGATTGCGAACGAATTGGCGTCCTCTAACGTTGGCCTGAAATTCTGCGTAGCCAAAGTTCCGGATGCCGACGCGAAATTGCTGCAATCGGTCGCCGATGCGTTAAAGCAGAAATTTGACGCGCCGATCGTTCTTGCCGGAGCGAAAGAAAATACCGTGGCGCTTGTGGCCGTTGTTCCAAAGCAGCTGACTTCAAAATTTCAAGCGAACAAAATCATTCAGCAGGTCGCACCGATCGTCGGCGGCAAAGGCGGCGGCCGACCGGAAAATGCGCAGGGCGGCGGTACTGACGCAGCGAAAATCGACGAAGCGATGGCGAAAGCCCGCGAGCTTTTAAGTTAGCGCGCAATTATGGCGCTCGCGCTCGGTGTTCGCGCGCGTTTCACGAGCAGCTTCGCGTTTTTGCCGTCGAGCGACATTCGATAAAGGGACGGCTCGTTTTCGTTTTGCAGGATGCAAAGGAATTGGTCGTTGCTCAGCCAAAACGGCTCCCAAACGAAATCATTCTTGCCGGTAACGCGAACTGCTTTTTCGCTCGCGGGATCGAATTTGTAGATCGCCGGTTGTGGACCGTCCCAGTTTGCGCTCGTGCTCAGCTCCGCAATCGACATCCATCAACAGCGCCTTGCCATCGGGCGGAACACTGAGCCGATCGTTGCTGTTCATGCTGGCGTCGGTCAAAATTTTCGAGAGCTCCCATTTCTTCAAGACGTTTCCGTCCAAATCGATCTGGTAAAGATTTTCGAGATCGTGACAAAAAATCGATTTGCCATCGCGAGCCCATTCCGGCGCCCCGAACGCTTCGCTTTTCAATTCGGCATTTTTCACAAAACGAAAACCGGAACCATAGGCATTGGCCAAACCGAGATGCCACTCCTTTTCCGCCATGATGGAGAACGCGAGCTGCGTTCCGTCCGGCGACCAAACCGGCCCGAAGCAATTGTCGCTCGGAATATCTTTTATAACCGTAACCTTCCCGCTCGCCACATCTGCGACGGCTATGCGGCGCTCGGGACCGGGATTCTTCGCATCACCTTCGGTGTTGAACGCGATGCGCGTGCCGTCCGGCGAAATTTCGGGCAATGCGCCTGCGGCAATTTTTTTCGCGTGTTTGCCATCGAGATCGGCAACGAAAACATTCTCGCCGCGTTCATACGCAATTTTCCGCTGCGCCGCATCGCTGAGCGCGGAAGTGCGAAGCAAACGAAGATGGAGAGCGTGAGCGGTTTCATTGGTGCAGCTTACGGCGCGCTGACAGATGGGAAACGCGCATTCTTGATTAGGCGTTTCAAATTTTCCCCGTCGACGGACATTCGATAAATCGAATCCTCCTTTTCGCCGGCCGCTTTGCTGAGAAAGAGAATGTTGTTGTTATCGATCCAAACGCCGTCCCAGCCGAAAAGTTTTTTCGGCGTGAGCCTCGTCGCCGTTTGCGATTGGAGATCGAACACCCAGAGTGCAGGCAACGGCCCGTCCCAATCTTTGCGGCCGGATTCTTCGCCCACGTCGATGCTCAAGAGCAATCGCTTGCCGTCCGGCGAAACGTCAATCCGACCGTCGCCGCTCATATCACCCTTCGGCACGATGTTACTGATCTTCCATTGCGCGCGAATCGCGCCGTCGAGCCCGAGTTGATAAATGTTCGTCATGTTCTGGCAAAAAACTGCTTGTCCGTCGTGCGCCCAGATCGGCGAGTAGAGGGTCACTTCATTTTGAACGCCGGGCTTCAGCACATGAAAATTCGTGCCATCGGAATCAATAGCGACGAGATCCCAGACTTCGTGCGGGCGCGTAGTGAAAAGGATTTGTTTCCCGTCGGCCGTCCAACTCGGGTAATACGAATTGTCGCTCGGGACATCTTTGAAGACGTTCAACTTTCCGGTCGGAACTTCCACCACAGCCATGTGACGCACGTAACTCGTCTCGCTCGTTTTTTCGACGGTGTTGAACGCGACACGCGTGCCGTCGGGTGAGATCGCAGGGAAAATTCCGTCAGCGACTTTTTTCTCACCCGTCCCATCCAGATTGGCGATGTAAACGGCGTTATTGCGATCGAAGGCGATGTGCCGGTCAGCAGAAAACGCAGTGGCGGCAACACTGGCCACAGCAAAAGCGAGGAGAATGATTTTTTTCACGGCATTACCAATGTAATGAAGAAGGTCGCAGCAAGTGCGGTCGCGAGGACTATTAGATAAGCCAATCCGCCGAAAAGAAACTTTAAAATGCTGATGAACCAGCTCTGCCGATAAACGCGACGGATTGACAAGAAGATTTGGATTACGAACGCAATCCAGAGGAGCGCGATAATCCAGCCCGCGATCGGACCTGAGACCACGCGGTTGAGCCCGATCGTTGTGAGCACGATCAGCATGATCCCGGTGTAAGCGAATGTGTGGATGTGAAGCGCATAAATCAGATGGTCGATGTAAAAAATGTGGCGACGAAGGTAGAGAACTTTCAGAACAAAAGCGAAGAGCGGGATACAGCAGAGCATCATGTAGGGCAGATTGCTGAAGAGCGTACTGATAAAAAGTCCCATCTTCGTTCCGCGTTCCCCCATTTTGTCCTTGGCCCGTGCTTCCACCCAGCGCTCAAAGGGAGTTGAGGATTTCGTGTCCGGACCAAAAACCACAAACGGTCGCTCGCCTACTTTCCCAAATTCCTCCTTCTGCTTATCGGTTCTGGGCGTGGGTGAGGGTGAAGGCGCGGTCGGTGGAGACGGAGAAACGAGCGCGGGTGATGCTTGAGCCTGAGGCTCTCGCAATAACGCCTCCAGTTCCTCTCGCGCAGCAGGCGGCAAATCTCCTTTCTTTAAATCGGCTTCGAGCTCCACGCGATCTTTTGGACCCAGTTTGCCCGGTTCGAGATGAAGCCCTTTTGCCCCATAATTCACGGCAAAGAAAAAGAGAATGCTGGCCAGCAGATAAAGCCGCAGCGGATGCACATAACGCACACGATGCCCGGCGAGAAACTGGTTCGTTAGTTTCCACGGTCGAACAATTAGGAGGCCGATTGTTGCGAAAAACTTCGAGTCCCAGTTAAGGAACTCATTGAGAAGATCAGCGATTACGTGGCGGAAAGAGCGGCGGTAATCAATCGCCGGTTGACCGCATTGCGCGCACCAATGTCCTTGCAGTTGCGCTCCGCAATTCTCGCAGTGGGTGAGCGGCGAGCGCTCCGTTTTTCGCCGACCGAAAAAGCGCCTTCGACGCGGTGGCGTTTGTTCGATCGCCGAGATCGCCGTATCGCCCAAAATGAGTTTTGTCATTTCATCGGCCATCTCGCAGTTTACGAAAACGCGACCGGAACGTCTATTTGGAATCTTTTCTGTTCGTCGGCTCCACACCCTCGTGCGCGCTAACGCGGCTGCCCTAGCAGAGCGAGTCTCGCCCTACCAGGAGGCAAGATCGGCATCGAAACTTGAGATTGACCACATGCCCAGCGCGATGCCACGATCTCCTCCCAGTCGGATTGACTCGGCCTAACCAGTAGAGCGACGTGGCGTCTCAATTTCTAAGAACCAAGAGTCCGGATCACTTGATGGCCGAGGCGGCTGCGCCAGAGCGTCAACTGAAGCGCGCACTCTCCGCTTTCGATCTTACCTGCATCGGGATCGGTGCGATCATCGGCGCCGGAATTTTCGCGCTGGCAGGAACCGCAGCAGCCGGCGAGCAAATAGAGGCATCAATCTGGAAAACGCCAGTCCTGAATTTCATCATATCGTATCTCACGCACGTCGACTTGGTGTTTGGCCGGCCGGGCGCGGGGCCGGCGGTTATGCTTTCTTTTGTGGTGGCAGCGGTCGCGTGCGGATTCGCGGCGCTTTGTTACGCCGAGCTCGCTTCGATGATTCCTGTTTCAGGCTCGGCCTACACGTATTCGTACGCGACCCTCGGTGAGATCATCGCGTGGGTTATCGGCTGGGACCTGATTCTGGAATACGCGGTCGGCAACATGGCGGTAGCGGTCGGCTGGTCTGGGTACTTCGTTAAACTGTGCGGGAGCCTCTTTGGTCTTAAATTTCCCCTTTGGCTGGTGAGTGATTACCGGACGGCGAGCGATCTGCTGTCCACAGGAGGTGAGGCGCTCAAGAATTACTCCTCGACTACGTTGCCGGTCATTGCCGGCCACCCCATCGCTCTTGACTTGCCGGCGCTTCTCATCGTTGCAGCCGTGACTGTGCTTTTGATCTATGGCATTCGGGAGAGCGCGCGCACGAACACTGCCATTGTCGTCACTAAGGTTGCAGTCGTCGTCTTTGTCATAGCGTTCGGCGCGTTCATGGTTCACCCGACCAATTGGCATCCGTTTCTCCCGAAAGGGATCGGCGGCATGATGAGCGGCGCAGCGATCGTCTTTTTCGCCTTCATCGGATTCGACGCTGTCTCGACTACGGCCGAGGAAACCAGAAATCCGCAACGCGATATGCCGATCGGAATCATCGCCAGTCTCATTATTTGTACGCTGCTCTATGTCTTGATGGCAGCGGTCCTCACCGGCATGAGAAAATACGCAACCTATTTCGGCGATTCGGCCGCGGTCGCGACAGCCTTCGCTGGCCGGCCCTGGGCGCAGGCGCTCATCAGTGCCGGGGCGCTCGCTGGTCTTACTTCGGTGCTGCTGGTTTTCCAACTCGGTCAGCCTCGCATCTTCATGGCCATGGCACGCGACGGACTGCTGCCGCAATATTTCGCGAAAATTCACCCCCGGTTCCGCACACCGTACATTACCACAATTTGGACCGGCGTCGCGGTCGGCGCCGTCGCCATGCTTACAGACATCGGCTCACTTGCCGATCTGACCAACATCGGAACGCTTTTTGCCTTTGTCCTCGTTTGCCTCGGCGTGATTATTTTACGGCGTAAAGAGACCAACCGGCCTCGGCCGTTTCGTGTTCCGTTGGTTCCGTTGTTCCCGCTTCTCGGCGTGTTCCTTTGCGTCGTACTGATGCTGAGCCTGCCGCTGGAAACATGGGGACGCTTCTTTATCTGGCTCATCATCGGCTTGTCGATTTATTTTCTGTACAGCGTGCGCCACAGCAAACTCCGTCGCGGCATCGACGTCGGTCCGACTGAAGACATTCCGCCGCCGCTCATTAAGACGTAAGATCGAAAACCAAGCTGCGCGAACTATGCCGCTTGCTTTGCGTGGCTTGCCCTGTCGTCGATTTCGAGCCACTCGAAGGTTGTCGTCTTTGCCGGGTCGAGCCCGAGTTTCTTGGCCTTTTCGCTGAAGAAGTCGCGCTTTTCCGGATCGTTGTAGAGGCTGCTGGCCTCCACCTCGATTCCCCAGCGCGTGATTTCCTCCGGCGTTTTCTTTTTGCCATTGCGGTTGAGCCACTCGACCATCTCCTGATCGCTCACTCCGTTTTCAATTTGGGCTTTGAAATCGTCAGCCTTCACGCCCTTGAAACCGAACAGCGTGTTATCGAGCGGGCAATCAAAGTGATATTCACCGATGTCTCCCGCTACGAGCGCGCGGCATTTATCGATCGTTCGCCCGAGAATTGCGTAACCGCCGACCCGAATACGTGGACTGCGCGGCGCTTCCCTTGTTAAGTCTTTACCACCAACTTTCTTCTTCATACTTCACGAATCGACGAGGCCAGATGGTTCGGTCGCAACCCCAAGCAGATTCAGGAGACGCGAAATGAACCCGCCTTCCGCATGATTCATTATACGGTGTACGGTGACACAAGAAAACGATGCTATTTCGACGCACTCGCAGCGATGACAGAGGCTTCATCACATTCGAGTTTACCAGGTGGAGGTCGACTATCCCAGTCTTTCGGAAGCTCGTCGCTCATTTGCTGTTCCTCAAAGAGGGAGGCGTTTCTGCGGCGTTGCTATAAAAGCAGCCAGTCCAAATCGGGTGGTCAGGATCGCCTTGCTCGAATTCAATCCAAACCGAAGCGCCCACCTTGGGCAATGAGCTGGCTACTTTTTTAGGTGCACCAAACGGAACAGAAGGCATCGCCCAGCTGGAGGTGAAACCGGAGATGTCCGGCACCTGCACCATCAATCGGCCAATCTGCATCGGGTCAATGTTGTCGATCACCGAGCCACGGTATTTGCCAAAGTATTTCTTATCCGCGGCCTCCGGCGGCCCAACTCTGTTAGCGTAGCGACCGCGGGATTGGTCAAGTTCAGTTAACGGTCGGAACTGAGGACGGCAGTCTTCCATTACTGCCACATTGCCGTCGCTAACCTCAATGATCGCTAGGCGGCAGAAGTGATAAACGATGCCGTGCGCTAATCGGGGCACTGGATTCGGCGGCAATGCCGTGTCTTGCGGCCACTCCACGTCACCTGTGGCCGTCCGGGCCGGAATCATCCAGTAATCCCCAGTCTTGTAGATGCCGTTCTCAAACTTCACTTCCACTCCATCTTCTAATGGGAGGAAATGGTCGTTGCCCACTGGGACGGAAAAGTCCGACAGCCCGGGCGAATCCCAGCGGCGCACCTTGGCGTGGAGCGCCAGGTCCAAATCGCTCAGTGTACCCGGCGGGATGGCTGTTGCCGGGTCCACGGTTAGCACAAGGTCTTCCACCTTCCTGATACGCGCCAGCGTGCCGGGCAGAGCCAGCAAGTCGTGCCGGTCGTCTGTGATTTCGATCCACTGGCCAGGACCGAATCCCAAAGCAGTATCGTGGCGTGCTGTCGTCAATTTGATCTTGCCGTTGCCGATCGATTGGACGGCCGCGACAATCGAGGCGTTATCGCGCGACCACTTGAAAGTTGGTGCCGAACTGCCGCCTCCAAGCTCGCCGGCGTTGTGAATTTCGACGCGGTAAAGCTGATTCTCCAATCCAGTAAAGCCGGCGCTGGGAGGTACGATGGATGGCTTGTCGGATTGTTCGTCTGGTCTGGTCCGGGCGCTCAACCGGCCAGTGCTTCGTGCAATCAATTCATTCCAAGACGCCAAATCGTCTGCGCAGGTCCCCCCCGTGCCGACGTCGCCAATGCGTAGGATCTTGACGTGCCAAATTATTTTGGCGCGGGTCGCCGTGTCCGGCCCGCCGAGCGACACTTCACGAATCTCTGCATCGTCCAACGCGGTCAGATGGCGCTGCCAAACATCGAGATAAACAAGATAACTTCCTGAGTCTTTGATCGACGTGGTTCCGGGCAAATCGGATTGATTGGTAAACGCGACCTCTTGGTCGTTCTGACAAAGGATACCGTCTACATAGAATCGCCCAGCTCCGATAGTGAAATCACCGCGGCTTCCGTTTAAAATTTTAAATCCCGCATTATGCTTCGGCGCGCCGCACAGCCCGATCACATCGCGCGCCTCGGTCTCAGTCCGGTGAGCTGTGATGTCGGCCTGTTCGTTCCAGTCCGCGTCGAGGGACACGCGCCCTTGCTGCGTCAGCACGCGGCTGAAGTGTTTCAAAGGATCAAACGTATCTCGGCTGAAGTCGCCTTTCATAGTTGGTTCCCTTTGGTTGAGTTTATCTGATGCGGAGCTTCTTGCGCGCAAATTTTATATGTAATTTTATGCCATAATGAATTCACCCGTTTGTTTGCGGAGAATCCCATGTATTGCGCGGGCAACCGTGAAAAGCGTATGCGATTAACTGGACGCGGGTGCGTCCGCAGGACGAAATCATTCTCCTGGCAGGCCCCATCGAAGCGCCGCGACCATCCATTCGTCTCTTCCAACGACCCTTAAGGTAAGGAGCGGTGACCGACACTAGTTGCTTCGTTGCAGCCTGCCTGGGCGATCTCGGTCGGCTCTTTTGTTACATCAAGGAACCCTGATGTTGATCGTGGGTTGCGGGATGTAGCGAACGATGTTCGCCCGAATCGCATCCGGCTCTCGCCATTGAGCGAGGTAGTTCAGCCCGTTGTGGTAGAAAAAGCCACCGCTCATGTAGTCGCCTCCGGGATCATGGCCTTTCCATGAACGGAGCGCACCGCTCGTGACCGACAGCGGGATGATCTTCGACTGGGTACTCGGCGAACCGTCGAAGATGCAGCCCCGAACGGACATGTCTTGAGGGAGCGTCCAGTTCGGTGGCTCGTTCGGCTGGATTCGCCGCGGCCACTCAAGCCAGTAGAACAGCGACGCATTCGATACCACGTCAGGAGGCATGCTGATGTAGTCCGGGTCGATGAAGGTGCCGTGAAGCACCGAGTAGTTCGCTGGGTCCCTCGCTTCGATCCTGCCAGCCAACCTGAGTGATCCAGGCTCGAGTGAGGGCTGGCCCCCTTGATCGACGACGCCGATGTCCACGATCGCGTAAATGTTTCGACCGTGCACGTTCAATGCCAACAGCGAGACTCGGACCCTGCTTGTCGATCCATCCGCGCTCACGCGGGAGATCGATGGGTGGGCGATCGTCTCATCGTTCTCCTTCATGGTCACGTCGGGCGGCTGGGTCTTGATGGGGGAGCCATTCACGATGTCCCAGTACTCCAGGATCCCTAGTGGTTTCGAGTTGGGGAGCGGTTCGTAACTCAGGTAGTGGCCGCCCTGGGGATCTACTCCTACCTTATGCTCGTTGCCCAGGATCACTTGGGCGATCTTCGGTACCGCGTTGTTCTTGCAGTCAAAGATATTCGAACAGAGCAGCCTGCCGTAGAAGCGCGTACTGTCTCTCCCCCAGTGGTACAAGAACAGCCGGCCGTTGGGAGTAGAGGTAATGCCTACCGGTCCCGACATAGGGCTACCCTCGAAGTTTAACATGTCCCAACTCTTGCCTTGGTCGCGTGAGAACAGGACCCTCGTGTCCTCTCGGTGCGGCGCCGTTGTCCCGTCGGGTAAGGGGAACTGTCCCGATTTGAACGTTGCTGTGAGATACAGGTATCCCGTGAAAGGACATGCGTACACCTCCGGACGATCCGAGCCGGGAGCGGTCCACCACCCTTGCAGGTCGCAGGCCCAGGCAGCCGCCTGCTGCCCCTTCTGGTTCAGCTGATTGACCCAACCCTTGCACTTCCCCCCGAGTTCACTGCTGTGCTTGATCAGCTCAGGGTCACAGTAATCATCGATTTTCTCTTTGAGGTTCTTGATCTCCTGTTTAAGCTGATTACATTGGGCGGCCAGACTCGAGCACGTCCAGGGGACCGGATCCTTGCATTGCTTGCTGAGTGAGGAGACCGGGCGACCATTAGGATACTCATCGTCGGGGCAACCGAGTGGACGTGGGTAGCCATACAGCCCATTTCCCAGTACGTACGGATCGATGAATCCCTGCATCTGCCATTCCAACTCCGCTCCTACACGCGTGGAGACCAACTGTCCTCGCCAAACTACTTCTGTTCCACGGCAACCGAAATGAGTGTCTGGCTCGCGGTCGCGGATGCAGATCCGCTGTGATGGCTTTGGGTTCGCGATCGGCGCCCAATTCAGGCACGACTTCACGGCCAAGAAGCTGCCGTCCTTGGCCCGGACAAGCTGGTTGTCGGTGTGACCGTTCAGGTAGCCTGGGTTGGGTAGGTCGTGCGATACGGACGAGTAGAGACTCATATCGACCTTGCCGATGTTGTCGTAGATCGGCCTGCTGATTACCTTACGCAGGTACGAACTGTCTCCGCCCTGGCCTGGTAGCAGCACGAGCAGACCCTTGGGCTGAGCATCAGAGGGCGGTAACACGCGACACGTGTTCTCCAAGTAGTTCGGATTGGCCCATAGGGGGATGTTGTTAGGCAGGGCGTAGACGCCCCATACCGTATCTTTTACATCCGAACTACTTGG
>WNES01001253.1_pt1 | contig 12013 bp, 11 predicted proteins | sample 5399931 | NCBI WGS metagenome assembly WNES01 (sample SAMN13153332, study PRJNA577476) | soil metagenome | isolation source: 20 cm grassland meadow soil 2 days after 3rd rain plot 5 | place: USA:California | collected 2015-11-11
CGCATTCCGCTGGGTCGTTGGCTGGTGTCGCTGCTGGGACTCGGCGAGATCCTCTCCGATCCCGATGCCGCCGCCGCCAAACACCCCGTCTTCGAGCTACGGGCGAGCGCTAATGCCGGTTCTGCGGCGGGATCGATGCGGGACGCAGGATGACAGGGGCAGCATAATCGGGCCGGCTGGATTCATACCGCCAGATCCGCGCCGAGATCCGCGCGATCACGGACCGAGCCGCGCCCACGTCGAGGCCATCGACGGTGACGGACAGAACGTAGGCAATCCGTCCATTCCTGACGTAGGCGGCATCGTTTTCCGTCCCGTCAAGGGTCCCGGTCTTGTGGACCACCGTCGTGCCGCCAGGTAGTCCGGCCGGGATCCCCTGCTCGGTGGTGGTGCGGGTCAAGATCGGATAGAGCCATGCCTGCGCGGCGGCGCCCCCCAGCCGGCCGAGCGCCTCGCTCACCATGGCCTGCGACAGATCATCCGGTGTCGTCGTATTCGGGACCCAGAGCGCCGAGTTATTCATGCCGATCGCCTTCGCATAGCGATTGAGCGCGTCCGGACCTCCCAGGTAGCGCACCAGGATGTGGGCCGCCGTGTTGTCGGAGTAGCGGCCGGTGCGAAGCGCGAGCTCGTCACGGGTGAAACAGGATCCGGCCTGGTAATCCATGAACCAACCGTCTTCGGCATCGCTGGGCGCGTAGCACAGGATGTCGGAGCGGTGCACCTGCCCGGAGGCGATTTGCTGCGCCTCCGCCATCAGCAAGGGCAGCTTGTAGGTGCTCGCCGCGACAAAGTTCAGTCCGCCGTTCACGGACAGGTTGGTGCGGCGCGGTCCGCTCAGTTCCTGGAGACTGATCCCGACCCGGCCGCCGCTCGTCCTCGCGATCGCCTGGAGGTCGGCGCTGAGCTGGTCGAAGGCCGAAGGAGCGAGGACCGTCGTCACCGGCGGGGCTGGTTTCGCCGGCTGCGCCAAGACCACCGGGCGCGCGAAGCGCCCCAGATCCCTGCCAAGGGCGGGGGTCGGAGCCACGCTCACACTCGAGCTGGCGTAGGCAGCGTTGCCGACCAGGACCAGGAGGAGCACAGCAAGCGGATAGATCCCGAGTCGCCGCAGCGCGCGGCCGTGCCCACCCCTCATGGTTGAGCTTGAGGCTAGCGACGGTACCTTGCGATCTCATGTGCAGGTGATGAGAACCCGTTCCGGTTCGCCCATGGGGCGGTGGCGGATCACCCACGAGCCGGTAAAGGGGCAGGCCTGCGCATCGCCCGGTCAGGTGTTTTGGTCCGGCACCTCGACCACCACCTGCACCCCGAAGGGCGAGCGATTGTAGGAGGCGGCCACCAGCCCGCCGATCAGGCCGCCGACTAGCGCGGCGAAGAGCCCGACCAGCAGCCCGGCAAATGGAACCACGATGAACCAGTCGGCCTGCACCCGCTCCAGCACCGGGACCTGGCTGCCGAAGGGGAGGAGCTGTTCCGTCACCCCCAGCGTCAGGCTCAGGTCGCGCTGCCAGCTCAGGATGGCGCCGGCAAACCAGGCCAGGGTCGCCCCCAGGACGGAGCCGGCCACCAACCCGAGCGCGAAGCCAATCCAGGCGCCCGCGATGAGGGCCGCGCGCACCGAGACCGCCACCACCCGACCACTGACCGGATGCATCACGACACCGCGGCCGGGCGCCGGGGACGCCGTACCAACAGCAGCCCCAGCAGGATGATGGCCGGGATGGCGAGCGCCACGCTCAGGGCATAGGCGAGATACCCGAGGAAGCGCAGGCCCTGCTCGGCGGGTTGCCGAGGTTGACCGGTACCTTTCGATTGGATCCGCTGCTGAGCGCCCTGGCCGGCGCCGCCGCTGAAGAGGGCGGCGGCCTGCAGCCCGGCGGGGCGCGCATCGCCATTCGGTTTGTAGAGGCCAAAGTGCTCGATCTTGACGCCCGGCCGCTGGGTCCAGTAGTCATCGAGGGTCCACCAGATGGTGGCTCCCAGGAAGCCGCCGTCGTCCGTGTCCAGGTAGGGGGCCGCCGCCTTGTAGGTGTCCGCGAGGATGCGGCGCTGCTCCTCCTCGTCCACCACGCTATCCGACCATCGGCCGTACTCCACGATGAGGATCGGCTTCTTGGGAAAGGTGGCATGGGCAACCTGGATGGCGTGGACCGTTCCCGGGGCGGCGTCCGGCCCGTAAAAGACGCCGTAGTAGGTGGTATAGCCGGCGACGTCGAGAGGCCGCGAGCTGGTGTCGTCTGGCTGGCTGCCATATGCCGCCTGCCCGGTCAGGCGGGTGCCGTCGATCGAGCGGTCGAGGTTGTGCAGGGCGGCGAGCGCCCGCTCGCGTTCGATGCCGCCGGTGGACTCGTTCGCCAGGCCGTGAAAGAGGACTGCGGGGTGGTTCATGTCGCGCAGGTCCATCTCGCTCAGCATTTGCTGTGGGATGCCGCGGTCCATGGCAATGGCGAAGGTGGCCGGCGTGTAGTGATACAGCGGGATCTCTTCCCAGATCGCGTAGCCGAGTCGGTCGGCCAGCATCAGGAGCAGGGGATTGGCCGGGTGATGATCGGCGCGGATCAGCTGGATGTTGGTGGCCCTGGCCTTATCCAGCAGGATGAGGATGTCATCAGGTGTGACGACCGGCCCGCCCCGGGGCTGGCCCTTGACCGCTGGATAGACCCGCTCATCGTGCAGGGCGACGCCCGCATAGGCCACCGGATCGCCGTTCAGCAGCAAGCGGGGCGACGTCGCGGCCACGGCGATGCGCCGGAGGCCGAAGGTCTCGAAAATCTGGTCGACACGGCGTTCCTGCCAGAACACCTGTACCTGGAGGACGTAGAGCGCGGGCGACTGCGGCGTCCAGAGGTCGGCGTTCGTCAGGGAGAACGCGGCGTGCACCGCAATCGTCGCGTCATGGCCAAGCTGGCCACCGTCGACGCGCTGCGACGCGAGCGGCAGCGCACCCGCCGGGATCAGGCTGGCCGGATCGGGATTGGTCAGGTTGGTTGGATCGACCGTGGCGGGCAGAATGTCGAGACCAACCTGCACGGGTGTCGGGTCGCCACCACGCTGATGAAGCGTGATCGCGATATCGGCCCCATCCAGGTGCGGCACGACGTCGGCGCGGACGGCGTAGACGGAAGGCGTCGCCTCCATCCAGACCGACTGCGTCAGTCCGCCATAATTCCACCAGTCCGTCAGGCCCCACGGCACGATGTCCTGGCGCGTCCCCCATGGTGGATTGTCGACTCGGACGGCAATGCTGTTGACCTCATCCGGAACAACGGCGTCAGTCACGTCAAAGGCAAATGGGGTTGAGCCGCCCTCGTGGTAACCGAGGTAGCGCCCGTTCAGCCAGACGTCTGCGATGTAGTTGACCGCCCCGAACTTCAGCGTGATGGTCTGGTTCTGCCAGTCTGGCGGGACATCGAAATCCTTGCGATACCAGGCGCCGTTGCCGGGAGCGGCGGGCGGCGGGTTGTAAGAACCCGGTACGTCGATCGTTGACCAACCCGTGTCGTCATAGGTGGGCTGCTCCCGGCCGGCGGCGCCCGCCACGATCCGCTTGAGCGCGTTTGAGCGAGAGGCGAGCGAGAGATCGTTGTCCATCGGCATCGACTGGACGCGCCAGCGGCCGCTGAGGTCGAGGCGCCGTCGCGGCTGGTAGGAGAAGGTGGGGACCGGAAGACCATTCTGAAAGGCGATGCGGCTACCGCGGATGGTTTGAACGCTGAGCGTCGGCGCCAATTCGGCGGCGGCGGCAGGGCTGGCACAGGCTGGGAGCAGAAGCCCGAGGAGCAGCGAAGCCAGGACCAGACCGGAGCAGTGGCGGGCAGGACGCAACGAACCGCATTATGGCGCGAATCCGTGCGGCCGGTCCCTACGTTTTGGACACCGAGTGCTCAACGAGGCGCCGCACGGCCGTCCCGCTGTCGAGCCGGAGCGCCGCCGTCGCCACTCGAGCGCACTCCCCCGCGTCGAGCCCGCGAACTGTCGCTTTGATTCGAGCCACCATCGGCGGATGAACGCTCAGCTCATCAACGCCGAGGCCGATGAGCAGTGGCACCGCCCGAAGGTCGCTGGCCATCTCGCCACAAACGCCGACCCAGCGATGCTCCCGATGCGCTGACCTGACAACCTGATCGATGAGCCGGAGCAGGGCAGGATGAAGACTGTCCGCGAGCGCAGCCAGATCCGGGTTCGTTCGGTCGGCGGCAAAGAGATACTGGGTGAGGTCATTCGTACCGAGACTGAAGAAGTCGACTTCCTTGGCCAGCGCATCCGCGGTCACGGCGGCGGATGGGACCTCCACCATGATGCCGACTTCCATTCGCGGCGACGCGTTCAGCTCGAGTCTCGCCTTTTCGAGCAGCCGTTTTACCTGATGGACTTCATCGATCGTGGATACCATCGGGAACATCAGACGAAGTGGGTGCCGAGTGGCGATTCGAAGCGCGGCCCGCAACTGGTCCATCAGCAACTCCGGCCGCCGAAGCAGTTGCAACCGTAGCCCGCGGACGCCAAGCGCCGGATTCGCCTCCACCGGCTGAGGGAGCGCGGGCAGCGGCTTGTCGGCGCCGACGTCGAGGGTGCGCAGGATCACCGGCCGCGGGGCCATCGCCGCCATCACCTGCTCGAGCATCGCAACCTGTTGCGCCTCCGTGGGGAGACGGTCGGAGCCGAGAAACAGAAACTCACTGCGTAAGAGCCCGATGCCGTCGGCGCCGGCAGCCGCGCCCCGGTGCGCGTCTTCCAGGTTGGCCGCATTGCACCCGACCTCGATGCGACGGCCGTCCGTCGTGACGGCGGGTGCCGCATCGGCAACCAACCGCATCGGTCCGGCAACGTGCGCCAGCGCCTCCGCGGGCGGGTCGATGACCAGCGTGCCCCGATCTCCGTCGAGCAGGATGACCTGACCATCGGCGACCGCATCCACCAGCCCGGCGATGCCGACGACCGCGGGCAATCCGAGCGCCCGGGCCAGGATGGCCGTGTGCGCCGTCGCCGTTCCCTGTTCTGTTGCGAAGCCCACGACCAGCGTGCGGTCGAGCCCGGCAGTCTGCGACGGTGCCAGGTCGCGAGCGACCACAATCGACGGCTTCGCCGGCGGGGGCGGCATATCACTCACCCCGTGCAGGGCGCGCCGGACCTGCTCGACCACATCCTCGACGTCCGCCGCTCGCGCCCTGAATACTTCATCGTCCGAGGCGCGCAGCATCTCGGCAAACGGCGCCATCGTTTCCCCGACGGCGGCATCGGCCGGCTGGCCCTTTCGAATCAGGCTCGATGCGCCGTCGAGCAGAGCCGGATCATCGAGCATCAGCGCTTGGGCCTGCAGAATCCCGGCCTCGGCCACAGCCCCGCTCGACTCGAGCCCACTGGCTTTTGTGGCCAGCGCTTCCTTGACCTCCCTGATCGCAATCTGCAACCGGTTTATCCCCGTCTCACCCGTAAGGTCGGCTGCTGACTCGAGGACCCGGGGCTCGTCCCACCGCCAGGCGGGGGCAGCCACCTGCCCGGGCGCCGCTGCGATCCCGCGAAGCTGGGTCTGCGACGGGCTACTCGTCGAAGTCACGGCGTACCAGATCGCTCAAGGCCGCAACCGCGGCATCAGCCTGTGGACCGTCCGCTCGAACCGTGATCGTCATACCCTGGCTGACGCCCAGCGTCAGCACGCTGAGGATGCTCTTGGCGTCCCGCACCATGCCATCCTTGATGACTTCGACCCGGGTGTCTTTGAATCGGGCAGCGGTCTGTACGAAGAGCGCCGCGGGCCGAGCATGCAGGCCGACCTTGTTCGTGATGGTCAGCGGCAGTTCTGTAATGGCCTCCTCCCCTCCTCTGGGCCGTAGTCTGCAACCGTTCGGCCATCTGGTCAAGCTCGCTGGGACTGATCATGGCGCCGTAGAATTCAACCAGCGACGAGGAGGAGGTGGCGATGGCCACTCGGATAGTCGTGCCGCACGCCCGGGTAAGCGCCGTCGACGGATCGGTGACCCGACTCCTGGACGCTTTTGCGCGCGTCCCGATCGCCGCCGTCATCAGCCGTGCCGAGGAGCTGCCTCGAGCGCTGGCTTCGCAGGTCCCGGCCGTGTTCTTCCTCCGCCCGCCGGCCTTCCACCTCGGCCCGCTCGTCTGGGCGGTCCAGGCTCGAGGCAAGATGGCGTTCGTCCACATCGACTTGATCGCGGGGCTCGGGAAAGACCGCGCCGGGATCGCCTTCCTCGCGCGGGAGATCGGCGTCAACGGCATCATCACCTCGCACAGCGCTCTGGTGGCGGCTGCCAAGGCCGAACGAGTGATCGCCATCCAGCGCCTCCTCCTCTACGATGACCTGGCACTGCCATCGGCGCTGGCTGCGCTGGACCACGCCCGGCCCGACATCGTGGAAGTGCTTCCCGGCGTGATCTTTCCGTTGGTCGTGGATCGGATCCGGGCGCGGGTCCCGCTCCCGATCATCGTCGGCGGCTTCGTGACGGAGCCAGAGCAGCGCAATGCGGTGCTGGAGCGGGGAGCGCTCGCCATCAGCACGGGGACAACGAGCCTATGGCCGTAAGGACGCCAGGTCTCTCGGGCGCGATGTTGCCCGCCATCCGTGACGGCTCCTCTCTGAACCGGGCGCTCGATCTGGGGTACCGGCAGGTTCTCGTCGAACGGGGCAGCCTGTTGGCGATGCTGGGCCCGCTGGTCGCCGCGGCCCGCCAGGGGATCGCGATCTTCGTCAACCTCGATGGCGTGGACGGGCTGGCCGGCGACAGCGCGGCATTGGCCTTTCTCGCCACCGACCTCGGATTTTCGGGAGTACTCTCGGTGAAGCCGCACTTACTGCGAGATGCCAGCCGGTTCCGGCTGCGGACCGTACAGAGAATCCACGCCCTCGATTCGACCGGACTCGAGACGGGGCTCAACAGCATCGTTTCGCCGGCACCCTACGCGATCGCAATCGCACCTGCAGTCGCGGTCCCGCAGGTCATCGGGACGATTCGCGGAACCACCACGGCTCCGGTCTGGGGGACGGGCTTCGTCACCTCGGCCGACCAGGCGAACGAGGTTCTGTCCGCTGGTGCCGACGTCGTTTCGAGTTCGCATTCCGAGGTCTGGCTCGACTTCATCCGTATTCCACTTCGCGGTTGACAGGTCCGCGCGCCTGTGCTATGACAGGCGGGCGGCGATTGGCGGGACACTGAAAGGAAAAGTCCTGACCTATGCGCTCCGAATGGAGCGTGCAGGTGAGGACTTTTTTAGTGCGCGTTCGGCCAAAAGGAGGTGGGACGAGGGGATAGGCAGCTTCAAGCGTCGGCGCGCGACATTCAGGGAGGAGGAAAACATGGCGGTAGCCGAAGAGAGCTGGACGAAAAAGTATCTGGGCGAAGTGCTTGGCGTCTTCGTCCTTGTGTTCCTGGGCGACAGTTTCGTCGCCTATGCGGTCTCCGGCGGCAAGAACGGCTTCCTGGCCGGGCTGCTGGCGGCGGGATTCTTCTGGGGATTCGCGGTCACCCTTGCGATCTATGCGTGCGGAGCGGTCTCCGGCGCTCACCTCAACCCGGCCGTGACCCTGGCACTCGCGCTCCGGCGCGGCTTTCCATGGTCAAAGGTTCCCGGTTACATCGGCGCCCAGGTCGTCGGGGCATTCCTGGCAGCGGCCGGCGTCTCTTTTGTCTGGAACGGGCTCATCTACAACTACGAGCACACGGCGAAGCCGGTGATCGATCGAGGCGGCGCGAATGGGATCGAGAGCGGGCTCATCTTTTCGGCCAACTGGCCGCATCCGCTGTTGATCGGCCATAATGCCGCCGCGCTGCAGCAGGATCCCTGGTGGGTCGGTGCCGGCACCGAGATCATCATCACGGCGATCCTGGTGATCACGGTCCTCGGGATCATCGAAGACCGGATTCCGTCTGCCGCGAACGTCGCCCCACTGGCGATCGGCATCGTCGTGGCGGCGCTGGTCGGACTGTTCGCGCCGATCGAGATGGCGTCCTTGAACCCGGCCCGTGACTTCGGGCCACGGCTCTGGATGCTGGTCATCGGGTATGGCTCGAACGCGATTCCAGGTCCCAACTTCAACATCTGGGTTACGACGCTGATGCCACTGGTCGGCGGACCGCTCGGGGCATATATCTACGACATGATCGTGCACCAGCACCTGCCGGTTCCGGTCGGGCCGGACGTGCCGGAACCCGCGCCGGAGCGGGCTCGGGCACGCACCACGTAGCGGGAAACGTGTCCCGCCAGCTGAAGCGACAGATTGGCAGGGCCCAGGGCGGGCGAGGCGCAAAGCCTTCGCCCGTCCGTCGGGCGCGCCCTCGCTCGCGAGAGCAGCGGCTGAACCGCATCTTGCTGATCGGCGGTGGCGGGCTGGCGATTGGCGCTGTGCTGCTTGCGGTGCTGGCGCCCCGTTTCGATGCGGGCGCGCTGGCGATCAACCTGGCGGCCATCGCCATCGGGCTCCTGATGGGGAAGGGCATCGGGATGTTCTTCTTCCGGCGTGTATATCCGATCGGAAGTAAGTAAGAGGAGGCAGCGATGGCAGAAGCGGCAGTAACGACACGACTCAAGAAGCTGATCAACACCCCCGAAACCGAGGTCAAGGACGCGCTGGCCGGGATGGTGGCGGCCCACGGCGACCTGATCCGGGTTGAGTACGACCCCAACGTGATCATCCGCAAGGATGCGCCGCGCAAGGGCAAGGTTGGGTTGGTGTCCGGGGGCGGCAGCGGCCACGAGCCGATGCACGGCGGATATGTCGGGCTGGGAATGCTCGACGCAGCCTGTCCCGGTGCGGTGTTCACGTCGCCGACGCCCGACCAGATGGCGCGCGCGACGGCGGCCGTTGATGGCGGAGCCGGCGTGCTCCACGTGGTCAAGAACTACACCGGCGACATCATGAACTTCGAGATGGCGGCGGAGCTGGCTCGCGGCGAGGGTGCCAAGGTCAATGCCGTCATCACCAACGACGACGTGGCGGTCCAGGACAGTCTCTACACCGCCGGGCGCCGCGGCGTCGGTGTAACGGTCCTGCTGGAGAAGATCGTCGGCGGCTGCGCGGAGGCCGGCGCCGACCTGGAGACGGTGACCACGCTGGCGAAGAAAGTCAATGCGAACGGTCGCAGCATGGGGATGGCGCTCACCTCGTGCATCGTGCCGGCCGCAGGCAAGGTGACGTTCGAGATCGCCGATGACGAGATGGAGTTGGGCATCGGCATCCACGGTGAACCGGGCCGCGAGCGGACCAAGCTGAAGTCCGCCGATGAAATCGCCGAAATCCTGACCAGCACCGTGGTCAAGGATCTGCCCTACAAGCGGGGCGATGAGGTGCTGGCCTTCGTCAACGGCATGGGCGGCACCCCGCTGATCGAGCTCTACGTTGTCGCCAACGCCGTCAACCGCTACCTGCAGAAGGAAGGGATCAAACCCGCCCGCTGGCTGGTCGGCTCGTACATCACGTCGCTCGAGATGGCGGGCTGCTCGGTGACGCTGTTGAAGCTCGACGCGGAGACGACCAAATTCTGGGACGCGCCCGTTCACACCCCGGCACTTCGATGGGGCGTCTGACGGTCTGACATGGCAGTGAGCAGCGTCCAGATCTACACCTGGCTCGAACGCTATGCCGGCATCGTCGCCGAGCAAAAGCAATATCTGACCGGCCTGGACGCGGCCATTGGCGATGGCGATCACGGAATCAACATGGACCGGGGCTTTCAGACCGTGCTGGTGAAGCTGGCCCCGGTCCGCGACAAGGACGCCGGCACGCTGCTCAAGACGACCGGGATGGCGCTGGTCGGCTCGGTCGGCGGCGCCGGCGGACCACTCTACGGCACGTTCTTCCTGCGCGCCGGCGCGGCGCTCGATGCGAAGGCCGAGGTCTCCGACGCGGAGTTTGTCGAGGCCCTCGAGGCCGGACTCAAGGGCGTGCAGGAGCGCGGCAAGGCGAACCGGAACGACAAGACGATGGTGGACGCGTTGGCGCCGGCCCTCGAACGAGCCCGCCAATACCTCGGCGAAGGAGCGCCGCTGGAAGAAGTCCTGGCCGCGGCGGCAGATGCGGCTGAGGAAGGGATGAAAGCGACCATTCCGCTGAAAGCGTTGAAGGGACGGGCCAGCTACCTCGGTGATCGCAGCATCGGCCATCAGGACCCGGGCGCGACGTCGTCCTACCTGATGCTGCGGGCCCTGAGCGATAGCCTGGCGGCGCTCCCCCAGCGGGCAACCACGACAACCACGTAAGGAGGACTGGGATGGCGGAGAAAAAGTACGCGGCAGCCGTCGATCAGGGCACCACGGGGACGCGCTTCATGGTGTTCAGCCACGACGGCAAGGTCGTATCGTCCGATTACCTCGAGCACGAGCAGATCTATCCCAAGCCCGGATGGGTGGAACACAATCCGATGGAGATCTGGGAGAAGACCCAGCGAGTGATCAAAGGCTCGATGGAAAAGAAGGGGATCAAGGCCGACGAGATTTCGGGCATCGGGGTCACCAACCAGCGCGAGACCGCCGTGGTTTGGGAGAAGAAGACTGGCAAACCGGTCTATAACGCGATCGTTTGGCAGGACACCCGGACCCGGGATATCTGTCAGCGCTTGATCGACGACGGCGTCGAGCCGACTGTCAAGAGCAAGACCGGGCTGGTGGTCGCCACCTACTTCTCTGGGCCGAAGATCCAGTGGATTCTGGACAACGTGTCTGGAGCGCGGGCCTCGGCGGAGCGTGGCGATCTGCTGTTTGGCAACATCGATACCTGGGTCACCTGGTGGCTCACGGGTGGGCCCGAGGGTGGGGCGCACGTCACCGACTACAGCAACGCGTCCCGGACGATGTTGATGGACCTCAAGACGCTGGACTGGGACCAGGAGCTGCTGAGCAAGATCAAGGTCCCGCGGGCCATGCTGCCGCAGATCCGGCCGTCGAGCGACAAGAAGTTCTACGGCCAGACCAAGGCGAACGGCCCGGTAGGCGGGGTCGTCCCGGTCTGCGCCGACCTCGGCGACCAGCAGGCGGCGCTGTTCGGGCAGACGTGCTATTCGGTCGGCGAGGCGAAGAATACCTATGGCACCGGCAACTTCATGCTGCTCAACACCGGGACCTCGCCGGTTCCGTCGAAGAGCGGCCTGCTGACCACGGCCGCCTACGGCCTGGAGCAGGGGAAGTCGGTTTACGCGCTGGAAGGCTCCATCGCCATCACGGGCGCCGCGATCCAGTGGCTGCGGGACAACCTGCAGATCATCAAGGACGCGTCCGAGACCGAGGAGATCGCGAAGTCGGTGAAAGACTCCGGCGGGATCTACTTCGTGCCGGCGTTCTCCGGCCTGTTCGCGCCGCACTGGGACATGTACGCCCGGGGCGCGGTCGTCGGGCTCACCCGTTACGTCACCCGCGCGCACCTGGTCCGGGCCACGCTCGAGGCCATCTGCTACCAGACGAAGGAAGTCGCGGACGCGATGGAGGCGGACTCGGGCGTCAAGCTCACCACCCTCAAGGTGGATGGCGGGGCGGTCAAGAACGACTTTCTGATGCAACTGCAGGCGGACATCCTCGGCGTCAAGGTGGTTCGGCCGCAGGTCCAGGAGACGACCTCACTGGGCGCCGCCTACGGCGCCGGGTTGGCGACGGGATTCTGGAGCACGCTCGATGAGCTGCGCAAGAACTGGCAGGTCGACAAGGTCTTCGAGCCGCAGTCGACCGAAGAGCAACGCCGGGCGGGGCTCGCCGGTTGGAAGAAGGCGGTCGAGCGCACGCTCCACTGGGTCGAGAAGGAACCGACCCGCGAAGCGGTAGGCGCTGGCGCGAAGGCGTAGAAGAGCGCGCTAGGATGAGGGGAAAGGGCCACGTTGGTCCTTTCCCCTTTCTGTTGAATGCCTGACACCAGCACGGGCGTTGTCGTCATCGGGGGTGGGTCGACGGGCGCGGGGGTGCTCCGCGACCTGGCGCTGCGCGGTATCGAGGCCATCCTGGTCGAGAAAGGCGACCTGGCGTCCGGGACCACGGGACGCTCGCACGGGCTGCTCCACTCGGGGGGACGGTACTG
>WNES01001255.1_pt1 | contig 12004 bp, 10 predicted proteins | sample 5399931 | NCBI WGS metagenome assembly WNES01 (sample SAMN13153332, study PRJNA577476) | soil metagenome | isolation source: 20 cm grassland meadow soil 2 days after 3rd rain plot 5 | place: USA:California | collected 2015-11-11
GCTCTGCGGCGTCGAGCAAGAACTGATCGACCGTTGCGTACGAAAGGAAGTCGGGGACCGCTTCGCGCAACTCATGCGCGATTACGCGGCTCGCGCAAAAGCCGTTCTCTCCGGTTTTGAAATGAATCCCTCGCCTGGAAATATCCGCGACGGCTTGCTCACCGACGCCATGAAGTCCGCGGGCGCCGCCAAGAAGGGCGGCACCTCGCCCGCCACCGCGGTTCTGGATTATCCCGAATATTCCAGTGAGCCGGGCCTCAATCTGCAATGCACGCCAGGCAATGACGTCGAGTGTGTGACCGCTCAAGTGGGAGCGGGTGCAAACGTGGTCTTGTTTACCACCGGGCTGGGGACGCCCACGGGCAATCCCATCGTCCCGGTCTTGAAAATTTCCACCAATTCGAGTCTCGCGCGGCGCATGCCCGATATCATTGACATCGATTGTGGTGGCATCATTTCCGGCGAAACGACCATCGAGCAAATGGGCGAGACCATCCTGGACCGCGTGGTTCAGGTCGCAAGTGGTGAAGCCCGCACCAAAGCGGAAATGCTTTCGCAAGACGATTTCATCCCCTGGAAGAGAGGAGTCTCCCTCTGACCAACCTCGGGAAACATTCCAACGGGTTTCGCCTTGACGGCAAAGTCGCTGTCGTAACTGGCGCGGCCAGCGGGATTGGACGCGCCATCGCGCGAAGATTTGCGCAAGAAGGGGCCGTGGTCCGCGTCGTGGACCTCAACGAAAAAGATGCCAACGCAGCTGCTCAAGAAATCACGGAGGCCGGAGCATGCGCCACTGCGCACGTCTGCGACGTTGGAAATCAACGCAGCGTAACGGAACTGTTTCAAAGGTTTCCAGCGCCGCAGGCCGCCAATATTCTCGTGAACTGCGCCGGCATTTCCCACATCGGCAAGCTCGAGTCCACCACGGAAACCAACTTTGACCGCATTTTTCTCGTAAACGTGAAAGGCATTTACAACTGCATGTACGCGGCCATCGGCTCGATGAAGGCCAACGGCGGCGGAGTCATTGTCAATATGGCCTCCATCGCCGCTACTGCCGGCCTCGCCGATCGTTTTGCCTATTCCATGAGCAAAGGAGCGGTCCTCTCCATGACCCTCTCCGTTGCACGCGACTATTTGCCGCATAAGATTCGCTGCAATTGTATTTCGCCCGCGCGCGTCCACACCGCCTTCGTGGACGGTTACTTGAAAAAGAATTATCCCGGCCGTGAAAAGGAAATGTTTCAAAAACTTTCCGAAACGCAGCCCATCGGCCGCATGGCCGATCCGGAAGAAGTGGCGGCGCTGGCCCTGTTTTTGTGTTCCGACGAAGCGGCTTTCATCACCGGTACGGATTATCCGATCGACGGCGGGTTTTTCAATCTCCACGGATGAGCCGGGGGAATTTGTGTCTCGGTGGAAAATGAGAATCGATGCGCACCAGCACTTCTGGCAATACAATGCTGTCCGCCATTCTTGGATCACTGAGGAAATGTCTCTCCTCAAGCGTGATTTCATGCCCGAAGATCTCGACGACGACCGTAAAGCCGGCAACATTGACGCCACCATCGCCGTCCAAGCCGACCAATCCGAGGAGGAAACCCTCTTCCTCCTCCAACTCGCCCAGCGCCACTCCAGCATCGCCGGCGTCGTCGGATGGGTCGATCTTTGCTCACCGCACGCCGCCAAACGCCTGAAGCACTTCTCGCAGTTCGACAAGCTCCGCGGCTTCCGCCACCTTGCCCAGGACGAACCTGACGAGCGTTTCCTCGCCCGCGCCGATTTCCTCCGTGGCATCGCCTGTCTCCGCGAATTCGGCTTTACCTACGACATTCTCGTTTACCCCGAGCAGTTGCCCGCCGCCCTCGAACTCGTCGCCCATTTTCCCGAACAAAAATTCGTCATCGACCACATCGCCAAGCCCGAAATCAAAGCGCGCAGCCGCTCCGGTTGGGCCGTGCTCATGCAAAATATCGCCGCGAAGCCCAACGTCTATTGCAAGGTTTCTGGCCTCGTCACCGAAGCCGACTGGAAAAACTGGAAGAAAGAAGATTTTCGGCCCTACTTGGATATAGTATTCGGTGCGTTTGGCCCGAAGCGCCTGATGTTCGGCTCGGACTGGCCCGTGTGCCTGCTCGCCGCCGGCTATCAGCAGGTGCTCGAAATCATCGAAAATTACGTTCAGGATTGCGCGGCGGACATCAAGGACAAAATCTTCGGGGGCAATGCAGCGGAGTTCTATCAGTTGAAAGCGGCGAAACGTGGACTTGCAGCTTAAAGACAAGGTCGTCCTTGTTACCGGCGGCGGGAAGGGAATTGGCGCGGCCATCGTACGCGGCTCTGCGCGCGAAGGCGCCGTCCCCGTCTTCGTGGACAAAGACGTGGAAGCCGCCAATCAGCTCAAAAAAGACCTTTGCGACGCCGGCGCGAAATGCGGCCTCATCATCGCGGACGTCATTCCGCCCGAAAACTGCGCCGCCATCGTCGAGCAGACGGTCCGCGAATTTGGCCGGCTCGATGTCCTCGTCAACAACGTCGGAGTAAACGACAACGTCGGCCTCGAAACCGGCTCGCCTGAAAAGTACGTCAAGTCTCTGCAACTGAATCTGCTGCATTATTACAACATGGCGCACTACGCTCTCCCTTCGCTAAAAAAAGCGCAAGGCAACATCGTAAACATCGCGTCCAAGGTCGCCATGACCGGCCAGGGGAAAACCTCCGGCTAGACTTCCGCAAAAGGAGCAATCCTCTCCCTCACGCGCGACTGGGCTTGCGAATTGCTCCCTTACGGCATGCGCGTGAACGCCCTCGTTCCCGCAGAAGTCATGACTCCCCTTTACAAATGGTGGCTCAACACGTTTCCCAATCCCGAGGAAAAACTCCAGCACATCGTCTCCAAAATTCCACTTGGCAAGCGCATGACGCAGCCCGAAGAGATTGCCGCCATGGTCCTGTTCCTGATTTCGCCCCAGGCCAGCCACATCACCGGCCAGCACGTTCTTGTCGACGGCGGCTACGTTCATCTCGATCGCGCTTTGACCTGATCCACAACCCCTATCCAACGGAGGAAACTTGGCGCCACCATCCGCCCCGCTCACCGAACGAAAACATGTCTTGCCGTTCATTTTGATCACCAGTCTCTTTTTCCTCTGGGCCTTCGGCGTCAATCTAAACGATGTCCTCATTCCGCACTTTAAAGCTGCGTTCAGTCTGAGCGACTTTCAATCCTCCTTCATCCAAGTGGCCTTCTTCGGCGGCTACTTTCTTGCGGCGCTGGTCGCTGGCCGCCTCATGGAGCGCATCGGCTACCACAGCGGAATCCTCATTGGCCTGTTTCTCTGCGCCGCGGGAGCGCTCCTCTTCGTCCCCGCCGGTTCGCTCGGCGTCTACGGACTCTTCCTCCTTTCTTCGTTCGTGCTCGCCTGCGGCCAAAGCTTCCTCGAAGTCGCCGCCAATCCCTACGCGACGATTCTCGGCGCGCCCGAAAGCAGCGAGCGCCGCCTCAATGTCGCGCAATCGTTCAATGGCGTCGGTTACGTCGTCGCGCTTTATGTCATCGGGCCCATGATCCTTTCCGCGACGGTGCCGAGCGCCGGCGAGCTCGCACGCCTCAGCCCCGCGGCCTTGCAGGCCTATCGCGCGGCGCAAACCGCCACGGTGCGCATTCCGTATTTGGTCATCGGCGGTATTTTCCTTGTGGTGGCAGCGATTATTTACTTCGCGCATCTGCCGGAAATCCGCGAGTCCGCCGCGCCCGAAGATGCCGGCGCTTCCGCAAGCTGGCGCGGCGTTCTCGCGCACAAGCATCTGGTCACCGGCGTTATCGCCCAATTTCTCTATGTCGGCGCGCAAGTTGGAGTCGGCAGCTTCGTGATTCGCTTTGTAATGCACGCGCAGCCGCTTCTTGGCCCGCGCGCAGCTGCCCGATATTTGGTGATGCACGCCGTGGGCTTCATGATTGCACGCTTCGCCGGTTCCGCGCTCATGAAGACGATTCAGGCGGCGCGCCTCTTGGCCGTTTTCGCCGCTGGCGCGCTGGTTTGCGCAGTCGTCGCCACTTCCAGCGCCGGCATCATCCCGATTTACGCGGTCGTGTTGATCGGCTTCTTCCACTCCATCATGTTTCCCACGATTTTCGCGCTGGGCATCAAGAATCTGGGCCCGTTCACCAAGCGCGGCTCGTCGCTGATGGTCATGGCCATCATCGGGGCCGCCGTCGTGCCGCCCATCATGGGCAAAATCTCCGACCTCTCGAACATTCAGCGCTCCTTCTGGGTTCCGCTGCTTTGTTACGCCTACGTTTTGTATTTCGCGGTAGCAGGGTACAAACCCAAACCGGCGCTCGCGGCGACGGAAACTGCCGCCGCTGAGGTCTAACGACGACCGCCGAGGTCCAAAAACAAAATGACCAAACGCTACTGCCTGACGCTGGACTTGAAGGACGATCCGAAACTGATTGCCGAATACCGGCGCTACCACGAAAAAATCTGGCCGGAGATCACGAAAAGCATTCGCGACGCGGGAATCGAAGACATGGAGATTTATCTCCTTGGGACGCGGATGTTCATGGTGATGGAAGTGAGTGAGGGCTTTTCGTTTGAAAGGAAGGCGAAGGCCGACGCGGCGAATCCCAAAGTCCGCGAGTGGGAAGAGCTGATGTGGAAGTTCCAGAAGCCGCTGCCCAACGCCAAACCCGGCGAAAAGTGGATGCGACTGGAGAGGATTTTCAAGTTGGACCAGTGAGCGTTCCGGACCAAAATCAGGCGTGGCCGATACTATCTGGGTACCCCACCCTCTCCCCAGTTTTTTTGTAACTGCGCATTCCAAAGCACTTAGCTCTCGGCATAAGGCGTTTAGAATGAACAGTTCCATCGGGTGTCCAGAAATGCATTCTAAAGGGGTTAGGGCGCGTCAAGAATGGCGCGGGTTGAGGTATTACTTCTGAGATAATTCGCCGGTGCGAAAGCGTGCCGCGGGCCGGGGGAGGGACGGAAAACGGGGGATCGGAACTAACTCGGAGGACTCCGAGGACGCAGAGTACCCTGAGGTTGGTCGGAACCCTCGATGCTCGGGGTGAAGGTGTAGCGGGGGCTATTTGAAGGACCGCCGGGCGGGGGGACATAGAGTGCAGGCTTGGGCCTGCTCACCAGAAAAGGAAGGATAGCACATTATTAGCGATTGGTAAGATATTATTCCCGGAAAGGCTGAAATCGATGGTTGAATGGTCGTGGAGACGGGTCGAAAGGTTTTAGCGCACAGGGAGCGAAGCAAGAAGAAGGCAAAGTATAGGTCGTAGAGCGGGATATTCCGGCTGCTGCCCGGAATTTGCGATGTCCTGCAAAGAGAAGAGCGGACGGCCTCGGAAGGCCGTCCCTACAAAGAAGCGGAAAAAGCGAAGATGCCGATCTAATAGCGGCGCTGCATTCAATTCTCAGAATGGCAGTATAATCCGCGTCGATTGGGGGCGGAGGGGAGATCATGGGAACGCAGATTGCGCCAATGTTGGCGGTGAGCGACGGAAGGGCCGCGATCGCATTTTACAAGGCGGCGTTTGGCGGGACGGTGCTGTGGGAACTGGACGGCGCGGTGGCGGGACTGGAGATTGACGGCGCGCCGTTTTTTCTCGCGGAAGAGGCGCCCGAGTATGGCACGCGCGGGCCGGCGTCAGCGGGATTCACCACGGTGCGGATTGAGCTGTTTGTAGACGATCCGGTGGCGGTCCATCGAAAAGCGTTGGCAGCAGGAGCGCGAGAGCACAGTCCCGTGCGGGAGCACGAGCACGAGACGAAGGGGCCGCGGCCGATCCGGCGGATGCTCCAAGGCGCGGTGCTGGATCCGTTTGGGCATCTGTGGCTGATAGGGAAGTTCCTGGAGTAGCGAGGAAAGCGGAATTAGGAGAAGAACAAAAAGCAGGGAGCGGAAGAACCGGGGATAGAAATTCAATTGATACTCTCACTGCGGAATGCGGTAGGAAATACCAGCGTCGGGCAACCGCGCAAAAATGTGGAAAAAAGAGGCGCGGACCGCTTCGGTTGCCTATCTATTTGGCTTATGCAGGTTGATACGACGGATCTTTTATATCGCTTACAAACTTTCTAGAGACACTTCTGGTAAACACGTGTCCTGATACCTAGATGTGGACATTGCCGAGAGCTTTAGATGTCGCCAAAGACAGGACCTTGACACCCCCAACTCTGTGTTCTAAGTTTCCGCACAAGCTAGCACAGCGCAAGTTTTGAAAAATTAGTTTTAAGGCTTTTTGGCGCGCCGCAGCATTGCAGAGTCATCGCTGCCACCCGCATCCGGGTGCTTTGGCTTTTGCAGTTTCTGCTCACGACGTACCGGAAGAAGGTACCCGTGTACCGGTCTTACGAGATTCTTGAAGTTTTGCAGGATGGTTCCACCATAAGGCGAAACGTGGTCTCCGACCTGGAATTTGCCAAAGTAACGCTCGAAGCTTTAGCCAAACACACCACAAACGAATGCATCGCCGCCGATGAAAGAACCCACCAGATTGTCGCGCAGTTGAATATCCCTCCGACAAAGCGAATGCTCAAACGGATTTTCCAGATTGCTTACGACGAAGAAGCCGGTCTACGCAGAGCCGAGCTGCTGAGAAGCCGCGGCTACGGCGTGATTTCTGTTTTGGGCAACGAAGCCGCCAAAGTTCTCCTATCCTTCATCCAGAAATACGACCTCTTCATCATTGGTCACGCCGCACCGGAGGAATGCAGGGAAGAAATGTTGAACTGGCTGAGAGAGAAATACCCGGAGGTCAAAATCCTGGCCTTGAATTCGCCGCATCAGCCGCTTCCCAATGCCGATTGCAATGCGTTAGCGAGCGACGCTGAAAGCTGGCTGTTGTTGATCGCAGAACGTGTCGCGATGAGCGTTCTGCACGCTGGATCCTGATTGCCTCTTTGGCCCGCGCCAGCCGTTTTGGCGGTCGCTTGCTTTTCATCGTTTGCTTTTCATAAGTTCTCGCCCGTAACATACGCGAATACATGAACAGAGGAAAGGTAACGATGGCAGCGGTCATTTTTCTATTCATTTTTCTATTGGTGGGCTGCGGCAAGCCCAGCCGGATAAGACGAGTGGTCGTCTCCTATCCGGAACACTGGAATGACAGGGAAAGCCGAAACTGCGTGCTGGCAGGCGATGACCCCGTCAGCAAGCTCCCGCATCTGAATTGTGACCTTCCGGCAACAGATAAACCGCGAAGCCGAATGTTGATTATGGACGTGAAGTTTGCTACCACTCCGGAGAGGCAGCAGTACGTTGAATGGACTTGCCGGCGAACCCATAGCTCTCTCATCTGTGGGAATTAACCTGCGCGAAAGAACAGCCAGAAAGCCACGGGGACGCCCCGACAAGGCCGGGTTAAGCGCCGTTGCAGCAAAGTGCAAGGAAAGGTCTGGATCACAAGGTGAAGCAGCGACCAACCAATAGACCGAAAAGGTGGTAGAGGCGTTAACGATTCCTCCGTTACGGAGCGAAAAGACATCGAAAGAACAGGAAAACTCGCGCCGCAATGCGGGAATGGCACGGGCGATTGCGTAAAGTTTACAAACCGCGCGCAGATTTACGCTGACATAGAAACCCTTAGGTTTCGGGTAACACGTCGCAACACGCAAATTCCACAGGACTTACACGGCGGGCCGTTTGGCCCCTAAATCGCAAACCCTAACTGTGCCAAGGCTCCTCATCCCTATTTAGTCCCCAACAACCGGAGGCCAAAACCCTGTGACAGGGCCGGGAACTCGTAGTGTGTCCGCCCTGCGGCAAGACAGCAAAAAGCGAGTCGAGGTAAGGACTCATGAAGCCAACCATCTTGCTTGTGGAAGTTGCTTCGGACGATCGAGAAAACCAGAGAGCCTTCCTGGAGAGCCAAGGCTACGAAGTCCTTATCGCGGAAAGCGAGGAAGCCGCGGAGCAACTGTGCGTGCGGCTTCAGCCCGACCTGGTGCTGCTGCACGATCATCATCCGCGACTCGCGGGCGCCGATCTTTGCCGCCGGATGAAGCAAGACCCTCTCAATAAGCTGACTCCCATCGTGTTGATTTCCTCCTCGCCGACTCCAGCAGAAGCCCTGCGAGCGCGAGAAGCCGGCGCGGCAGATTACTGGGAGACGCCATGCTCTCTGCGCAACGCGCTGGGGCGTATTGAAGCGTTCCTGCGGCTCAAGAACTACATTGACGAGCAGGCCAAGGCGGTGATCCTGGCACTGGCGCACAGCGTGGAAGCTAGGCACTCCGTTACGGGCGACCATACCGGCCAGCTTGCGGATTACGCCGCGAAGCTCGGCGAGAACCTGGGGATGACGGAAGAAGAGCTGGAGGAATTGCGCCTGGGCTGCCTGCTTCACGACATTGGGAAAGTGGCCATTCCCGACAGTATTCTTCTCAAACCGGAGCGGTTGAACGCCGAAGAGACCGAGGTCGTGCGGCAACATCCCGTCACGGGAGAAAAAATCTGCGCGCCGCTGAAATCGCTTCGGCGAATCCTTCCGATGATCCGGCATCACCATGAGCGGATGGACGGAAGCGGCTACCCGGACGGCTTGAGCGGCGAAGAAATCCCTTTCCAGGCGCGCATCCTGCAAATTGCGGACGTCTATGATGCGCTGATCAAAGACCGGCCGTACCGGGGAGGGCTTACTCCGGAGGAAGCCCTGGAAATTCTTCGCGGGGAGGCGGCGCAGGGCTGGCTCGACGCGGGGTTGGTTTGGAAATTTTGGCAAATCTGCCAAACGGGCGAATGCCTTCCGGTAAAAGGCCGATCCATGCTGGCGTCGTACAACACGTAGCAGAAAGGCAAGGCGACGGGCGGCGAGGGGGGGTGGTTAGCGTTAAGCCTCGCGGGCGGCGCCTTTGGTAGCGTCCCAGAGCATTTTTTTGCCGGAGCGGTAGGAGAGATTCACCATGTGACCCGCGGCGGCTGCGTGGTGGCCAACTTCCGCTGACTCGTAGGTCGGCTGGCGCGTGCGGACGGCATCGAAGAAGTTCGCCAGGTGAAGGACGGTTGGGTCCGGTTTGGCGTCAAAGGCGATATTTTCCGGCGCGGGCTTTGAGCCGGTTCCGTCGGATTCCTGACGATGGTCGCCCTGATTCATGAACTCTTCCTGCATCGCCTTGGGCCAGCTATCGATCGAGTAGTCGTAGCCTTCGCGTTTGTACTCGGCTTGTTCGGTCATGGCTGTGGTTGGGAGAAGGGAGAGCGAGCCGTCTGTGCCGAGGAACTGGATGCCGTGGCCCTCCGCGGAAGCGCTGTTGAACGTGGAAGACATGCACACGCAAAAGTCGCCGTAGTCGAAGAGCGCGTCGAGGGTATCGGGGACCTCGCGCCCATCCCGCCGGAACAGGATTCCGCCGCAGGCGACCACGCTTCTTGGCATTTCAGCGCCCATCAGAAAGTGGATGGAGGTAATGAGGTGGACGAAAAGGTCGGTGGAGATGCCGCCAGAATAGTCCCAATACTTGCGATAGCGGAAGACGCGCTCGGGACTGTAGGGCACTTTGGGGGCAGAGCCGAGCCATTCCGGCCAATTGAAATTGACGCCTTCTTGCAGGTCGAGCGGAATGGGATAGTTCCATGCGCCCGTGGAGCTGTTGCGATTGTAAGCGGCGGTAACCTTGGTGACTTTGCCGAGCTTGCCGGAAGCGATGATCTCGCGGGCCTTCTTGTGCTGGTCGGAAGAGACCCATTGGCTGCCAGCTTGGACGATGCGCTTGTAGCGCCGCGCCGCTTCAACTATTTTGGGGCCGTCTTCAATCTGATGGGTCATGGGCTTTTCGACGTAGACGTCTTTGCCGGCGCTGAGCGCGTCGAGCACGATGGGCAAGTGCCGATGATCGGGCGTGGCGATGACCACGGCGTCAATGTCTTTGCGGTTGAGCAGTTTTTTGTACTGAGCGAAGTTGGTGTCGATTTTGCCGTCGGTGCGCTCCTTGGCGCGCGAGAGGTGGCCCTGGTAACAATCGCAGACCTCGACCAGGTTGGCTTGTCCGGTTTCCTTGGCGGCTTCGAGCAGAATGTTGCCGCGAATTCCGAAACCGATGAAGCCCAGGTTGACACGGTCGCTGGGGCCGGCGGGCTTCGGCAAAGGCGAGGGTGGAAAATCGAGCCAGTTGCCGTTGAGCATAAGGCCCAGGCCGGCGGCGCCGGTGGCGCTTTGGAGCATGAAGTCACGGCGGGTAGATTTTGACATTGGTCGTCTCCTCAGATGTCTCCCTCATCAGACCGCATCTTGGCGCGGGTTGGGTGGAAAGGCAAGAGGGGAGCGGGGAGCGCCGAAGATTGCGCGTATCCCTGGGCAAACAGGGCTCCTAACGTTACCTTGGCGTATAAACCTCCCTGGCGCTGGGAACCGAGAAGAAGAGGCGGGAAAAATGCTGAAGGCCTTCTCCGGTTTAGAGAGAAGGCCTTCAGGAACAGACTCAAAAATCGCCTATGGGAACGCCAAATATGTCCAGAGGTCGTTCAGGTAGCCTGGAGGAGCGCCGGTGGAGGAATCGAAGCCCTCTCCACCGAAGACCCAGACGTAGCGATTAGCGTCAGGCTGCCAGATGGCGACTCCGCGCCGCCCGCCAACGATGTTGTTCACATACGGTATGCCATTGGTGAGGTAGGCGCCGCTCTGGTTGACGTTGCTCGAACCCTTCCACCAGATCCACTGGCCGCTGCTGGCTTGGTATTCCCAGATGTCGTTTAGGAAGCCGACGGGTTGGGTGACGACGGAACCATATCCAAAGCCGCCAAAGAAAAAGAGATTGTTGTTGGGGTCGGTCCAGCCCACGGCGCCCCAACGCGAGCCAGGGAAGTTGCCGGCAGCTGCGACGGTTTGAGTGCCATAGGCCCCGTTCTGATTGGCAAGGCCGGTTGGGCCGCCGCCAGAAACCCACGTCCACTGACCGCCGGTGAACTTCCACAGGTCGTTCAGGGTCGCGCCTACTCCCGGAGCGATGCTGGTTCCGATGGAGTCAAGACCGAAACCGCCAAAGAGCCAAACGGTTCCGGTGGAATCGACCCAAAGAGTCCCATTCTGGCGGCCGCCAGGAACGTTGCTGGCTCCTGCTGTTCCCAGCGTGCCATAAACGCCATTCTGGCCGGCCACGTTTGATCCGGACACCCAGGTCCATTGAGCGGTGGCGATGTTGTACTTCCAGAGGTCGTTGAGGAGACCGATCGTGCCTGCGGAGTCTACGCCTTGGCCGCCAAAGAGCCAAACGTTACCCGCCGCGTCGGTGAAGTTGGCGGCTGCCCAGCGTCCGCCGGGGATGTTGGTGGTTGCCCCAGTGCCTAGCGTGCCGTAAACGCCGGATTGGTTGAAATTGTTGGAGCCCCCGCGCCAGACCCAATTGCCGAGGAAACTGCCATCGGTTGCGGAAGTGCCGGGAACGAATTCCCAAATGTCGTTGAGGAGTTCGGCATCAAGGCCGGTGGAAGCATAGCCTTGGCCGCCAAACATCCAGAGGTTGTTGGAAGCGTCGGTCCAGGTTACGCCGCCCCAGCGCGAGCCAGGCTTGTTTACCAAGGGGTTGGCAACGCCCAGCGCACCGTAAACGCCACTTGCGTTGATGACTTCCAATGAGGGCCAAGTGCCATTGAGTGATTGGCCAACGTCGGTGGGGTTCCAAACGCCATTGAAGAACCAAATGTCATTCAACAGTCCAGGGCCTTGCGCTCCATAAGGAGATAGCAACGGGAAGCCGAAGCCGCCGAAGAGCCACTTGTGGCCGGCGCTGTCGCTCCAGGTCATGGCAAAGTCGCGGCCGCCGGGAGTGTTGAGGTCCTGAATGGGGATGGGCGTTGCCGCTGTGGCGTAGTTATCGGCTTTGTTTGTGCTGCTGATGTACCACGAGAGCCAGTTCCAGTCGTTGTGCTGGCAATCGACGAGCACATCGGACACATTGGCCTTGGCCAGGCCCGTGTAATTGAAGACATTGCACGGTTGAGGCTGGCTGGTCGGCTGCAAAAACACAGAGACGTTATAAATGCTGCCGTT
>WNES01001262.1_pt1 | contig 11969 bp, 8 predicted proteins | sample 5399931 | NCBI WGS metagenome assembly WNES01 (sample SAMN13153332, study PRJNA577476) | soil metagenome | isolation source: 20 cm grassland meadow soil 2 days after 3rd rain plot 5 | place: USA:California | collected 2015-11-11
GGCGCGCTGATACGACTCCATCTCCGCGACCCCGATCTTCATCTGCAGCCCGCAGACACCGAGCAGGCCGAAGGCGAGGATCACCAGGGTGACCAGCACCTCGATCAGCGAGCTGCCGCATTGCAGCCCAGAGGTCGCGCAGCGGCGGCTCAACATGTCGGCGTCGCCTGCATGTAGGGGCGTCCGCTCAGGTCGACGGATACGCACTGGTGGATCATCGTGCTGCCGCTCGTGGTGTTGATCTGGAACATCGGTGCGGCGCCGGCCGGCAGGCGACCCGATGAGCGGTAGATGACGGTCGCGGGAGGGCCGGGAACGTTTATTCCAGTCGCCGCCGTGTAGTCGTCGAGGACGTTGTTGTTGGCGTCGAGGAGCTGCCAGCCGGTCTGCCAGCCGCCCGCCTTGGGCTGCAGGGTCGCATTGGCGTTGAGCGTGAGCGCCTGCGAGCGCGCCTTGGCGAGCGTCACGTAGAGTGCGGAGGCGTAGGTACGCGCCCGCTGGGTCGCAATCATGCCGTTGAAGGAAGGCACGGCGACCGTCGCGAGAACGGCCGCGACCGCCAGCGTCACGAGGAGCTCGGTCATGGTGAAGCCGCGCGCACGGCGAGGTGTGGCGTGCGCGCAGATGCGAGCTCCGGGGCGAAGGGTGCTGTAGCCTTTCAAGGGGGCGCTCCCGAGTTCCAGTCACCAGACGCCCGCGGGACCCTTGGCGCCCGTGTGGTCGAGGGTGAGGGTGTAGTCACCTGCCTGGGCGGTCCCCGCGATCGGCGTGGCGATGACCGCAAAGGTCGGCGGCGTGCCGCCCGGAGCGGCGCAGGGGGTGGTCGTCTGGCAGATCTGGATCGTGTAGTAGGAGGTCACATCCGTCGAAACCGAGGTGCTCAGTGTGGCGAGGTTGGGCGCGTACGCGCGCGCGTCCAGCAGGTACTGCTGCTCGCGTTGCGCGATGTCCATCAGAGCCGACTCGGCTTCCCCGCGACGGGACTTCTTCACGTAGAGCGCGTACGAGGGCAGCGCGATCGACGTCAGGATGGCCACGACCGCGACGGCGATCATGAGCTCGACGAGGGTGAAGCCGGCCGCGCGGCGGCGCGTAGCGAACGGATTAAGTGAACTGTGCATGTGATGTTGCAGTGAAATCACGGGTGCCACCGTACTCGCCGGGCGGCGTCCGCGGGCGCCCAGTCGACACAATGCGGCCTCGTGCCGACGTGCGGCAGGAGCGGGCCGATGGACGGCACGAACCCACGCTTTATGTCAGGAGTTCGAGTTGGATTCTGTGAAACCGGGCGGGCCGATGTGACGAGTTCCCGACTTCCGATGCGACTTCGCGCACGATCGACCCGGGCGGCGCCGTGACGCCGTTCCGGAATCAGCGCGATATGTTCACGGGCGCGGCCGCGGCAGTGACAGGCGCGCCACCGCGCGGCGGAACTCTTCGATGCTCTCTTCACGCGCGCCGGCGTCGGCGCGTCCGTAGCGCAAGTGCGCGTAGCGCTCGAGCAGGGCGCGCACGGGCAGCGCGAGATCCGGGCGGCGCGCGCTCACGGCTTCCGCATAGCTCAACGGTCCCTGGTGCAGGGCGCGCGCCGGCGCGACGCGTGCGAGCTTGCGGCAGAGCCGTGCATAGGCCCGCGACAGGACATCGGGAGGGGCGGGGCGCGCGGCGCGGCCGATGTGCCAGGCGATGATCGCGAGCCAGAGAGTGAGCGCCAGCATGAAGGCCCAGCCGAGGTAGCGCACGTCGGGGGAGCGGACGCCTAAGCGCCCGAGCAGGTCGAGCTGCGCCGGATAATCGAACCTCACGACGTGGTCGCTCCACCAGGCGTTCGCCGCGTCCCACTGCTGCAGCAGGCGCGTCAGCCACTCGGCGCTGCGCAGCAGCCGCTCGCGGGTGGTGAGCGCATCGGGCAGGAGGTCGAGAACCCCGCGCCGCAGCCGCTCGGGCGCGACCGCCGCGGTCGGGTCGATGCGGGTCCAGCCGCGCCCCTCGAGCCACACCTCCGCCCACGCGTGAGCGTCCGACTGGCGCACCACGAAGTAGCCGCCGACCGGATTCCACTCCCCGCCGAGATACCCCGTGACCACGTGCGCCGGGATGCCCGCGGCGCGCATCAGCGTGACGAAGGCCGACGCGTAGTGGCCGCAGAAGCCCGTGCGAGTGTTGAAGAGGAAGTCGTCGATGGCGTCCGCGCCGAGCGGCTCGGGCGTCAGCGAGTATACGAAGCCGCCGCGGTGCAGGTATTCCAGGGTCGCGGTCACGAACTCGGCATCGGAGCCGGCGCGCTCCCTGAGCGTCTGCGCGAGAGCGAGCGCGGCGGGGTTGCCGCGCGAGCGGGCGGTGTCCTCGCGGCGGCTCGAGGCCGAGAGCGGCTCGAGCGAGCGCGTGCGCAGGTACGACACCGCATCGTAGCTGAGCGGCTCCCTGACCGGCTCGGCGGCCACGAGCTGATTGTCGTACGTCAGGCTCACGTTGCTCGCGGGGGACTGCGCGGGCGTGTCGAGGGCGAGCCACCAGCGCTGGTGCGTGGGCTCGAGCGCCACGCGGTAGCGGTAGGGCCTCCCGATATATTGCAGACGCTCGCGCGGGTGGAAGGCGCCGGAGCTCCGCCGCCACGTGTGGCCATCGAAGTCGTGCAGTACCGGGCCGCGCCAGTAGCGCTCCTCGGGCGCCGGGGCGGCGGAAGCGAACTGCACGCGGAAGGCGGGCTCGTAGTCCGCCACCAGCTTCACGATGCTGCCCGGACTCATGGTGTCGGAGAGCCCGGTCGTCGCCTCGGCGCCGCGCGGGATGGCCCAGAACGCGCCCGGCAGGCGCGGGAAGAAGAGGAACAGCAGCACGGCGAGCGGCATAGCGATGAGCAGCGCCCCGCCCGCAAGCCGCAGCGCCGCCCGCACGCCCAGGCCCTCGGACGCGATGGCGGCGAGCGCGCTGCAGGCGAGCCACGCCTCGAGCGCATAGAGCGGAGCGCGCGCGAGGCTCTGGCGGTCGAGACACGCGGCGAGCAACAGCGACAGCCCTGCGCCCACCATGACGAACTGATCGCGCCGCGCACGCGTCTCGAGCAGCTTCAGTCCCGACATCACCATGAGGAGCGCGGTGCCGGCGGCGAGGCCGTTGACGGTGTGAAACTCGAGCAGCACGATTGCCACCAACGCGAGGGCGAGCAGCGCGCGCGCCACCGTCCCGGGCAGCCTCATCCCGGCGCGCTCGCTCGTCAGGCGCCAGGCGATGAGGAAGAGCGCCACCGCGCTCGCCCAGGGCGGCACGCGGTCGACGTTCAGCAGCACCCCGCCCGCGAAGGCCGCGCACGCCCACGCGAGCGGCGGGAGCCTCCGGTCGACCTCAGACTGGGCGGCTGCCGGCATGGCCTTCGGTCCCAAACAGCGCGAGCGCGGCGAGGCAGCGATGGCGGTGCTCGGGACCGCGATCCGGCGGCAGCCACACCCCGGGAAGCGCGAGCCCGTACCGCTCGCCGTGAGCTTCGGCGTCGACCACCCAGCGCGCGAGCTGCGAGAGCCGCACCTCGACGTCGGGGTCGGTGAGTCGCCCGAAGTCGAACACCCGCAGCTCCGAGCCCGCAGGGCTGTACTCCTTGACGAGCAGCGGCGCTTCGCGCGCGTAGGCCTTCCAGTCCACTTGGCGGGGCGAGTCGCCATCGCGAAACGGCCGCAGCCCCTGCCACTCGTCCGCTTCCGAGCCGCCGCGCGAGCGCGCCCCGGGCCTCGCGCCGCTTTCGGCCGGCATGGGGAGTGATCCCGCGGGGCGCGGATAGACCAGCATCTCGACGGGCACGTGGAGCCACGTCCAGGCGCGGAACAGCCCGAAGGGGTGCGCGGTGGCAAGCCGCAGCCGCTCGATGCGCACCATGCCGCGCCTCAGCGCCGGCAGCGGCAGCTCGAGCCGCCGCGGCTCGGGGGAGGTGAGGTCCGCGGCGACCGCCGGTGACTCCGTGAGAGCCGCCTCCACGCGGTAGCGCGCGAGCCCCGCCGGGTTGGCGAGCGTCACGTGGACGGCGCCGCGCGCGCGGGCGAACACGGCGGGCGCGCTCACCGTCAGCACGGCGATGCCGAGAAGGTTGCGGTGGCACTGCTGCATGGCGACCAACGCAAACGCTCCGAGCAGGAACGTGAGGAACAGGGCGAGGCTGTTGCCGTAGTTGAGTCCGGCGATCAGCATGAGGAACAGCAGCGCCGCGAACGCCACACCCGTCCCGGTCGGAAGGATGTAGAGGCGGCGCCGCTCGAGAGCGACCGGCAGCAGATCCGCTCCCTGGCGACGGCGCATCCAGGCCGCCGCGCGCTCGCGCGCGAGCGCGAGCAGCGGGGCGACGGGGTTCCAGCGCATCGCGCCCGTCTAAGTCGGCACGGGCACGGCGCGGATGACCTCGCGCGCGACCTCGTCGCCGTCGCCGCCGCCGGCCGGATCGCGCCGCTCGAGTCGGTGCGCGACCACCGCCGGCAGCACGGCCTGCAGGTCCTCGGGCAGCGCCGCCGGGCGCGCCGCGAGGTACGCCCACGCCTGCGCCGCGCGCAACAGGCCCTGGCCGGCGCGCGGCGAGAGCCCGAGCTTCAGATCCGAGCGCTCGCGCGTGCGCGCGATCAGCGCCTGCGCGTAGTCGAGGAGCGGCTCGGCGACGTGAACGCCGCGCACGGCGCGCTGCACCCTGAGCACCGCCGCCGCGGACAGCGCCGGCGCAACGTGCGAGAGCAGCTCGCGCCGCTCTCCGCCGCGCAGCAGCTCGCGCTCGTGCGCGCTGTCGGGATAGCCGAGCGTTACCCGCATGAGAAAGCGGTCGAGCTGGGATTCGGGCAGGGCGAAGGTGCCGAGCTACTCGTGGGGGTTCTGGGTGGCGACCACGAAGAAGGGCTCCGGCAAGGGGTAGGTGGTGCCGTCGGCGCTCACCTGGCGCTCCTCCATCGCCTCGAGCAGCGCGCTCTGGGTGCGGGGGCTGGCGCGGTTCACTTCGTCCGCGAGGAGCAACTGCGTGAAGACCGGCCCCTGGCGGAAGTTGAAGCGCTGGCTGGCGCGATCGAATATCGAGACGCCGATGATGTCCGCCGGCAGCAGGTCGCTCGTGAACTGCACGCGCTGCCAGAGGAGTCCCAACACGTGGGCGAGCGCGTGGGCGAGCGTCGTCTTGCCCACGCCCGGCACGTCCTCGATCAGGAGGTGCCCGCGTGCGAGCAGGCACGCGAGGCACAGGCGGATCTGGGCCGGCTTGCCGAGGATGACGGTCTCGAGCGTGTCGAGCGCGCGAGCGAGCGTCGCGGCATCCGCATCGGCTTCATTGGCGCCGACGGCGTTCATGGCTCAAGGAGCCGTCGCACCCGCTCGAGTTGCGCACCGAGCGCGGCGATGGTGCGCTCGAGTTCCGTGACGCGCTCGCGCTCGCCGGCCACCACCGCTGCCGGGGCATTGCGCACGAAATCCTCCTTGGCGAGCCGCGCGCGGATCTTCGCCAGCTCGAGCTGCGCGCGCGCAAGGAGTTTGCCGATCCGCTCGGCTTCGGCGGCCGCATCGATGAGCCCGGCGAGAGGCACGAGGACCGTGAGGGTGCCGACGAGCGCCGGGGCGGAGGGCGGCACGCGCTCGCCGGCGCCGAGGAGCGTGATGCTCTCGAGCCCCGCCAGGCGCTCGAGCGAGGCGCGATGGCGCGTGCTCAATGCCTCGTCCTCGGCGCTCGCGTCCTTGAGGAGTACCCTGATTCGCCGGGCGGGGCTGATGTTCATCTCGCCGCGAATCTGGCGCACGCCGAGTATGACCCCCTGGATCCAGGCGACCTCGCGCTCGGCCTCCTCGTCCGGGGGGAAATCCGCCGCGGCCGGATAGGGCTCAAGCATGACGGTCTCGCCGCTCGCCCCCGCAAGGGGCGCCACGCGCTGCCAGATTTCCTCGGTGATGAAGGGCATCAGCGGGTGGAGCGCCCGCTGCAGCGCCTCCAGCACCTGCGCGAGCGTGCGCCGAGTGCCGCGCTTGGCGGCCGCGGAGACCGTCTCGGCCTGCAGCAGCGGCTTGGTCAGCTCGAGGTACCAGTCGCAGAAGTCGTACCAGGTGAACTCGTAGAGCGCGTTGGCGGCGTAATCGAAGCGATAGTCGCGAAAGGCGCTCTCGACGGCCGCGAGCATGCGGCCGAAGCGGGCGCGGATCCACCGGTCGGCGACCGAGAGCTCCACGGACTCGCCCGCCGGAGGCGCCGCCTCGCCGAGGGTCAGCGTCACGAAGCGCGCCGCGTTCCAGAGCTTGTTGCAGAAGTTGCGGTAGCCGCCGACGCGCGCGAGGTCGAAGCGGATGTCGCGGTTCGGGGAGGCGAGGGCGGCGAAGGTGAAGCGCAGCGCGTCCGTGCCGTGAGGGGCTATCCCATCGGGGTATTGCCTGCGGGTCGCCCGCTCGATCGCCGGCGCGAGCTGCGGCTGCATGAGCCCGGTGGTGCGCTTGGCGATGAGCTCGTGCAGCGTGATGCCGTCGACGATATCGAGCGGATCGATCACGTTGCCGCGCGACTTCGACATCTTGTCGCCGTGCTCATCGCGAATGAGGCCCGTGATGTACACGTCGCCGAAGGGCACCTCGCCCATGAACTTCAGCCCCATCATCATCATGCGGGCGACCCAGAAGAAGATGATGTCGAAGCCGGTGACGAGAACGCTCCCGGGATAGAAGCGCTCGAGCTCCGGGGTGGCCTCCGGCCAGCCGAGCGTCGAGAACGGCCAGAGCGCCGAGGAGAACCAGGTGTCGAGCACGTCCTCGTCCTGCCGCAGAGGGAGGCCAGGCTCGAGGCGGTGCCTGGCGCGCACCTCGGCCTCGTCGCGGCCGACGTAGATGTTGCCGTCGGCGTCGTACCACGCCGGGATCCGGTGTCCCCACCACAGCTGGCGGCTCACGCACCAGTCCCTGATGTTGCGCATCCACTCGAAGTAGGTGCGCGCCCAGCTCTCGGGCACGAAGCGCGTGCGTCCCGCCTCGACGGCCGCGATCGCGGGAGCGGCGAGCGGCGCGATCTTCACGTACCACTGGTCGGTGAGGTAGGGCTCGAGGACCGCGCCGCTGCGATCGCCGCGCGGCACCACGAGCTTGTGCGGCTCGACGCGCTCGACGAGGCCCGCCGCCTCGAGCTCAGTGAGCACGCGCCGCCGCGCCTCGAAGCGCTCGAGTCCCCGGAAGCGCTCGGGCACCGTGTCGGCGAGCGTCGCGCGAGGAGTGAAGATGTTGATGAGCGGCAGGTGATGTCGCTGGCCGATCTCGTAGTCGTTGAAATCGTGGGCGGGAGTGATCTTGAGGCATCCGGAGCCGAAGGCCGGATCGACGTAGGCGTCGGCGATGACCGGGATCAGGCGCCCGGCGAGCGGCAGCCGCACCTGCTTACCCGTGAGGTGCCGGTAGCGCGCATCGTCGGGGTGCACGGCGACCGCGGCGTCGCCCAGCATGGTCTCGGGACGGGTGGTCGCGACCACGACGTGCCCGGAGCCGTCGTCGAGCGGGTAGCGCAGGTGCCAGAGCTGGCCGTCCTCCTCCTGCGACTGCACCTCGAGGTCCGAGAGCGCGGTGAGCAGCACCGGATCCCAGTTGACGAGGCGCTTGCCGCGGTAGATCAGGCCTTCCTCGTGGAGCCGCACGAACACCTCGATCACGGCCCGGGAGAGGCCCGCATCCATGGTGAATCGGTCGCGCGACCAGTCGACCGAGTCGCCGAGGCGGCGCATCTGGGCGTTGATCGTGCCGCCCGACTGCTCTTTCCATCGCCACACGCGCTCGAGGAAGGCTTCGCGCGAGAGGTCGGTGCGCTTGATGCGCTGCGCGTTGAGCTGCCGCTCGACCACCATCTGCGTGGCGATGCCCGCGTGGTCGGTCCCCGGCTGCCACAGCACCGCGCGCCCGAGCATGCGGTGATAGCGGCTGAGAGCGTCCATCAGCGTGTGCTGGAACGCGTGCCCCATGTGCAGCGTTCCGGTCACGTTCGGCGGGGGGATCATGATGCAGTAGGGAGCGCCAGCCCCACGCGGCGCGAACCAGCCGTGAGACTCCCAGCGCTCGTAGATGCGCCGCTCGATTGTCCGCGGCGCGTACACCTTGTCCATTAGCACTCGGACTTCCTCGGGGAAGGTCGGCGGATTATAGCGGCTCGAGCTCCGCGCCTCGGGGCGGGGCCGCGCCGCGCTGCGGGTCGGCTGGCGTGTCAGCGCGCGGCGGCGCGCGTCAGGAGAAAGTCCGCGATCAGCGGTGTCGGCCGGCCGGTGCTGCCCTTGCTGGCTCCGGTCAGGTAGGCGGTGCCCGCGATGTCGAGGTGCGCCCACTTCAGTCCCTGGGTGAACTTGCCGAGGAAGGTCGCGGCGGTGATCGCGCCGCCGTCGCGCCCCCCGACGTTGGCGAAGTCGGCGAAGTTGCTCTTGAGCGCCTCGGCGTATTCCTCGGTGAGCGGCAGTTGCCAGCAGCGATCGTCCGCGCGCACGCCGGCATCGAGGAGCTCGCGCACCAGCGGCTCGTCATTGCCCATGACACCGGAGTGGTGATGCCCGAGGGCGACCACGCACGCGCCGGTGAGGGTCGCGATGTCGACCACGGCCGCCGGCTCGAAGCGGCGCGCGTAGTTGAGGGCGTCGCAGAGAATCAGCCGCCCTTCGGCATCGGTGTTGAGTATCTCGACCGTCTGTCCGGAGGCGCTGGTGGCGATGTCGCCCGGCTTCACGGCCTTGCCGCCCGGCATGTTCTCGACCGCCGCGATGAGGCCCACCACATGCAGGCGGAGCTTCAGCTGCGATGCGAGAGTGAGCGCGGCGAGCACCGCCGCGGCGCCCGACATGTCGAACTTCATCTCATCCATGCCCGGCGGGTCCTTGAGGGAGATGCCGCCGGAATCGAACGTAACGCCCTTGCCGACCAGCACGACCGGCGGCTGCCCCGCGCCCGTCCCACGATACTCGAGCACGATGAAGCGCGGCGGCTGCCGGCTCCCCTGCGCGACCGCGAGCAGGCATCCCATCTTCTCGCGCCGGATGGCCGCCTCATCGAGTACCCGCACGCGAAGCGAGGCGGCGCGCCGCGCGCGCTCGCGGGCCTGCGCGGCGAGAAAGCTCGGTGTGCAGATGTTGGCGGGCAGGTTCGCGAGATCGCGCTGCACATCGGCGGCGGCGGCGATCGCGGCGCCGTGGGTCAGGCCGCGCTCGGCGGCTGCCGCCCGGCGCACGGGGCCTGCGAGCACCCGCTTGAGCTCCGGCAGCGGCGGCTTCTTCCCGGTTTTGAGATCGTTGATCCGATAGAGCGCGGCGCCGGCGAGCTCCGCGACCGAGCGGCCGAAATAGTAGTCGTCGAGCTGCCTCGCGTCCGGGCGGTCGATCGCCACCGCGCAACTGCCGATCCGCGTGCGCGACAGCGCCGCGGCCGCCGCGGCCCACGCCTTGCGCCAGCTCCTGCGCGAAAAGCTCTTCTTGGACCCGAGCCCGGTGAGCAGCACGCGCGTGGCCTTGATGCCGGGCAGATCGCCGATGAGCAGCGTGTCGCCGGCGCGTCCGGCGAAGTCCCCGCGCGCGAGCAGCCGTTTCAGCGCGCCGCTTGAGGCCGCATCGACGCTGCGTGCCTCGCCGCTGAGCTCGCCTTCCTCGAATATGCCGAGGACCAGGCAGTCCACGCCGAGTGTTGCCAAGCCCTTCGTCCAGACCCCGAATTCCATCCTTCTCCCCTCACCGTTGAGGCGCGCGCGCGTTAATGCGTTAAGATTTGCATCGGTTGCGTCTTAGCCGCGCCTGGATCGCGCCCCAGCGCCTCGCTCCGCTTGAGTATTAATTCGGACGCGCGATGCGCCGCTGCGGGCACAAGCGAGTGCAAGTGTAATGGGGAACACCCTGGGTCGCTACGTTCTGCGCGAGGTGGTCACGGCCTGGCTGCTCGTGACCGGCGTGCTGCTCGTCATCCTGCTGGTAAACCAGATGGTGGGAGTGCTCGAGCGGGCCGCCGCCAGCCAGTATCCCGAGGGCGTGGTGCTGGAGCTCATCGGCCTCGGGGCGCTGCAGAATCTCTCGATCCTGCTGCCCGTGGGGTTGCTGCTCGGGGTAGTGCTGGCCTTCGGCCGGCTGTATCACGACAGCGAGATGGCCGCGGCGCTCGCCTGCGGCGCGGGTCCTGCGAACATCTACCTGCCGGTGGCGCTGCTCGCGGCCCTCGGCACCGCAGGCCTTGCCTGGCTCACGCTGGTGCTGGCGCCGAACGCTACGGCGCGCGCGCTCAACCTGCGCAGCGCCGCGCTGCGCGCCGGTCAGTTCGCGCCGATCGCGCCCGGTAAATTCCGCAACTTCGGCGGCGGCAATGCGGTCGTGTACGCGCAGGACGTCAATCCCGACGGCACGCTCGCCGAGGTGTTCGTGGAGCGCAATCGCGATGCGCTGGTCGAGGTGGCGCTCGCGGCCCGCGCCCGGCACGAGCTGAGCACCGACGGCCTGACGCATATCCTCACGCTCTACGATGGGGAGCGTTTCGAGGGCGTGCCCGGACAGCGCGAGTTCCGAATCATGCGTTTCGCCGAGCACGTGGTGCCGGTGAAGGTGCGACTCAGTGTCGACGCCACGCGGGCTCTCGAGGCTGAGCCCACCGCGAGCCTCATCGACTCGGGCGATCCCGACGCGCGCGCCGAGCTGCACTCGCGCATCGCCATGCCGCTGATGTGCGCGGTGCTGGCGCTGCTCGCGGTGCCGCTCTCGCGCCTCCGGCCCCGCCAGGGACGCTACGCGCGTGTCTGGGTCGCCGTGGTGATCTTCTTCCTCTACGTCAACCTCATCACCGTGGGGAAGGTGTGGATCGCGCGCGGCGCCATCCCGGAAATCCTCGGGCTGTGGTGGACGCACGCGGTGGTGGTGCTCGTTGCCCTCGGGGTGATCGTGGGTCCGGGCCTCGCCTACCGTCTGCGCTACCGGATTCGCGGCCTGTGAGGGCGCGCGCACCATGAGCGTGCTCGACCGTTACATCGTGCGCGCGATCCTCGCCGCCGTGGCGCTGGTGATGCTGGTGCTGCTGGTGCTCGGCGCGCTCGCGACCTTCATGGACCAGCAGGACGATGTCGGCACCGGCAGCTACACCGCGCTCGGCGCCTTCTGGTACACGCTGCTCAACCTGCCGCAGCTCGCCTACGAGCTGCTGCCGATCACGGCGCTCATCGGGTCGCTGCTGGGCCTCGGCTCGCTGGCGCGCGGGAGCGAGCTGACCGTGGTGCGCGCCGCCGGCGTGTCGATTGCGCGCATCGCGGGAATCGCGCTGTTCGCGGGAGTCCTGCTCATCGGCCTCGAGCTGCTCCTCGGCGAGCTGCTCGCGCCGGTGCTGCAGCAGGCGGCGCGCGAGCAGAAGGCCTTCAGCAAGCTCGCCAACGTCAGCTTCGCGAGCGGCACCGGCGCTTGGGTGCGCGACGGCGACCTGATCCTCAACGTGGCCGGACAGAACAGTGAGAGTCAGTTCGGCAGCATGCAGGTTTTCGAGCTCTCGCCCCAGCATCGCCTGCTCGCGCTCGGGCACGCGCAGCGCGCCACCGCGGGCTCCAAGGGCAAGTGGCTGCTGAGCGGCTACAGCGAGACGCGCTTCGCGGACGACGCGGTCACCAGCCGACCGCCCGGGCCGCGCCTGCTCGCCTCGAACGTCACCGCCGGGTTCCTCGGTCTCGCGGTCGAAGATCCCAAACAGCTCACCAGCCGCGCCCTGTGGCGGCTGATCAGCTACTACCGCACCAACGCGCTCGATACGCGCGAGTACCTGTTCGCGTTCTGGTCACGCATCGCGCGCACTGTTGCGATCGCCTTCTCGGTGCTGCTCGCGATACCGTTCGTGCTCGGCCCGCTGCGCTCCGCCGGCGCGGGCGCGCGCATGATGCTCGGGCTCGGCCTCGGAATCGCCTTCTTTCTGCTGCAACGGCTGATCGAGAGCAGCACGGTAGTGTTCAAGCTCGACCCGGTGCTGCTCGCCTGGCTGCCGACCGTGCTGCTCGCGACCGT
>WNES01001265.1_pt1 | contig 11935 bp, 12 predicted proteins | sample 5399931 | NCBI WGS metagenome assembly WNES01 (sample SAMN13153332, study PRJNA577476) | soil metagenome | isolation source: 20 cm grassland meadow soil 2 days after 3rd rain plot 5 | place: USA:California | collected 2015-11-11
CACCACGGCGCCGGCGTTGGCGACCAGGTAGGCCCCCGGCTCGATCTCGAGGCGGAGCTTCCGCCCGGTCCGCCGATGGAAGTCGACGAACGCCTCGCGCACGACCGCTCCGACGGCGAGGAGATCCGTCGCCTGCTCGCCCGGGACGCGCGCCACCTTGAAGCCGCCCCCGAGGCTGACCGTGGTCACGTCGGGGAGCCGCGCCGCGATCTCGAGTACGAGGCCCGCCACGCGCGTCCACACCGCCGGATCGCTGCCCGACCCGATGTGGGTGTGGAGCCCGCGAATGGCCAGGCGGTGGCGGGCGGCGAGCGCCTTCGCCTCGTCCAGGTACGCGTGCCAGATGCCGAAGCTCGAGGCGGGGCCGCCGGTGTTGGTGCGCTGGGTGGAGCCGCTGCCGAGGCCCGGGTTCACGCGGATGATCGCGGCGCGCTCCGGAAAGGCGCGGCCGTAGCGGTCGAGCTGGTGGAGCGAGCAGGCGTTGTAGAGGACGCCCAGCGCGACGAACTCCTCGAGCCGGCGGGACGGCACCTGCGAGGTGAGCTGGATGCGCGCGGGGGCGAAGCCGGCGCCGAGCGCGCGCTCGACCTCGGGGTCGCTCGAGGCATCGATGTGGAGCCCGAGGTCGCGGAACAGCCCGAGGACGGCGTGGCTCGGGTTCGCCTTCATCGCGTAGCGCAGCGTGAACCCGAAGACCTGCGGGAAGGCGAGCGCGGCGCGCGCCGCGGCCTCGAGCGCCGCGCGATCGTAGACGTAGCACGGGGTGCCGAACCGCTCGCGCACCAGGGCCGCTTCGGCCGAGGTGAGGAACATGGGGCGCAGAGAATCATCCGCGGGCGCTCGAATGCAAACGGCGGACGCCCACGAGCGTCGAGCCGGGCGCGGTTGACGCTGCAACGCAGCGCATTGTAAGGGTCGCCGTGGCGCCATGGCCACGCTGCGCTTCGCGAAGCTCCACGGGACGGCGAACGACTTCATCTACGTCGACGCGCGCGCGGGCTTCCCGGGCGACCCCGCGGCGCTCGCGCCCCGGCTCTGCGACCGCCGCCGCGGCATCGGCGCGGACGGCCTCATCCTCCTGCTGCCGCCCTCGAACGGCGAGGCCGACTGCCGCATGGCGATCTACAACGCCGACGGGAGCCGCCCCGAGATGTGCGGCAACGGCATCCGCGGGCTCGCCAAGTTCGTCCACGACCGCGGGCTCTCGCGCGCCGAGCCGCTGCGCGTCGAGACCGACGCGGGCGTGAAGACGATCCACACGCACGCGAGCGGCCGCGGCCCCGTGGCGCGCGTCACCGTCGACATGGGCCGGCCGGTGTGGGACGGCCGCCGGATTCCGGTCGCCGCGGACGGCGAGGTCGTCGAGCGCCCGCTCGAGGTGGATGGGCGCCGTTGGGCCGTCACCTGCGTCTCGATGGGGAACCCGCACTGCGTCGTGTTCGTGGACGACGACGTCGCCGGCCTGGCGCTCGCCGACCTGGGGCCCCGCTTCGCGCGGCACCCGTTCTTCCCGCGCGGCGTGAACACCGAGTTCGTCCGCCCGCTCGGTCCCGAGCGGCTCGAGATGCGGGTGTGGGAGCGCGGCGCGGGCGAGACCATGGCGTGCGGCACGGGCGCGTGCGCCGCCGCCGTCGCCGCGGCGCGCACGGGGCGGAGCGGCCGGCGGGTGGTCGTGGCGCTCCCCGGCGGCGAGCTGGAGATCGACTGGCGCCCCGACGATCGGGTCCTCATGACCGGCGACGCGGTCGAGGTCTTCGAGGGGCAGGTGGAGGTCTAGCGATGTTCACCGGCGCGATGACGGCCCTGGTCACCCCCTTCCGCGACGGCGAGGTGGACGCGCGCGCCCTCGAGGCGCTGGTCGAGGCGCAGATCGCGGGCGGCATCGACGCGCTGGTCCCCTGCGGTTCGACCGGCGAGGCCGCGACGCTGACGCACGAGGAGCACCTCGCGGTGGTGCGCGCGGTGGTGCGGGTGGCGCGCGGGCGCGTGCCGGTCATCGCCGGCACGGGCTCCAACTCGACGGCGGAGGCCATCCGGCTGACGCGCGGCGCCGAGGAGGCGGGCGCGGACGCCGCCCTCCTGATCTCGCCCTACTACAACAAGCCGACCCAGGACGGCATCTACCGCCACTACGCCGCGGTCGCCGACGCGACCGGGCTGCCGCTCATCCTCTACAACATCCCGGGGCGCACCGGCTCGAACATCACGCCCGACACGATCGCGCGCCTGGCGCGCCTCCCGAACATCGCGGGCGTGAAGGAGGCGAGCGGGAACCTCGCGCAGGTGCTCGAGATCATCGACGAGTCGGGGGCCGACTTCGGGATCTACTCGGGCGACGACATCCTGACGCTCCCCATCATGGCGGCGGGCGGCCACGGCGTCATCGCGGTGGGTGCCAACCTGATGCCGCGCGCCTACGCCGAGCTGACCGATGCACTCCTGGCCGGCGACCTCGAGCGCGCCCGCATGCAGAACCACCGCCTGCTCCCCCTGATGATGGCGCTCACGCTCGAGGTGAACCCCATCCCGGTGAAGACGGCGCTCGCCATGATGGGCCAGTGCGCGGACGAGTTCCGCCTCCCCCTGACGCCGATGAGCCCTGGAGCGCGCGTCAGGCTCGAGGACGTGCTGCGCGAGTACGAGCTTGTCTGAGCCGAGCGCGCTGCCGATCATCGTGTGCGGCGCGGCGGGGCGGATGGGCCGGCTCCTGGTCGCGCTCGCGCGCGAGGACGCGCGCCTGCGGGTCGCGGGCGCGGTCGAGGCGGCGGGCCACGCGGCCGTCGGGCGGGACGCGGGCGAAGTGGCGGGCGGCGCGGCGCTCGGCGTGCGCGTGGGCGACGACCTCGCCGCGGTCTGCCGCGGCGAGCTGGTCGTCCTCGACTTCACGGCGCCCGCGGCGACCCTCGCGCACGCGCGCGTCGCGGCCGAGCGCGGCGCGGGCCTGGTGATCGGGACCACCGGCCTCGACGGCGGGCAGGAGCGCGCGCTCGCCGCGCTCGCCGCGCGCACCCGCACGGTGTTCGCCCCCAACATGAGCGTCGGTGTGACCGTGCTGACCGAGCTGGTGAGCCTGGCCGCACGCCTCCTCGACGCGAGCTTCGAGGCCGAGGTCGTCGAGCTGCACCACCACGCGAAGAAGGACGCGCCGAGCGGCACGGCGCTCGCGCTCGGGCGCGCGGTGGCGGCGGCGCGCGGCCTCGCCTTCGAGCGCGCCAGGCGGCTCGCGCGCGAGGGCCAGGTGGGCGAGCGGCCGCGTGACGAGATCGGGATCGTGGGGCTGCGCGCCGGCGACGCCGTCGGCGACCACACGGTGGTCTTCGGCGGCCTCGGCGAGCGCCTCGAGCTCGTCCACCGCGCCCAGAGCCGCGACGGCCTGGCGCGCGGGGCGCTGCGCGCCGCCCTCTGGGTGGCGGGGCGGCCCCCCGGCCTCTACTCGATGCGCGACGTGCTCGGGCTGTGAGACGCGCGGCCGCGCTCGCGATCGCCGTCCTCGCCGCGGCCTGCCTCCACCCGCGGCCCGAGGGGCCGCCGCTCCTCGTGGGCACGAGCGGCGACTACCCGCCCTTCTCGCTCGCGCGCGACGGCACGACCGAGGGGCTCGATGTCGAGGTCGCCCGCCGCTTCGCGCGCGACAGCGGGCGCCGCCTCGAGCTCGTCCGCTTCCGCTGGCCGGAGCTGACGCGCGACCTCGCGGCGGGACGCTTCGACCTGGCGATGGGCGGCGTCACGCTCCGCCCCGAACGCGCGGTGGCGGGCGTGTTCACGCGCCCGGTCGCGGAAGCGGGGGCGGTCGTGCTCGCGCACCAGCGGCTCGACCCGCGCACCTCCTGGCTCCGGCTCGGCGTGAACGCGGGCGGGCACCTGGAGCGGCTCGCGGCGCGGCTCTTCCCGCACGCGCTGCTGGTGCGGACGAACGACAACCGCGCGCTCGCGGAGCTGCTCGCCACCGGGGCCGCGGACGCCATCCTGACCGACGAGGCCGAGGCGGACGCGCTCGCGGTCCCCGGCGCCGTCCGCCTGGGGCCGTTCACGCGCGACCGCAAGGGCTACCTCGGGCGCGATCCGGCGCTGGTCGCCGAGCTCGATGCCTGGCTCCGCGCCCGCGAGGCCGACGGCACGCTCGCCGCGCTCCGCGCCCGCTGGCTCGGCGCCGAGCGGGCGCGCGCGCGCTCCGCCTTCGCCTCGGACCTGGACGCGCTCCTGGCGCTCGTCGACCTGCGGCTCGCCTTCATGCCAGCCGTCGCCGCGGCCAAGCGGAAGACCGGCCGACCCGTGGAGGACCCGGGCCAGGAGGCGCGCGTCCTCGGCGCGGTGCGCGCGCGCGCCGCCGAGCGGGGCCTCGACCCGACGGCGGTCGAGGCCCTCTTCCGGGCCCAGATCGCGGCGGCGCGCGCCGTGGAGCACGAGTTCCTGGCGCATCCGGAAGAAGGTGACGCCCTCGACCTCGAGCGCGAGGCCCGTCCGGCGCTCGCGCGCATCTCGGAGCTGATCGTGGCCCGCGCCGCGGATCTGACGGCCGACCCGGGCGCGCTCGCGTCGCTCGATCCCGAGCGGGTGGCCGAGTCCCTGGACGGGTCGCTCGCGCCCGCCCCGCACCGGCGCGCGATCGCGAGCGCCATCAGGCACCTCACGGCGAGCCGGGTGCCGGAGTCGGGTCGCGGCGAAGGCCGGGCACCTCGGCCGCCGGCGGGCGGTCGACGAGACGGCGCTCAATTGGCGCTGCTCTCGAGCGTGAGTGCCGGCCGCCGGGCAAGGTAACGCTTGCCGACTAGACGGCCGGGCTGGCCTGGGCGGCCCGAGGCCGAGACCGGACATGTCTAGGCGACCGCTGCGCTCCGCACCGCCCCGGTCTGCGGCACCCTGCACGCCGGCTGGGGTGCCGGTCGCCGCCGCCGCGGGGCGCGGGTGCACCCGCCGGACCTTGGTCGCCCGCCACGCTCCTGCGAGTCAATCAGATGGGCCGCCCTAATCCCCGCGCTGTCGCAGGTTTCTCACCGGCTGTCCGCGAAAATGTCCGTCTCTGGCCAGCGAGGCACGGCATCAGATTCCCGCCCGCCGACCCACTCCGGCCCGAATCGGGGCGCGTCCGCCCGCGAATTCTCGCGCGCTGCGTCTAGCGAACGCCCTAATCGGCGCCGTGGTGTCGTCTAGAGGAGGAAGCGTTCATGAGCCACTTCGTCGGCCTCTTCCTGCTCTGCCTTGCCGTGACCCTCGCTGTGCTCGGCAACGGCCACAAGCCATGAATCCTCAACGCTTCACGAACCTCGGAAAGGACTGCGACCAGTGCCGGATCACCTGGCCGCAGCCGTGATCGGGTGCGTGTGAGTTCTCACGGTTCGACCACCGCGAAGGATCATCGGCGCGCGCCAACAGGGGGAGCAAGACGAGCGATAGCCCGCCGCCGACCAACGACCGCGGGGCGTGTCCGGAGTGCGGCCTCCGATGCAACCGCATGCAACCCCGCCCTGGGTAAGTCGTCGGGATTACTGTCTTCTCGTTCCACGATTCTGTGACCGGCGTTTGTCAACGAAGGACAACTCCGCTAGAAGCGGGGCGCCAAAGGGCCGTCGTTGCCGATCCAGATCAAAAAAGCCGAGCGAATCCAGAAACTTCCGCCGTATCTCTTCGCTGAGATCGACCGCGTGAAGCGCGAGGTCGCGGCGCGCGGGGCAGACCTGATCAACCTCGGCATCGGAGATCCCGACACCCCGACGCCGGCGCACATCGTGGCCCGCCTGCGCGAGGCGGCGGGCAACCCGGCCAACCACCGCTACCCGGACTACGAGGGCCTGCTCTCCTTCCGCGAGGCCGCCGCGGCGTGGATGAAGAGCCGCCACGGCGTCACGCTCGATCCGGCGACCGAGATCGTCTCGCTCATCGGCTCGAAGGAGGGGATCGCGAACATGGCGGTCGCCTTCGTCGATCCGGGCGACGTCGCCCTGGTGCCCGACCCCGGCTATCCCGTCTACCACATCGGGACCAGCTTCAACGGCGGCGCCACCTACCGCATGCCGCTCCGCCGCGAGAACGGCTTCCTCCCCGATCTCGGGGCCATCCCGGACGAGGTCGCGCGGCGTGCGAAGCTCCTCTGGCTCAACTACCCGAACAACCCGACCGCGGCGGTGGCGCCGCGGAGCTTCTTCGCCGACGCGATCCGCTTCGCCGAGCGCCACGGCGTCATCCTCTGCCACGACGCCGCCTACGCCGAGATCTACTTCGGCGAGCGGCCGCCCAGCATCCTCGAGCTGCCCGGCGGTCGCGAGGTGGCGATCGAGTTCCACTCGCTCTCGAAGACCTTCAGCATGACCGGCTGGCGCGTCGGCTTCGCGGTCGGACACCCGGAGCTGATCGCCGGGCTCGGCCGGGTGAAGACCAACGTCGACTCGGGCGTCTTCCAGGCGGTGCAGGAGGCCGCCATCGCGGCGCTCACCGGCGACCCGGCGGTGGTCGACCGCCTGCGCGCGCTCTACCGCGAGCGGCGCGACGTGCTGGTGGGCGGGCTCCGCTCGATCGGCCTCGCCTGCGATCCGCCGGGCGGCACCTTCTACGTCTGGGTGCCCGTCCCGCGCGGCCTGACCGCGGCCGGGCTCGCCACCCGCTGCCTCACGGAGGCGCACGTCGTGGTCACCCCGGGCAACGGGTTCGGCGACGCCGGGGAGGGATACATCCGGCTCACGCTGTGCAGCTCGAGCGAGCGGCTGCGCGAGGCGGTCGAGCGCCTGAAGGGCCTCCGCCTCTAGCCCCTCGCGCGCGGACGCTCGTCGGGGGCGGGCGCCATGCCTCATCGCGTCTACATCGGGATCGGATCGAACCTGGGCGACCGCAAGGCGAACGCCCTGGAAGCGGTCGCGCGCGTCGCGAAGCTGCCGAGCACGCGGCTCAGCCGCGCCTCCTCGTTCTACGAGAGCGAGCCGCTCGGCGACGCCAAGACGTGGTTCGTGAACAGCGTGATCGAGGTCGAGACCGAGTTTCCGCCCGACGAGCTCCTCAAGCGCTTGAAGGCGATCGAGAAGGCGATGGGGCGCAAGCCCGTCAAGGGCAAGCGCTGGGGCTCGCGGGTGATCGACCTCGACATCCTCCTCTGCGACCTGGAGGTGGTCGAGACCAGATCCTTGAAGGTCCCCCACCCGGAGATGCACAAACGCCGCTTCGTCCTCCTGCCGCTGGCCGAGCTGGCGCCGCACGTCGTGCACCCGCAGCTCGGCCAGACGGTGTCCGCGCTCCTCGCCGGCGTGAAGGACGACAAACGGGTCACGCTCCTGCCGCGGACCTGACGGCGCCCGCCCCGTCTGCTACACTCCGCCGCCGGGAGGGTCGCGGATGAAGCTCTTCATCGACACGGCGGACGTGGGGGAGATTCGCGAGGCGGCGAGCTGGGGCGTCCTCGACGGCGTCACCACCAACCCGTCGCTGGTCGCGAAGACGGGTCGCGACTTCGAGACCGTGCTGCACGAGATCTGCGCCCTCGTCGACGGCCCGGTGAGCGCCGAGGTGGTGAGCACCGACGCGCCCGGCATGGTCGAGGAGGGGGTGCGGCTCGCGCGCATCCACAAGAACATCGTGGTCAAGTGCCCGATGATCCCGGAGGGGCTCAAGGCGACGCGCCTCCTCACCGAGCGCGGCATCCGCGTCAACGTGACGCTCGTCTTCCAGGCCGCGCAGGCCCTCCTCGCCGCCAAGGCGGGCGCTGCCTTCATCTCTCCCTTCGTCGGCCGGCTCGACGACGTCGGGCACGACGGCATGGAGCTGATCGCGCAGCTGCTCGAGATGCTCGACCACTACACCTACCCGGCGGAGGTCCTGGTCGCGAGCGTCCGCAATCCCCTCCACGTGATCCGCGCGGCGCAGATGGGCGCGCACATCGCCACCTGCCCCTTCGCCGTCCTCCAGCAGCTGGTGAAGCACCCGCTCACCGACGCCGGGCTCGAGCGCTTCCTGGCGGACTGGAAGAAGGCGAAGAGCCGGTAGCTACTGGTCCACGCTGGTCGCCAGATCGTCCGCCGCGGCTTGACACGCCCTGCAGTGCAGGGTACTTTACGATGCAAAGCGACGGACTCATGCTCAGGGACCTGGACCAGGCGCTCGCGGAGATCTCGGCGATCCGCAGTCAGATCGCGCGCAGTGTCGTCTTCCGTGGCTATGGCCCCGCGACGCTCGCGACCACCGGGCTCCTCGCCTTCGTCGCCGCCGGGGCCCAGGCGGCGTTCCTCGACGACCCGGCGCGCCACGTCTCCACCTATCTGGCGCTCTGGGCGGGGACGGCGCTCGTCTGCGCCGGTCTCGTCGGCCTCGAGATGATCACCCGCACGCGCCGCGTCCACGGCCCCCTCGCCCAGGAGATGCTGTGGACGGCCGTGGAGCAGTTCGTGCCCGCCGCCGCGGCGGGCGGGTTCTTCACGCTCGTGCTGCTCGCATCGGCCCCGGAGGCCGCCTGGATGCTCCCGGGCCTCTGGCAGGTGATCTTCAGCCTCGGCGTGTTCGCGTCCTGCCGCTTCCTGCCCCCCGCGATCTTCTGGGTCGGCGGGTGGTACCTGGCCGCGGGGCTCGGCTCCATCGCGCTCGCGCGCGGTGAGCTCGCGCTCTCGCCCGCGGCGATGGGCGTCGGGTTCGGAGTGGGGCAGCTCCTCACGGCGCTGATCCTCCACTTCCACCGCGAGGAGGGAGAGGGCGATGCCTAGGCGCGACCGCTCGCCCGGACGCTTCGCCTACGAGGGGCTCGACCGCGTGATCCACGAGCGCGCGCGTCTCTCCGTCCTGACCTCGCTGGCGGCGCACCCGAAGGGGCTCGCCTTCGGTGATCTGAAGCGGCTCTGCCGGCTGACCGACGGGAACCTGAGCCGGCACCTGCGCATCCTCGAGGAGCCCGGCCTGGTCGAGATCACCAAGACCTTCCGTGACAATCGCCCGCACACGACCTGCCGGCTCACGGCCGCGGGCCGCCGGCGATTCCTCGAGTACCTGGCGGTGCTCGAGACGGTCGTTGCCGACGCGGCGACCGCGGCCCGGGACGAGGCGCCCGCACGCCGCGGGCTGGTGAAGGGCTTCGCGCCCGCGTGAAAATTTTTTGCCATGAGACTCTACAATGCAAAGTAATCTGAATGGCAGAGCCGATGCGCCCCTGCACGTCGCCGTGATCATGGACGGGAACGGCCGCTGGGCGGCGCGGCGCGGCCTCCCGCGCCCGGCCGGACACCGCGCCGGCGCGGACGCCGTGCGGCGCGTCGTCGAGAGCGCGCCCGGACTCGGCATCGGCGTGCTCACGCTGTTCGCGTTCTCGGCGGACAACTGGCAGCGACCCCGACCCGAGGTGGCGGCGCTCATGCGGCTTCTCCGCGGCTACCTGCGAACGGAGACCGTGCGCGCGGTCGAGAAGGGCGTCCGTGTGAGCGTGATCGGCCGGCGCGACCGGCTCGCGCCGTCGATCGTGCGGGCGATCCGGCGCGCCGAGCATGCCACGCTGGGCGGCCCGCGGCTCCATCTCCGGATCGCGCTCGACTACTCCGCACGCGAGTCGATCGCCCGCGCGGCGCGCGGCTGGGCACGGGCCGGCTCGCCGTCCCTCGACCTCCTCGCCCGGATGATCGCCCAGTCGAGCGACGGCCCCGCGGTGCCCGACGTCGATCTGCTGATCCGCACGGGCGGCGAGCAGCGCCTCTCCGACTTCCTCCTCTGGGAGTGCGCGTACGCCGAGCTCTACTTCACCGAGCGCACGTGGCCCGACTTCCAGGCGGCCGACCTCGCCGCCGCGCTCGCCGAGTTCCGGCGGCGCGAGCGCCGCTTCGGGCGCCTCCCGGGCCCGACGCCGGCAGCGGCCGAGGACCGCCCGCGCTCGACCCGAGAATGGCTCCACTGAGCACCTCGCGGATCGCGGCCTTCCACCGCATGCCGGTCGAGGAGCGGCGGCGGAAGCTCGCCGGGGCGCTCGACCTCTCGCCGGCGGACCTGGAGACGCTCGGCGCGCTCCACGCGCTGCCGCTCGAGGTGGCGGACACGATGGTCGAGAACGCGCTCGGCACCTTCGCGCTGCCCTTCGGGGTAGCGCTCAACTTTCTGGTGAACGGGCGCGAGCACGTGATCCCCATGGTGGTCGAGGAGCCCTCGGTGATCGCCGCGGCCTCGAGCGCGGCGCTGGTGGCGCGCGCGGCGGGCGGCTTCGTGGCGGAGGCGGATCCCGGGACGATGATCGGGCAGATCCAGCTCGTCGAGGTCCCGGACGCCGCGGCGGCGGCGGACCGACTGGGGGTCGCGCGGGCGCGGCTGCTGGCGGCGGCGCAGGACCTGACACCGGGGCTCTGCCGGCGGGGCGCCGGGCCGCGGGACCTCGAGGTGCGGCTCGTGCGCACCAAGCGCCGGGGCACGATGGTCGTGGTCCACGTGCTGCTCGACACGGGCGATGCGATGGGGGCCAACGCGGTCAACTCGCTGGTCGAGGGCCTGGCCCCCATGGTCGAGGAGATCGCGGGGGGGCGGGCCTGCCTGCGCGTCCTCTCGAACCTCGCCGATCGCCGGCTCGCGCGCGCGGCGGTGCGGATCCCGTTCGCCGCGCTCGCCCGCGCGGGCTTCGGCGGCGAGGAGGTGGCGGAGCGGATGATGTGGGCCTACGAATTCGCCGCCGCCGATCCGTACCGCGCCGCGACGCACAACAAAGGCATCATGAACGGGATCGACGCGCTCGCGGTCGCCACCGGCAACGACTGGCGAGCGCTCGAGGCCGGGGCACACGCCTGGGCGTGCCGCGGCGGCTCCTACACGTCGCTCACCACCTGGGACGTCGAGGACGGGCACCTGGTGGGGACGATCGAGCTGCCGATGGCGATCTCGACGGTCGGGCCGCTCGTGCAGTCCCACCCGTGCGTGGGGCTCGCGCTGCGCATCGTGAACGTCGCGCGCGCGCGCGAGCTCGGGGGGATCATGGCGGCGGTGGGGCTGGCGTCGAACCTGGCGGCGATGCGGGCGCTCGCCACGGAGGGCATCCAGAAGGGGCACATGGCGCTGCACGCGCGGGCGGTGTCGCACGCGGCAGGGGCGCGCGGGGAGAAGGCCGAGGAGCTGCGGCAGCGGCTCGTGGCTGCGGGAGAGGTCAAGATCGACCGGGCGCGCGAGCTGCTGCGCGCCCTGGAGGCGCGCTCGTGAGACCGTCTGCGCGCCGGGGCTCGGCGCCGCGCCCGTCCGCCCCGTCGCGCAGCGAAACGCCGTCGGGGAGTCGCGGCTACAGCCGCCGCTCCGCCCGCAGCGCGACACGCACCGACTCCGCCGCCGCCTCGACCGCCGCAAGCGGCCCCGCGAGCGCCGCCCGTGCCGCCTCGCCGCTTCGCTCGCGCCGCACACGGTCGAGCGCGTCGACGAAGGCCCGGTAGCGCGCGCAGAGCGCATCCAGCGCGTCGAGCGAGGCAGGCGCCGCGCCGGCGCTCCGCGTCCGCGCAGCGCGCGCGAACGCCTCCGCGCGCTCGAGCGGGTAGGTGAGCTCGGGCATGCTCTCGGCGGTGAAGCGCCCGCTCGCGACGAGGTCCGTCCCCTTGCGCGCCGTGAACACCAGCAACTCGGCGTGCGTCGCCGCGAGGCGCCCGTAGGTCCGCCAGAAGCAGCCGGCGAAGAGCACGAGCGCCAGCGCCGCCTTGACCCTGGCCCCGCCGCCGCCTACGATCGCGCGTCTCGGTCCCGCATGGCTCCCGTCTCCCGTCTCCCGTCCATCTACTTCGAGAAGCTGCTCGAGAGCTCCCCGGACATCGTGGTCGCGGTCGACCGCCAGGGCACCATCACCTTCTACAACGACGGCGCGCGGCAGACGCTCGGCTACACGCCCGACGAGGTCCTCGGCCAGCACGTGACGCGGCTCTATCCCGATCTCGCCGAGGCCCGCAAGGTGATGGCGGCGATGCGCCAGGGGAAGAACTGCGAGACCACCTTCGTGACGAAGAGCGGCGCCAAGATCCCG
>WNES01003722.1_pt1 | contig 11898 bp, 10 predicted proteins | sample 5399931 | NCBI WGS metagenome assembly WNES01 (sample SAMN13153332, study PRJNA577476) | soil metagenome | isolation source: 20 cm grassland meadow soil 2 days after 3rd rain plot 5 | place: USA:California | collected 2015-11-11
GGACTGGTACGGGGTGCGGTGGAAGACGATCCACCGCCCGTCGGGGGACCAGTGAGGCTGCTCGTCCTGGTAGGGATGCGTCGTGAGGCGCCGGAGGTCACTCCCGTCGGCGCGCACGGTATAGAGATCGAGGTTGCCGTTGCGATCGGTTTCGAACAGCACGCGCGCGCCATCCGGTGACCAGTCCTGGAGATAGTTCCTTCCCGCCCCGGTCGTGAGCTGCACGATGCGGCCATCCTCGCCCAGATAGACCGCCTGGAAGTTGTCCGGTGTGACGGCCTCCTCGAACGCGACTGCTCCATAACAGGTGACGACGAACCGCACCGCCGCAGTATCGCCAGCCACGACCGCAGCGGACGCAGTGTCCGCGTTCGTGGCGCACTGGGGCGCGAGGCCGCTAAGCCGCAGCGCGTAGGAACCGGGCGGGACGGAGGCCACGGTGGTCGGGGTGTTGGGCTGGAGCGTCACGCTGCGGCCGCCGAGCGAAGCCGAAAAGCCGTCCGGATCGGTCCCGTTGCCGTTCACGTTGACGACGACCGTGACGAAGCCCGTACGGGGCGCCGCTGGGGCGGGGGCGCCGGGCGTCTCGCCGCAGCCGATGGCGGACAGGGCGAGCAGGGCGGTTGACGTCGACCATGCTCGGCCACTCCGACGGCGGCTCAGGACCTGGCGACGCAGCTCACGGCGTTGCGTGACAGAAGGGGCGCGTCTCTTGGAACGGACTCCGTGGATTTCCGGTCGCATACTGCGGAGGCTGTGCCGCACGAACCGTGCCTGACGTGTGACGGTCGAGTCGCGACCGAGGGGTAATCCGACCTTTGCCGGCGACATCAAAGTGCTGGCTACATCGACCGCTTCTATCCTGAAACGCTCGGTGCCGAGGGCTTGGCGCCCGACGGTCTAACACGTCGAAGGGCGAAGGCCGCGGGCTGTGGAATCCTGATGAGCGGCAGCGCGTTAGTCGCTCGCGCGCACCTCGACATCGAACCCTATCCCAACGCCCAGCAGGAACTGCTCAACGCGTGCCAAGAACTTCCTCGCCTCTTCTGTTGGCCGGTGTTGGGCCGCCACGGTTATTCGTATCTCAGGTGACGCTGGGATCTTGGGCTCCTTCAGGCGGCTCAGCTGGCCGGACTCAACAAACTCCAGGTATGTGTTGATCTTGTCCTGAAGCAAGCGGCTGTGGGTGTCCACGTCATCCCAGGGAAGATGATCTGCAATGACGAGCTTGACGACCCTGCTGTCGGGTCGCGCAGCCACGATGTCGATCTTGTTCCCTTCCGAAATGGTCACGGGGGTTTCGCCTCTGTGTAGCCCCTGTCTGCTGTAGCCCCTGCCCGCGTGCCCCGATCCGCGTTCGCAGAACTCTTGGTTCCGCCGGGACACGTACTTTGCCTATAACTCTCACTGTCGTGCGCAGCGTGTCAACGACCATAAAGAGGACCGCGCCTCGGTCGCCCTAGGTTTTCCAGCGAGACGCCTCGAGCGACCGATCCGCCGTCTACCTCCACACTAGACGGCATTCGCAAACACTCGCCTTTTCGCGTGTCGTCTGACTTCGCACCCCCGACGCAACGAGGTGGCGCTAAGTGCAAATGGTCGGGGGACACTTTCTGACCACTTCCACCGGTGTCCGTGGAATCTGTGTTCCTCCAGGGACACCTGGTTTGCCTTTACCCTTCACCGTCGCTCCCTGTGTCTCAATCTGCGGATGAGCAGCGGTCTGACCCCGCGTAAGGCGTGCACTCGCAGACGACTTGCACTCAACACAGCGAATAGCGCCTTCTCGCGTGCCGACGATATCCATGCGTGTCCGGGCTCCGCCCGGGGTTTGAAGGGTTACCTCTCGGCTGACTGTCCAACCCTCCGCCTCCATCTGGGCAGCGACCAACTTCTCGAACGCCTTTCCCTGCGCGGCATACCCAAGAACCCTGCTACTCCCAATGGGAACTTCGCTCAATACTTGTGTCGATGTCGGGAACCGTGCACCCAAGACCAAGGCGACCTGCCCCAAGAGGGCGCCGACAGAGCCGAATTCTGGGACTTCACAGCCGTAGCCGCTTTGGGAACCGCAACCGAATCCCTCAAGCTCCTGACTGACCAGTTCTTCAACGGCGGCCTGCGCCTGGTTGATCGGGTGCAGCGCCGCGCTCAGGCATGCGACAGGGTCACCCCCGGCGCCGCATCCAGGCTGTGCCTGCAACGGTGTCAGGTGTCGGCTCGCATCCACCTGCCGCCCGTCTGGATCGAACAGAGCTAGCGGATTGTCCAGCACGTAATTGTACGGCGACCACTCCGGGTGTTTCTCGCTTAGTGGATCCACGGCCGCCCACCGCGCCAGCGCCGGCATGTAGTAGCGCGCGCCGAAGTAGTCGAGCCCCGTCTCGGTATCCTGCTCCTTGCCGGTAAAGCCTTCCTTCGTCCCGCTCCCGAGCGTCCGCCCGGGCATGAGCACGCCCCAGGGGTCGAAGTCGTAGCTCTCCACGACCGTGACGCCCTGCACGACCGCCCGGGTGCTGCCGAGCAGGTCGGTGTGGTAGTAGCTCCGGTTGCCCGTGTTCGGCTGCCGGCCGACGACTTTTTCCTCCGCCAGAACGTTGAAGTACCACGAGACCGGTGTGCCAGCGGTGTTGACTGTGAAGACGCCCAGGGTGGCGGCGCCCTCCCGGAGATAGACCTCGGTGTTCCCCCCGCCCACCTGCTTCGTGATCCGCTGGCCCGCGTCGTCGTAGCGATACGTCGTGGTCGTCCCGCTCCGGGTCAGGGACAGCGGCAGGTTCTGCGGATCGTACGTGATCGCGGTGAAGAAATACGGGTCAGGCGCGGTCTTGAGGTTCCCGTTCGGGTCGTAGGTGAACGACCCCGAGGCTGCCGCCTCGGCGTCCCACGCCTCGGACGACGGCGACCCCGGGGCGTTCTCCACGATGGTGTACAGCCGGTTCGAGCTACTCCCAATCCCATAGGACAGATCGTCAATGCGGCTGCCGTCTTGGCGATTGCGCTGGAGCCCCGTCACGTTCCCATTCCGGTCGTAGCCGATCCAGGGCAGGTCGTAGTTCGGCTCGGTGACCCACGCGCTCCCGCTCCACCCCGAATAGTCCGCGCTCATGAGCCGCTGGAGCGCGTCGTAGGTGAACGCGTACTTGTAGCGCTTCTCCACATGGGGTGAGCCTGCGCTGTAAAACTCGGCCGAGGAGACGGTCCCGTTCGCGAAGAAGGCGTAACCCGCCGAGAGCGGCTTCTGACTCGGTGGGCGACAGAACCAAGCGGCTGAGGGAGCAGGCGCTCCCTCCCTCACCGAGGCCGTCTGCGCCGGACACCTCCCGGCCCCCGCAACCGCGACCCCCGTTGCGCTGAGAACCGAGCCGTCCGGAGAGCTATTTTGGGGAGGCCATGCCCGACCTCCTCGCCGCCCGCTCGCAGATGGGCGTCTCGCTCGCGTTCCATATCATTTTCGCCGTGGTGGGCATCGCCATGCCGGTGATGATGGTCGTCGCGGAGCGCCGCTGGCAGGTGACGGGCCACGCGATCTACTTGGACTTGGCGAAGCGCTGGGCCAAGGGCACCGCGATCCTGTTCGCGGTGGGCGCCGTGTCGGGCACGGTGCTGTCGTTCGAGCTCGGGCTGTTGTGGCCCGAGTTCATGCGGTTCGCCGGCCCCATCATCGGGATGCCGTTCTCGCTCGAAGGGTTCGCGTTCTTCACCGAAGCGATCTTCCTCGGCATCTACCTGTATGGCTGGGACCGCATTCCCCCGCGGGCGCACCTCGCTGCGGGCGGCATCGTCGCGCTCTCCGGCGCCGCCTCCGGCGTGTTCGTCGTCATCGCCAACGCCTGGATGAACGCGCCGACCGGGTTCGAGCTGGCGCAAGGCCAGCCGGTGAACGTCGATCCCCTCGCGGCCATGGCGAACCCGGCCGCGCTCCCGCAAGCGATCCACATGACGCTCGCCGCCTACGCGGCCACGGGCTTCGCGGTGGCGGGGATCCACGCGCTCCTGCTGCTCAAGGACCCCGCGAACGCGTTCCATCGCCGCGCGCTGGCGATCGCGCTGATCGTCGGTGCGCCCGCTGCCGTGCTGCAGCCCATTTCGGGCGACCTGAGCGCCCGCCACCTGGCGCGCCACCAGCCGGTCAAGCTCGCCGCGGCGGAGGCGCTGTTCGAGACCCGGGCGGGCGCGCCGCTCACGCTCGGCGGCTGGCCGGACGTGGATCGGCGCGAGACGAGATTCGCGATCCAATTGCCCTACGGTCTCTCGCTCCTCGCCTTCCACGACCCCGGAGCGGTGGTGAAGGGGCTCGACGCAGCGCCGCGCGACGAGTGGCCCAACGTCCCGGCTGTGCACTTCACATTCCAGCTCATGGTGGCGCTCGGCACGTACCTGGCGCTGGTCGCGCTGTGGGCCGGGTGGCGTGCCTGGCGCGGTGCCGATCTGGCCCACGATCGGTGGCTGCTGCGCGCGATCGGCCTCGCCACGCCGATGGGGCTGATCGCGGTCGAGGCCGGCTGGATGGTGACGGAGCTGGGCCGGCAGCCGTGGGTGATCTATGGAGTGCTCAAGACGGCCGACGCCGTGACGCCGATGCCGGGCCTGATCGTACCGTTCCTCACGTTCACGCTGCTCTATTGCTTTTTGGGCGTGATCGTCGTGTGGCTCTTGTACCGGCAGATCGTTCGTAGTCCAGAAATCCCGGAGTGGCGTGGGTTCTACATGCCCGTAAGCGGCCGGGGAAGGGGGAAGGGGGAAGGGGCGTGACGCTCGCCGACCTCCTCGCCGGCGTGATCTTCCTTTCCTTAAACGCCTACGGACTGCTCGGCGGCGCCGACTTTGGTGGCGGGGTGTGGGATCTGCTCGCGAGCGGGTCACGGAAAGAAGGCCAACGCGACCTGATCGCGCACGCGATCGGACCGGTGTGGGAGGCGAACCACGTGTGGCTCATCCTCGCGGTGGTGCTGCTCTTCACCTGCTTCCCGCCGGCGTTCGCGCGGCTCGGCATCGCGCTCCACATCCCCCTGTCGCTCGGGCCTTCACGTTCTGGCGCTACGGCGGGGAGACGGATGCGGAGCAGCGCCACTGGGCCGGCACCTTCGCGGTCGCCAGCCTCATCACGCCGGTGCTCCTGGGCGTCACGGTGGGAGCCATAGCATCAGGTGCGGTGTCCGGGGAGCGGGCCCCCGGCACCCCGTTCTTCACGGGCTACGTCGCGCCCTGGCTCACCCCCTTCGCGCTGAGCGTCGGTGTGTTTGCGCTCGTCTGCTTCGCGTTCCTGGCGGCGGTCTACCTGACGCTCGAAGCGACGGAGCCGGCGCTGCGGGAGGACTTCCGCCGCCGCGCGCTCGGCGCAGGCGTGGCGTTGTTCGGGGCGGCGCTCTTGGTGCTCGTGCTGTCCGGCAGCGGGGCGCCGCGCGTGCGGGCGGGGTTGATCTTCGCGCCGTGGGCCGTGCCGCTGCATCTGCTCACCGGTGCCGCCGCTGTCACCGCGCTCGCTGCGCTGTGGCGCCGGCGCTACCGTGTAGCCCGCGTCGCCGCCGCTGCCCAGGTGTCGCTCATCCTGTGGGGTTGGGCAGTCAGCCAGTATCCCTACCTGCTCCCGCCCGACCTCACCATCGTCGCTGCCGCGGCGCCGGATGCTACCTTGCGGCTCGTGCTCGGCGGTCTGGCGCTCGGCGCGGCCGTGCTGTTTCCGTCGCTCTATTACTTGTTTCGGGTTTTCAAAGGACGCTATCAGCCTTCAGCCATCAGCCATCAGTGACGTTGGCAGCCGACGGCCGACAGCGCCGTTCAGGCGTCGAACACCCGTTGCGCCACCCACCACGCCGCCAACGCGCCGGCGATGAATCCCAACAGCTGTCCCCAGACCCCGAGCACGTGCCCCGCCAGGACCCCGACGATCGTTCCCACGACGAAGCTGACGAGCGCCTTCAGGAGTTTCATGCGCGTCCTCCCTCGCCCCCCTCTAATAACGTGCGGATCGCCGCATCGGTCTCGAGGCCCGCGATCTCGACGGTCTTGCGGCGACCGCCCGCGCCCGAGACGATCGCTACCGCAGCGCGGGGCACGCCGAGCCGCTCAGCGAGGAAGCGCGCCAGCTCCGCGTTGGCCGCGCCGTCGACGGGCGCGGCGGCGATCCTGACTCTGATGGCATCGCCGTGGCGGCCTGCGATCTCGGTGCGACGCGCCCGCGGCGCGACGTGCACGACGATGCGAGCCGGGCTCAGTAGAACAGCACGCTCAGGAGCAGCTGCTTCAGCAGCCACAGCACCAGGCAGGCTACGAGCGGGCTCCAATCGAGCGCCCCCATGGGTGGGAGCACGCGCCGGATCGGCTCCACCAGCCAGTCGGTCAATGCGTAGACCGGTCGCATCCAGCGGGAATAGCGGAACACACCGAACCAAGCGCCGATGACCCGCACCAGGAGCGCGGCGAACACCAGACCGTAGAGGGCGCCGATCAAGAACCCGAGCATCGCCCGCGGGCCCCGGCCGGCCGCCGCGGCTATCCCGTAGAGCGTCCGCACCGCCCAGTCGAGCAGCGACAGCAGCACCACGCCGGCGACGGCCACGACAACCACTAGCCACCAGCCGGCGTTGACGGGGTTGCCGCCCAGGCGCACGAGGCGGGCCTCCACGGGGCGGATCACCGGTTCGCTCATGGCGCGCAGCATCCGGCCCAATGCTCCGAACGGCGACACCCGCCGAGCCCGCACCAGCCACGAGGCAAAGGCGACCAGGACGCTCAGGCTGAAGGCGGCGAAGACGGCGTAGCGGGCGAGAGTATGCAGGTCGGGCATGATATCAAGTTAAGCACGCTGATTTCCCCGGGCAGCGCGCCCTCTCAGGGCGCGAAAACCTCGACGACATCTGTCTGCGCGAAGCCCGCCCTGGGGCCGCCGCCGATCACATAGATCTTGCCGTTCAGCGCTGCCGCGCCGAGGCCGTGGCGGGCGGTCGGGAGGGGCGCGGCAGTGATCCAACGGTCCGCAGCTGGGTCGTACACTTCGTGGTTCGCGAAGACGGATGATCTCGTTTCGCCGCCGACGGTGTGGATCTTTCCGTCCAGCACCGCCGAGGCGAGCCCGCCACGGCGGCTCGGCATCGGCGCCTTCCTCGTCCAGTGGTCGGTCGCCGGCTCGTACGCCTCGACGACATCGTAGTTCTGGTCGGGGTTGAACGGCCGGCCGGCGATCGCGTAGACGGTGCCACCGACCGCCGCCGCGGTGAGGTGATCGCGCGGCGTAGGGATTGGCGCAGCGTTCTTCCAGCGATCGGCCGCGGGATCGTAGATCGCGGTCGAGTCGACGAGCTTGCGACCGGGGCCCCATCCGCCCACCAGCACGAGCTTGCCGTTCGCCACTGCCACCCCGGAGGCGCCGCGCGGCACGGGGAGGGGCGCGCGGGACTCCCAGCGACTCTGATCCTCGCGGTAGATCCACAGCGTGTTCTCGGGGACGAAGGTCGCCTCGGCGAGCCCGCCGATCGCGTACAGCGTGTCGCCCACGACGGCGAGCGGCATGTGATGCCGGGGGGCCGGCAGGTCGGCGATGCGCTCCCACTGGTTCGCCGCAGGGTCGAACCGGAACGCTCTCGCGATCGGCTTGCCGGTGCGATCGAATCCGCCGGCGATGTAGATCTTGCCCCGCAGCACGGCGGCGCTCATCTCCTGGATCGGCTCGGGGAGCGGCGCGGCGGTGGACCAGCGGCCGTCGGCGGAGAGGACCGCTGTCGCGGCGACGCAGCCGAGCGCGACGCGCACCGCTGCCGGAGGTCCGCTCACGAGCCGCCGCTACGCGTCGCTGAGCCGTCGAACCGGATCACCAGCACCGGCTCGCGTCGCCGGGCGATGTCCTCGAACACAATGAGGTACTGCTCGCCCGTTCTCCGGTGCACGGCGTGCACCTTCACGAACGCGCGCCCTCCGAGCTTGGTGTCCACCCAGGTGTTGTTCGAGCCGCTGACGTTGGGGTAGAGCGCGGCGTCGAAGTCCACTGCTCGGATTTCCAAGGAATCCGGAATGCGCAGCGCGAAGGTCTGAACCGGATCGGCCGGTGTGAGTCTCGCCGGGAGGGTATTGATGGTTCTGTTACAGCCGGCGATGACCACGGCTCCAAGCGCGACAGGGAAACACAGCTTCGGCATACGGCCTCCTTTGCCGGGGGCGCTCGGCTCGTTGACCCACGGTTGACTGCTCCGCGGCAAGCTAACCCAGATGACCCATCTGGCAAAGACGCATCAGCTGGTGCTTGTGCAGCGGGTCGAGCGCCGGATTCTGCTGATTCGGGGTGAGAAGGTGATGCTCGATAGCGATCTGGCAGCGCTCTATGGGGTCTCGACCGGCGCGCTCAACCAGGCGGTCCGGCGCAACCCCGAACGGTTTCCATCGGACTTCATGTTCCAGCTGACGGGGCAGGAGCTAGGCAGCTGGAGATCCCGAACGGCGACATCGCGTTTGATATCACAATCTGTGATGTCAAAGAGGCGACGGGGTGGTCGTCGGCACCTGCCGTTCGCGTTCACCGAGCAGGGCGTCGCGATGCTGTCAAGCGTGCTCCGCAGCCGGCGTGCAATTCAGGTGAACATCGCGATAATGCGTGCGTTCGTGCGGCTGCGCCAGCTGCTCGCGACGCACAAGGACGTTGCCCGTAAGCTAGAAGAGCTCGAGCGGCGCTACGACAGAAGATTCAAGGTGGTGTTCGTGGCGATCCGCGAGCTCATCGCGCGGACGGAGCCGGCAAAGCGCCGCATCGGCTTCTAGATCGCGAACGCCGCCGCCACGATCCTCGCCTGCTCCGCCTGGTGCGCCGCGGGATACCCCTCGGCCGGGCTGGAGCGTTCCGGGCGCCCGATGTCGCGCACCGCCACTCCCGGGCCCACCAGCTCGCGCAGCTGCGGCAGCATGAATTTCTGCGGTCCCATGTTGCGCGGCTCCTCTTGCACCCAGACGATCTCGGTGATCTTCGGGTAGCGCTTGATGAGCGCTGCGAGCTCGAGCGTGGGGAAGGGATAGAGGAGCTCCACCCGGCCGATCGCGACGTGCGCCGCCTCGGCCCGGCGCGGTGAGAGCACGACGTCGTAGTACACCTTGCCGCTGCACAACACGAGCCGCGTCGCGCCGCGGCGCGCGGCGCCTTCGGGGTCGTCCAGCACGGGCCGGAATCCGCCGGCCGTGAGCTCGTCGAGCCGCGACGTCGCCTGGGGCAGCCGCAACAGGCTTTTCGGCGTGAAGAGGACGAGGGGTCGCAGCTCGGCGTGGCGCGCCTGGCGGCGCAGCAGATGAAAGTACTGGGCGGGCGTGGTGCAGTTCGCGATGCGGAGGTTGCCGTCCGCGCCGAGCGCCAGGAACCGCTCGACCCGCGCGCTCGAGTGCTCGGGGCCCTGGCCCTCGTAGCCGTGCGGCAGCAGCAGCGTGAGGCGTGACGTCTGTCCCCACTTCGCCAGGCCGGCGATGAGGAACTGATCGATGATCACTTCGCCGCCGTTGGTGAAATCGCCGTACTGGGCCTCCCACAGCACCAGCGCGTCGGGTGCCGCGGCGGCGTAGCCGTACTCGAAGCCGAGGCACGCGAACTCGGAGAGCGGGCTGTTGTGCAGCTCGAACGGCGCCCGCGCCGCCGGCAGGTTCTGGATCGGCGCGAAGCGCTGGCCGTTCACCGTGTCGTGCAGCACGAGATGACGCTGGCTGAACGTGCCGCGCTCGGTGTCCTGTCCGGTGAGCCGGATCGGCGTCCCCTCGACCAGGAGCGAGGCGAACGCGAGTGTCTCGGCGTGCGCCCACTCGATCGCGCCCTCCGTCAGGGCGCCGCGGCGGCGCTCGAGCTGTTTCTTGAGCTTGGGATTGACGCTGAACCCCGCAGGTACGACGAGCAGCTGCTCGTTCAACCCCGCCAGCACCGGGGTTGCGACGGTCGTATCCGGCTCCGCGACCAGTTGTTGCGCACCGGAGATCCGCTGCGGCTCCTCCCCCACGCCGGCCTCGGAAAGGTGCGCCTTCAACGATTGCTGGATCTCGCTCAGCCGCTGGTAGAACCGCTCCGCCTCCGTGTCGGCCTGCGCCACGTCGAGCACGCGCTCGCCCGCGAGCTGTTCGGCATAGCGATGCCGGACGGTCGGCGTCTGCTTGATCCGCTCGTACATGAGTGGCTGCGTGTAAGCCGGCTCGTCCCCCTCGTTGTGCCCGTGCCGCCGGTAGCCTACCACGTCGATGACGACGTCGCCGTGGAACTTGTCGCGGTACATCATCGCGAGCCGCACGGCCGCGAGGCACGCCTCGGGGTCGTCGGCGTTCACGTGGATGATCGGCGCATCGAAGCCCTTGGCGAGATCGCTCGAGTAATCGGTCGAGCGACCTTCCTTCGGGTCGGTGGTGAAGCCCACCTGGTTGTTGGCGATCAGGTGGATGGTGCCACCGGTCGCGTAGCCCTTGAGGCGCGCCAGGTTGAACGTCTCGGCCACCACGCCCTGCGCCGCGAACGACGCGTCGCCGTGGATCAGCAGCGGCAGCGCGACGGTCCCGTCGTGGATCGGGTCCTTGCCGCGGCGGTTCGTCTGGTTCGCGCGCGCCCGGCCTTCCACCACGGGGTTCACCGCCTCGAGGTGACTCGGGTTGGGCGATAGCGTGACGTTCACGGGCCTGCCCGACGCCGTCTGGTAGACGCCATCGGCGCCGTGGTGGTACTTCACGTCGCCCGTGCCCCCCTCGGGGGTGAGGGTCCCCTCCACGTGGCTCCCGCCCTCGAACTCGGCGAAGATCGTCTCGTACGGCAGCCCGACGATGTGGGCCAGCACGTTGAGGCGGCCGCGGTGCGCCATCCCCAGCACTACCCGACGAGCGCCGCTCACGCCGGCGAGCTCGATCGTCTGGTCGAGCATCGGCACGAGGACGTCCAGCCCCTCGATCGAGAAGCGCTTCTGCCCGAGGTACGCCCTGTGGAGGAAGCGCTCCAGCCCCTCCACTGCCGTCAAGCGTGACAGCAGCTTCTGCTTCTGCTCGGCCGAAAGCGGCGTGCGGTGTTGGCCGGACTCGATCACCTGCCGCAGCCACAGGCGCTCCACGTGGCTACCGATGTGCTCGACCTCGTAGGCGATCGTGCCGCAGTAGGTCTTCTGCAGCTCGGGGTATGCCTCGGCGAGCGTCTTGCCGGTGACGTAGATCCGCAGCACGTCTGCCGGAATCCGCGCCATGATCTCCGTCGTGAGGCCGAGCGGGCCGGGATCGAGCGCGGGATCGCCGGGCGGCTCCGAGCCCAGGGGGTCGAGCCGCGCTGCCATGTGGCCGAAGTTGCGGAACGCTTTCACCAACGCCATCGCGGCCGCGACGTGCTTCAAGTCGGGGCTCGGTGCTCGGGGTTCGGGGCTCGGGAGTGCCCGCGCCATCGCCGTTCCGAGCCCCGAGTCCCGAACCCCGAGCCCCGTGATCGCCAGAGTCTCCGCCACCTGCTCGTAGAACCGCTCGTCTCCCTGCAATAAGGAGTCAAGCTTGCGCAGGAACATCCCCGACTCCGCGCCCTGGATCACGCGGTGGTCATAGGTGCTGGTGAGCGTCATGACCTTGGTCGGGCCGATTTGGCGGATCGCGCCCGTGGCGATGATCGAGCCTTGGCCCTTCATGAGACGTGGCACCGACGCGACGGTCCCGATCGTGCCGGGGTTGGTGAGCGTAATCGTGGCGCCTGCGAAGTCGTCGGGGAGCAGCTTGTTGGTGCGCGCCTTGTCGACCAGGGTCTCGTAGGTCGCGCGGAACGCGGCGAAGTCCATCCGCTCAGCGTGCTTGATCACCGGGACGACGAGTGCCCGGCTCCCGTCCTTCTTTTCGACGTCCACTGCGAGCCCCAGGTTCACGCCCTGCGGGTCCAGGCGGTGCGGCTTCCCTTCGACCTCCTGGAACGCGTGTGTCATGACGGGG
>WNES01001275.1_pt1 | contig 11886 bp, 9 predicted proteins | sample 5399931 | NCBI WGS metagenome assembly WNES01 (sample SAMN13153332, study PRJNA577476) | soil metagenome | isolation source: 20 cm grassland meadow soil 2 days after 3rd rain plot 5 | place: USA:California | collected 2015-11-11
CCGTGATGGAAACGTACTCACCGGCTGCCATCGAGAATGAGCCGGCGAGCAACCCGGCCACACCGGCGAGCAGGATATACTCCGGCTTCGCCTCGGCGCCGGCAAATCCCATCACGAGGCTAAAGTTGGAAAGCAATCCATCGTTCATGCCAAACACGGCCGCACGCAAACTTCCGCCCCGCGAGGTGAAGTGCCAGCGCTCGGTACCAACAATCGACGCCGGACCCGAGGAACCTCCCGACATCGCCCACAGTGTGCGGCTATGGGCTCGCTCTTCGGCCGGTAGGCCAGCCGCCTCCGGTTGATGCATGTAGCCGGCCTCGTCCCGCGCTTCCAAGCTACTGATGATCGGCAGAACTCTTTTTGTTCCAAACTGCCGTGCCATCCAACCCAGCATCCGGACACGCGCAGAAGGGCGATGTTTTGGCACAACCCCTCCGGCCAACTGAATGAGCCGGGCCCAACGCTGGGCATGGCGCTCTTCGTTCTCCGCGAGTTTCTCAAAGATCGCCGCCCGTTTTTCATCTCTTTCGGCGGCGGCCATCGAATGGTAAAGGGCGATTCCGTCCATCTCAATAATATAATTCTGTTGATAACGGGCGACGTCCGCGGTCGTGTTTTGTTGGGCTTTCATTGTGAAGGGTCTAATTTGGCACTATTTCTATGCTTTTTGCTTACGTTCCTGATGACCACAGGCAGCATCGCATCCCCAAATTTCCTTGCCATATACTCACTGCGCAAGTCAAATTAACTGTCTGTAAATTTACCTTGCAGTCTTCGCTCTTTCATTCTAACGTTGCGCGAAGATGATTACTTTTGTCGACGTCGAAGAAGCGCGCCAACGGATCCAAAACAAGATCTATCTTTCTCCGTTTCCCTATTCTGAAACTATCAGCCAGTTAGCGGGGAGTCGAGTATTTTTTAAACTCGACAACCTGCAGATGACCGGCTCGTTCAAGGAACGAGGAGCTCTCAACCGCCTGCTGACGCTCACGCAGGACCAGGCTAAGCGCGGCGTGATTGCCGCCAGTGCGGGCAACCATGGCATGGCCGTGGCTTTCCACAGCCAACGACTCAATATAGCGGCAACCATTGTCATGCCCCTGCACGCGCCTTTGATCAAGGTCAGTCGCGTGCGGCAGTACGGCGCCGAAACCGTACTTCACGGTGCGGACTACGATTCAGCTTTTGCCGAAGCTGAGCGGCTAAGCCAAGAGAACGGACTCACTCTCATTCATGCTTTTAACGATCCATAGATCGTAACTGGGCAAGGAACCATCGGGCTCGAGATCCACGAGCAAAATCCGGATTTGGAAGCCGTCATCGTTCCCGTCGGTGGCGGGGGATTGATTGCCGGTATCGCCTTAGTTCTCAAGACGCTCAATCCGAAAATTCGAATCATCGGCGTTCAAGCCGAGGCGCTCTCCTCAATGAAAGCCGCGTTAGAGAAAAGTAAACCAATCCGTCTCCCCCGAGCGGCGACCATCGCCGTCGGCATCGCCGTGCGTACAGTGGGGGCGACACCGTTGGAACTGATAAAGCGTTACGTCGATGAGATTGTTACCGTCAACGAAGGCGAAATCGCCAAGGCCGTTTTGCTGCTATTGGAAATCGAAAAAACGGTCGCCGAGGGAGCCGCCGCTGCTCCGCTGGCGGCCCTGGTGAACGACAAAGTGGCCGTGAAAAATATGGACGTTGGGCTGATCGTCTCCGGCGGTAACATCGATATGAATCTCATCTCGCGAATCATCGAAAAAGGGCTCATCCAGGATAGCAGGCTAACACGCTTTTCCGTGGTGTTGCCTGATAGGCCGGGTACCTTGGCGCGGCTGAGCCAACGCATCGGCGAACTGGGCGCCAACATTCTGCACATCGCTCACAGCCGCGGCTTCGGACAGATGGCGATCGGCGAGACTGAAGTTGAATTGATCCTCGAAACCACCGGCCCTGAGCATATCCAACGGATCCATCGAGCATTGACCGGAGAAAAGTTTAAGATCAAAGATGAGACTTGAGTCTTCTTTCTTGAGCTAAAGAGAAGGGCGGCGGATTATTAAGACTGTTTCACGTCCTCGTCATCCGTCAACGCCGCGTTGACGGAGTAATTGCATACAAAGCAATCTCGGGTGGTATTCGATTCCTCTGCTTTTAACGATCTCAATTCCATCAATTAAGCCGCACCTGCCCGGGTTCCGACATCCTCACAAACTTATTCGGTTAAGGTTCCCGTTTGTCAGGGTATATGATACGGTGTGCATTATGGGCAATGAGACCTACAAGAAGCGCCAGAAGGCATTGGCGCGGCAGCAAAAGCAGCGGGACAAGGCTGTGCGGCGAGAGCAGCGTAAGGGAGAGAAAAAAAAAGGCGGACCGCCGCTTGAGGGCGAGGATCCCGTCACCGGAGAGATCCGTCCCGGTCGGTCGGCGCAAAACTACTGATCCTTGTTTTCCGGCGGTTGTGAATACCTCACTTTGTCGGTCGTTATTCGACTTTTTCGAATAACTTGGATCGACCCGTGCTCGTTGGTAGCCCAGATTCTCCCTTTCCCAGACGGTGGAAAATGTGTCAGCGTCAGCGCGACCTCCTGATGAGAAAAACCAGTCCTTCGGTTCCGAATTTGGGAGAGAATCTAAGAAGGAACAGTGCTGCGTCTCAATCAGAGCAGTCTCGCGCGGCACCATCACGGGACATAAATGTGGAGAGAATCTTCTGCGATCCTTTGGCCGCCGGTGATTAGTCGAACGATGCTGCAGACGTTGCGGCTAACGTTGTCGAGTTCACCCACGGGGAAGCCGTCTTTGAGGAATCTCCCGATAAATCTGTCTTCACCTAGATTGACAATATGGAGGTATTCCACGTTGTCCTTCTTAAAATAGCAATCAGTACCCGGTGCCGGTTTATCGAGTCGATTTTGTAAATCCTTCGAAATCTTCATACCCACGAAGAATTGCTTATCCATGTCTTTCCCTCTTTCCTCTCATTTTCCCATCAGGTTTTGTGCCGCCGGAACCATAACAAGAGGACAACAACTGGAATCACTCTTAGCCCCTAGCTACTACTAATTGACCAGCTCAGATTCTCTCACATCGATCGCTCAACTTTGACTCAGGGGAATCTCTGGGGTTTGCAGGTCGCGATAGTTGTTAGAGTGCTGCTTACGTTCTTGGGTTACTTATATCCTGACCGATCCGCCCTGTAAAGATATAGTTTGACAATACTGCGTAAACCACCTACTGTGTTCTCTAGTTCGAGCAGATGAACTCTTCAAATACGCCTCACTCATTACACTCTTATTAATCAAAGGGACCCTCACGAAGCGCAATCTTCAGGATTCGCCGGAGTTGTTGGTCACTCGACGAGAATCAAAAGGGCCGCGCGACGCCAAAAAACTATCCTGCAAAGCATAAGCGAAATGAATACGTACAACCGCTCTTACCGGAAATATCGCAAAGCGTCGAAGTATGAATCCCTTGATTCCGCCAATACCGCCTTGCGGGAGCACTCTCATGAAACCGGCTGGGACTCCTCCCAGCTACCCGATGGGGAATATTCATGGGACAGGCTACCGGATGAGGAAGAGCTCGATGCTAGCGTTGACAACATCGGTGCTTCAGGAAAGCACGCGGATCCCGTTCGGCTGTATCTGAGCGCCATAGGATCGACACGCATTCTCAGCCGCGAAGAAGAGTTTTTACTTGCCAAAAGGATTGCGGAAGGAGAGGCGCAGATCGCCCAGGAAACGTTATCTTCCCTTTTCGCTCTTTATTGGGTGCTCGATACGGGAAAGAAGGTCGCTAGCGGACTTGTTAATGCACGCGACGTCGTCGATCAGCCCAACGAAACACCTGGAAATCCCTTGATCGACGATAAGATCCTCCAGAGTCGTTTTCAAAATCGCTTGACGAGCCTCAAATACCTGGCTCGGAGATACGAACGCACAACCGACCAATGCTGCAAGCCAATGAATCCGATCAGACGCAAAAAACTGGAACAATCACTCAACGGCCAGAGAAAGAAGATCGCCGTAGCCCTCAGGGGACTTCAGCTCAACCGTAGTCAAATTGAATCGATCGTCGCCGGTCACAAACGGCTCTATGAAAACCTTCAGAAGATCGAAGGGGAAATGGGAGGAAGGGTCAAAAGGCGGGCGCTTCACAATATCGAGACTAGGATGGGGATGCCGAACTCGGAAATTCGGAGGATGGTGATGAGCATTGGGGACAAGCAGGCGGACGTTGCCCAAGCCAAAAAGCGCTTCATCGAATCCAATCTCCGTCTGGTTGTAGCCATAGCGAAAAAATATTGCGGCAGGGGTCTTCACTTTCTGGATTTAATCCAGGAAGGAAACATTGGCCTTGCTCGGGCTGTGGACAAATTTAACCATCGGCTGGGCTTTCGGTTTTCAACTTATGCGAGTTGGTGGATACGCCAGGCGGTGACCCGGGCTCTTGCAGACCAATCGCGGACAATCCGCATCCCGGTTCACATGGTTGAACTGACGAACAAATTCACTGTAACGGAGCGGGGTCTCGTTTGTCATCTCGGCCGTCCGCCTGCGCTTGAAGAAATCGCGGCGAAAATGGCGCTGCCCCTGAAGGCGGTAGAAGCTGTCCGCCGGTTGGTCAAAGAGCCTGTTTCGCTTGACGGGCCATCCGGCGAGGATGGAGAAACCTGCCTCGGGGATCTCATCAAAGACGAGCACTCTCCCGATCCTGAGACTCTGGCTATTTCTCTCGATTCCGAACGCGATACGCAAAGGCTGCTGACCATTCTCAGCCCGCGGGAGGAAAAAATTATTCGTATGCGCTTCGGGATTGGAGAAAAAGCGGAGCACACCTTAGAAGAAACCGGAAAGGTATTCGGCGTCACCAGAGAAAGAATCCGCCAAATTGAGGCGATAGCATTGAGAAAGCTCCGGCACGCCCAACGCGGCCTTGCAAAACCCCGCGGGTGGCTTAAATAGACCGCGGCAAAAGGATTTGCGCCTGACAGGCCGGCATCGGACATGCCGGACTAAGACAATGGCCTCTTCGTTCGGCCCGTGTTCGTTGCGGCCGCGACTGCGCGGACAAAAAAAAGGGAGGCAACCCGACCTGTTGCCCCCCTTGCTAATACGAGAATGAAAAAAACTACCAGCGATTACGTCCGCCGGTTCTGTTGTCGCGCCCTCCACTGTCGCCACCGTTATCACGGCGAACCATCGGCTTCGCTTCGTTGACGACCAGTGTACGCCCATCCATTTGGCTTCCGTTCAAAGCCTGAATGGCCGTTTGGGCTTCACCCCCGGAGCTCATTTCCACAAAGCCGAAACCTCGTGACTGACCGGTGAACTTATCCGAGATCACTCTGGCCGACTCGACGGTCCCGTGCGCCGAGAATACTTCCTGCAGTTGGCCGTCGGTTACCGAATAAGGCAAACCGCCGACATATATTTTATTACTCATGTTCTCCTCCTTAAAAGAGACTGTTAGTGTCTTTGACCCTGAGAAGCTGACCGCTAATGGGAGCAGAACATGGGGAACGTACTGACTGTAACCACGCTCTGGTCGGTGTGTCCGTTAGATATCGATTCGCAAGGATAGACTGATCTGGCCTTCAACGCTTGTACTTTCCTCTTTCAGAAGGCCCTTTACTGAAGTAGGTAAAATTACTTTACGTTTTTTTCCCGCCCGAGTCAAGCCGAATTGCTTTTTCGGACTTTGGTCCTTTTTGCCATGGCGACCTTCTTGACGAGGCGCTTGCGCTGGTACACACAAGACTCCGGTGCCGCAGAGTCCGAAATAGCTCCCTGGCAATATAAGCATGACGGGCAAATCCACTCGCCGCATTGACAACGACCACGGGGCTTGCCAAGAGTCCCCGGCTTGCTCTGAAAAGAGTCTCGACAATGGGGACAGAACACCAACACCGCTCCATCCAAGACTTCAAGATCCTCGGTTGGGGCGATTCTGCGTGTGGACTCGCCTGAAACGACGATTCGATACTGGAACGAATATTTGGAACTCAATCTGCTCAACGGTGCTCCGGCGGACGTGAAGCAATCTCTGATCTCAGTTATCCCATCGACGACGCCTTCATAACCGGTCACTCTATGGCGAATCACCGTGCCACTCTGTAATCTGACCTCGCTGACTTTTTCTGACATAAGGCCCCCCTTTTTTGCCGAGATAAAAAAGCCCCTGGCTCGTCCAAGCACAGGGGCTTACTCAAACGGTTGAAGACTCACCTAAACGTGCTTAATATACCATTAACGCCCCAAATGAACAAACGGCCCCGAGCCGGAGTTGACTATCCCAAGCAGGCGGCTGACCCGGAGGCTCATCAAAGCTTCCGGGGCGTCAAGAACCGTTAAATAGCGGGCTTCGGTTGATGGGATGGATTGTGCCGCGCAGAGATGTCGCTTGCATTCAAAGTTCCCCCTTTGGAGCGTCCAGCAGGACCGCAAAACCATTCGCGGGCTGATCGTCGCTGGATACGGCTACAACGGAATCAGCGACAGCCTTCGAACCTCTGAGAATGACAGCAAGTTGCGGGCGCGCGTCCGCGCGAGAGGTTATCATCGATTTAGCGATGAAATCGCTCGATACTGCTCGGCATGAAGTTGGCTCCTCTTCGGTTCAGCGATCATTTAAGATACGGCATCTCTGGCGAAGTGACATGAAGGAGGGTCCAAGAATGGCAATTGAAGCGACTATCAACCAGTAAAGATTGCCCCCGCGCTTAACGTGTTTACGCCGAACGGAGTCGCGCAATGTTCTGGCCAATATCGGAGACTTAGTTCCTAACCAATCTCACGTCCACAGCAGCCACACCGCCGCCCTGAGCCCGGACCATAATTGGATTGATTTCGAAGTCGGAAAGATGATTCCGATGCGCAGCGAAGATATCGGACAACCCGACCATCGCGCGCACTAGCGCGTCGATGTCGCGCGGCCTTTGTCCGCGGACGCCTTCAAGCACTTTGTAGCCGCGCAGCTCTCGGAGCATAGTGCGGGCCTCTTTCTCATCGACGGGCAAAAGGCGAATAGCTACGTCTTTCAAAACTTCGACAAAGATTCCGCCAAGCCCGACCATCAAAAATGGGCCGTATTGTGGATCCGTGCGCGCGCCGATGAGCACTTCGGTTCCCTGCACCATCTCTTGAATCAGTAATTGGGCTTTGCCGGACGTCTTGGTCAGCAACTGTTTGCCGTGAGTTTCAACTTCTTCCGCGCTCTTTAAACCCAAAACAACTGCGCCTGATTCCGTCTTGTGCACGACCTCCGGCGCGACGAGTTTCAATGCCACCGGGAAGCCGATCTCTTTGCCTTTTGCCGCTGCATCTGCAGCCGTGCCGACCAAAGCTTGCTTCGGTAATCCGATCCCGTGGTTTTGGAGCCGGCTATTCAGTCTCTCACCTTCGAGATCCGCTTCATTGCCCGTCATCTCCGGCAACTTCGGCACGCCAAATCGCTTGCGCTCTCCGTATAAACCAAGCCCCGCCAGCGCGCGCAGCGTCGGCTTGATCGCCTGCAAGAAAGGAAGCCCGGCCTCTTCTTGAAAAGCGCGGCTCTCCTCCGTACAGCTGTAGGTGGATCGCGCGAACGCGAGCACGGGCTTGTCCGTAGCCGCCGCTAAATTCCTGAACAGCTGCGGATCTCTCTTCTCGCCGCGCGGCAGTTCGCCGTGAATCGCGAGGAGATCCACGCCATCGTCTTCCGCGTGAAACTTGACGATGTTGATGAAGTTCTGTTCGTCGCCAAAGCCTGCCACGCCGCATTCGAGCGGATTCTCCACGACCAATTCGGGGGGAATCAGCGGCCGCACGGCTTCTTTGGTCTTATCACTTAACTGCGCCAGATTCGTGTTAAGTTCGTCACAGTGATCGCAAATCAAACCTTTCATGCCGCCGGAATTGACAACGATGGCCGCACGGCTACCTCTTGGAAAGCGGCCCGGCATGAACGCCAGCGTTGTTTCCGTCAAGTCTTCCAACGTCGGCACACGAATCAGTCCAAGCCGTTTGCAGACGGCATCGAAGACTTCATCCGCTCCCGCGAGCGCACCCGTATGGGAGATCGCCTGCCGTTTTCCCATCTCAGAACGTCCAAGTTTGACGATGAGAATCGGTTTGGTTTTGTTGAGCGCTTGCTCGGCGACGGTCATGAACTCGTTGGGACGGCGGACGCCTTCGACCATCAAAGTAATAAGCCTGGTGTCGGGATCGTCAACGAGGAATGACAAGTAATCAACGAGATCCAGACTCACTTCGTTGCCGCTCGAAACCGCGTGAGTAAAGCCGATGCCGCGCTCGGTAGCGCCCTTGATCCAGTTGCCCAGCGAGCCGCCGCTTTGAAAGATCAAACCGACCGGCCCCTTCTTGAGCAACGGCGTAGCGGTAGGAAAAGTCCACAAACCGTTGTCCAGCGAATACGATCCCATGCAATTCGGCCCGCAGATGACAAAGCCCGTTTTGTCGCAAAGATCTTTCATCGCCTGCGCGCGTTCCTTTCCTTTTGGGTCGTCGCCCTCACCGAAACCGGCGGTGTAAATCGTCGCCGACTTAGTGCCAAGCTCGGCGGCTTCCTCCAAAGTGGGGAGCACGGCTCTAGTCGGAATCAAGATGAGCAGCTTTTCCGGCACCTCAAGCAGTGCCGCGACGTTCGGATAACAAGGAGCGCCCTCGATCTCTTTGTAATTTGGATTGATGAGAAAGATCTTGCCGCTGTAGACCTTCTTGAGATTGCGATAAATGCCCATGGGCCAGCGCCCCTTGGGCGAAGCGCCGACAATCGCCACGGCGCGCGCGCGGAGAAGATTTTCCACGGGTTTGCGTCGAAATGTTTCGGTCTGTGCGTTCGTACTCATAATGAATCGTTCTATTGCATAGTCGGCAAGCGACTGCAAGTTTAGTGTGCCGTAAGAGTCAGGGATAAACGTGCCAGCGATCAAGCGGGATCATCACCTCGGCCCTCTGTCCGATGGAAAATTCCGAATCGCCGGGGAGCTTCACCAGAAGGCTCAGGCCATTGATGTTGACTTCGAGAATTTGCGCATCGCCGAGGTAATTTTTGCTCGTGATGGCTCCCGACAGGGAGTCGGGCAACCCGTCTGCGCAATTGAGCTTTACGTGTTCAGGCCGGACCGCAAGCGTGACTGAACTTGCGACTGAAACGCCTAACGGCACGGGTATGGGCAGAGTTCCAAGTGGACATTCCACCTGTGATGGGCCGGTGACATGGCCTTTGATGAAATTCATTTCACCGACGAATTGGGCAACAAAAAGGCTATTCGGCTTGGCATAGACTTCATGCGGCGGCGCCGTTTGCAGGATCTCACCGTTGTACATCACGCAGACTTTGTCGCCGAGACTCAGCGCTTCCGCCTGATCGTGCGTGACATAGAGAGTCGTCACGCCGACGGCTTTGGTAATTTTCTTAAGCTCCACGCGCATCTGCTCCCGCAGGCGGGCGTCGAGATTGCTTAGCGGCTCGTCCATGAGCAAAATCTTCGGCTCCGTGACCATGGCTCGGGCCATCGCCACGCGCTGCTGCTGGCCGCCGCTCAGATCGGTCGCCGGCCGGTCCTCGAGCCCGTCAAGTTGAACGAGCCGAAGCGCATGGCGGACTTTTTCGGCCACGAGATCTTTGGCGATCTGCTTCCGGCCGCGGATCAGGGGAAAGGCAACGTTCTGAAATACATTCATGTGCGGCCAGATCGCATAGGACTGAAACACCATGCCGATATCGCGCTTTTCCGTCGGTACGTAGATTCGCCGGGTCGGAGAGTTCGCGATGGTACCGGCAATTTCCAGCTCGCCGGCGTCGGGTTTCTCCAGGCCAGCGACGCAGCGCAAGGTGGTGGTCTTACCGCAGCCGCTAGGGCCGAGCAGGACGCAGAACTCCTTCTCCGCCACTTCCAGATCTATGCCGCGCAGTGCCTCCACTCGGCCGCGCCGGCTGTCGAACCATTTTTTGAGTCCGCGAATGCGTATCAAAAGAAACTACCTTTGGGGTAATGGAGTACTGGAGTATTGGGCTCCATCACTCCATTACGCCACTCCATTCTTAGCTTCCCGGCCCCACCTCCCCGAGGCGTGAAAAGCCAATTTTCAACGCGCCGACAACCAGCACGGCGAAGAGCACGAGCACGACACCCAAGGCGGCCACCTGCGGCACCCAGCCATTGCCCCAAAACTGCCAGACAATTGTCGAAACCACGAGATTTTTGCGCGTCCCAAGCGCCAACGCCATCGTCACTTCCCGATACGAGAGCATACTGATCCAGATCCAGCTATTGAAGATACCGGCGGCTACCAGCGGTAGGACGATACGGCCAAGCACGCGCGGCGTCGAGGCCCCGGAGACTTTCCCCGCCTCTTCCAGCTCGCGATGCACCTGAATCATGACTCCATTCGTGGTGCGCGTGCCGTAGGCGATCCAGGTGATCGTATGAGCGATAGCGATGATCGCGATGGTGCCGTAAACCGGAAAGAAGTTTCTGTAGGCGAGCCCGAGATAGCCGAGACCCACGGCGAGAAGGATGCTCGGTATCGCGTGCGGCAGAAAGGCGATGGTATCGAGGGAGCCACGGAAGCTGACTTGCGTCCGCACGACCAGCCACGAAACGAGCACGCTCAGGAACATCGTCGCCGTCGGCACAGCGAACATGAGAATCGCCGTGTTGATAAAGGGCAGGGCGTCGACGTAGTCGAAAATCGTCTCGTAGTTGCTAAGAGAGATTTGCGAGAAAGCCTCGGCCGAGGGTAGCTGCAAGTGCGGCAGCAGCGACGCCCATACGAGAACCAGAAATGGGATAAAGACCTCCATGGACAAATAAAGCATCGCGAAGGCGAGGGCGGCCCACTTCCATCGTCCAAGAGATATCTGTCGCGGCCGGTAGCCGCGGCCGGTGATCACCGTATATTTCTTCCCGTGTTGCACGAGACGCACGTAGAAAAAGGCCAGACTCAGGCCGGCAACTAGCATGACCGCGCCGTAGGCGCCCGCCAGGCCATAGTCGGGCAAGCCCGCGGGGGGATTGGTCGATGTAAAGATTAAAGCGCTCAACACGAGAATCCGCGCCGGAAAGCCGATGATCGCCGGGACCTCGAACACGGCGATGGCGCTCATGAACAGATAGACCATCACCCCGGCGATCGCCGGCAAGGTGATCGGCACATTGATCCGAAGAAACGTCTGAAACTTGCTCACTCCCGCCGTGTAGGCCGCCTCCTCGAGTGATGGGTCCATGGTGCGGTAGGCCGCCGCCAGCATGAAAAACGCCGACGGCACGAACGACACGCCCTGAATAAAAGCCATCCCCGGTATGTTGTATAAACTGATCAGCGGATGATCGAGACCGAAGAGTTGCGTCGCCCACTGGTTCACCAGGCCGATGCGCGGACTGAGCAAGAGAATCCAGGCGATGGTGCGGAGAAAGACCGGGATCAAAATTCCCACGGTCATGAGAACGTATATGGTTCCTTTAAGAGGGAGATCGGTGCGGGTGAGAAGCCAAACCAGCGGGACCGCGAACACCAGTGCCACCAAGACCGTGCCCGAGGCGAACAAAAGCGTGTTGAGCAAAACTTTGTAGGTGCCGGGAGCGCTATAGACGGCGATAAAGTTGGCCAGCGTAAGCGGTCCACCCTCGCCCGGGAAACCGGTGCGCAAGCTCATGAGGACCACCATCAACAGCGGCACACCGACCATGAAAAGGAGCAGCGCCATCAACCCGCCGGCGAATAGGCCAAGCCCGTTGGCCTTAACATCGACGGCTCGGCCGAATACGCCAACGTCAGTTGCTGTGCTCACGCGAATTCTCTTATCGCGAAGGCCCCCTCCTTCATCCTCCCCCGCTCGCGGGGGAGGAAAGAGGTAGGGAACGATTTTTTATAGCCCGCT
>WNES01001279.1_pt1 | contig 11865 bp, 13 predicted proteins | sample 5399931 | NCBI WGS metagenome assembly WNES01 (sample SAMN13153332, study PRJNA577476) | soil metagenome | isolation source: 20 cm grassland meadow soil 2 days after 3rd rain plot 5 | place: USA:California | collected 2015-11-11
CGAGGGGCACGCGCGATGTCTACCTGCCGGACGGTGGCTGGTAGACATCGCGCGTGCCCCTCGGCTTGAACATCGGTGCGACCAGTAGATCGGGTCCCAGAAAATATTCGTCGTCCACGTGGTGGGTGGTCGGGTCCGCGGGATGGTCGTAGAGCAAAGGACGAACCAGTGGGATACCATCGACGGCCCGAAGCGCCGCGCTGTACAGGTAGGGAAGCAGCCGGTAGCGCAGCTGCGCATAGCGCCGGAAGATGCTGAGGGCCGGCTCCCCGTAGGCCCAGGGCTCTCGCGGAGCGGTATGTCCATGGGCCCGGGCATGCGAGAAGAGCAGTCCCATCTGCGCCAAACGCACGTACAGTTCCGGGCTGGGCGGGTCCGTCAATGTCGGTATCGCAAAAAAGCCGCCGATGTCAAAGCTGGCAAAGGCCGCGCCCGACAGGATCCAGCTGAGCGCGCCGCGCAGACTGGCCGCCATGTCGGCAAAGGTGCATGCGGGGTCGCCGCCCCAGTGCACGGGATATCGCTGCGAGCCGGCGTATCCCGAGCGTCCCCAGATGAGCCCGTAACCGTGTACCTCTTTGGTCGCCTCAAAGACAGCCCGCTGGTAAAGCAGCGGATACAGGTTGTGCAGCTCCTCCGCCGGGGTGCCGTCGTGTGCAACGGCATCGTCGGGCAGGTCTTCCGCGAAATCCGTCTTGATGACGGCGACGCCAATTTCCAGTAGCTCGCGGTTTTTTGTTTTGAACCACTCGATGGCGTCGGGGTTGGTGAAATCGACCGCCGCGCTCGGCTTGGCAAAGCCGTGCACCAGTGCGAGGCCCTCACCCTGCCCTCCCCCAGAGGGGGAGGAAGTGATCGACTTGCTCTTCATCAGGAAGCCGCGTCGCTCTCCGTCGGCGCACATCTCGGAGTCGAGTGGCACGTAAGGGCTTTCCCATAGACTGACCCGAAACCCGAGGTCTCTCAGCTCATCGATCATGCCCCCCGGGTCGGGAAAGGCCGACTCATCCCAAACGAAGTCGCCGTGATGACCTTCGTGGTAGCGCATCCAGTAGGGATCGATGTGGATGACATCGCATGGCACCCGTTCCTCGCGCATCCGACGCGCCACGGCCATGACCTCCTCGCGGTTGCGATATCCCCAGCGACTGATCCAGAAGCCGAACGACCAATCCGGCGGCACCGCGGGCGTGCCGGTGAGCTGGTGATAGCCCTGGATTAGCGGCGCGATCCCATCGCCGACGATCAGGTAGAGACGCAGGTGGTCCGCCCGGGCGGTCACCTGCCAGGCGGCGACAGACGATTGGCCGAGCTCGTAGTAGAGCGGCGCCGTCATGTCGAAGAAGACGGCATACCCTTCCGTGCTCAGCAGAAGGGGGACGTTCTTGTAGGCACGATCGCTGCGCACGCCAAACGCATCAACGGTCCATGAGGAAAACGCCTGGCCGCGACGGTCCAGCGCGCCGAAGTGTTCACCAAGCCCGAACAGCGCCTCTGTCGGCTTGAGCGCGGCGGTCAGCCAGCGCAGGCCGCGAGCGTGCCCGCTGGGAAAGTGGTGATACGCGCCGCGGATATCCTGGTCGTTCGGTTCCTCCGCGAAGCGCACGGCCCCGGATGCATCGGCCAGCCGCAGCCGGTAGGGCTCCCGATCGATCGTCAGGTTAAGGGCCGAGGTTCGCACCACCCACCCAGCAGACGTTTCTTCGAGAGTCCAATCCGCTCGGCTGGGTGCCTCCGGGACGAGAAGCCGGGACTCCCGGCCAGGCTCAGGCCCGATGTGCAGCCGGACGATATGCGAAGCGGCCGGCCGCACCTCAATTGGTACGAGCCGCCCACGATCGTCCTCGGCGATGGCATCCAGGCGGTCGGGTCGCGCTCGCACGGATCGCACCCGCTGGATGCGGCGGGGGTCCCTGGGCTGGAAATCGGAAGCCGGCCGGGCCGGCTGGGCGGCTCGAGCTACCAGCCGCGCTCGATCCACTCGTCGAGATGCGGGCGCTCCCGCCCGATCGTGGTGGGCTTGCCGTGCCCCGGCAGAACCTCGGTCTCATCGGGCAGCGTGAAGAGCTTTAGCCGAATGCTATCGATGATCGTGGGAAAGCTGGCGTACGGGTTGGCCGTGTTTCCGGGACCGCCCGGGAACAGGGTGTCGCCGGAAAACACTCGCTCTGCGGAGACGAAGCAGACGCTGCCGGGAGTGTGTCCCGGTGTGTGCCATGCGATGACCTCATAATCGCCAAATCGAAATCGCTCACCATCGCGCACCCGTTGGTCCGGAGCGATCGGCATCATCGACTCGTCGGCCTCGTGGCAGGTAAAACGGGCCCGGGTGCGTTCGCGAACCGCTTTCAGCGCCTGGACGTGATCGGCGTGGCCATGGGTGGTGAGGATGTGACTGACACGCAGTCCATCAAGCTCCTTGATGATCCGCTGCGCGTCATTGGCCGCGTCGATCAGCAACGCTTCCTTACTCTTGGGGTCGCTCAGAACGTAGACGTTGTTGTCATAGGGTCCGACGGAAAACGTCGTAAGCCGGTACACGAAAAATCAGTCTACCGGGCCTTCATAGAATGGGAACGGTGGCCCAGGAACGACGGATCGGCATGCACATGCGCACCGGCCGCGGCCTCGACAAGGCCGTCGAGATGATCAAGGCGCTGCAGGTCAAGACCCTCCAGATCTTCACCGGCAACCCGAGCGCCTGGCGATCGGCGCCACTCGATTCGCAGGCAACGGCGTTCTTCAGGCGCTCGCTCGAGGAGCTCGACGTGCGACCAGCGATGTCGCACGCCATGTACCTCATCAACCTTGCCGGCCCGAACCCAAACTTCATGAAGAAATCCCGGGAGGCGCTGGCCGCCGAGCTGGTGCGAGCCGAATCCTATGGCTGTCAGTACGTCGTCACCCACGTGGGTAGCCACATGGGCGACGGCGCGCAGGCCGGCATCGACCGAGTCGTCGCGTCCCTCGACGAGGTGCTGAGCGGCGCCGCAGGATCCACGATATGCCTGCTCGAGACCTCCGCCGGCGGCGGCGCGTACGTCGGCGCGAAATTCGAGGACCTCGCCCAGATCCTCTCCAGGCTGCCCCAGCACGCGGAGCGCCTGGGGCTGTGTTTCGACACCGCGCACGCCTACGCCTCGGGCTATGACGACGCCGGGGCAGACGGCATGCGAAAGACGCTGGACCAGCTGACTACCATCATCCCGGCAGGGCGCGTCCGGGCTTGCCACTGCAACGACACCACCGTGACGCTTGGCGGAAAAGCAGACCGACATGTGAGTATCGGCCAGGGCAACATCGGACTCGAAGGCTTCCGCGCGCTGCTGCATTACGAGCCGCTGGCGCATTGCGCCTTCGTGCTGGAGACGCCGGGCGAGGAGATGCTGGAGGGGCTCGAGAATCTCACCACCTTGCGGTCGCTGGCGTGAGTGAACCGATCGAGGCGGTGCTCTTCGACTACGGACACACGTTGATCTATTTCGACGAGCGTCCCCACTCGGCGCTGGTTGGCGCTTACGAAAAGGTCAACCGTCTCCTGGCTGACACCCTGGAACGCGAGGTCCCGGCGGCGCACATCCTCATCGAGGAGGTCTCGAAGACGGTCGATGACGCGATCCAACGCGATTATGAGGCCGGGCGGCCCGAAGAGGTCGAGATCGCGACAATCTACGACAGCGCGCTTCGCGGGCTTGGCCTGGAGCTGGAGCCCGAGCTGATCGAGCGCGTCATGGAGCTCGAACAGGAGGGCTGGCTGAACAGTGTCCATGTCGGTCCTGAGGTCGTCGGAACGCTCACGCAACTCCGCCGCCGTGGGTTGCGCCTTGGCCTGGTCTCCAACGCCGCCTACCTGCCCAGGCTGATGAAGACGCAGCTGGCGGCGCTCGGCCTTGAGTCGTTCTTTGAAGGCGTCAGCTTCTCCTCGGAGGTCGGGGTACGTAAGCCACACCCCGCGATTTATGCCGACGCGCTGGGAAAGCTCAGGGTCGAGGCTCGCCGGGCCCTCTTCGTTGGCGACCGAGTGAAGGAGGATGTCCAGGGGCCAAAAACCATCGGCATGCGAGCCGTGCTGACCCGCGAATGGCGTCAGGAAGATGACCCCGGCCTGGCGGATTTCGTTATCCAGCGGCTGGGGGAGCTACCCGACGTCATCAACCGGCTCACGCCCGGGGCGCGGCAGGCCGATACCTATAATGAGGTGACGTCGCGCGAGTAACTTCGCGGATGGGTTCTGGAGGTAGGGGCGGTGGACTTCCGCGAGTATCTGAAGCGCAAGTGTCGCGAGCAGAACATCTCGCTGCACCGCCTGGCGGTCCGCTGCGACCTCAACCAGATTTATTTCTACCAGGCCGTCAACAAGAACAAAGAGAATCCGCCTCCGTGGGTGCTCCGCCGGGCCGCGCCACACCTGGGCGTCACGTATGTGGAGCTGTTGATCGCGGCCGGGCACCTGACCGAGGACGAGCTGCGAGCCTACGGCAGTCCGCCGCCAAAACCCTCGGAAAAAGAGCGCGAGCGAGAGCGGGAGAAGGTCGGGGTCTAACCCGTCTCGCTAGAGAAAGCGCGGCCCGCCGGAAGGAGGGGTTGGCGTTGGACGCGAAGAGGGGGAACGGAAATCAGGGACGCCGGCGGGCCTAGCCAGCCCGGGGATCATAGCAACGCGTTGCTCCCGCGACACGCCATTTGCAAGCGTGTTACCGCTCTGTTACAAGTGCCCGGCAGGTCGATAGACTGGCCTGGTGCGCCGGGTCGTGATGCACGTCGATCTCGATGCGTTCTATGCCTCCGTGGAGCAGCTTCGCCGCCCGGAGCTTCGCGGCAAGCCAGTGATCGTGGGCGGCGCCGGCATCCCGGGAGAGCGCGGCGTCGTGGCGGCGGCGTCCTACGAAGCCAGGCCTTTCGGAGTCCGGTCCGCAATGCCGCTCAGCCGCGCCAAGCGGCTGTGTCCGAAAGCCATCTTCGTCCCCTGCGATTTCAAGGCCTACCGCGACGCATCGAAGGCGGTCTTCAAGATCCTTGATCGCTACTCCCCGATGATCGAGCCGATCGCGCTCGATGAGGCGTATCTCGACATGACCGGTCAGGAGGCGCTCATGGGGCAGCCGGACGTGGTCGCGGTGCGCTTGCGTGATGAGGTCAAGGCGCAATGCGGGCTTGACCTCAGCATTGGCGTGGCGAGCTGCAAGCTTGTGGCAAAGGTCGCCTCCGAGCTGCGCAAACCCCGTGGTCTCGTAATTGTCCAGCCGGGCCATGAGGCAGCGTTCCTCGCCCCGCTCCCATTGGCGAAGCTCCCCGGGTGTGGGCCAGCCACCGCAGTGCGGCTGGAGCGCGTCGGTGTCCGCACCATTGGCGAGCTGGCGGCCCTCCCGGATCCATTGCTGGGCGAACTGTTCGGGCACTATGGCCGTGTCCTCGGCGCTCACGCTCGTGGCAGCGATCCCAGCCCCGTCCTGCCCCCCGGCGATCCCAAGAGCATCTCGCGCGAGGTCACCTTTGATCATGACCTGACCGATTCCACCAGGGTGACGGACACCGCGCTCCGGTTGCTGCAGGATGTGACTCAGAGCCTGCGAGCGCACGGATTGTCGGCGCGCACCGTGGTCCTGAAGATTCGCTACCAGCCTTTCGACACCCAATCACGGCAGGCCACCCTACCCTATCCCACCGACCGCGACGACCAGATTGCCGCAGCCCTGCGCCAGCTGCTGGAAACTCAACTGGACGGCTCGCGGCCGATCCGGCTGATCGGCGCCGGCGTCAGCAACCTCGAGCCGTGTGCCACGCAGCTGAGCCTGCTGGAGGCACGGTCCTCAAGGCTGGCCCAGCTCGACGAGCGCCTCGACGAGCTGCGCGATCGCTACGGTGACCACGTGATCGCCCGTGGTGCTGCCGCGCGGACACACCAGAAGGATGTGCGCCGCGATGACCTGGACGCGCTCCGCGAGCCCGGCCGGTGAAGGCCGCCAAGCTCACGCACCTCGGGCCGCGTGGCGAGGCGCGGATGGTCGACATCTCGGCCAAGCCCAGCAGTCGTCGGGAAGCCCGAGCACGGGGTGCGGTCAAAATGAGCCTGGCCGCATTCGACGCGATCGTCGGCGGAAACCTCCCCAAGGGCGAAGTCATTGCCACCGCCCGGATCGCCGGCATTCAAGCGGCCAAACGCACCAGCGAACTGATCCCGATGTGTCATCCGCTGGCATTGACGGTCATCGACATCGACTGCGTGCCAGACCGCGACCTGCCCGGCATCCGGATCGAGGCCCGCGTCCGCTGCGAAGGAAAGACCGGAGCCGAGATGGAAGCACTGACCGCAGTTGCCACAGCGGCGCTGACAGTTGTCGACATGGCAAAAAGCGTCGACCGGTGGATGACAATCGATGACGTGACCCTGGTCTCAAAGCGCGGCGGGAAGAGCGGGGCGGTGCGCCGGCCGGGCTGATCTACCCCTTCAGTGACTTGATGGCGGCGTCGTAACCCTTTTGCAGATGCGCGAAGGTCTTGACCTCGTAATCGGCAGGTAAGGCGGCCTGAAGGGCAGTAAGTGTCTTGATTCCGGCTTGCACCGCGTCGGAGTATTTCTTGGTGGCGGCGGCGTCCTTGTTCGAGATCGCCTGTACCAGGCTCTCCGTGTTGTTCACCAGATCATTGAATGCGGTGAGCTGCTTGGCGAGCGCATCCGGAACACCCGGCGCGTGGTCGAGCGAGAGGGCGAGCTCGAGTTTCTGCTGGGCGTCGGGGTAGGGCGCGCCGGCGCCGGCGAGGTCGTGCTTGCCGATGGCGGCGTACATCTTGGTGAAGTCGATCATCGCGTCCAACACCGGCAGCATTACCTTGGCCTGGTTGGAGCCGGCAGTGAGGGCCTCATCGGCCTGCTTGAGCCCATCGAGTGCGGTCTTGAGCCGTTGGCGCTCGCCGGCGATGGCGGCACCCGACGCCGGCGAGACGAACTGGAGCACCAGGAGCCGCTGGTCGACGCCCCGCAGGTCGGACTCGTCCGCCTGGACGATCGCCAGCGCACCGTTGACCGACTGGGCGTCCTTGACCGCCTGGGCTTTGATGGCGGCGAGATCCGTCACCTTGGAATCCGGGGCGAAAAAGCTGGCGAAACCCGCGTCAACCTTGGACTGGTGAATGACCGCGGTGGCCAGCGCCTGGTCACCGCCGGCAATCTGGCTGGAGGCGAGCGCCGGCATGACGCCGAAGAGCAGCACGATGAGTCCGAACAGGCCCAGGATGGCGTAGGCAAGCTCTTGCTGGTAGCGCACCACGATTGGCGGCAGCGCCAGGGGGATCGTGAAGCTCTGGCCAAAGAGCCGAAGCGTCGTCGACGCCGGGCCTGAAGCCGGCGCGGCCGTGGGGTCGTAGCCCGGATAACCCGGCGGGGGCCCGTAGCCCCCTGGCTGCTGAGGATATCCGGGCGGCTGACCGTAGCCCGGAGGCGCGTAGCCTGGATAAGACGGAGCTTGCTCGGCTGGCTGGCCAGGATAGCCGCCCGGCGCACCGGGGTACGACTGCGGCATTTGCGGGTAACCCTGTGGCGGAGCGGGTGCGTAGCCGGGCGGTGCGTAGCCTGGCTGCGGCGGAGGCAGCGGGTTCCGGCAATTCGCGCAGGCCTGGGCGCCCGGCTGGTTCCAGGTGGCGCCACAATACGGACACGGTGCGGATTGGTAGGCCTGCATAACTGCGCTGCGGCGCTACCCATGCAACTGGCCGGCCGGGGAATTCCTTTCGGGGCAGCCCGCGGACTGCCGTTAGGCGAGAAGCTCGCCCAGGTCGGCCGCGTTACGGACGGCGTAGTCGGAATAGCAATTGTTCATGACCGCGTGCACCTCGCCGGCCTGCGCCGCCATGTCGCGGAGCCTGGGCACCCAGGTCTTCAGCTCGCTCGGCTGGTAGAGATAGCGGAATTTCTCTGCGGTGCTGATCCCCTTTTTCTCCCAGTTCTCTCGATTGTGCCCGTGAAAGCGGACCATGCCGAGGGGCGCCGTCACCGCCACCACCGGGGGCACGCTCGAGCCAAAGCCCTGCGGCTCATCCACCACGACATAACTCAAGCCGTGGCCCTTCAAAAACTCGAGGACCCGCTGGCGGCGCTCTTCCTTCAACCAGGATGCCTGCCGAAATTCGATGGCAATCTTAAAGTCGGGCAACCACTCGCGCAGGTCTTCCATGAACCGGTAGGAGGCCGGTGAGGGCAAGAACCACTTGGGGAACTGAAAGACGATCGCCCCGAGCTTGCCCGCGTCCTGGAGTGGCTGCATGCCTTCGCGGAAGCGATCCCACACACGCTCCTTCTCCTTGGGGGCGAGATCCTTGAAGTACAGATTGCTCTTCGAATCAGAGAGTTTTTCGCGAAGATCCTTTGGCAATCGGGCCGCTGGCGCGGGATGCTGGGTCAGCAGCGCATAGGCCTTGGCGTTGAACGTGAAGTCCTTGGGCGTTCGCTCCACCCACAGCTGCGCCGTCTTCTCATTGGGGATGGCATAGAAGGTGCTGTCGATCTCGACGATGGGGAATTTCGAAGCGTAGTAGCGCAACCGATCCTCCGCGGTTGTGGCGGTCGGCGGATACCACCCGCTCTTCACCAGCGTCGGTTCGGTCCAGGATGAGATACCGACCTTGATCTGGCCCACTAGCTGGGCCGGTGCGCCGCCGGGCTGTCGCTGACCTGGTTGCGTAAGGTGCGCAGGCCGTGGGGCAACGCCTCCATCACAGCCTCGAGACTGTCGACGACTCCGCGTGGGCTTCCGGGCAGGGCGAGCACCAGGGTGCGGCCCACGACCCCGGCCAGCGAGCGCGACAGCATGGCATGCGGTGTCTTTCGCAATCCCGCGGCGCGCATCGCTTCCGCAATTCCCGGCACCGGATAGTCGAGCAAAGGCTCCAGCGCCTGTGGCGTGACATCTCTGGGACCGAGCCCGGTGCCGCCCGTCGACACGATCAGGTCCGGGTCCGTAGCGCCCAGCCATTCACGGATCTGATGCTGGATGGCTTCAACGTCATCCGTGACCACCGCGCGGCCGACGATGTCCGCCGGAATGCGCGCGAGCGCTTCGCTGATCTTCTCGCCGCTCTCATCCATGCGCTCGCCGCGCGCACCCTTGGTGCTGACCGTCAGCACACAGGCTCGGAGGCTCATCCCAGCAGTCTAGAAGTGCGACCGGCGGCGCTGGATCAGCCTTCGGCGCGGTAGGCGGCGTGGGCCGCGATCGTGCGGCAGAAGTCCGTTACGGCTCCGCTCACTTCCATAAGGTCGCGATAGCCAAAGGACACGCAATGGTCGAAGGGCGGAAAGCGGACGACGGCCGATGCCGGCGCCACGTCGGCGTCGTAGAGCACGAGGACCGGACGCCCGCGGCCAAGCAGCCAACCGGCCTCGAACCCGACACCGGTGCTGCGGCCGGTCATCTCCATGCAACCGGCGTCCGCCTCGAGCAGCTCGCGATGCATCATCTCCGCAACCAGCTCCGGCCGATCCAGGCCGGGCCGGTATTCGGGATCGGCGACCCTTTCGGCGAGAATCCCGGCCCCGTACTCCACGAGGGCGCGATGAGCCAGCTGGATCGCCTCCAGGCTTCGCGGGCCAAGCTCGCCGCTGACCGCGCGGCCGAGATAGACCTTCATCGTTCAAGCACAGTCGGCGTGGGCTTCCGCTTCGGCCGCCAGAGCCCGACGATGAGCATCACCATCCCGAGCACCGGGTCGAAGGGCAGCACGATGCCGCCCAGAAGCGCGCTGAGCCAGCGCGGCCGAAAGTGTCGCACGGCCGGATTATCGGACATCTTCGGGAGGTGTGACGGCCTCGCCGGACACCATCGCGTCAGCGGGTTCATTTTCTACGTCGAGGCCCTCGTCGTCTTCGAGGTGGACGCCTTCGGTCGCCGGCTCCCCCTTACGCCGTCGCGCCGGCCGCTCGGCCGAAAGCGACCGAACGTCGAGACCCTGGCGAAGCAGGTGAATACTCTCGAGAAACGATAGCCGTTCCACCAGCCAGCCGACCCGGTAATGAACCGCGAACCAGGTTTCGTGCGCCGGAGGGTGACGATGACGGCGCCGCCAGCGACCGACCGCCTCCTTGAAGGTTGGGGCAAAACCACCGTCTCCCCTATGATCAGCCCCCGGGTTGCCTGACACGGGACGGATTCTAGTTCCCGCCCGACCGGATGACCTCGCACCGGGTGCCTGCCGATCGCGATAATGCCGACGTGCGGCTCAGCGAGATCATGGCGATGGCCAATCGACTGGCGGGCTGTGCCGAGACCCCGGCCGATTCCCAGGTCTATCTCGATGGCGAAGTGCGTCGAGTCTACGTCGGCATCGATATCGACGTCGGCGAGCTGCTGCTGGCGCAGCGTCTGGGCGTCGACGGTGTGATCGCCCACCATCCGATCGGTTCCCGCGCCCGGCTCGGCCTGCCTGTCGTGATCGAGCAGCACGAGGCGCAGATGCAGGCCGAAGGTATTCCAGCCGGGGTCGCGCACGAGATGATGCTCGCCCGTCGGCGTCCGGTAGCGCACGCCCTCCACACCACCAACTACGACCGTGTGGTCGCCGCTGCCCAGCAGTTGGCGATGCCCATGATGAATATTCACCTGGCCGCCGACATCATCGGGCGGCAATACTTCATCGACTTCGTTGGAAAGATCGTCGACGGCCATGACGCGTCGGCCGGCGAGCTGATCGGGGAGCTCAAGACGATCCCCGAGATGGAGGCCTCGCTGGTCCAGCCCGAACTCTGGCTCGGTACCGCTGAAAATCCCGTCGGCCGCTGGGTCGTCCAGATGGCGGCTGGAACAAATGGTGGCGCGCCGGTCTATCGCACGTATTATGAACACGGCATTGACACCATCCTGGCGATGCACATCGACGAACGGGATCTCCGCGAACTGGAGCAGTTGCAGCGCCCGCAGGCAAACCTGGTGATCACCGGTCACATGCCCAGCGACTCGATTGGCATGAACCGGGTGATCGACGCACTGGAGCAGCACGGGCTCGAAGTAATCGTCGGTTCCGGAGTTATAAGGGTTTAGACAACCATCGAGGAGGACCGCTTGGACGCATCACCTCGCGCATATAACAACGAAGCGGAACGCCGGTATCACCTGCGCCGTCTAGACGACCTGCTCGAGGCGCTGGAGCGGCTCAACCTGGCTGAAGCCAAGGAGCTCCCGGTCGTCGTCAAGGAGCGGATCGAGAAGGAAGGGATCATCGTCGAACCGGACACCAGTTTCAGCCGCCTGATCGAGCTGGTCTGGTCCCAGCAAGAGAAGTACCTGATCGACCTGAAGGCCGATCGCCGCAAGGGATCCCGTCGCGTCGGCGACGGCGTCGTCGCCTCCCATCGAGTCCTTGACGCGTTCATTCTCGGCCGTTTGAACCTAGCCGGAAAACGCCGGAGGCGTTTAACAGGCTAGCCCGCTACCCTCGCATGGCACCATCGGCGGCAGGATCGACCTCCACCCGAGCGCCGTTCCGGGCCACAGCGGCGAGCCGTTCCAGGGTTAGCGATGAGCCAGACAGCATAACGCCGAGTGTCTCCGGCGGAGCGGCGAGGTGCTTGGCGACGCCCATCAGATTACGCCAGGCAGCCGATCATTCCTGCCGGCTATCCGTTCCCGGATCGGGGACGATTGATCGGCTCCACGGGCACCATCCCTGCAAGCCGCGTCCCTTCTGCCGGCCTGGAAAAAACCTGGACCGTGCCACCCAGGGCGCCGATCCGATCACGGATGTTTGTGAGTCCGGCGCCCAGCGGCGTCTTCGCTGCATCGAATCCGATGCCGTTGTCCGCTACCTCGAAGACCAGTGCTCCGCCTTCTTCGTTCAGCTTCATCTGGACCTCCGCATCTGGGCCGGCATGCTTTG
>WNES01002035.1_pt1 | contig 11829 bp, 9 predicted proteins | sample 5399931 | NCBI WGS metagenome assembly WNES01 (sample SAMN13153332, study PRJNA577476) | soil metagenome | isolation source: 20 cm grassland meadow soil 2 days after 3rd rain plot 5 | place: USA:California | collected 2015-11-11
CTGAAATCGGGAGCGCCCGCCTACGATCCGTCATGGTTGTGGGCGGAATTAAATCTCGACGACCGTTCTGCGGCGGTGCATCCTCCTCCGCTCGCGCACGAACGCCTCCCGTCGTTTCTGCCCGGCATTCAGGAACTCTGCCACAAGGTTGCCGAGCAGGTGCGCCGACGGCCGGGGTTCAAGGATGCGTCCACTATTCTGGACGCTCATGAAATCCAGAGGGATGCGGAGATCCAGCGGTTCCTCCTTGAAGAATGCGGAGCTCCTTATGCGGAAGACACGCACGCTGGTTCCGCCGGGGAAACGGCTGTCGGACTGTCTGAATGCGTGCGACCTCTTGTAAATTTTGAAATGCACCGGCGAAAGATCTTCTGGGTTGATGACTCGCTCGCCTACATGCTGGCAAAGACGGATTTGGATGTGACGGGGGCCGAGGTGCGCGTTCCCTTTCCCAGTTTCGCGCTTGTCTTTACGGACCGGCACACCCTTTCGCTGGCAGAACGAATGCTCTCGGCGGACCGGGCGTCCCGGCTGGGGGGCTATCTCCTTAAGGTAGCCACCGTTTACGTCACGGAGGAATGCGGGAAAGATCGGCGGGCGATCTCGCTGACGTATGCGTTCGATGCGCTCGGGGCCGATCCTCCTCACTTGAGCATCCAGGAAATTCCGCTCGCGGACAACCGACCCATCAGCCATGCCCTCTCCGAGCTCCTCACCGGACCGCGAGCAGGGACTCGAAATCGCCTCGCACCGGAACTCTACCCTTGGCATGCGCTCGTGCACCTGGTGATCAACGCCATACTTTACGCCACAAGCGCCGGCGTTGCCCCGGAGCTTCGGCCCAGGGCCGCCTTGATGAGCTCAAAGCGCGAGCCACAACCCTCTGCCCCGCCGGTCTTCAGTTCCGAAGACGTGTATTTCCTTCCCGGCAAAATTGAGATATCCCAAGTACGCAGGCTGCAGTCTTTAGAGCGCGTCGGGGTCGGCCGACGGTTGCTCCATCGGTTCATGGTTCGCGGCCACTGGCGCCACGCCCCGCTCGGGTGGAAAGATCAACGCGTGCGCTGGATCAACCCGTACTGGAAAGGACCCGATATGGCGGCTGTCGTCGAGCGCGCCTATCGTTTGAAGCCTTAGCATTGGCAAGTTAGGATGGGTGGCTATGCACCGGTTTGAGTCAAAACGCTCGAGGTGCCTCGGGGTCGCCCGCGTTTCCCCGAGAAGAGGGCGGAGCATTTTCGCCACCGGTCCCGCCGCGGGGCCGCTTTGTCGGATAACCCGTAGTGGTGAGGAAACCACCAAGGTTCACCATGAGCTTAAACTAGAAAGACGCACGCCCTCCATGGGTATCACAGCCGACGGAGCGTTTAGATCTCAAAACGGTTCCGCTCGACGGCATTTTGAAGCAGGCGGTCGATCCGGAATTCGAATCGGTCCCTTCCTTCTGAAAACCACCATTGGCATTTTGCTTTGGACTTACACCCCTTCGCTGACACATTGGAATGTTGGCTGCCTCGAGAGCACGTCGGTTGGGAATTTCTTCGCATGACCTGGCTCCCCTCTGACAATGAGAGGGTCTGACTGAAGTTGAGTTCCGATCCTACAGCACACTTCGCGATGCTGTCAGGCGAAGTGAACCGTCAAGCGCCCGCCGTATGGCCGCGCCGCCAGTTGTGTTTCATTTCATGCGACTCCGGCCAAACCACTTGTCCGTTGCCAATTAGCGGATTGGAATCTCAACGACGGAATAGGTTCCTGGCGTGGCTGAGTGGATGGCAATAACGATCTCCGTTATCCTCGGCTTGATGAGAACCCACCGGTTCCTGCTAAGAATCACGACTGCGAGCTTGCGGCCTTTCAGGTTCTGCTGGTGAGGAAGGTTGTTGTCTGTAGTGAGCAAGAGATCGAAACCCTTCACTTGCTCTCCGGGTCAGACCGTCATACAAGGCTACGAGCTCGTCGATACTGAGGCCGTCCTCCAAGTTCTCGAAAACGGCCAACACGGGAATTCGCGTCCCTCGAAACACCCAAGCTCCGCTGAGTTCACCAGGCACACTTTCTACAGCCGAGCATTTCGACCAATCCAACGCCATTGGTTATTGGCCTCCCGCTCCAATGACGGCAAGTACATCCGCGGCGCGAGAAACGCGAGAAACGTACGAAAGATACGCGAAATCGTCTCCCAGGGCCCGAGGACTGTCGGGTTTGGTCCCCTGGTCCCGACGCTGCCTCAAGGGTCAGGACGGGGAGATTGCTGAATCCAAGTTCGAAAATCGTCTGCCGGGCCGACCATTCTTCATTTGTGGCCATCTGGAAGATCGGTTCGAAAAGCCTTCGGTAAGTGGGATAAGACCTAACCAGAGACAAGCTTCGTCTTTTCCACCGGAGCAAACGACTTGCTTATGGAAAGCCGAACTCTTTTTGGCGAACGTCATCTGGATTTCTGCAAACCTCTCACATGACTGCCTGTAAGACTTGGGCCAGTTTTCGCAACCCAATCGCTTCAGTCACCGAATCGAGCGAGAAGCGTTCATGGCCTGGATAAACAACAAACCGTTGCTTTGGCTTGAGGTCTGCGCAGGCGAAATGAAAGCCCTTCTTCGGTGCTCTGCGGGGCGGCCGCAATCAGCGTTTCGATCACGAAGCTCTCCCAGCTCTGGCCCACGACTGGATGTCCAAGCAACTGCTCCTTGTTTGTGAGGCCGAGAAGCGCATGCGTCAGGCCGCTGTCGCGCACGTGGACCTTGGGTGACTTCACGAGTCGCTTGCCTACGTTGCGGTGCCACGCCGGTAAACGGCGCACAAGCAGAAGATCAACCAACAAATCGAGATAGCGAGCCACGGTCTTGCCGTCGACACCGAGACCGCGCGCTAGCGTGGCCGCATTCAACAGCGTTGACTGATCGTGCGCAAGCATGGTCCAAAATCGCCGCAGAGTTTCTGCCGGGACCCTCGGACCGAATTGCGGGATGTCGCGCTCCAGGTAGGTGCGGATGAAATCCAGCCGCCACTTGAAGCTACCGGTGTCGTTGTCGGCGAGAAAACTTGGAGGGAATCCGCCGCGCAGCCATAGGCGGTCGACCTGATCGTGTTTGACCTCGAGTGCATCAAACGGGGCCAGTTCCAGAAAGGCAATCCGGCCCGCGAGGCTCTCTCCTGACTGTTTTATCAGATCGACCGAAGCCGATCCGAGGAGTAGGAAGCGGCCAACCTGCTTGCCACGCCGCCGGCCTCTGTCAATCAGACCCCGGAGGCTCTGGAAAAGCTCGGGTGTCCGGTGTACCTCGTCGAGGATCACCAACGTGTCCTCATGGTCGGCAAGGTAGCCCTCGGGGTCCGTGAGTTTCACGCGGTCAGAGGGACTCTCGAGGTCGAGATACAGCGAAGGGCGTGTGTGGGCAATCTCAAGAGCAAGGGTCGTTTTTCCGGCCTGGCGTGGCCCCAGCAATGCGACGGCGGGATTGCTGTCAATCGAAGCAACAAGTTCTTTATGTATGCGACGCTCAATCATCCTTGCAATTATGGAGCACTATGCCATTTTTGCAAGGTATTTACCCTGGTGAGCCTAGACTGTCTCGGATACCGTACCGTACGGCCCTCTCCACGGACCATTTAAGCGGCCTCTTGGAACCAAGTTCGAAAATCGTCTGCTAGGGCCGACCACTTACCCCACTACTTTCATGCAGTTGCAGTCATTTCCAAATCGCGCGCAAATTCGAGTTTCCGTCCAATAACGAGGATTTTGGACGGAAGCTCGAAACCCAAACCGGCTTTCTCTGCCATTTCTTTGCGAAACCCCACGTTCGATTTGATCTTGTCGTAGAGGTCGGACATACCCTCTCCGGCCCATCCAGAACTGCAAGACGCCGGGAGGGGTGGCCGTGAAGTTCCGCAGGTACGTGTTGCGAAAGCGACGGAACGCATGGACGCCGCACTTTGGCTGGCCGAGCTTGGCCAGGATTGGGTGCAGCTTGCGCCGCAGGACGCTCGACTGGTGAAGTGGCCTGCCGCGCCGTGAGACGAACAGCAGGCCTGAATTCCTGTCACCAATGAACTCCCGCAGCATGCCCGCCATGTCCGGATGAAGGTCCACTTCCCGTTCGCCGCTTACGGTTTTCAGGCGGTCTTGCACTTCCGAGCCCCAGGCCTTCTGGACAATCTTGATGGTGGAGCAGTCCGGGGAAATGTTATTGATGTTAAGTCCAAGAGCTTCCCCAAACCGCAGCCCCGATGAGGCCAGAAGCGCGAACAGTACACGGTATTTCTGCTCGTCCGTATTCTCGACAATGGCTGTGACTACGTCGCCGGTGAACGATGGTCGCCGCTGCTTCTGTGGATTGACCACGGGCATCTCGATATACTCATGGTCCCATTCCACATTGAAGACTCGCTGGTGTGTCGGCTCGCACTCTACGCGGTGGGTTGTCCCCCTCTTGTGTGCTTTCTTGAGATCAGCGCTCTCACGGGGGGCTCTGCCCCCCGAACCCCCCGGCATTTATTTCCCCGCCCGGATGCAGGGCGCGGTGCGGTAAGTCATCGGCGATACAGGCACATCCGCCCGTCAGGGCGGCTGCTACACGGTGCCCGGAAGACGCGCACTGCACTCGTCGCCCGCCAAGTTCCCGTTCCCGTTCCGCCGCGCATACACGGGCGTGCGGGAACGGCGGGAACGATCGCAAGAATCGCTGGAGAAAACGATCCCCACGGCTTCCCAACTTGTCCCACAGCGGTTCGGGATTTGCGAGGCTTGTGTTTTGAGACCCTTACAGACTGTCCCAGGTCGAATCGGAAAATCCGCATCTCGCCCTGTCCCATTCCGCGATCCCATGGAGGAATTCCGGTGACCGGAACGGCTTCCATCACGCGATTCCCGACGATACTCCGGGACGCTAGCCCTTCAAACCGCCGCGTATAATTCGCAACGGAACAGCCTGGCCTTTCTCGTCGCGCACCGACTTCATCACGATCTTCACAACCTGGGAGTAATTGGAAACCGACTTCGGAGACAGGCCACCTTCGACCATCGTGTCTACGAGCTTTTTCAAGCTCGCGTTGTTGATGGATTCGAGCGGCAGATCGCCGAGGTTTGGGTTAATCCACTTCTCCAGGGCATACGCCCACGTTGCAATGGTGGACGGTGCCAAGGGCTGCTTACGCCTACGGTTGCGCATGCCTTCGAGCCATGTGTCGGCCTGTTCGCGGAAGGTCACGCCATTGCTCGACTGTGTTACCACTTTGTCGAAATACTCCTGGGTGTCCACTCCGCTGGCCGCGATGATCTCCTTGGCCTTGCGTTCCCGTTCGGATGCTGAAAGGTTTGCCGGGGCCGGAGATCGGACAGATTCTCTCGTAGACCCGCTGCCGCTTCTCTTGTCCCGCGACATCCTTCCAGTAACGAACCACGTACCAATTACCTTCCTTCTGAATACTGCCTGACTGCCCAGATCGCCTTGACATGGACTTTCTTCCTATCCGTGCTGGCTTCTCTGGTGTCGCAGGCGACATGGTAACGTGACTCGTGCTATTGGGCAATGGAACGGCCATAGCAGTACTTGGTCCGGCGCAATCCGGAAAACAACACTCCCTCGTCGTCGCGTCGATTGGTGTTGTTGGGGACAGGCCCATACGCGCGCTTGGAATGTTTCTCGGATGAACTGACTTCAATAGCCTTTTCGTCTGCTTTTTTACACGCTCCATGACTTATTCCCTGGCTGGAAGGCAAAACGGTCGATTCGATGTGCGACATATTCCTGGGTTTTTCGTTCGAGGTGGTCGCGCAGCTCGTCATCTAATTCCTGGTCCGCCTGTGCCCAGCGGAATAACAACCGTAACCGTAGCGGAATTGTGAACAGCCAATGCTCCGGTCGCATTCCCCGGTCCTCCTTACTCCTATGAAAATAGCTGCCTATCGCGTTGAAAACAAAGCATAGGTGCCTGGGTCCATTTTCATCCTTCGTTGTGGCACTCCGAGAGCCATGAGTTACTCGTATCTCAAGGCGACCATCGGATCGACGCGCATCGCGCGCCGTGCCGGTAGATAGCCGGCCGCCACGTTGAGCACTACCAACAGAGTCGCCGCGACAACCATTGTCGCGGGGTCGGATGGCTTGATGCTGAACAGCATGCTGGACACCAGCCGGCCAGCAGCCAACGCGATCGGGACGCCCAGGGCAAGCCCGGTGCTTGCGAAGAGCAGACCGTCGCGCAGGATCATCCAAAAAACGCGAGAGCGCGGAGCTCCGAGCGCAACGCGGATACCAATCTCGTTAGTCCTCTGAGTAACTCCATAGGACATCAATCCATAAATTCCAATCGAAGCCAGAAAAACTGCTAGAAAGCCGAAGAAGGCGGAAAGGCGGGCGGTCAAGGATTGGCTCGCAACCGAGCGATGCACTTGTTCGGATAGGGTGCCTTGATAAACGAGCGGTAGGCTAGGATCCACCGAAGCGGCGGCGCTACGGACCTCGGGGATGATGGCATGAGGGTCGCCGGAATAGCGCACCTCGAAATCGTAGTAAAAGTGCTTAAGGACCTGGGAATAGAGATAGTAAGCGCCCGGTTGCGGCCTCTCGTCGAGGCTCTCGTATTTTGCGTCCTTGACCACACCAATGACTTCGAAATCGGCGGCATGTGCGGAATCGCTTTCGATGCCAAACCGGCGGCCAATTGGAGAACCACCCGGAAAATAGATGCGCGCCATCGTTTCGTTGATTACGGCGACCTTCGGCGATGTGGCGGCGTCCTGCGGGCCAAAAGTGCGTCCGATGAGTAAGGGAATTCCCATCGTGGCGAAGTAGCCCGCTCCGACTGCGTTGTGGATGACGTGGGGGTTGTCTCCCGCATTTGGAGTCGCCCCGAGCACGGAGACTGGTGTGCGCCACGTGCCCTGATTGAAAGTCGACAGAGACACGCTGTCAGCCCGAACGCCAGGTTCGGCAGCTATTCTCTGTTCGAGCTGTTGGTAGAGATTTACGAGGCGGGAATCCAGTTCGTAGCCAAGGGCCGGCGGATCGATTGAGAAAAGCACAACTTCCTTTTCATCGAATCCCCGGTTTACGCGCGTGAGATTGACCAGGGTACGCAGAAACAGACCGGCGCCGATGAGAAGCACAAAGGAAAGCGCGACCTGAGAGACGATCAACGCACTGGAGAAACGGCTGCGCACGCCCAACGCAGCGGCACCTCGCCCAGACTTAAAAGCGTCGGTGAGGTTAACGTGCGTGGAGCGCAGCGCGGGCAGCGTGCCAAAAAGAAGTGCAGTGACAAGCGAGATCAGAAAAGTGAAAGCAAGGAGACGCACATCAGGCGCGATGTTGAGCGGGAGCGACTCCGGTCCGGCAGAGATCCATACCAGGATAGCCCGGCTGGCCCATGAGGCGAACAAAAGTCCTAGCACCCCGCCAAGACAAGCCAGCAGCAGGCTTTCAGTAAGCAATTGACGGAACACTCGCGCGCGACCAGCGCCAACGGCGGTACGCACAGCGATTTCTCGCTGACGGTTGGCCGAACGAGCTAACAATAGGTTGGCGATATTCGCGCAGGCAATCAGTAAGACCAAAGCCACAACAACCAATAAGATTTGCAAAGGCAACGAGTACTCACGCAGTTCCGAAAGGCCGCGCGCGGCAGAAGTGAGCGGAATCCATGCTTCGTCGATATTGCGCTGCCGATGGGGCGGGATGACCGGCCCAGCGAAATCGCGCCAGATCGCCTTGGCAAGAACATTGATGCCAGCTTCAGCCTGCGCAACCGAGACGCCGGGCTTAAGCCGCGCCAGAATGTAGAGAGAATCCCACCATCTATCTTCCAAGCCGTTCCAACCAGGCGAAACCTGCTTTTGCATAGAGAGTGGAATCCAAACATCGGGAGATTCACCCACCGTGGTGCCGGAGAAGTTGCCAGCGGTCACGCCGACGATGCTGTAGAGCGTCGGGCCGATGGCTATGGTCTTGCCGATGACCGCAGGGTCGCGGGCGAAGCGCCGCGTCCACCAGGAATAGCTAATCATGGCGATCGCCTGCGCGCCCAGTGGTTCGTCATCCAGCTTCGTGAACTCCCGGCCTAGAATCGGCTCGACGCCGAGCATAGAGAAATAGGTCCCGGAGACGAGCTGCACATTCATCGGCTCCAGGCTCGCACTGCCCTCCACTCTACCGTGCATTCCGTCGAACAGCACACTCATCATGGCGCTGGTCTCTGAGAAGACCTGATTCCTCTTTGCGAGCTCTTCGTAAAAGCGATATGAGTAAAGTACGTCGTCCACACCACCGGTGCTTCCCTGGCCCCGCCCTGTGCCGAGGAGGACAAGTTCTTTCGGGTTCTTTACGGGCAAGTTGCGGAGCAGGACGGCGTTCAGGATGCTAAAAATCGCGGTGTTGGCACCGATGCCGAGCGCGAGGGTCAGGACAGCGACGATTGTGAACCCAGGGGATTTGCGCAGCGTACGCGTCCCAAAGCGCAAATCCTGAACGAAATCCTGGATCCAATTTACACGTCGCGCGTCGCGGCACTTCTCTTTGGTTTGCTCGATACCGCCCAAGTCGAGGCGCGCACGGCGGTGCGCCTCTTCTTGCGTCATCCCTTGCGCGACGTATTCCTCGGTTTTTCGTTCGAGGTGCTCGCGCAGCTCGTCGTCCAGTTCCTGGTCCGCCTGCGCCCAGCGAAACAACGACCGTAACCGTAGCGGAATCGTGTACAGCCAATGCTCCGGTCGCATTTCCGATCTCTCCTATTCGTACCGCAGCGCCACCATAGGATCGACGCGCGTCGCGCGCCGTGCCGGGAGGTAGCTCGCGACTAGGGCCAAAATCAGCAGCAATGAAGGGACAATGACGAATGCCATCGGGTCATGCGCGCTAAGACCGAAAAGCATGCTGGAAAGCACCCAAGACACCGCGGCACATCCGGCTACGCCAACGAGCCCGCCAACCAGGACCGGGCGCATGGCTTGCCGCAAGACAAGGTTCATGATTTCGCCGCCGTCAGCGCCGAGCGCCATGCGGACGCCGATCTCGTGCACGCGTCGGCTCACACTGTAAGACACCACTCCATATACGCCGATCGAAGCGAGCAGAAGCGCTAGGGCGCCAAGTGCTCCCGAGAGCGCGGCCACAATGCGCGAGGGCTGACGCCAAACTTCGAGGTAATCCTCGAGTTTGGTCACGTCGACGGGCAGGTCGGCGTCGAGCGACTGCACTACATTGCGAATGCCTTTCGCGGTCGCGGGGAAGTCTCCCGCATAGCGAACCAGCACGTAAACGCGAAGATTATCTTGCGGCCCAGCAGGAAAATAGAGATACGTCGTGTGGACATCGCCGAGGTGCGCGACTTGTGCGTCCCTCGCCACTCCGATAACCGAATATTCCCGCCCTCTGCTTTCGCGTAGTGTTTTTGCCAGTGCATCTTCGTCGGGCCAAAGTCGCCGCGCTGTGGATTCTGTAACGACTACTCCGGGCGAGTCATGTGTCTCTCCTGGCAGAAATCCGCGGCCCCGCACGATGGGAACGCCGACAACAGAGAAATATTCCGGGGAAACGTGGTTGTATTCCATTCCAATTTTCTCAACACGGCCGGGAACTGTGAACGCGTCGGCGCTGAAGTCGTGGCTCAGCGGCGCGCACTCTGCCTGCGCAACTTCGATTACGCCTGGCAGCTCCGAAATGCGCTGCCGCAAGCGCCCCATAAATGCCGTCCCTCGGGTATCGTCGTAGCCCTGCTGCCCGAGGTTCAGAAACATCGTCGCGACGCCCTTCATTTCAAATCCGGGATCCACTGTCTGCGCATGGTAAAGTCCGCGCAACAGCAGTCCTGCCGCCAACAGTAGGATCATGCACACCGCGACTTGCGTGCCCACCAACGCGTTGCGCAAAAACCGCCCGCTTCTTTTGCCGGGGCCGGAATGAGCGCCATCTTCCTTCAGCGAAGTGTTCAGGTCCTGTCGCGAACTCTGCAAAGCCGGAATCAGCCCAAACCCGATCCCCGTCAAGAACGTAAGCCCCAGCCCGTAGCCGAGCACACGGAAGTCGGGCGCAACATTCACCGCGAGGGTGGAAACCTGATGCGGCAGGTGAGAGATTATGAGCCGCGTGATTGCTTCGAAGGACCAGAATGCAAGCAGCGACCCGAGCGTACCCCCGATCAAGGAAAGCAGAAGGCTCTCCGTCAGCAATTGCCGCACCAAACGCCACCGGCTGGCGCCAATGGATAGCCGCAGTGCGATTTCCTTCTGCCGCACCGACGCCCGCGCCAGCAAGAGATTGGCCACATTCGCGCACGCAACCAGCAGAACGAGTCCGAAAGCCGCGAGAATTACAGAAACGACGGGAGTCAGGATCTCCCGTTCCATTTGCCTGTTGAAAAATGTCGCTGTGCGGATCGCCAACGAGGTAGTCCGTCCAGGATGCAGTAGGTCAATTCGCCCGGCAATGACGCCGAGGTCCGCGCGCACCTGCTCCATCGTCACGCCAGGCTGCACGCGCCCAAGCACCGCCAGCCAGCTCAAATTGTCATCCGCCATGCGATCGCTCCACGGGTCCAGTGCTTTTTGCATGGTTATGGGTGCCCAGAATGAGCTGGGAATCGGCTCTGTGCCCCTGAATCCCGGCGGCGCAATTCCAACCACGGTGTATGCTGTGCGATTTAGGATGATCCTTTTGCCCACGAGCGACGCGTGGCTTGCGAACGTGCCTCGCCATAAATCATCGCTAATCACCACCACAGCGTTTCCACCTGGCGCGGCACAATCAGATTCGAGAAATCCACGGCCCTGTCCGGGATGTTCTCCGAGAACCTCGAAGTAGTTGCAGGTAGCTAAAGTTCCTGTGAGCTCCTTCATCTTGCCACCGCCTAGGGTTGCTTCAACAAAGGGCTCATAGGCTAAAAGTCCCGAGAAGACGTGATTGTGGTCGCGATAGTCCAGATATTCCGAGTAGGAAAGCATGCTGGACCCGTTGTGCGCGTTGCGCTTGAATCTTCCGTGAAGGATCTGATCTATGCTGACCACTTGTTCGGCGCGAGGAATCGGAAGCAGACGCAGCGCGGCGCCGTTCAGCACGGAAAAGATTCCCACATTGATTCCAACGCCCAGAGCAATCGCCAACACGGCGGCCGCTGTAAATCCCGGGTTCTGCCACAGCATCCGCAGACCGTAACGCAAATCCTGGAAAAAGTTCTCAACGAGATTCACGCCGCGAGCGTCGCGGCATTTCTCTTTGGTCTGCTCGATACCGCCTAGGTCCAGTCGCGCACGGCGGTGCGCCTCTTCTTGCGTCATCCCTTGCGCCATGTATTCCTCGGTTTTCCGTTCGAGGTGGTCGCGCAGCTCGTCGTCCAATTCCTGGTCGGCCTGTGCCCGGTGAAACAACGACCGCAGCCGCAGTGAAATCGTGTACAGCCAATGTGCCGGTCGCATCTCCAACCTCCGTTTCGCGCCGCGCGACGCTCACGCCTCTTTCAGTTTGATAACCCGCGAAATGGCGCTCGAAAGCCTGCCCCAGTTGTCTGCTTCTTTTTCGAGCTGTCGCCGCCCAGCCGTGTCAGCGAATAGTATTTCGCGCGCCGCCCATACTCGGAAGTTTTCCACTCGGCTGTAATCCAGCCCTCTTGCTCCAGCTTGTGCAGAGCCGGGTACAAGGACCCGTCGCTCACCTGCAAGACCGTCGCCCGACACCTGCTTTAACCGCTGGCTCACAGCGAAACCGTTCATCGGTTCAAGCGCAAGAATTTTCAGCAGCAACATGTCCAACGTGCCCTGCACCAGATCCGAAGGTTTGCTCATGTCCATGCCCTCGGTAACCGAGGCTAGCACCTCTGCCCTCGGTAAGCAAGGGG
>WNES01002871.1_pt1 | contig 11813 bp, 13 predicted proteins | sample 5399931 | NCBI WGS metagenome assembly WNES01 (sample SAMN13153332, study PRJNA577476) | soil metagenome | isolation source: 20 cm grassland meadow soil 2 days after 3rd rain plot 5 | place: USA:California | collected 2015-11-11
CCTCCGGTCGTCGCGAGCGGACTTCGCGGTTTCATCGCGAAGTTTACGGTGCTCAAGGGAGCGCAACGCGAGCTGTGGCTCACGTTCCTGATCAAGTTGTTCATCATCTCGGCGTACTCGATCACGAATAAGACTCTGATCCTGTGGCTTTCGTCAGATCTTGGGTTCAGCGATCAAGGGGCAGGAGCGTTGGTCGGTTGGGTTTGGGCACCGGCGATGACCGTGTGCACATTGTTAGCCGGGTCGTTCACCGATGCACTCGGTCTTCGCCGAACTTTTTTCGTCGGCGTCACTATTTGTGCAATCGCTCGCGCCGTTATGGTATTTACGACTGTACCATGGCTGGCACTGGCCGGCGGCTTGTTCCCGTTAGTGATCGGCGAGGCGTTAGGCACACCGGTGCTGATTGCCGCCACACCGCCACACGCCGCTATTCGACTGTGCGACAACGTTCGATCGCTTTCTCGATGATCTACATGGTCATGAACGTCGGCTATCTGATTGCTGGAAGCATTTTTGACTACGTGCGCCACTCGTTAGGCGAGTACGGCTATCTGAATCTCCTCGGATTGCACATAACGACTTATCGCACGCTTTTTCTCGTGAGCCTCGGCTTCGAAATCGTGCTTTTTCCGACAATTTACTTCTTGCGCAGAGGAGCTGAAGCAACAGACGAAGGTGTTCGATTCAACGCAGAACCAGTGAGGCACGCGACAGGCGCGTTCTGGAAACGCGCCTGGCTAACCATTCACGAGAGCGCCGTCGATACTGTCGTGCTGTTTAAGCGGCTGCTCGGTCAATCCGGTTTTTATCGCCTCCTCGCTTTTCTTCTCTTGATCGGATTTCTGAAGCTGATCTTCCTGCAAATGGACTACGTGTTTCCAAAGTTCGGCATCCGCGAGCTGGGCAACGGCGCTCCGATCGGTCACCTCTCGAATATCAATTACATTCTCATCATCATTCTCGTGCCAATCATTGGTGCTCTCACGCAGAAATATTCTGCGTACAGAATGGTGATCGTAGGCGGAGCGATTTGCGCCGCATCTGTTTTTGTTATGGCCTTGCCGACCTCGTGGTTTCAAGGATGGGCGGGAGGTTTCATTGGGCAATGGATTGGGCGCGGTTATCTGGGAGTACAAGGAAGCATTCACCCTTACTACGTGATGATCGCACTATACATATCGATCTTTTCAATCGGCGAAGCGTTCTACTCACCGCGAGTCTATGAGTATGCTGCCGCGATTGCCCCAAGGGGTCAGGAGGCGTCGTATGGCGCGCTATCGTATATTCCGTTTCTTATCGGGAAACTGCTCGTTGGAACTGGGGGATTTTTGCTGGCTGCATTCGTTCCGGAACACGGTCCGCGACGTCCCGAAATAATGTGGCTTATCTTTGCTATGGCGGCATCAGTCGCGCCGATCGGCTTGGTTACGTTCCGTCGCTATATTCGCGTCCCCGAAGCGGGTCGGCCCAATTAAACGGAAAAATGGCTTAGGACAAACGTCCAAAGCCCGGCCACTTTCTAGCTTGTTTGCGAATTTAATTAAAGAAGATCGCCGTGCCTGTACGATTTGCCAGCGAACGGGGTGGCGTGTAAATTGCGTGGCACTCTCGAGACAGTCACACTCTCAAAGCAGTCAGTACGGGTAAAGTGGGATCGATAGAATTCAGGAGAGTATGAAAAGCACACAATTAATACGCCCGCATCATGGGTCGCATAAGACGTTGTGGTTTGGTCTGCTTGGAACAGTCGTGGTGATTGTCGGTTCGATTTTGTTGGCTTATGCTCAAACGCAGAAAAAAGAAGCTGAGAAAATGAATTCAACCAAGCCAATGCCGACCGAAGCTGAATTGCGAAGCCAATTATCCAAGGACCAGTATCACGTGACGCGTGAATGCGGAACCGAAACTCCGTTTCACAACGCCTACTGGGACAATCACAAGGCAGGAATTTACGTCGATCTTGTTACCGGCGAACCTTTATTCAGTTCGTTGGACAAATTCGACAGCGGCACCGGCTGGCCCAGTTTCACGAAGCCGATATCGCCTGAGAGCGTGGTGGAAAAGCGGGATTCGTCTCACGGAATGGAGCGAACTGAGGTTCGAGGAAAAACAAGCGATTCGCACCTCGGTCACGTGTTCAATGATGGCCCCGCACCGACCGGCGAACGTTACTGCGTAAACTCCGCGGCGATGCGTTTTATTCCTGTGGATAAGCTGAAGGAAGAAGGTTACGGCCAATATCTCTCGCTCTTTCAATCACCGCAGGGACAGCAACAGCAAGCACAACGCGATTAGCCAAGAATGGCGAACAGTGTCGCCACGTTAAATCGTTAAATCGCGCCTGATGCAACGATGTAACGAAACACGACGGGAACGCAGGTTTCGCTCTTCATTCTTTCATCATTCGTCATTTGGATTTCGTCATTGGATTTGTCCGTGAGTAATCGAGTTCTGTTTTTGAGAGACGCCGTCTAGCACCTAATTTAGTTTGTTTCATTATGACGAGGGACGATTTCGATTACGCCATTGAAAACACGCATGTAATTGTTGCTCCTGAGCAACAGATCGCGACCTTCGGCAGCACCAGCTTTAATTTTTATCTTATCTCGGAGCTGATGGACCGAGTCGATCAGGTCCGGATTCGCAATGGGAAAATTCACGCAGAGCGCCCTCAAATCGTTACACCGGAACATTATTACCGGTTATTGCTGGAAGGTTTCGGAGAAAAAGCGGAGCGATATGTCGATCAACTGCGCGAACACGCCCGGAATATCGCGGTGCTTCGTTACGGTTTTCAATTTCGCAAAACCGATCTAAGCGAGCAAACGCTGCGCGATTCAATCGAGACCGTAATCAATCGCACCAGGCGCCGCGTCGAGGGCTCAAATGAACCACTCAGCGCCGTTATTCAGGGTGTCGACGATGCCTGGGAAGTGTGTCTGCTCAAGTTCACGATTGATCTCGTCGAACGTTCTTCTGGCGGTAATCTTGGTGATTTTCGCAAGCGCGGCTTGTTGTAGCTGCGTGGGTCCGACCGTCGCTGCGCCTCAAAGATTCTCCCTGATAAACGCGCCGGCACTCGCAAGTGCGCGGCGGCCGGGCTCAAGATGAGCGTTCCATAGGGCCAGATTTCCAGAGTCACGCGGACATCGGCTGCGCCAGCAACAGCCGCAAAACGAGTCGCATCATCAAGCAACGTCTCGGCTGAGCCCACTTGAATTAATGCTGGAGGAAAACCCTTGAGATCGGCGTAAAGAGGAGAAACACGCGGGTCCTTCCGATCCATTCCTGCTGGCAGATAAGCGTCAGCCAATTCAATCAGATACTGCTTGTGAATGAGCGGATCGACAGCGTCTCTAGTGAAAACTGTTGAGCCGGATATCGTCAGATCCGTCCATGGCGAAATTAACCAGCCGCAACCCGGAAGCTCCTCGTGCGCATCGCGTAGCCGAGTGATCAACGCAATTGTGAGGCCGGCACCGGCGCTGTCTCCGCCAATCGCGATGTGCGCAGCAGGAATATTCTGGTTCCGCAGAAAACGCCACGCCGTCAGTACATCGTCATACGCTGCGGGGAACGGATGCTCTGGAGCCAATCGATAACCAATGGCCAGCGTTCGCACTCCAGCGGCCCGCCCCGCCTCAGTGACCAGCCGACGGTGACTAACGATTGAACCGGAACAATAACCGCCACCGTGAAAGAACATCAGAACTCGGGAGCGATCGCTGCCTGGAGCGATTGACCATTCGCCTGGTAATCCGTTCACGTCGGCGGCGGTGAGCGCCACGTCCTCAGCTACAGGCCAAACAGAACCGACATCATCGAGGCGCTTTCGTCGCTCAAGCCATCCAACAGGTCGCGGCTTGGAACTTAACAGCGCGCGGATCCTCTCGATTTCACTTTGAGCCATGTATTAGCCTCCAGGTGCAATCGGAGTACAAAACTTTCGGCTTTTGTCAGCGCCTAGACCTTGTCATCCTGCGCGCTCGAACGGCAAGTGAAAAACTATCTCCAGCTTAATCTGAGTTTGCTTTACTGGATTCTGATCGCGCCATTTACCGGGCAATTCTTCAAAATCGGTCCGATCTTCAGACAAATGGTGGCCATCGGCGTGCGCGCGACAGCGATGGTGGCACTCACGGCGTTCAGCGTTGGCGTAACGCTCGCGATGCAGGCCGCACACTCTCTCGAGAGCCTCGGCGCGGAAATGTACATTCCCGATCTGGTCATGCTTACCCTCTTGCGTGAAATGGGTCCGGTCTTGATCGCGGTAATCGTCATTGGACGCAGCGGCTCTGCCGTAGCCGCGGAACTCGGCACAATGAAAGTGTCAGAAGAAATCGAGGCGCTTGAAGTGATGGCAATCAATCCGGTGCAATATCTGGTAGTACCACGTTTTCTCGCGATGATGGTAATGTTACCGGCGCTCACCATTTTTGGAAATTACATCGGGATTCTGGGCGGCTGGGCAGTCTGTCGTTTCGCGCTCGATTTTAATACCGCCGGATATGTGCTCCGCGCGCTCGAGAGCGCCGATACTTGGGATCTGTATTCAGGAATGATCAAAAGCGTTGTTTTCGCATGGCTCATCATCACAATCTCGTGCAACGCAGGCCTGACTGTCGAAGGCGGTGCGGAGGGCGTGGGTCAGGCAACAACGACTTCGGTGGTCCAGGCCCTGCTGGCAATGTTAGTGATGAACGCGGTGCTGACGGGTATCTTCTTTTTTAGCGCATGAATGCTAACGCAGAAAACATCATCGAAGTAACTAACCTCGTCCGAAAATTCGGGGACCGCACGGTGCTCGATGACCTTTCTTTTAACGTTCACCGGGGTGAGACAGTCGTTATTATGGGCGGCAGCGGCTGTGGAAAGAGTACTCTCCTTCGACACATGATCGGTTCCATGAAACCGACCTCAGGTGTCGTAAAGCTTTTTGGCGAGGAAATCACAACGATGAAGGAGCGCGAGCTTGAACGGGTACGCCTGCGATTCGGCATGCTGTTCCAATCCGGTGCCCTGCTGGCCTCGCAAAGCGTGGGCGAGAACGTGGCGTTGCCGCTTTTGCAACACACTGACAAATCTCCAGATGAAATCGAACAGATCGTAAAAAAGAAACTTGAAATGGTTGGCCTGACTGGTTTTGAAGACCTTAAGCCAGACGAGATCAGTGGCGGGATGAAAAAGCGTGTGGGGCTTGCCCGCGCGCTTGCGCTCGACCCGGAACTGTTATTTAGCGATGAGCCGACCTCAGGGCTGGATCCGATCATGACCGCAGTGGTAGATGAACTTACTCTGAAACTGACGCATGGGACTCACATGACCGCGGTGGTAGTCTCCCACGATATGACCAGTGCATTCCGCATCGCGACGCGCATGATTATGCTCGGACACGGCGGCATTGTGGCGCAGGGTACACCGGATGAAATTCGGAACAGTCCGAATCCCGAAGTGCAACAATTTATTCACGGCGAGGCTGACGGTCCGATTCCTTTGAACCTGTCACAAGAAGAACACGAGGGGCATCAGCAGGTTAAGCCGCGCCCCTTCGTTGCAGCACGTCACAGATTTCACCGGAAGACAGCCTGAGATGCGTCATGGATGACGAAGCTCGAATGACGAATGACGAAAAAATAAGGAACGACATGTGCGAGTCGCTCAGTCGTAACAGCGCTCCGTCGTATTTACCGTTCAACGATTTAACGATTCAACATCTTAACGTGGCGAAGCCATGAGCTTAATGAGACGCAATCTGTCCGACTATTTCGTCGCGCTATCTGTGATCGCCTGCAGTCTTGTGTTGCTCGGTGCGCTTACTTTCGCACTTTCTGGTTATCGCTTAAAAAAACCAACGCGAACTCTGCAGATCAATTATGAAGACGTGACCGGCATCAAGGTGAATTCCGAAGTGCGTTATGCCGGCGCGCCGGCAGGGCGCGTGGTCGCGATGCGTCATCTCACTGCCAAAGAACGCGAAACCAGCGCGAACAAGAAAGACGCTGTGCGAGTCACGGTTAGCCTCAATGACGGAATTCCGCCGCTGCCCGCCGACGTTACAGCAACGCTAAGCTCCGACACGATGCTTTCGCCGAAATTTGTGGCGCTTTCCGCAGGGACGCCCGGAGGTCAGACGCTTGCAAACAACGCGGCGATTGAAGGCCATCCATCGTACGGCCTCGAGCAAATCACAGCAGAAGCGGGGCCATTGTTCGAGAACGCAAACAAGTTGCTCGATAATCTCAATGGGACTGTCACGGGTTTGAAGAAAGATCTTGGCGAATTTACGCCGAAGCTCGGCCCACTGGCTGATTCGTTAAAAATGGATGTGGACCACCTACAAAACATGATCACAAACCTCGAGGGCGTAGCCAAAGGCGCGGATACGGTGTTCGGCAGTGCTGATAGTTTCATTAAAACGACTGACAAACAGCTTTCTGAAGACTTGAAACAACTGCATGTGACGCTCTTGAATCTGAAAGTAGTCACCACCTACGCGAAGGAGCTCGTGGGAACGCTCGCCGCGAAGCCAAACCGCGTCATCTTCAGCGGAAAACCGGCAACGCTCACACCTGAGTCGGAAATCCTGAAAAGCTCAAAACCTGTGCCGGCAAGAAAACCGTGATTGGCTTGTAGCCGGCCGCCGGCGAACTGACGTGCAGCGGATTCCGCCTGTTTTGTTCTTGGTAATGATGAGATTCCAGTCTTGCGTTCCTGTGCAAGATCCGGCAACAACCTGTTCCCTATGAAACGTCTTCTCTTATTTTTCATCATCTCGGCAGCTTTTCCGTATGCTCTTTTCGCAAGTGATTCGCTTCCATTCCCCGTCAGCCTTGGCGGTCAGGCGGCAAAGGACGGAGTGCCTTTCGCGAAGATCGAAAATCCCGTTGCGGCGGATGCGGAACTGGCGGTCGAGTCGAAGAGCGACATGATCATTGTGAACGTGAATATAGTGACTGCGAAGAACGAACCGGTCCCAGGCTCAACGCCTGCGGTGATTTTGCTCCAGGGCAAAACCAAAACGACTATCGACAAGACGATGGACGGGAGGAAGCTCCCTGCGGGAAAATACATCATGAGCGTGGTGAGCGAAGGAAAAACTGCCAGTATCCTCTTCACCATCAAATAACATTTGCCTGCTCGAAACGATTCATTCTTCGCGATCCGACTTCGTGGCGGCAGCGGCTCCGGCGTAGATAGTTGGTGCCAAATTAGTTCGATAGCGCCACATCAATTTTAAGAAGCGAACCGCATCGCGCAGTGGACGGATCTTGCTCACCTGATCTGTGTAAACAGTCGTGATTGGGACTGATTCGATCCGGTATCCTTCGCGGCTGGCGATAATGAGCACTTCAGTTTCGTAATCGAATCGGTCTCCGCCGCCAAGCAACTCGGGGATCAACTGGCTGTCTAACATGCGGAAACCGCACTGCGTGTCGGGGATTTCTTGCTTACAAACACGGCTGATTTGCCTGCTCATGCAACGATTCACAACGCGCCGGATGAATGGCATTCCAGCAGCGTTATCCATGCGATTGCCAAGGAAAAATGTGAGCCGCGCCGTAGCGGAGGCTGCTGCCGCAAGGAACCGGTCAATCTCTTCAGGAAGATGTTGACCGTCGGAATCGAGAAGGACTGCCCATGCGACTGCCAGATGGGATCCGCCGCTGGAGAGAGTCGCTGCGGCGAGCCAGTGGCCTAATCCTGTCTTAATCGCTTCGCCTTTGCCCCGGTTTTCGCTGTGAACGATAACGTCAGCACCAGCCTCGCGTGCGCGTTGCGCGGTCTGATCGGTTGAGCCGTCGTCAACGACAAGGACGTGGTCCAGCTGTCGCCGGACTCGACGCACAATGTCCCCAATATGCTTTTCATCCTGATACGCAGGAATGACCGCGGCGGTTTGCGAACGAATCTGAGCGAGCGGATCGCGCTCGATCTTTGTCATCGCCGTACGACCGGATGAAAGTCGGCCGCGTGATACGAGCTGCGGACCAGCGGGCCGGAGGCGACATGGAGAAAGCCTTTTCTGCGCGCAATGTCGCCGTAGTAATTGAATTGCTCGGGTGTGATGTACTCGACCACGGGTAAATGCTTCGGAGTCGGACGTAAATACTGACCCATAGTGAGCACTTCGCAGCCGACCTCGCGCAAATCGTCCATGGTCTGAAAAAGTTCCGTCTCCTTCTCGCCGAGTCCAAGCATGACACCACTCTTCGTCACCATACTTGGCGCCAAATGCTTTGCGCGTCGTAAAACTTGCAGCGAGGTGCGATACTTGGCGCGCGAACGCACCAGCGGCGTGAGGCGTTCTACCGTTTCCATGTTGTGGTTGTAGATATCAGGACCGGCATCGAGAACGTTCTGGATGCACCAATCCTGCGCGTGAAAGTCCGGAACGAGCACTTCGACAATCACAGAAGGATCCATTTCTCGAATCGCCATAATTGTGCGGGCGAAATGATCGGCGCCGCCGTCCCTGAGATCGTCGCGCGCGACGGCCGTGATAACGACATGTTTTAATTTCATTCGGCGCACTGCCTCAGCGACGCGTTGCGGTTCGTCTTCCTCCAGCGCGAAAGGCTTAGCAGTTGTCACGGCGCAAAACCCGCACGCGCGCGTGCAACGGTCGCCGGCGATCATGAAAGTCGCCGTGCCCTGGCTCCAGCACTCCCATCGGTTTGGGCATTGCGCGCTTTCGCAAACCGTGTGCAAGCTCAGATCAGAAATCAGCGCCTTAGTCGAAAAGAAAACCGGATTGGATGGCAAACGCACCTTGATCCATGGCGGTTTCTTCTCCTGATGCAGGGTTGGATCAATCTTTGCGCACGACATGACAACGAAAATTAACCTACCGTTGAAGCGTTGGAAAGTTAAAGCGTTGAAGCGTTACGATGCCATCCTGTCATGTTGAGCGAAGCGAAACATCTCTGGTCTATCATTTTCATGCAGTGTCGAAAAAACAATTAGAGCTTCTTCGCTTCGCTCAGAATGACAACACTGCTTAACGCTTCACTCTTCAACGATCACAGCTTCGTCCGCCCTGAAAGCGCGGCAGAAAGCGTCAGTTCATCCGCCGATTCCAGGCCGCCGCCCGCTGGAATGCCGCGGGCAAGACGCGTAAGGTTGACCGGTTTGTCCTTCAAGAAATCGACAATGAAATTTGTGGTAGATTCCCCTTCTACATCGGCAGGCAGTGCGAAAATGATTTCGGTAACCTTTTCCCGATCGACGCGTTCCAGTAATTCTTTAATGCGCAAATCGTCGGGACCAATATGATCGAGTGGAGATATCTTCCCTCCAAGAGAATGGTATCGCCCCCGAAAGACATTAGTTTTTTCCAACGGAAGGATGTCGGTGGGTTGCTCTACGACGCAGAGCAGCTCTGTCGAGCGTGACGAATCCGCGCATATCTCGCATATTTCTCCGGAAGAAAAAAATCCGCACAGCTTGCAGGAACGAATCGCCTGGCGGGTCTCCGCGATAGCTCGTGAGATTTGTTCCGGCTGATCGCTCCGTGCCCGCACCATCCAGAGCGCAATCCGCTCTGCCGAGCGAGGACCCACTCCCGGCATTTGTCGCAGTTGCGCAACCAAATTCCGGATTGCAACCGGATATTCCGTCCTTCTCAAAGCGCGCTTAGCTTTCTTGCAACGGCGATTCCGTTAGCTGCAGGACAAGCGGTTCCAACCGCTGCAAATAGAATTGCAGTGCGGGATCGTCTTCCTCCTCGGGCCCGCGGGCCTTCTGAAATTCAGAATAAGCTTCCGCCCAGCGCTTTTCTCGATAGAGAACTACGCCGCTCCAGAAAGAATCTCTACGCGCGACATGCTCGGGTTTGGCTTCCGTGGCAAGGCAAAGTGGCTCGTAGATTTCAAGTCGATCGTGCGAATTCGTTCCGCTCACGAAATCAATTGGACGCGCGACGATCGTTTCGCTCACAGTGTCGAAAGTGGGCGTATCAATCAGGACCTTCGATCCATACCGGTGATTCAAAGCGCAAAACCTGCGCGCGAATTCAATCGGTTCGCCGCTCGCCAGGAGCGCGGGATGTACGCTGCCCTTTAGCGCACCGGCAATTATCGCACCCGAGCCGATGCCGGCGTGCATTTCCCAGTCGCTAAAAATGTCTTCGTTGTCCTGCCGTCGCTCGCGAAATTTCTTTGTTAAGTCGAGCACAGCACGCACTGCCTCCTCAGCATGCTGGCCACCAGTGTTCGGAAAACCAAAAATGGCAACCACCCCCTCCCCGTCGGCAGCTTGTAGATAAGCTCCTCTTTCGATCAGGCCATCGGCGGTTTCACGAATAAATTTCGCCATTGTTTCAGCGAAACCGCCGGGGTCAGACGAACTTGTGAATCCATGTCGATTGGCAATGTCGCAGACCACGACGCTCACTTCGTACGCTTGCGCCTGGCCATCGAAGTCCCCGTTGCTGACACGATGAAATTCTTTTTTTGAGAGGCGATTCGCGAAGAGTGTTCGTACTAAATGCGACCGGTCTCTCTGCAAAAAAGCGGTCCATCCCTCCGCGGCAACCACCGCTAGAGCAACCGCAAAAATGCACGGAACAGGCTGGAAAAAAATCCGGTAAAGGGAGCAAACCCACGAAAGGACGAGGAACTCGATCAATAAAAAGCCGACCAACGAGTAGCTTCGAAGCCGAGGCAAGTTTCTCAGGCTGAGCCAGGTGACACTGACAGCTGTCACCAAGACAAAAACGTACTGCCATTTTTCGCCCACGACTCTCGTCGCACCGGCATAATCGGAAACAAGCTGCGCAATAGCAGTCTCAAAGCCCGCCATCGCCTTGGTTGCGTGCAAGACACCCACAACGATGGTGACGACAAGTCCAATTACGAGCGTTGTGATCAACGAGCGCTTCATGAACGATCAGGCCTTTTGGGCAGCTGCAGCTGGGTAATAGGATTGCACCACCAGTTCACTTAAGAATTTGTCGGGCGCATCGACGGCGTCGGCATTGATCACAAACCTTGCCTGACCAGTGTTCTTTTTGATCAGATTCAGTCCGAACTGGTAATCCTTAAACAGGTGGGCACAAAGATCACTCATGGTCATCCGCTCAGTTTGCGCCCGCTCGACAAGGCGCCGCACCGCGCTTTCATCCAAAACAATTTCCAACCCATGCTGACTGCTGAATTTCTCCGCAAACTGACGCGCGCCGGCTTCGAGCATTTGCGCCTCCAGCTTATGTCCCTCCACCATCAGCCGGTCGAGCACATGCTTTGGGTCGCGCACGAGCGTAGCGGTAACACGCAACTGGCTTAGACCTGATCCTGCCAGGTAGTATTTGTAATCGCGGAACAATTTTTCGAATACCGTCAGCAATCCACGTGCCCCGGTTTTTTCCTGGGCGGCCGCTTCGGCCAGCAACCGCAGAGCTTCGTCTTCGAAACTGATCTCGATGCGGTAGGCGCGGAAGGCGCGCTCGTATTGCCGGAGCAAGCTTCCCTCGGAATACTTCATGATGTTGAAAAGATCGTCGGCATCCAGCTCTTCACACACCACGCGCACTGGCAATCGGCCGATGAACTCCGGCTCGAATCCATATTCGATGAAATCCCGAGTCGTTACGTGCCGGAACAATTCGTTGTCCATTACCTGAATCGGTTCTGCGCTGAATCCGATCTGACCTTGCCGAACGCGGCGCGCCACTTGTTCTTTCAACTTCTCAAATGCACCGCTGACCACGAACAGAATATGCCGCGTATTGATCGTTTCCCGTTTCGCCTTCCCGCGCCGTTGAAACTCGAATGCCGCCTGCAATTGCGCCTGCAAATCGTTCATGCTGCGAA
>WNES01003986.1_pt1 | contig 11746 bp, 10 predicted proteins | sample 5399931 | NCBI WGS metagenome assembly WNES01 (sample SAMN13153332, study PRJNA577476) | soil metagenome | isolation source: 20 cm grassland meadow soil 2 days after 3rd rain plot 5 | place: USA:California | collected 2015-11-11
GAGCATGAAACGCCGCAGGACGAGCTTCGTGAGGTACCACGTCCCTCGTGCGATCGTCGTGACGGCGTCGTAGTCGTCGAGCGTCATCGTCGGTGTCGGGCGGTTGCGGTTCTGACCGGCGTTGTTGACGAGGACGTCGAGCCGGCCGGCGCGCTCCTTGATCGCCGCGACCAGCGCCTCCACGTCGGCGGGCTCGGCGAGATCCGCGCGCACCGTGAAGGCGCCCTCGAGCTCCCGGGCCACCGCCTGCGCCGCGGCTTCGCTGCCGCGGTAGTGGACCACGACGCGGAAGCCCGCGGCGGCGAGCACCCGGCAGCACGCCGCGCCGATTCCCGTCCCGCCGCCCGTCACGAGCGCGACGCGTGCATCCGTCATGTTGCCCGCCCCCCGCGACCGCGAGCCGACACCGCCGGGTAGTCGGCGTAGATGAGGTCGCGGAACAGGCCCGTCCGCGCGCCCTTGAGGGTGTAGATCGGCGCGCCGTCGACCAGCACGGTGGCATCCCCGACGGCCAGCGTGGCGCCGGAGTCAGGGAATGTGGAGCAGCGTCGGACGTCGAGCTCGTAGCGCACCGTCCGGTCGTGCGGGCGGATCTGCCCCTCGAATGCGATCTCGCCGCACCCGAGCGCCCGACCGACTCCGAGACCGCCGCACCAGGCGCAGAAGAAGCCGAGCAGCTGCCACACCGCGTCCACGCCGAGGCAGCCCGGCTGGACGGGGTCGCCGAGGAAGTGGCACTGGAAGAACCAGTCGTCGAGGTGCACGTCGCGCTCGGCGACGAGCCGTCCGCGTGCGCCGTCGCGCCCGATGTCGGCGATGCGGTCGACCATGAGGAGCGGGGGAAGCGGCAGGCGCGCCTCGAAGCCGGCCGGCGGGTCCTCGACCAGCCGCCCGTGCGCGAACGCGAGCAGCTCCGCCTTGGCGAAGCTCGTCTGCCCCCGGAATTCCGCGTACGTCATCGATATCCTTCGCTCGCGCTCACGTCGAGCCCTCGAAGCGGAGGAGATAGCTGGCCCAGGTGAGCCCCGCGCCCACCCCCACGACGGCGACGTCGTCGTCCGCCGTCCAGTCGTCCCAGCGCATCGAGAGGACCGAGGGGGCCCCGGCCCCGGCGGTGTTGCCGTACCACTCGACGTTCGCGTGATGGCGGTCACCGGGGACGCTGCACTGCCGGCAGACCGCCTCGAGCATGCGCAGGTTCGCCTGGTGACCGACGAAGTGGAAGCGGCGGCCGTCGTGCGCGTGCGCCTCCTGGAGCTGCGCCAGGAGCTGCGCCGTCTTCCTGATGGCGAACATCTGCACGACGCGTCCGTCCTGGCGGAAGTGGCCGGTGCGCGGCACCACGACGCGATCCGCGCCCTCGGGGCTCGACGCCAGGGTGGTCGCCACGATCCGGGCGCGCCCCGGCACGCGGGTCGACACGACCGCCGCGACGCTCCCGTCGCCCCACAGCACGGCTGAAGTGCGATCGGCGTAGTCGACCGCCCGCGTCACCGCCTCCGACACGACGAGGAGCACGAAGGGCGGGAGCGCGTCGGGCCGCATGAGCGAGACGAGGTGGAGCTGGGCGAAGAAGCTCGTGCAGGCCGAGTTCACGTCAAGCGCCGGCGCCTCGATGCCGAGCGCGCGCGCGATGTTGCAGGCCTCGGCCGGCGTCGCGGTGTCCATCACCGAGGAGCCTGCGACGACCATACCGACATCCGCGACGGTGATCCCGGCCCGCGCGAGCGCCATCGCCGCCGCGCGCCGGCCCGCCTCCGCGTGCGTGTAGAGCGTCGCCTCCTGCGCGGCGCGCGGGTCGCGGTTGCGGGTTGTCCGGATGTAGTCGAGCGGCAGCGTCGTGCGGCGCGAGCGGATGCCGACCCGCTCCATGATCCACGCCTCCGTCGTTCCGATGTCGAGCGCCTCGAGGAAGGCGTTTGTGACCTCGTTCTCGGGATGGAAGTGGCCGAGGCCGTGCAGGAAGAAGGTCACGCGACCGTTCCCGCAACGTGCTCGCCCCCGTCCACGCGGACGAGGGCACCGTTGATCCACGCCGCCTCGTCGGTGGACAGGAGGTAGATCACGTTGGCCACGTCGCGCGGCGTGGTGAGGCGGCGAAACGGGTTGCGCAGCCGCGCCTGGCCCGCGAGGTGCTCGTGGCCGGGGATGGCGCGGAGCGCCGGCGTGTCGGTGACGCCCGCCTGGATGATGTTCGAACGCACGCCGTAGGGCGCGAACTCGACCGCCATGGCGCGGGAGATCGACTCGAGCGCCACCTTCGCGGCCGCCACGGCCGCATAGCCCCTCCAGGCGACCGTGTTGCCCTCGCTCGTGAGCCCGAAGACGCGGGCGTCATCCGCGAACAGCTGGCGGTCGAGGAGCGCGCGCGCCCACGTGAGCAGGCTCGTCCCCATAGCGTGGATCGTGCGCGCGAAGTCCTCCTCATCGAGGAAGGCACCCGAGGGGTAGGCGGGCGGATCGGCCAGCGGAGCAAGCGCGGCGAGGCCCTCGCCGAAGAGGCGGTTCGCGGCGGCCGCGAGCGGCGCCGCGTCGATCCCGAGGGCCCGGGCCAGCTCACCGATGGCGGGCCGCTCCGGGGCGCGTTCGGGGAGCAGCAGCTTCAGATTTCCGAACGCGATCGAGTGGAGGAGGACTCGGACCCGCCCGCCGGCGCCGAGGGCGTGGGCGAGGCGGGCGAGGCACTCCTCGCGCGCCGCCGGATCGAGGGCGTCGACGTTCATGGTCACCAGCGAGACGCCCTGGCGCCGGATCTGCTCGAACTCGGGCTCGATGCGAGCCATCGCGCCGCGCCGGTCCCGATGCACGAGGAAGCAGTTCATGCCGTGCTCGGCGAGCTTCTGGGCGCTGGCGAGTCCGAAGCCGCTCGACCCGCCCAGGATCACGGCCCAGTAGTGCGAGGGGAAGGTCATCGAACTCCTTCGCTCGCGCTCATCGAACTCCTTCGCTCGCGCTCACGCGCCCTGCCCTGCGTGTCGAGGACGTGCTCGGCCGAGCGGACGTCCGTGATCGACTCGACCGAGACGCCGATCGCCTTGAAGAATCCCCGCAGCGGACGCCCCGGCCCGATCTCGATGACGCGCGTCGGTCGTTCGGTGAGGACGTGCATGTTGCTGCGCCAGCGAACGGTGCCGCTGATCTGGTGGACGAGCCGGCTGCGGAGGGCTCTCACCTCCGCATCGTGGAACCCCCCCGTCAGGTTGGAGGTGACGAGCGTCGCGTTGGAGGCGTTCCACCGCGCGCTTGCGCGCTCGAGGACCGCGGCGAAGGCCGGCTCGATCGGCGCCATCAGGGGCGAGTGGAACGGCGCGCTCACGTCGAGCGGTACGAGCCGCAGCATGGCGCTGCCGGCGCCGTCGGCGAGACGGCGCTCGGCGGCGCGGACATCGTCCCCGAGGCCGGAGAGCACCACCTGCTCCGGGGAGTTGTCGTTCGCGACCGTCACGGCGAGCCCCTCGAGCACGCGCGCGATCATCTCGCCATCCAGGCGTTCCCCGATGACCGCGACCATCCGTCCGAGACCCGCGGGAACCGCTTCCTGCATGAGACGGCCGCGCTCACGGACGATGCGGACGGCGTCGCCGAGCGGGATCACGCCCGCGGCCACCAGCGCCGTGTACTCACCGAGGCTGTGGCCGCCGAAGCGTCGAGCGCTCAGGCCGAACGCCTGCGCCAGCCCGCGCAGCATCGCGATCTCGGTGGCGAGAATCGCCGGCTGCGCGTACTCGGTGAGCGCAAGCCGGTCGTCGGCTGCGAAGCAGAGGCGGCGGAGGTCGAGCGCCAGTGCCTCCGATGCCTCGTCGTAGACGCGCCGGCTCGCCTCGAACCGCGCGTCGAATTCCTGTCCCATGCCCGGGCGCTGCGACCCTTGGCCGGGGAAGACGACGGTAGTAGGGGGAGACGCGACGCCCGTTTGCATGGAGACTCGGTGAAGGGGTAGATGAGCCCAAAAGCTGACCAACGTCAATCCTACCCGCCGATTGCTGACGCTTTGATATAGGAAATCGCCGGATAATCCGTGCCTTATGTCAAATGACTAGAGTCTACAAGATGCGCGGCGGGCGGCCGGGCGCGGTAAGCTCACCGGGCAGCGCCCGGGAGGCGGCGCCGCCAGGAAGCGAGCGCACGCGAGCCGCCATTCGCGAGGCGGCCAACCGGCTCTTTCTCGAGCACGGCGTCGATGCCACGACCGTCGACGCGATCTGCGCGGCCGCCGGGGTGGCGAAAGGGACGTTCTACCTCTACTTCCACCGCAAGGAGGATCTGCTGCTCGAGTACGGACTCCGGCGCCTGCTGCGCATCCGCGAGATGCTGCCGGAGTTGATCGGCCGCAAGACCTTCCGCGAGGCGCTGAACGCCATCCTGGACGAGGTCGTGCGCGGGAAGGAGTGGGGGCGCGAAGTCACAGGCCGCGCGCTCCGCGAGATGGGGACCAGCTGGGAGGGCCTGCGGGTCGAGGCGCCGCACAGGTTGATCGAGCCGCTGGTGGAGCTCGCGCAGGCCCGTGGAGAGGTCCGCCGCGACATCCCGAGCGATGCCCTCGCGCACTTCGTCCTGCGCTCGATTCTTGGCGCTCTGCGCGACTGGGGTCTCGGCACCGATGATCGCGACCGCGAGACCGCGCTCAACTACGCCCTCACGCTGGTCTTCGACGCGATAAGCGCTCGGCCATGATCATCGATCATTTCGGCTTCGGAGTCTCCGACTACGAGCGCGCCAAGGCCTTCTACGCTGAGGCCCTGGCGCCGCTCGGGATTGCCCTCGTGATGGAGTTCGGGCCGGAGCAGACCGAGGGCAAGGTCTGGGCCTGCGGCTTCGGCAAGGGCGGCAAGCCCGAGCTCTGGATCGGCAGCGACGGCAAGACCACGCCTCCCATGCACGTCGCCTTCGAGGCTGAGACCCGGGCCGAGGTGCGGGCCTTCTACGAGACAGCGCTGCGGCTGGGCGGTCGAGACAACGGCGGGCCGGGCCTGCGGCCCCAGTACCATCCGAACTACTACGGCGCCTTCGTGTTCGACCTCGACGGCCACAACATCGAGGTCGTCTGCCACAGGCCGGAGTGAGCGGGCTCGACGGCGCCTCGCGCTTCGAGCGTGCACGCATTCCCGGGATCTCGAACGGCCGCCGTGTCACCGAGTCCACATAGACGTGGAGGAAGGTGCGCGACCGCGCTCTTCGACGAAGGCCCCCAACCTCCGCCGGAGGCGCTGCAGGCGTGTCGATCTCGAACCGGCCCGATCGACTATGCAGTGAGAGGAGGATTCCACCCCGCGTGCAACCGAGGGCCTACCAACGGCACCGGGGTTACGCTATCCGACGCGGAAAGGAAGGAGAGCCCATGAGCGATACGCAGGGAAACTTCGTCTGGTACGAGCTGATGACGAGCGACGTGAACGGCGCGATCAAGTTCTACAAGGACGTGATCGGCTGGGGCACGCAGGCGTTCGAGGGCGGCGAAATGCCGTATACGATGTGGACGGTGGGCGAGACGCCACTGGGCGGCGTGATGACTCTGCCCGACGAGGCCAAGAAGATGGGCGCCCCGCCGCACTGGCTCGCCTACGTGGCCGCGGACGACGTCGACGCGCTCACGAAGAAGGCGGCGTCGCTCGGCGCGAAGACCTACATGCCGCCGAAGGACATCCCGAAGGTCGGGCGCTTCAGCATCATCGCGGACCCCCAGGGCGCCGTGATCGCGCTGTTCAAGGGCTCGGGCCCCGAGATGCCGCGGGCGGCGGAGGCAACGAACGGCCACTTCTCGTGGCACGAGCTCATCGCCCGTGAGTGGGAGTCGGCGTTCCGGTTCTACTCGCAGCTTTTCGGCTGGCAGAAGACCGACGCGATGGACATGGGGCCGATGGGCACCTACCAGATGTACGGCAAGGGCGGGTGCACGTTCGGCGGGATGATGACGAAGCGCAAGGACTACCCCGCGCCCCCGCACTGGCTCTACTACGTCAAGGTCAACGACCTCGACGCTGCGCTCGCGCGCGTGAAGACGGGCCGCGGTCAGGTGCTCAACGGGCCGCATGAGGTGCCGGGCGGTGACCGCGTCGCGCAGTGCATGGACCCCCAGGGCGCGGCCTTCGCGCTCCACGGGAAGTAGAAGCGGCGACGGAAATCCAATGGGGTGACGTCGATGCGAGCGGACCTCTCGGGGATGAAGGACGATGTACGCCGATCGCGCACGCTGCGTCCTGCGGCGGCAGGGTTGGCCCTCGGCGTGGTTGGCGTGGTCGGGTACTTTGTCATCGCCCTTCATCTCGGTGCCCGGCTGCCGTCGGTCCGGAACGACGCCATCCCGAATTGGATCCTCGTCGGGCTCGGGCTCGCCCTCTCGGCGCTCGCCTTCGTCCGCGCAAGGCGACGCGTCCTTGCCGGTCTTCTCCTTGGCCTGAACGTCGCCCTCGCTGGGGCGTTCTTCTCGATCCTCTACGTCGTCTCCGCCATGCCGCCTGCGTCGGGACCGCCGATCGGCGCACCGGCACCGGCTTTCGCCCTCGTCGACCAGAGGGGTGGGACCGTCCGGCTCGAGGACTTTCGTGGCGCGCCCCTGCTCCTCGTCTTCTATCGTGGCCACTGGTGACCGTTCTGCGTCAGCGAGCTGCAGGGTCTGCAGCTGAGCATCGAAGCGCTGCGGAAGCGCCGCTGCGCGGTCGCGGGAGTCGTCGTCGATGCCCCCGAGACGAACGCGGATCTCGCGCGCAGCGCGGGGCTCGACTACCCGATCCTCTCCGACCCGGGCCTTCACGCCATCGACGCGTATGGGCTCCGGCACGCCGGCGCAGGGCCGGACGGCCAAGACATCGCGGCGGATGTGCTCGCCGTACTCGACGCGCTCCTACCCGCGAGCTGACGAGGGTGCGGCCGGGTGCACCTAAATAGGTCGCGCGGCGAGTCTCGGACCCGGTCGCGGTGCAATCCGTGATCGAGCGCGTCGCACTGGAGGTGAAGCGCCTCCACGCCCAGCTAATCGAGAAGATCAAGCTCGCACGCGCCACTCTCGTCGCGGAGGAGCGGCGGGTCGGCGACTACGTCGCCTTCAACGGCGAGGGGAAGGGCATACGGCCGCGCGCTCCACCGCCCGGCGAATGCGGCGCACCTGCCGTACCGAGAGCCGGAGCACGCGCGCCGCCTCCGCCAGCGTGAGCTTCCCCGCGCCCAACCGCGCCACCGCGTCCCACCGCTTCCACTGCCACTCCGCCATCAGTTCCATCCCCCTTCATGGCAGAGAAGGGGGACATAATCGCTGGCCGCTTGAGGGAGGACAGAATCGCTGCCCTTCGACACACCCCCGCGCTTGGCCCTTGACAGGCGCGGACGCAGGCGACTAGCCTTTGCTGGCTTCGGAGGCCGCCACGCGCGCGGTCTTCACCCAACACTCGGGACGAGTCCTCCGAGCAGTAAGGAGGACACGCCGGATGCTGGAAGGGTCCCCGCGGCCCTGAGCGTGGCAGGGGTCCGCGTGCTACTCGCTCACAGCCCGCGGAGTTCTGTCCACACTCGCCTGAAATTCAGTCACGCTGACCAGCGATCGCGCTCAAACGCCGCTGCAGAGCCCCCAGGCGCCGGTCCGCACCGAGAACCTGTGCGATGATTGGCGAACGAGAATCCCGTCGACGCCGCGCTGGCTCGCTTCGCCGAGATGCGCCCGAGAACTCCGTCAGCCGCTCCGCCGGACGTGTGCGGCGAGCAGCTGATGGATGAGGGTCTGATAGCCGATTCCCGCGCGAGTTGCCTCCACGCGCAGGGCCCGCAGGACGTCAGGGTCGAGGCGAATCGCGATCAGCTCGCGGGCCGAACGCCCGAGGGGAGGCCGACCGACTCGCCGCGCGCGAGCCAGCTGCTCGTCGGTCAGCTCCGGGACGTGAAAGACCGCAACGCTGCGGAGCTCTGCGAGGACTGCGCGGCGCCCCGCCGATGACAATGGATTGCCAATCGTGTGGCCACGAGAGTCCGGCCACCAATCGCTTCTGCGAGGAATGCGGTGCAATGTTGGTGCGTCGATGCGGGAGCTGCGGCGTTGACGTCCCTCCAACGGCGAAGTTCTGTGGCGCCTGCGGCGCCTCCCTCGTCGCCGACCCCGCCTCTGTTCCGAGCTGCGTCGAAGGGCGCAGGGCTGACGGCCTCGAGGCCCGCAAGGTCGTTACCGTCGTCTTCGCCGACCTGATCGGCTCGACGGCGCTGCACGAGCGGCTCGACGCCGAGTCCGTACGCAGCCTGATGAGCCGGTACTACGGGGCGCTGCACGCGGCCGTCGAGGCTCACGGCGGCACGGTCGTGAAGCTCCTCGGCGACGGCGTCATGGCCGCGTTCGGGCTGCCGCGCGTCGCCGAGGACGATGCGATGCGCGCCGTGCGCGCCGCCCTGGCCATGCAGCAGGCCTTCCGCGCGCTCGCCCGCGAGCAAAGCGGCATCGGGCTCCGCGTCGCGGTCAACACGGGCGAGGTCGTCGTGGACGCGGCCACCGACGACGTCGTCGGCGATCCGATCAACGTCGCGGCCCGCCTCCAGGACGCGGCGCAGGACGGCGACGTGGTGATCGGGGAGGCGACGCGGCGGCTCGTCGGCGCCCTGGTCACGCTGGCGCCGCTCGGCCGCGTGGCGCTGCGGGGCCGGGCGGAGACGGTGGCGGCATACCGAGTCGTGTCGCTCGAGCGGCCCGCCGGCGCGTCGGCGGTGGCCTTCGTCGGCCGCGAGGAGGAGCTCGGGCGGCTCGGGGCGGTCTACGACGCCGCGCGGGCGGCGCCGGCCGCGCGCCTGGCGGTCGTCCTCGGTTCCCCGGGGGTCGGCAAGTCGCGCCTGCTCGATGAGTTCGCCCGACGCCTCGACGGGGCGACCGTGCTCGTCGCCCACTGCGAGGCGGCAGGCGGTGCGACCTTCGCGCCGCTCGCCAAGGCGCTGCGCGCCGTCCTCGGCGTCGGCGCCGGCAGCGGCGGCTACGACCTCCGACGGGCGATCGATGCCGCGGTGCCGGGCGGCGAGGCCGACCGCAGCCGCATCGCGACTGGGATCGGCGCGCTGCTGGCCGGGACGCCGGCGGCGCCCGAGGAGACGTTCTTCGTCGTGCGCCGCCTGCTCGCCGGCCTCGGGGCGGCCCAGCCGGTGGTGCTCGTGCTTGACGACCTCCAGTGGGCCGAGCCGCTGCTGCTCGACCTGCTCGAGCACCTGGTGCAGTGGAGCACGGGGGTGCCGCTCCTCCTCCTCGCCGCGGCGCGCCCCGACCTGCGCGAGGCGCGCTCGGCGCTCGTGGCGCCCGGGAAGCTCGCGACCGACGTGGTGATGCTCGGTGGCCTCGACGCCGTGGCCGCGACCCGGCTCGCCGCCAACGTGATCGGCGCCGACGCGCTGCCCGCGGCGGTGGCCGGGCGGGTGCTCGCGACCAGCGAGGGCAATCCGCTTTTCCTGGGCGAGCTGGTGCGCATGCTGGTCGACGATGGCGCCCTCAAGCGGGAGGGGGACCGGTGGACCGCCGGGGTCGATCTCGCCGCCCTCGAGATGCCGCCGACGATCCACGCGCTTCTGGCGGCGCGCATCGAGCGGCTGCGGGCGGAGGATCGGCTGGTGCTGGAGCGGGCGGCGATCGTCGGGCGGCAGTTCTCGCGCGCGGCGGTGGCGCACCTGCTGCCGCGGGAAGCGCAGGGGGACCTCGACGCGCGGGTCGAGGCGCTCAGGCGGAGCGAGCTGATCGAGCCCGATGCCACCTGGTTCCTGGGCGAGCCGGCGCTCCGGTTCCACCACGGCCTCATCCGCGATGCGGCGTATCGCCGGGTGCTGAAGGGCACGCGGGCGGAGCTGCACGAACGTGTCGCCGACTGGCTCGAGAGCCGGGTCGAGGGGGCGGTCGAGCACGACGAGACGATCGGCTGGCACCTCGAGCAGGCGCACCGGCACCTCGCCGAGCTGGGCCCGCTCGACGAGCGCGGGCGCACGCTCGGCGACCGCGCGGCGCGCTACCTCGCGGCGGCGGGGCGGCGAGCGCTCGGGCGCGACGACCTGTCGCCGGCGGCAAGCCTGCTCGGACGTGCGCTCGATCGGCTCGACAAGACCGATCCGGCGCGCGCCGACTTGGCGCTCGACTGGTGCGAGGCGCTGCTCGAGTCGGGCGACGTCGGCACGGGCGCCCGGGCGATCGCCGAGCTCGCGCGGTTCACACCCGACTCCACTCGCCTGCGTGCCTGGCACACGTGCTTCGCCGGACAGCTCGCCGTGCTCACCGATCCGCAGACGCTCCGCGCGACGGCCGACGCGGTCGCGGCCGCGGCCGACGAGCTCGGGGCGGCGGGTGACGCCGCCGGCGAGGCGAAGGGGCACCTGATCCACGCCCTCGCGCTCTCGCGGCTCGGCAAGGTCGGCGCCTGCGAGGCGGCCCTCGACAAGGCCCTGGCCGCCGCCCGCCGGGCAGACGACCGGCGGCGAGCGAACACGGTGCTCGCCGGAGCGCCGGTCGCCGCACTCTGGGGTCCGGGCCCGGTGACGCGCGCGAGCGGGCGCTGCCTCGACGTCGTCCGCGTGCTGCGCATCACGCAGGGCGCGCCGGCGGTCGAGGCCGTCGCGCTCCGCTGCCAGGCGGTGCTCGAGGCGCTCCGCGGACGCACCGAGGCGGCGCGGCGCATGATCGCGGCGGCGCGGCGGATGGTCGAAGAGCTGGGCATCACGCAGCAGCTCCTCGAGGCCGACTTCTTTGCCGGGCTCATCGACCTGCTCGAAGGCGACGCGGCTGCCGCCGAGCGCTCGTTGCGCACGGCGTACGACGGGCTCCGGGATCACGGGCTCGGGATCGACGCGGCGCGGGCAGCGGCGTTCCTCGGTCGAGCGCTCCTGGTACAGGGGCGGGCGGCGGAGGCCGAAGCGCTCAGCCAGGAGAGCGAGGCGCTCGCCGGCGACGACCTGCAGGCGACGATCACCTGGCGCGGCGTGCGGGCCGAGGCCCTGGCACGACGGGGCGAGCACGCTGCCGGCATCGACTTTGCCCGGACCGCGGTCGACATCGCCGCCGCGACCGACGGGCTCCTCCACCACGCCGACGCCCGCCTCGCTCTCGCCGCGGCGCTCCGCGCCGCCGGCCGGCGCGCCGACGCCGACGCCGAGGAAGCGCGCGCCATCGAGCTGTGGGAGGCCAAGGGTGCCACGCTGCTCGCCGAGCGCGCCCGTCGCGCCGCCCCTCGCGCCGATCAGATGGAGCAGCCACGCGAGGATCGTCCAGCCCCGTCCCGCCCCGTCCACCGCCAGGTGCGTGCGAACGCCGCAACCGCGGTCGCTGCCGGCCTGGTTGCCGCCATCGCCGCGCGGAATGCCAAGGCGGTCGCCACGCTCCACGCCGATGGCTTCGAGGCCACGCATCATCCGACCCGCGGCGTATACGACCGGGAGGGGAACCTCGCCTCTTTCCGTTCGTTCCTCAAGGCCCAGGGCGGGACGTATCGGCTCGAGCCACTCGCCACGCTCGGCGACTCGCTCGCGCTCTGCCGCCAGTCAGCGTCAGGGAGCGGGTTCGCCGGCCGGACCTTCGATGTCGGGGCCTACGAGACAGAGACAATCGTGCTGATGGAGGCCGATGCGCGCGGGCAATTACACCGCGGCGAGATCTTCGCCGCCGACCGGCTGGGCGACGCCGTCGTCCGGTTGTACGAGCGCTACGCCGACCTCCTCCCCGACGGCCCCGAGCGCGCCCGCGCCGCGGCGACGGCGCGTTCGGTGGCTCCGCTGCGCGGACCGTTCGACCCCGATCGCTACGCCTCGGCGT